>ERZ779851.1399-NODE-1399-length-21344-cov-174.735403_pt1 | contig 21344 bp, 15 predicted proteins | sample MGYA00511094_ERZ779851 | MGnify/ENA primary metagenome ERZ779851 (study PRJEB29588, sample SAMEA2155512) | human gut metagenome | biome: human gut; feature: human-associated habitat; material: faeces | place: Denmark | collected 2008/2010 ...
GCGAGCAGGGTCAGATCAAGCCATTCTCTGTATTGATCTTCAAGATTGAGTTGATCTCTGTAGGTGGCAAGTAATTTTTGTGGGAACTCATTTTGAGTAGAGGACTTATAAGAAATGAAGAAATATTTAATGACAGCACTCGTCCTCGTGGCGAGTGCTTCTTTGTTTACAGCCAGTGCTGCAAGCAAGAAGAAGAATGTGAAGAAGGTAACTCCTGTGGTTCTTGCCAGCGAGGGTGATTCCTTGAGTTATGCGGCTGGTGTCTATGCCACCCGTGGTCTGGTTCCATTCATCCAGCAGAGTTATCAGGTAGATACTGCTTATATGGCAGATTTCATCCGTGGTTACGAGGAGGCTATCCAGCAGGCAAATACTCCTAAGGGTACAGCTTATATCGTAGGTATGCAGATTGCCCAGATGGTAAATCAGCGCATCCTTCCTGGAACCCGTGAGGAGCTGAAGAGCACCAAGGATTCTATCAATGCCGAACTGTTCAGCCGTGGTTTCGTGGCAGCTCTTGCCAATGATACCACTATCTTTACCGAGCACAAGGCTGGCGAGTTCAAGAAGGAAGCCTTGGCTGGTGCTGGCGAGAAATATCTGGCAGCCAATGCCAAGAAGCCAGGTGTCAAGGTCTTGCCTAGCGGTTTGCAGTATAAGGTGATCAAGGAAGGTCAGGGCGAGATTCCTCAGGCTTCTGATGAGGTGGAGGTTATCTACGAGGGCCGTCTCATTGATGGAACCGTATTCGATGCAACTTCCAAGCATGGCGGTGCTGCCACAGACAAGTTCCGTGCCGGCAGCCTGATCAAGGGTTGGACAGAGGCTCTCACCATGATGCCTGTAGGCAGCAAGTGGCAGCTTTACATCCCTTATGAGTTGGCATACGGCGAGCGTCAGGCTGGTCAGATTCCTCCATATTCTACATTGGTATTCGACCTGGAGCTTGTCAGCATCGTAAAGCCTGAAGTAAAGGCTGAGCCTGCTGGCGAATTGAAGGAAGATGTAGCCGTAGGTGCAGAGAAGAAGGTGGCAAAAACTCCAGCCAAGACTGCTGGCAAGAAGTCTGCTTCCAGAAAGAGAAAGTAACGCCAAATAGCAGGAAAAATCTGAAATTTTGGTTAAAATCAGTATAAAAAACAACAAAATGCACGGATATTGCAAAATATTCGTGCATTTTGTTGTCTGTTTCGATAGTTTTTATTAATTTTGCTATCTGGTATATAAGAATACCTTAAAATAGAACATAATAATAGAGAAGAAATGGAGAAAATAGACAATCTTGACAGAAAGATTCTCGGCATCCTTTCCAAGAATGCCCGTATTCCTTTCAAAGACGTAGCTGCAGAATGCGGCGTGTCTCGTGCAGCCATCCATCAGCGTGTCCAGCACTTGATGGAGGATGGATTCATCACCGGTAGCGGCTTCGATGTAAACCCTAAGAGTCTGGGTTATTCTACATGTACATACGTAGGACTTAACCTGGAGCGTGGTAATATGTACAAGAAGGTGGTAGAGCGCCTTCAGAACATTCCTGAGATTGTGGAGTGTCACTTCACAACCGGTTCTTATACCATGCTTTTGAAGTTGTATGCCCGTGACAACGAGCAGTTGATGGACTTGCTGAACAACAAGCTCCAGGCTATTCCGGGTGTAGTATCTACCGAGACACTCATTTCGCTTGAGCAGAGCATCAAGCGAGAGGTTCCTGTTCTTTTGGAGGAAGAGTAATTTTTTTGTATTTAGAAATAAACAAATGGAAACATTTGACTTGGAGTCGCATCTCAAGGGTGCGTACTCTTCTTTTCCCGAAGCGAAGCATCAGCCCGTAATCGGTCTTACTGCCAATTACGAGAACATTGATGCTACGCTTCGCGACCGTTATTACAAGCAGGTGATTGCGGCAGGTGGAACGCCTGTCATCATCCCGCCAGTTGCCGACAGTACAGTCATCATCAATACCCTGGAGCATCTAGATGGTTTGATCCTGACGGGTGGAGGCGACCATAACCCGTTGTGGATGGGCGAGGAGCCGTCTCCCCGTCTTCACAATATCAATCAGGAGCGTGATGCTGCAGAGCTGATGCTTGTCCGTCTGGCTTTCAACCGTCAGATACCGATGCTCGGCATCTGCCGAGGCATCCAGACCCTGGCGATAGCCTTGGGCGGAAAAGTGTATCAGGACATCAAGCAGATGGTGAAGCACAGTCAGGATGCCGACCGCTCCGAACCAACCCATAGTGTAGAAATCAAGAAGGATTCTACCTTATATCATATATATAATTCGGAAAAGATTCTCGTCAACTCGTTCCACCATCAGGCTGTGAGCGAGCCGGGCAGGCACATGCGCATCATCGCCAAATCTACCGATGGCATCATCGAGGCGATAGAGAGCAATGAGTATAAGCAGATACTCGGCGTGCAGTGGCATCCGGAGTGGCTGGGCGAGGAAGGCGGAAAGATCTTCCAGTGGCTGGTGAACCAGGCTGGCAATTTCCATGCTGCCAAGCAGTTGCACAAGCGTATCCTAACACTCGATACCCATTGCGATACTCCGATGTTCTTCCCACAGGGCGTGAAATTCGATCATCGCGACTCCCGCATTCTCGTAGATCTGCACAAGATGACCGACGGACATCAGGATGCTACCACCATGGTGGCTTACCTGCCGCAGCCTAAGATAGGCGAGAGCTTCAGCAGCAAGGTAGCCTTCGACGTGCAGGGACCTCTGCAGTATGCCGATCTCATCTTCGACAAGATTGAGGAAATCGTGAGCAAGAACCGCGACTACCTGAGTATCGCCCGAACTCCTGCCGATCTTTACAGCGACAAGCGAAAGGGCAGAAAGAGCATCATGCTCGGTATTGAGAATGGTCTTGCCCTGGAGCATGATCTGAGCAATGTGAAGTACTTTGCCCAGCGAGGCGTGGTATATATCACCCTCTGCCATAATGGCGATAATGACATCTGCGACAGTGCCCGTGGCTGCAATACCCACAATGGCGTGAGCAGTTTCGGAGCCAAGGTGATTCAGGAGATGAACCGCCACGGCATCATGGTGGACTTGAGCCATGCAGGCGAAAAGAGTTTCTATGATGCTTTGGAAATCAGTCAGACTCCTATCGTATGCAGCCATAGCAGCAGCCGTGCGCTCTGCGATGTGCCCCGTAATCTTACCGATGATCAGATGCGTGCCCTGGCAGCCCGTGGAGGTGTGGCTCATACTACGCTCTATCATGGATTCCTGCGCAAGGAGGGCGAGGCAGACATCATGGATGCCATTGCCCATCTGGAGCATGCCATTGAGGTGATGGGCATCGACCATGTAGGTTTGGGTACCGATTTCGATGGAGACGGAGGCATCCGCGGACTTGCTGATTCTTCCGAGCTGATTAATTTCACTCTCCAGCTGTTGCGCCGCAAGTACAGCGAGCAGGATATCGCCAAGATCTGGGGAGGCAACTGGCTCAGAGTGATGACGCAGGTGCAGAACTTTAAACATTAATGTTATGACGAAAAAAATGAAGATAATATTAGGTGTGGTGGTAGCTGCCGGACTGGTGGCTGGTACCATCAGCTATAAGAATGCCAGCAGCGCAAGCTCGCCTGATGTTCAGGAGGTAGAGGAAGCGGAGAAGCTGAATCCCGTAGGTCCGGCTTTCAATGCCGATTCGGCATTGGCTTATTGTGCAGCGCAATGCGATTTCGGGCCTCGCGTGATGAACAGCGAGGCGCACGATAAGTGCGGCGAATGGATTGTGAGCAAGTTCAAGCTGTTTGGCTGCGAGGTAGAGACCCAGAAGGCAGACCTGAAGGGCTATGATGGCACGATATTGAAGAATACCAATATCATTGCCCGTTACAACCCGAAGGCTGAAACCCGTATCTTGCTCTGTGCCCATTGGGACAGTCGCCCTTGGGCGGATAACGATCCCGACAGTACCAATTGGCGCAAGCCTGTAATGGCTGCCAACGATGGTGCCAGCGGAGTAGCCGTCATGTTGGAAATTGCACGCCAGTTGCAGGCAGATAAGAAGTTGAATCCAAGTATCGGCGTAGATTTCGTATGTTTCGATACCGAGGATTGGGGCGTACCTCAATGGTCTGATGCACAGGATAATGGCAACAGCTGGGCTTTGGGTGCGCAGTATTGGAGCGAGAACAAGCCAGAGGGTTACAATCCTCGCTATGGCATCCTCCTGGATATGGTAGGCGGCCAGGGAGCCAAGTTCTACCGCGAAGGAATGTCTATGCAGTATGCTGGTGGCATCGTGAAGCGAGTTTGGGCTGCAGCCCGTCAGGCAGGTTACGGCAGTTTCTTCCCTAAGAGTGATGGCGGTATGATTACGGATGATCATATCCCGGTAAACGAGAAGGCGAAGATTCCAACCATCGATGTGATAGCCTACTATCCTGATTGCCAGCAGAGCAGTTTCGGTCCTACCTGGCACACCGTGAACGATGATATGGCTCATCTGGATAAGAACGTATTGAAGGCTGTGGGTCAGACTATGATCCAGGTGCTTTACACCGAGGAATAAAAAGGAATGTCCCTAGAGGAAAAAGCTGTTACTTCTAGGGGCATTTCTTTTTTTTATTAGGAGAAATCTCCGTTCAGCGTCGTTGAACGTATGTTCAAAGCTTTTGAACGTACATTCAACGTCGTTGAACGCACATTCAACGTCGCTGAACGGAGATTTCTCCTAATGGTATAGACATTTTCTTCTAATGGTATAGACAAATACTTCTAATGGTATCCACAACTTTCCCTTGTTTCATCAAAAAATACCCTTAGGGATAGAAGCTGTTTCCAGTTATCAGGAATGCTTCTTTCCCTAAGGGTATTGGTTTTCTTAATAAGGAGTATGATTATATCTGTCCTGATTCTACCTGTCTCACCACTCTTTCCGTGAGCCTATCTACTCCGTTCGGATCATATTTCTTGTTGAGGCTGGCACCGAAGAGGGCGGCGAAAGCCTGGTAGAAACCGGCACGGATAGGGCCGAGGAATGCCTGGATAAGGTGATAGGAGGACGAATTGCACTCACGATACACCAGTTTGATGCAGAGCTTGCCCTGTGCATAGGTGAGTTTCTTCATTCTCGGTGTATATTCCTGCTTGATGCTTTTCTCCACCAGTTTCATGTGCGCATCCTTCGCCTTCTTGTTGGGCAGGGTTTCCAGATAGTCACCCGTTTCGATGATGATCTTTCTCACCTCTTTGGCTATCGGCAGAACTTTCTTGATGTTATATACCAGACGGTTGTACGCCATTCTTTCCTTGGCGTTCTTGAACACCGGCTGTGGATAAACATACACGTTGTTCACCTGTACATACTGTATGCTGTCGTGGTCGAGCAGCACTTTGCCCACCTTCACCATCGGTTCGAAGGTAGGAGCATCCATATCGACTTCCTTGTTTTCAGGCTTGTCGTCATCCGTCTGTGCCATTGTCTGCAGTGTGATGCAGAAGAGCATCGCCAGCAAAAAGAATATCTTCTGTTTCATAAAAATCTTCTTGATCCAATTTTAAAAATCCGCTCCCTGTCCGGAACATCTCTTATATATAAAGAGGTGTAATCCTCTTCAATTCCTAATTATGCCGCAAAATTACAGATAATTTCCCATTTAGAGAAAGAAAGTTACTCTTTTCTTACTCATTTTCAGAATTTCGCAGTATCTTTGTGGAAATTTAATAATTCTTTTGCCTGTCTATGAAGTATTGGCAACCTATCATCCGCTTTTTGTTGAAACTGTTTTTTATAGGCAGCTCCCAGTTATTCTATGTCCCTTCTGTTTGTGCCCAGGACTCCTCTTCCCGGTCGGAAGAAGATAGGGAGAAGCATGTCTCTTTGCGTCCTTGGCAGGAATATCTGATGGAACTCTCGGAGATGGAGGATTTCGAACAGACTGCCTGGGAGGATTATGAGGAGGAACTGGAGGAGCTGGCGCAGCATCCGCTGAATCTGAATACGGCTACCCGCGAAGAGATGGAGCATCTGCCTTTCCTCACCCCTTCGCAGGTAGAGGATATCCAGGCATATCTCTATCGCTATCACGGGATGAAGACGATGGCAGAACTGGCTCTCATCCCCAGTATCAGCTGGTATCAGCGGCAGTTGATGAACAGCTTCTTCTATGTAGCCGACGAGACTCCCCGCCAGCAGTTCCCGAGCCTGAAGAATATCCTGAAGTATGGCAAGCACGAGGTGATGGGAATGGTGAAAGTGCCTTTCTATGAGCGCAAGGGCGATGGCAAGGGAGCCGATGGATACCTGGGATATAAGTATAGGCACGGGGTGCGCTATCAGTTCAGGTATGGCGACTATGTGAAGATGGGATTCGTTGGCGCCCAGGATGCGGGCGAACCTTTCGGAAGCGGCAGGAACAATCTGGGATATGATTTCTATTCCTTCTATCTGCAAGTCAGGAAATTAGGCAGATGGAAGAATATCACCCTGGGCAGGTATCGGCTGCACGAGGGAATGGGACTGATTCTCAACAAAGACTTCAGCTTCGGCAAACTCTCGGTACTGTCCTCGCTGGGCAGAACCACCAGCCAGATCAAGGTTCATTCCTCCCGCTCTTCTGCCAACTATCTGCAGGGAGCAGCAGCCACCTATACCTTGTTGAAGGGACTTGACCTTACCGGATTCCTCTCTTATCGCAAGATAGATGCCACGTTGAGTGATGAAGGTGGCATCAAGACCATTCTCAAGACCGGTCTGCACCGTACACGCAGGGAGATAGCCAGGCAGGATATAGCCTCCAATACGCTGGTGGGTGGCAACATCAACTATCGCCATCAGGGCTGGCATATCGGAGCCACCGGTTTCTATACCTCTTTCTCCCTTCCGCTGATGCCGGAAAAGGTGCAGTTGTACAAGCGGTTTGCTCCCGAAGGTGATGCCTTCTGGAATGTGAGTGTAGATTATGGCTATATTTCCCATCGCTGGACGATAGGTGGCGAAACGGCAACGGGTGATTGTGGAGCCGTCGCCACGCTCAATGCTGCTTCTTATCAGTTTTCCGACCATTTCTCGCTCACGGCTGTGCAACGGTTCTATTCTGCCAGATACTATTCCCTGTTCAGCAACAGCTTTGCCGAGGGAAGCAGCGTGCAGGATGAAAACGGCATGTATGTGGGGGCTACGTGGTCGCCAGGCAGTCGCTGGACCATTACCGCCTATAGCGACTTTGCCTATTTTGCCTGGCCTAAGTATCATACCCGTCAGAGTACGCAGAGCTGGGATCATCTGCTGAATATCCTCTATCTTCCTGCCCGTTCCTGGACACTGGGAGCCCGGGTCCGCTATAAGGAAAAGGCGGGAAACGCTACCGGGCGTCTCCGTTTCTATGCCAGCGTTACCATGAAAAACTGGAGTTCCAAGACGAGTGTGGATTATACGAAGTACCGGGAAGGAAATGCGGGCAGCGGTACCGGGAATGCTTCCAGTAGCGGCACCCAGAATGCTTCCAGCAGCGGTTATCTGCTGAATGAAAACCTCGGATATCATTGGCGGTGGTTGAGACTGCAGGGCAGTTTCGGCTATTTTCACACCCAGGATTTCGCCAGTCGCATCTATGCCTATGAGCCGGGCTTGCTCTATCAGATGAGTTTTGGCAGTTACTTTGGCGAGGGCATCCGCTATGCCCTGATGGCGCGTTCGGAAATCAGCCATCATCTGCTGGTAATCGCAAAGCTGGGCAGCACCGATTATTTCGACCGCACCCACATCTCTTCCGGCTTGCAGGAAATCGCCGGTTCTCATCAGATGGATCTGGAGGTACAGGTGAAGTGGAAGTGGTGAAATCTGGGATTTATACTGCTTTCCCAGTCCTTCTTTTCAGGAATATGATGCAAGATTATAAAAAAACTGGCGTTTTATTTGTGTATGTAAGAAAATTGGGGTATTTTTGCAATTGATAAGTATCCATGCTAACGACGAAAAAAGAGAAGTGATGAAGATATTCATAGTGATTCCTTGCTATAATGAGGAAGAAGTATTGCCGAAGACCCTGGGGGTGCTTGGCAATCTGATCAAGAACATCAAGGTAAAAACTGACGCCGACACGGAGTTGCTCCTTGTTGACGATGGTAGTCGTGACCGTACCTGGCAGATGATTTCCGATGCTGCCAAGGAGCACAAGTATGTACACGGCATCAAGTTATCTCATAACCGGGGGCATCAGAATGCGCTCTGGGCAGGAATGGAAGCGGCGGTAGATCATTGCGATGCGATGGTAAGTATCGATGCCGACCTGCAGGATGATGAGAATGTCATCATCGATATGGTTCAGCAGGTGCAGGAAGGCAAGGATATCATCTACGGTGTACGCAAGGAGCGCAAGACCGATACCTTCTTCAAGCGATTCACCGCCCAGGCTTTCTATAAGCTGATGCAGAGCGTGGATAAGGATACGGTGTATAACCATGCCGACTTCCGCATGATGACCAACCGCACCCTGAAGGCGCTGATGCAGTACTCCGAGCGCAATCTCTTCCTCAGATCCATCGTCCGCCAGTTGGGTTTCCGAGAGGGATTCGTCTATTACGACCGCAAGGCTCGTGAGGCCGGTGAGAGCAAGTATCCGCTCACCAAGATGCTGAGCTTCAGTATCGATGGCATCACTTCGTTTTCCGTGGCACCATTGAAGTTTATTACCTTCCTGGGTCTGGCGATGACTTTAGTAGCCTTCATCATGATTATCTTTGCCTTGGTGGATCATTTCCAGGGCAAGACCATCCAGGGCTGGACCTCCTTGCTTGTTTCCATGTGGTTTATCGGTGGCATCATCACCACGGGTGTGGGCATTACGGGCGTCTATATCGGCAAGATTTATACCGAGGTGAAGCGCCGCCCACGATACTTTATCGAAGAAAGAGTATAATTATTCAGATACAAAAATGAGGGTGTGTCATAAGTACATGACACACCCTCATTTTTGTATCTAATCACTAATCTTTGTTTATCTGTTCTGTGCGATGTTGGCACTTGTCTTCACAAACCGATAGAAGCCTACCGGATGGCGACATTCTACGAGTCTCTTTACTTCCCAAACCTTCTGCAAGGTATAGTCCTTGCCGAATTTCTCCTTGAAGTCTGGCATATCTCCTTCCGGAATCATCAGCACGCCATCCTGCGGCAATACCTTGTCAAATTGCTGAATCTTATCGCCCAGGTAGAAGTTAAGGCTGAAGAAGTGCAGCATATCTACCGACATATAAGAGTAGAGTTTGCTGGTATCAAACTTCTTTTCGATAACCGGCGCCAGATGCTTGTCTGCCTTCGTGTTGAGCACGGCAGGCTGCAGGGTGGAGTCGAGTGTGATGAAAATTGCGATAATCATCACCAATGTATATTTCATCATTTGGCTTGTCTCTTTTTTCTTGAGTGCCTTGAATATATGATAAGCCCCTATTATAAGAAACATATAGCATACGTAGAATAGGATACCATGAGTAGATTCCCCTATTGCATGGAGCATGGCGATGTTGTCGGCTGCATGCTTGCCATGGAAAATGGTATCTGGTATGCCGCCTGCTCGTATAACAAGCGTAGCAATCACAAGGATAACTGCCAGCGAGGCAATCACGCCGGCATATACCTTGATGGCTCCCATCTTTTCCTTCATCATCCAAACGATGTATTCGGCGATGAGATAAGCCATGAACGGATAGCATGGCAGCAGATAGACGCTGCGCTTGCTCTTTGGGATGCAGTAGAAGAAAAGCACCAGGAGGAAGGCGAGCCAGGTGAACACTTGCAGCGGAGTAGCCTTCTTCGCATTCTCCAGGAATCGGGTCTTTGAGAACTTCTTCCATGGCAGGATGAAGAGCGAGAACAGTAATAATAAGGTATAAGGAGCCCAACCCATCACGAGTGTAAGCAGATTGTACCACGCCGGGTTCTCATGCGATTCGTATGCCATCTTGCCCATGAATCGGTCGATGTTCTCTTCCTTCACCAGACGCAGGAACTCGTCGCCGCCTTGCAGATAGGCTGCATAGTACCAGCAGAATGGGATAATGAGCGAGAGCAGGGCGGTTAGCGCCATGCGCCATACGATGCCCCAGAAGTTCTCGCGCTGGGTAAGCATGAATACGCCCATCACGAAGCAGGGCAGGATGATGCCCACAGGACCCTTGGTCAGCGTGGCACCGCTCATGCAGAGGATGGCGAGCCAAGGCAGCTGGTGCTTTCCCTTCTCCCACCATCGGTAGAGCAGATACATAGCTCCTACCATCAGGGCAGAGTTCACCATATCCACACGGCAGTTCATTCCGGCACGGTGCACCTCGAAGGCGGTGAGCGTGAGGATGGCTGCGATGAGGCTGTTTTGTGTATCCTTGCGCTTGGCATAGAATATGAAGCCGCCGATGGTCATCAATACCAGCGATACGGCGGATGGAAGACGTGAGGTATATTCATTCACGTGACCGGCGATGAGGCTGAAGAAGGCGATGCACCAGTGGAAGAAAGGTGGCTTGTAGGGGATGTCGCCACCATTGTTGATGGGCAATATCCAGTTGCCATGTTCCAGCATGGTGTAGGCAACCACCGCCTCGCGAGGTTCTCCCTTGGTATTGAAATCGGTGAGTCCGAGGAATGGAGTCATCATCACGATAGCCAGGATGATGATGAGCCATAGGGCTTTGTTGTAATTGATGTTCATGTCTTATCGAAGTCTTATTATGTTATTTTGGTTGCAAAGTTACATATAATTATTTGTTTATAGACAGAATAAGGTGGGAAATTTTGCTTTTATTGGGATATAATTATTAACTTTGCACCCGATTTCTAAAGTAGAATAAAGATGAAACGATATTTTAAGGCTTTGGGTTATCTCCTTTCGGTGCATGTATTGGCATTGCTGGTGATGACTCTGTTCAGATTGGTGGAATTCATAGCCCTGCATGGCATGATAGTAGATGCAGAGGCGAGTAGGGTGATGGCGTTTGTCAAGGGTGTATGGTTCGACAATGTCATTGCTTGTTATATTTCGGTATTGCCTGTGGCTGTGCTCCTTGTAGCTGCCAGTCTGGGGTGGTGTCATCGCCGTTTGCTGCGTGGCATCAACATCTGGTATGCGGCATGGTTTGCCATCGCCTTCATGCCTTCGGCAGCCAATACCCCTTATTTCCAGTATTTCTTCAAGAACATCAATTCTAGCATCTTCGGGTGGTTCGGCTATGTGGCCACCACTTCGGGCATGCTCCTGCAGGAGTCTTCCTATTGGCTCTATATCGCCCTCTATTTCGTGTTCACGGGGGCATTTATCTATGCGCTCGTCCGTCTGCGCCGCTATTTCGAGGGGCTCTTCCAGTTGCCAAAGGACAATATGCACCTGGTGCTGGTGGTAAGCCGTTTCCTCATTTCTGCGGTGATGATAGGTTCCTGCCTTTTCGGCATCCGTGGCAGAATGGGCTATAATCCTATCAAGGTGAGCCAGGCTTACTATTGCGAGGATTCCTTCCTCAACCAGCTCGGCATCAATCCGGCATTTAATCTCCTTACTTCGGCACTCGACGATATGCGCAAGGAGAACAAGGAACTGCATCTCATGCCATACGCTGAGGCTATCACGAATACCCGTCAGTGGCTCGGTATTACGGGAAAGGTGGATAGCACGAATATTCTGAAGCGTGAGGTGGTGAACGATTCCCTGATGATGAAGAAGAATCATCCTAATGTGGTGGTGATACTGATGGAGTCGATGTCGGCAAACTTGCTGGGTACTTTCGGCAATCAGCAGCCGCTCACCCCAACGCTCGATTCGCTCTATCATCATTCCCTGGCGTTCACCCACTTTTATAGTGCCGGCATCCATACCAACCACGGTATGACGGCTACGCTCTACAGTTTCCCTGCCCTCATGTTCCGCAACCTGATGAAGGGAACGGTGACTCCGCGCCGCAAGGGTATCGCCACGGTGTTGAAGAAGTATGGCTACGAGAACATGTTCTTCATGACTCACGAGGCACAGTATGACAACATGAAGGCTTTCTTCCAGACCAATGGCTACGATGACATCTTCTCTCAGGAGAACTATCCTAAGAGCGAGGTGGTGAACAGCTTTGGCGTGAGCGACCATTTCGAGATGGGCTATGCCCTCAACACCATCAACCAGAAGGCGAAGACGGGCAAGCCTTTCATGGCTACCATCCTCACCGTGAGCAATCATCCGCCATATATCATTCCTGATTTCTTCAAGCCGAAGACCAAGGAGAAGGAAACGCAGATTGTGGAGTATGCCGACTGGGCGATAGGCGACTTTCTGAAGAAGGCAAGCCGGGAGCCTTGGTATAAGAACACGATATTCGTGATTCAGGCAGACCATGGCAAGCTGGTGGGTAAGAGCGAGGGCGAGTTGCCTCAGTCGTACAACCACATTCCGCTCATCATTTTCGGTCCGGGTATTCCGCAGCAGCAGTATGCCGGTTTGGGTATGCAGGTAGATGTAATGCCTACGCTTTTCGGCCTGATGAATCTGAATTATGAGTACGAGGGCTTCGGCGTGGATTTGCTGAAGCAGCAGCGCCCGATGGTATTCTATTCGGCAGATAACCAGATTGTGGCAAGAGACCATCAGCGTTGCTTCGTTTATAATCCATCAATGAACCGCAATTTCTGCTATGATGTGTTGCCGAATGGCAATCTGAAGGAAAACAAGCAGGAGTCTAAGTTCTGGGATTTGAAGACCTATGTCTTCTCGAATATCCAGGCAGCGGAGTATATTGAGCGACATCAGCAATAAAACACGGATATCATCATAAACAGTAATCCCCCACCACGTTTTGGCTGCGTGATGGGGGATTAACTGTTTATATAGTTTGTCTATTTTTTATTGAGGTAAGATATTGCAGTATTCCCGTTTGAACCACAGTTCGAAGACGGGGTCAACCATCTTGAAGCCATCGCCCGATTTCTCAATGAAGTCTCTTTCTACAAGAGTCTTCTTGTTCTTGGTGATGGTGCGTGGAGCACCGAGTCCATATTCTGCTACAACCTGTTGGGCATTGAAATGAGTCTCTCCCATGCAGACGGCACGCAGGAATGCTATTTGTGAGGCAGGCATGCCATCAATATCGGTAATGAACATATCGGCATTGGTATCCAGAAGTTTGGTAAACTGTGACTGATAGATTTCCTCTGTCACCTCTGTTGCCGTACGTGTCCAGATGAGAAAGCAGAATTGCTGCATGTACCAGGAGTGGCATTGCACGGCATTGCAGATTCGCTCTATCATATCATCGCTGATAGACTTGCCATAATTGTAGAAACTGTCGTGGATGAAAGGCTTCCAGTATTCCTTGGCTATCTTCTTCAATGTCATCATCTGTCCAAAACGGTAGAATGGATTCTTCGAGTTGCCGAATATATCCATCATCATGTGGCGTTTACTGCCATAGAGACAATAGGTCGTACTGTGTTGTCCCTGCCATACCGAACGCATGGTTCCTTCTAGGCGCTTCCAGTCGGGCAGGTTTGCCAATTGTTGGAACTCATCAATGCACACGATGACATGGATGCCTTTAGCCTTGGCAATCTTTTCTGGAAGATTGAGAATTTCCTCGGCACTTTCCTTCAGGGGCTTGAAGTTCAGATTTACTTCTACAGCATTCACTGGGTCGCTGTTGATGGTGAGGCTTGGAGATATGGATTGGACGAACTTTACGATGTCGGCCCATCTCTTTTCTATAGTGGAAGAAACGCCCTGGAGTACTGCACTTGCAAACTTGTTGTAGAACTCTTCCTCAGAGAAAATCTTGAAGGCATCCAGATAGCATACTCTCACATCCTTCTGTTCTTGCTTCAGCTCTTCCATTGCAGCTTTGACAAGTGAAGACTTACCCCATCTTCTTGGAGAAATCAGCATCACGTTGATGCCTCCTCCAAGAAAAGTCTTGAGGTCTCTTCTATCTTCAATTCTATCAATGAAATATTCATTTTCAGCGATAGAACCATATTCAAATGGTATCTTGTTCATATACTTAAAGTCTTGATTCTCTGCAAAGTTACAAAATTATACCCAAAGGTATTATACCCTAGGGTATAATTTATGAAACTTTATGTTTTTATCAGACGAAGAATCGCTGTTTCTGCAAAAAAAGATGGTTTAAAACAACTTTGTTTAAAACAACCTTGTTTAATTTGTTTTTTTGGCTATCTTTGCAGAAGAAAAGCTGCACTCGGCAATTTGAAAGCCAGCTTTCATTGCGCTCGTTTGCATTTTCTTTGCAGATAAATTGATAACGATTCCTGCTCCTAAGCCTTATTCTTCCGTTACTTCCTCGCACATTACCATTTCTGCTCCTCGGTAGATAACTACGAGTTTGTGGAGCTTAGTGGTCTTGACCGACTCCTTGACGATGTCGCTATTGGCATAGCGGCAGATTTGGGCAGAGGCTTCCTTGAAGAGAACTTGCAGCTGCTCATCGGCGGTATTGGTCTTGCAGTATTTCAGTTCGATGATGTAACTGTCCACCATGTCCTTGTAGATGTCGCAGAGAGGAGAAAGGAAGATGTCGGCATAGCCGCCATCGTTGTCTAGCTCTGAGATTGGGCGATAGAACTGGTTCTGGCTGGTCATCGCCAAGGTGAAACCATGCACGAATGCTTCTCCCTTCTGCTTGTCACGCTGAGAAGAGTAACGCTTCAGACTGTCGGCGATGAACTCAAAGTATGCCTTGTAGTTGCCATGATATGCTAGTTGAGCCTCCAGCTTTCCCTTGTTGTAACTATCATAGGTCAAATCATTTTCCTTGTAGGTATCCAAGAGATAGGTATACATCTGGTCGCGCACCACCTCATTAGGGATAATGAACTTGGTGCTACCATCGTATGTGCCATCTATCGTTACCATGCCGAAATAGAAGAGCAGACTCAGGAAGTTGTCTGGGTCGTTGATGCGCTCGGCAGGGAAATTCTCCACGAGCTTACCTGTGACGAATCCTTGGGTTACCAACTGCTGGATGATGCTGGCATCATGAGCAAATTCCTTGTCATGACGGATAAGCATACGTACTTTGTCATAGTCGATACGTATATTGCTCTCTACCATATTCTTAGGAATGTCGTAGTCGTTGCGGATGTACTTGTCTAAGAAGTTAAGTACCATCACAGAATTGTACATCGTAGTTTTTCCGTACTCCTCTTCGGCAAAGCAATAGTTGTCATACCATGGCTTCATCACCTTGATGAGTTCATCCACGCTGTGGTTGAATGGCAACACACTGGAGTAATAGCCCAGCATATCTCTTACTTCATCCTCTGTGAATCCTGTCATCTCATTGAATTCCGGAGCCAGGGAGTAATTGGTGCCGATATTGAATCCGCTTGTCAGGTCATCCATCGTTACAGGGCTAACGCCTGTTACGAAGACACGTGCCAAGGTATCGCCTGCTGCTCCCTTGATGGTATCGAAGAATTTTCTGAGATATCCTTCGCCATGGGTCTGTATGCGGTATCTCTGTTCATGCTCCTTGTGTGCGAGAATCTGGTTGGTGAAGTGGTCGTACTCGTCAATGAAGAGATAAATCTTCTGACCAGATATTTTGCTTTGGGTGCAAAGATAGTTTAATTGGTTGACGGCATCTTCTTGTTGGTTGAGGCCTTCTTTGGTTCCTTCTGGTAAGAGATGCGAATATACATCCGCGAAGTAATTAAACTGCGTCCTGCAATAATTGTCCATGCCATGCTTGTAGTCGTTTAGGTCGCCTACAATAATGGCAAAGTTGAGATGGATGATGAGATAACTATTATGTTCTGGAGTTGGATTCTCACCAATATAAAGCTTGCCAAAAATTTCATCAAACTTGTCTTTCTTGTTGATGTCATAGTAATTTTCAAGCATGGAGATGGTAAGGCTCTTGCCGAATCGGCGAGGCCTTATAAAGAAGAAGTACATATTAGAATCTTCTATTTCCTCGATGAAAGGAGTCTTGTCTACATAGTAGCAATCCCTTTCAATCACATCTTCAAAATTCTGCATACCATAAGGTATTCGCTTGCGATAGATTCGCTTTCTTCTTTCTCTTACCATAGTTCTTTACTTTTTGCAATGACTGAGTACAAAGTTACGAATTATTCTTGAAAGTCGATATGCTAGTGGCATTTATTTATGAAACTTTATCAAAGATAAGAATATCCAGGCAGCGGAGTATATTGAGCGACATCAGCAATAAAAAAACGATATTATCAGAAACAGTAATCCCCCACCACGCTTTGGCTACGTGATGAGGGATTAACTGTTTTAGGAGATTCAAGATGCATTATGCCGAGAGGGTAAGCTTCTGCCAGATCTCGGTGTCGCCACCCTTCAGCTTCTTGCAGAGACCACGTTTGGTCCAGCGGCTTATTATGTGTAAATAGTTGATTAATAGTAGTTTCTGTAAAAAGTTGCTAGTTTTTAACAACTTTGTTTAAAACAACCTTGTTTAATTTGTTTTTTTTTGCTATCTTTGCAGAAGAAAAGCTGCACTCGGCAATTTGAAAGCAAGCTTTCATTGCGCTCGTTTGCATTTTCTTTGCAGAAGATTTGCTGTATAGTATAAAATAAGGTAGTGATTATGAGAAAAAGTAAAGAAGCTCCGTTTGTGTTCGGTGTTCGTGTGGAGGGAGATTCCTTTACCGACCGTAGAGAGGAAACAGAACGCCTGAAGGCGAACTTTACGTATGGAGTGAATACGATATTGATTTCGCCTCGTCGTATGGGTAAGACTTCATTGGTGGATAAGGTGTGTTCGCTTGTAGAGAGCGAACACATCAGGATAGCTCGTATAGATGCCTTTGGCTGTCGCTCTGAGAATGATTTTATCAATGCTTTTGCCACAGCTGTGGTTCGGGCTACTTCTTCAAAATGGGAAGAATGGATGGAGAATGCCAAGGTGTTCTTGAGCCGTTTCGTTCCGAAAATCAGTATCGGTCAAGATCCTTTGTCTGATTTCTCTTTGTCGTTGGAGTATAATGCAGGTAACAATACAACAGAAGAGGTTTTGAGACTTCCGGAAATGATAGCTCGGTCTAAAGGTTGTCATATCGTAGTCTGCATCGATGAATTTCAGCAGATAGGCGATTTCCCTGATTCATTGACCTTCCAGAAGAAGCTCCGTAGCGTATGGCAATTACAGAGCCATGTATCTTACTGTCTTTATGGCAGCAAGAAACATATGATGGAACAGATGTTCCAGAATGCCAGTTACCCATTTTATCGCTTTGGAGATTTCTTCTATCTGAACAAGATAAGCGAGAAAGACTGGGTGGAGTATATCTGTCAGCGTTTCGAATCTACTGGCAAGCATATTTCAGAAGAGTTGGCTCGTGAAATCTGTCGGGTAACAGACAGGTATTCTTCTTATGTACAGCAGTTGGCATGGTTTGTATGGTTGCGAGTGCAGGATGATACTGCAGCTACAGAAGAAGACTTGAAATATGGAATAGACCGGTTGCTGGATGCTTGCGAGCCTTTGTTTATCCAGCAAACCGAAGACCTTTCTGCCTATCAGATGAATTTCCTTCACGCCATCACCAATGGAGTGCATACTGGTTTCACTCAGACGGCGATATTGGAAACCTATCGTCTGGGTACTGCTGCCAATGTAACTCGCCTCAAGAAATCCTTGATGGTGAAAGATCTGATTACGATTTCAGCCCCTAAGCATCTGGAAATGAGTGACCCCATCTTGGCGTTGTGGCTCAAGAGAAGAGTGTGGAAGGAATCATAAAAGGATAAAGCCCCTTCAGCATTCCAGGAATATGAAAAACTGGAATGCTGAAGGGGCTTTTCTGATTTTACCTTTTCTTATTTAAAGAACCTGTTGAGCTGTTTGATTGCCTGGTCAAACTGCTTCGCTGGCAGGCGATAGTTCTTTACCGGATTCATGTGAGCATCATAAACATCCAGGGCACCATCGGCTGTCTTTTCCAGGATGGTGTCGTTGTTGATGATGAAGGCATAGTTCAGATTGCTGCCTACTACATGCCACTGTCTAGGCGTCTTATCCATCATCATTCTGCCCATCGAATAATCGGCAGGATTGTTCTTTACGCCCAGATGATTCTTCATCAATGTCGGAACCACATCATAATGAGTGGTGCGATGCGTAAACTTCTGAGGCTTTGCGCCAGGAACATGCCAAATCATAGGCACGCCAATCTGGGCTTTGGAGAAGTTGCCGTTATGTCCCCAGTAATTATGATGGTTTTCATTGAACTCCTGACTGTGGTCGCCCGAAAGAATGATGATGGTGTTATCCATCAGTCCCTCCTTCTTCAAGGTCTCGAAGATGCGGCCCAACAGCAGGTCGTCCTGATAGCAGCAGTTGCGATACATATTCCAGAAAGGAGTAGGATCCATATCGTTGCTGAGTTTGGTATAGTCGGCATACGCCCAAGCCGGCTGGAAACGCTTGTTCTTGTCAGCCGGGAGCCCAAAGCTATGAGGCAGGTCGAAGAACAGGAATGAGAAGAATGGCTTCCCGCTCTTCTTATGCTGCTGAGAATCGCTGATGAATTCCTCTGCTATCCTTGTATCTCGCTCCAGCGGAGTATTGCCTTTCGTCTCGGTATGGATGCCTGGCACCCCGCCAAAGATGACTCTGCCGAATGGTGGGTCGGCAAAGGTGGCACTCGGATAGGTCTGTATCTCGTAGCCCAGTTCCTGCAGGCGCTTGATGAAGAGCGGCTGGATATGAGCAGGGTCGAAACTCTCCCAGTAGTAGCAGGATAGTCCGAAGAAGAGGCTGAACACGCCGCTTCGGGTTCCATTGCTGCCGCTCACGTGATTGCTGAACCATTGGTTTTGCTGTGCAAACTGATAGGCATTCGGCATGCATTCGGTTGTTAAGGAACGGGTATTCCAGGAGTCTATCAGGATGAAAATGATATTCGGCAGCGAATCAGGGTTCATCTTTTCCTTCTGTAGCGGCTGGATAGGATATTGTATATCCGCACTCTGCTTGCCATTCATCTGTATCATGCTTTCTCTAGGAGGCGTACATCCTAACTTCAGCAACAGACCATTCGAAGTGGTAGGGAAGTAATAAGGCAACAATGCGCTGCTCTTCATCACGGAAGGCTGCTGATAGAAGGCTCCATAGATATGGCAGAGATGGGCAAAGAGGGTGCTGCCGATGATGCATCCTGCGATGGCCCAGGCGTATGCCTTCTGGCGTTTCTTCCATAGAAGATAAGAGGCATACCATACACCGATAACGATAGCTGCTACAACTAGAAAGAGTGCTATCTCCTTCAGATACAGCATTATATCGAAATTGAAAATTTCTCCAGCTCCCTCGCCGAATACCATACTCAATACAAAGCCGTTGATATGAAAATGATAGATGGCATACACCTGCGAGTTGAGATAGTTGATGATGCAGAGCAGCACGATTCCAACAATCTGTACGATTCTAGCCGTCTTGGTACATCAGCAAAATGTAAAGATGAGGCTGAGAAGATAAGGTATCAGCGCAAACATGGCTGCATGGCTGATGCAGGAGGTTATGAAGAATAACCATCCTTCTAAATCCATCATTTCGAGTATCGAAGAATCGGTGATGTAGAGTCCAAACTGCAGAGTTATTAATAATGTAGAGAAGGCATAAAACAAGCAACCTTGTTTTATGCCTTTTATAATCAGAGACTTATAATTCATAATTGATAGAATTCTTGTCTGGCATTAATCCTTGGATTTTAACAGAGAAAAATACTTATCCAGAACCATCAGCGAGATGATGTCCTCACGTTGCTTATCCTTGAATTGCTCTACATATTCATGAGCGTGGTTGATGATAGCTTGCGCTTCATCTGGATGAGCAGTATAATAGTCCATCTTTTCCTCAAGATCAGAGAAATCAGGCTTTACTTCTATATAATGATAGTCTGGCTTCAGAGTTCCTTCCATAAACCAAGTTTCATAATATGGCTTAGGCATCACGGCAATGGAATTGGAAGACATAATCCATTTCAGATTGCTTGCCACGTCATTTCCCTCCAGCGCCATCACGTATTTGTATTTCAGATGGTCGTAGATGGAAATCTTGTCGCTCTTCCATTCTGGCTTAATCAGATCTATGGTTCCGATATCGAAGCGTGGATTTCCGAAAAACTTCTCTACGAATTGCACACGGATGTCCTTGCAGGCTATTTTTCCTCTGAAGATAGCCTGGTCTTTTTTTTCTGCAAACGAAAGCTTATCCTTCACGAAGATGAAATGGCGTACCTTGTCCATCTTGAGCAATACGGAGTTCTGGTTTTCTCCATGAATTGGGCGGCTTTTTACAATGGTAGGAATATCTTCCACATACGTGATGTCACCAGGGAGGAGATTCCATTTGTTATTGCCGTCAAAACAGCGGGCATATTCCAAAGTATCCAGATAATATACCTTCTGGCGGGTCATCGGCTGTTCTGCAACTTTAACAGCTTTCTTTTCCCATAAATCTTTGTTGAGAAGGATATTATCTTCTGTAAGCTTGTTGTAGTAGTTTACCCGGTTCAGGATATAATCGTAGTCTTTGCGTTTCTTGGCTTTGTCAAGTAAATGCTGCCCCCTCCATATCAAGATGCAGGCAGGAGTATAAAGACGGGCGTATTCCTTGATGTAATACCAGGGTTTGCTGTTTTTTCCGCTATGGAATTTATATTTCAATTTTTGAATATTCATAGGATTTCTTTTTGTTTATGAAAACGATGATGATGTTATTGGGTACAATAAATACGAAATATACTTTAATCTTGCAAGAAAATGGATAAAAAAAGCAAGTATCAATGAAGGAAGAAAGATAATCTTCCTAAAATTTGGCTTTTCTGATAGTTTTTCGTATCTTTGCAACCTATGAGATACCAGGAAGGTATCTTGTTAAAGAATATAAAAGAATTGCATGTTAGAAGTACGTGATAGATTAAACTTCGAGGATTATTTGGATTCACTCTTGAATAGCGTAGAGAGTGATGACTTGGAGTTTAAAAGTGCTGCCGGTGGATTTCCTGGTAGCTTTTGGGATACATACTCAGCCTTCGCCAATAGTGAAGGAGGAGTTATCGTGCTTGGAGTTATAGAAAGAAAAGGTAAGTTCTATATAGATAATCTATCTGATGAACAGATCGAGAAATATACCAAGGACTTTTGGAATAATGTGAATAATCGAGCTACGGTTAGTTGCAACCTGTTAAAAACAGAAGATGTCGTGGTAGAAGATTACAATGGTCACAAACTTATGTTATTCTTTATTCCTCGTGCATCTAGAGAACAGCGTCCTGTTTACAGAACGTCTCAACCCTATAATGGTACTTTTAAGCGCAATCATGAAGGTGATTATAAATGTACGGAGCGAGAAG
>ERZ779851.1400-NODE-1400-length-21334-cov-3.713567_pt1 | contig 21334 bp, 20 predicted proteins | sample MGYA00511094_ERZ779851 | MGnify/ENA primary metagenome ERZ779851 (study PRJEB29588, sample SAMEA2155512) | human gut metagenome | biome: human gut; feature: human-associated habitat; material: faeces | place: Denmark | collected 2008/2010 ...
ACCAGCCGTATCGGTCGGTGCCATGAATTTTGTGAACCCATACACGACTGTGGAAACGATCGAAGGAATTGAGGCCTTCATGAAGAAGAATCAGGTCGAAGACATCAACAGCCTGATCGGATGCGTCAAATAGTTACAATAACAGAATAGTTCTAACCTCCCGTTGGCAGACATACAATAAACAAAGTGATGTATGCGTCGGGAGGTTTTTTTATGGATATCATACATAATAACATTCATATGGATATGGTAAAATGCCGGGCTGTCAGTCAGATGACGCTGGAAGATGATATGAATCTGCCACAGGATAATCCTGATCTGGATAAAATCATATTTCGGGAAGGAACACTGAATCTGACCGATACGGTTGTGACAAATGATCATGTGCTGGTGAAAGGACAGCTTCTGGTGACAGTGCTGTATCTGTCCGAGGACGAAGAGGAAAGGCTGGCCAGAACAACAGGAAAGCTGAGCTTTGAAGAAAATGTGTATCTGGAGGGCATACAGCAAAACGATACGGTTGATGTGACATGGAAGATCGAGGATCTTTCCGTCAGTATGATCAATTCCCGCAAGATCAGTGCCAGAAGCATGATCACACTGACACTTCAGTCGGATCAGCTTTATGATGAGGAAGCGGCGGTTGACCTGACGGATGCGGAAGGGATCGAATTCCATAAAAAACAGATGGATATTACTTCTCTGGCAGTCTGTAAGCGAGATATTTACCGGATCAGACAGGATCTGGAGCTGCCTGCAAGTATGCCTAACTTCTATCATGTGATCTGGCAGAGCATCCGGATCGCATCGATCGATATGCGTCCTCTGGAGGAAAAGATCGCGATCAGCGGCGAACTGTCTGTTTTCCTTTTGTATGAAAGTATGCAGGACGGCGATCATCAGTATTATGAGACAACGCTCCCATTTTCCGGAACAATTGACTGTCAGGGCAGCAGGGAAATGATGATCCCCGATATCCGCTATACGATTGCAAGCCGTGAGGCAGAAGTCAGACCGGATCTGGACGGAGAAGAACGATGTTTTTCCATGGAGCTGGTGCTGGATCTGAGCATCAAGCTGTATGAACAGCAGCAGATTTCTGTTATTGAGGATGTATATGGCACGCACAATGAGGTACGGGCAGATGTCAGGGATGGAAGTTTCCGTCATATGCTGCTGCGCAACAGCGGCAAATGCCGTGTGACGGAAAAGAGAAAGATAGAGCATACAGGCGCGATCCTGCAGCTGATCCACAGCGAGGGAGAAGTATATATGGAAAGTACTTCCGTGCAGGAAAACGGGATCGAGGTGGAAGGCATTGTGCATATCAAATCGCTGTATGTGACAAGTGATGACAGAATGCCTTATGCAGCATTTGAAGATGATATCCCGTTCAGCTATCTGCTGGAAGCCAAGGCTGAGGCAAAAGACTGTGAAGTGAATTTACAGGTTGCTCTGGAGCAATTGAATGTTACGATGCTGGACGGACAGGAGATCGAGATCCGCATGACGATCGACGTGGCAGCAGTCCTTCTGGAGCCGTATACGATGCAGCTTGTCAGAGATGTGGAGATTCTGCCGCTGGATAAAGAAAAGTTCAGGGCACTTCCCGGTATTGCGGTTTATGTGGCAAAGCCGGATGACAGCCTGTGGCAGATCGGAAAGAAATATTATATGCCCGTTGCCCGGATCAAGGAACTTAACGGACTGACAACAGATATGTTAAAAGGCGGCGAAAAGCTGCTTCTCGTAAAAGAAAGATAGCAATTTTCATCAGCAGACAGATGTCGCAAAAAGCAGGCGGTGTATATACGGTTGCTTTTTTGCGTTTTTCGGTATATAGTAAATTGTACGAATATCGATACAATCTGATGAAGCTATTCAGCACCATGCATCGTAAGACACGATTTCGCGAATGGGTACTGAATAGTTTCAATAAGGCGAGGAACGCAAATTATGGAGCAAATCACAAGAAAGGCATATGCCAAGATCAATCTGGTGCTGGATGTCACAGGCAGACTGCCAAACGGATATCATGAGGTCAGTATGGTCATGCAGAATGTCGGTATCCATGATACACTGACATTTACAAAAAGAGGGGATGAACAGATTGTTCTGACGACCAACGACGGACAGCTTCCGTTAGGAGAAGACAACCTTATCTATAAGGCAGTTCTGCTGCTAAGGGAGCTGACGGGAAACAAAGACGGTGTGACAATTCATTTAGAAAAAAGGATCCCTGTGGCAGCAGGCATGGCAGGCGGCAGTACCGATGCAGCAGCCACACTTCTGGGGGTAAATGAGCTTCTGGGACTGGGACTTCAAAAAAAACAGCTGCAAAAGGAAAGCGTCAGGATCGGCGCAGACGTTCCGTACTGTGTGCTTGGGAAAACAGCCCATGCCCGGGGGATCGGAGAAAAGCTGACGGAGATCGCATCTCCGCCGCAGGCATATTTGGTTGTGGCAAAACCGGATATCAATGTATCGACGCCTGTTGTATATCGTGCACTTGACAGCCTGCCTTCTTACCCGCATCCGGATGTAGAGGGCATGATACAGGCACTGGAGCAGAAGGATTTAAACGCCCTTTGCGAAAAGCTTGGAAATGTACTGGAGCTTGTCACGGCAAAGGAATATCCCGTGATCGGACAGATCGAGGATGTTCTGCTGAAAGAAGGGGCGAAGGCTGCACTGATGAGTGGAAGCGGACCGAGCGTATTTGGCATTTTTGATACAGAGGGGCAGGCACAGACCGCCTGCAAAGCACTGGAAAAAGCAGCACTTGCAAAACAGCTTTTTGTGACGACGTTTGAAAATGGAGAAGGTTGATGAAAGATTTCATGCAGGAAAACATGGACGAATTTCTGCCACTGAGAGAAGTGGTGTTTAAAACGCTCAGACAGAGCATTCTGACAGGGGAACTGAAGCCGGGCGAACGACTGATGGAGATTCATCTGGCTGAGAAGCTTGGCGTCAGCCGCACACCGATCCGGGAAGCAATCCGCAAGCTGGAGCTGGAGGGACTTGTGACCATGATCCCGCGCCGCGGAGCGGAGGTTGCAAAGATCTCGGAAAAAAATCTGAAGGATGTACTGGAAGTACGTACCTGTCTGGATTCACTTGCGGTAAGGCTTGCCTGTCAGCGGATCACGGACGAGCAGATCGATGATCTGAAAAAGGCGTGTGATGATTTTGTGCTGGCAACAAAGACCGGAGAAGCTACAGCGATCACAAAGGCAGATGTTAAGCTGCATGACGTGATCGTGCGCGCAACGGGAAATGAACGTCTGCAGCAGATGATCAATACGTTGTCAGAGCAGATGTACCGCTATCGTTTTGAATACATCAAGGACAGCGCATATCATGCACTGCTGATTGAGGAGCACAGGCGGATTTATGAGAGCATTGCAGCGCGGGATGAGGAGCGTGCGGTGGCTGAAATCACGCAGCACATTGAAAATCAGTTATATACAATCCGAAAACATTTGCATTTTACGGAATAAAGTGGTAAAAATCTGTTGATACTCCCAGAAGAAGGGAGTGGAAAACATGAAAAAAATGTGGATGGAAACGATTTTGTACGGAGCACTTTCCATGTTGTTCGGGCTGGCATTCTTTTTCAGCCTTTTATACGAGGATAACAGCCTGGTCACGGGCAGATGCTATAGGATCGATCCTGCATATGCACAGGAAACGACTTATACGGTGGAAATGTTGGAACAGATGGATCTTGACACGCTTCATACGGTCTTCCCGGAAGAGAAGATCAGATATGGATTTTATTTTGGTGGAAAGAAAATATCTGACAGGAGAAAATAGATGACAAAAGATGTTTTGATCTCTGTTTCGGGGCTTCAGATGGGAGAAGAAAAACCGGAACAGATCGAAGTGATCAGTAAAGGAAATTTTTATCAGAAAAACGGTTATTCCTATGTGTTTTATGATGAAGTGATCGAAGGCTTTGATCAAAGGGTCAGAAATATGATCAAATTCAAGAATGGGGCACTTCATGTGCAGAAGAAGGGTATTGTCAATGTCAATATGGCATTTGAGGAAGAGAAAAAAAACAATACCTGTTATACGACGCCGTACGGTGATATTATGATCGGAATCGATACAGACAGCGTGGAAATTTCGGAAGAGGAAGATCACATCAGTCTGGATGTCGCGTACCGGCTGGAAGCAAACTATGAGCATCTTGCCGATTGCCGGATCAAAATGGATATCCGGTCAAAAGAGAGCGGAATGCCATTAATGGAGTGATAAAATGATCTATACAGTGACGATGAATCCCTCGCTGGATTATCTGCTCTCTTTGCCCGCATTGCAGGCAGGAGAGACAAACCGATCTGCTGCAGAACGGCTTGTGGCAGGCGGAAAAGGGATCAATGTATCGAAGATGTTATATAATCTGGGAACGGACAGCATCATTTGGGGCTTTGCAGGCGGCTTTTCCGGAGAAGAGCTTTGCAGACAGCTGACCGCTGCAGGGCTCAGACAGGATCTGATTTTCTTACATAATGGCAATACGAGGATTAATGTCAAATTATCTGCAGGGCAGGAAACCGAGGTTAATGCAGCGGGTCCGAAGGCAGAGGAAGAGGCTTTGCAGATTTTTTACCGGAGGCTGGAGGCGCTCACGGCGGAAGATTACGTGGTTCTGTCGGGCAGTTTGTTACCGGGCATGCCATGCAACAGCTACAGACAGATCATGCAGCAGCTGCAGGGAAGAGGCGTGCATTTTATAGTCGACACAACGGGAGAGTCGCTTAGGGAAACGCTTCCTCTGCATCCGTTTCTCATAAAGCCCAACCAAAGAGAACTGGAAGAACTGTTTAAAACGGAACTGACGCAGCGCAGTCAGGTGGCAGAACTTGCGAAGCAGCTGCAGGAAATGGGCGCGGAAAATGTGCTCGTATCACTTGGGGGAGACGGTGCTGTCTGCGTAGCAGCGGATGGCAGGATTTTTGACAGCAGACCGCCCGGAGGAAAGGTTGTGAATTCTGTGGGCGCGGGAGATTCCATGGTGGCAGGCTTTTTGCATGGCTATCTGCAGACGGGAGATTATAAAATGGCATTTCTGGAAGGCTTGTGCGCGGGCAGCGCCAGCGCCTTTTCGGAGGGCTTTGGAACGAAAGAACAGGTAAAAAATGTCATGAACCTGGCGGTTCATGACATTAGGAGGTAAAAATAATGGCATATCAGGCAGACAAAAACAGATATCAGGAAATGGATTATAAAAGATGCGGCAGAAGCGGTCTGAAGCTTCCGGCGGTATCGCTGGGATTGTGGCACAATTTCGGCTCTTATGACAGCTATGAAAACAGTAGAAAAATGTGTGAAACAGCATTTGATCTCGGCATCACACATTTTGACCTTGCCAATAACTACGGACCGGAGTATGGAAGCGCAGAGCGTAATTTTGGCACGATCTTAAAGCATTCCCTTGGCGTATACAGAGATGAGATGATCATCAGTACAAAGGCAGGATTCGATATGTGGGAAGGCCCTTACGGTGATGGCGGCAGCAGAAAATATCTGATGGCAAGCATCGACCAGAGCCTTCTGCGCATGGGACTTTCTTATGTTGATATTTTTTATCATCACAGACCGGATCCGGAAACTCCGCTGGAAGAAACCATGGGAGCACTTGCCGATATCGTAAAAAGCGGCAAGGCACTTTATGTGGGAATTTCCAATTATGACGGCGTACAGCTGAAAAAAGCAGAGCAGCTACTGACCGAGATGCACTGCCCGTTCATTATCAATCAGAATAAATATTCCATTTTCGACCGGACGATCGAAAAGAATGGACTGAAAGAAACAGCACCAAAGCTCGGACTTGGTATTATTGCGTTCAGCCCGCTTGCACAGGGACTTCTGACGGATAAATATCTGCATGGGATTCCGCAGGGAAGCCGTATCCAGAAGAATAGCCCATATCTGACAGCCGCCAGTCTGACACCGGAAATGCTGCAGAAGATTTCTGCCTTAAATGACATGGCGCATGAGCGGGGAGAAAGTCTGGCACAGATGGCACTGAACTGGATCCTCAAGGATGATGCACTGACTTCCGTCCTGATCGGCGCATCGAGTCCGGCGCAGATCATTGAAAATACGACAAAGATCAGGCGCCACGCCTTTACGGAGGAAGAACTCCAAAAGATTGACCGCATTGTATTTTAAAGGTATACTATAGTGGCGTATAAGAAAAACAAAGAGGAACTACTATGAAGCATAAATTAAAACTAAAGGGAAAACTGCAAACCTATCTGCAACTATCGATGCTTTTGGGTATTTTGCTGGCAGTTGTCGATATCTGGATCTATACACTGGATATCAAAGCAGGTGTCGTATTATCCGGTTTTGTGCTTTTTTATCTGATCATGTCTTTGATCATGATGAATTTCAATAAATCGATCCTGATGAATGAGCTGGTCAGCTTTGCCACGCAGTACGGGCAGATCCAGAAACGGCTCTTGCGGGATTTTGAAGTTCCTACCGCGCTTTTGGATGAAAACGGTAAGGTGATCTGGACGAACCGTACCTTTGAAGAGACGGTGCATAAGCCAAAAGGCTATAACAGAGACATTCATTCCTTATTTTCCTGTATCACAAAGGAAAAACTGCCAAAAGAAAACAATGAGCTGACAGAGCTTTCCTTTACCTATGAGGAGCGCGAATTTACTGCAAAGATGCGCAAGATCCCACTGGCTGAAATGGTGGAGAACAGCGATATCTTTGAATCCGAAGGCAGATATGAAGGCTTTATGGTCGTTCTGTATCTGTTTGATGAGACTGCGTTGAAGATCGCGCTGCGCGAGAACGATAACCAGTCCCTTTGTGTCGGACTTTTATACATTGATAACTATGAGGAAGCCCTCGAGAGCGTCGAGGAAGTCAGACGTTCCCTTCTGACGGCGCTGATCGAACGAAAACTCAATAAATATTTTGCAGCCTATGACGGTATTGTGAAGAAGATGGAAAAAGATAAATTTTTCGTCATCATTCGCAAACAGTCGCTGAAAAGGCTGAAGGAAAACCGCTTTGACCTGCTGGAAGATGTCAAGACGGTCAACATCGGTAACGATATGTCTGTCACACTCAGTATGGGAATCGGTTCTGACGGACTTTCTTATGGGCAGAATTATGAATTTGCAAGAACTTCCATCGATCTGGCGCTCGGCCGTGGCGGAGATCAGGTCGTCATCAAAACGCCGGAAGGTGTTTCCTACTTCGGCGGTAAGAGCCAGCAGATGGAGAAAAATACAAGAGTGAAGGCAAGAGTCAAAGCACTTGCCCTCAAGGAAATCATTACCACCAAGGACAAGGTGCTTGTCATGGGACACGCCAATACCGACGTGGACAGCTTCGGTGCAGCGGTCGGTATTTACCGGATCGCCAAGACGCTTGGCAGAAATGCCCATATTGTCCTGAACACGACCAATAATACGATCAAACCGTGGGTAGACTCCTTTAAGAGCCGGCTGGATCATGAAGAAGAAGCGATCATCACCAATACCCAGGCGATCGAAATGGCGGATAACAATACCGTTCTTGTTATTGTGGATGTCAATAAGCCGAGCATTACAGAATGCCCGGATCTTCTGAAATATTGCCGCAGCGTTGTCGTACTCGACCACCACAGACAGGGAGAAGAGGTTGTGGAAAATGCAACGCTTTCCTATGTGGAGCCATATGCTTCTTCTGCATGTGAAATGGTTGCGGAAATTCTGCAGTATGTCGGCGACGGCATTAAGGTCAAAGGCGTGGAAGCAGACTGTCTGTATGCGGGTATTGTGATCGATACGAATAATTTCGTGGCAAAGGCGGGTGTCCGTACATTTGAAGCCGCAGCATTCCTGCGCCGGAGCGGAGCGGATGTAACGCGTGTCAGAAAGATGTTCCGCGAAGATGCCAATGATTACCGGGCAAAAGCGGATGCAGTCGGGCAGGCGAAGATCTATATGGATGAATATGCCATTTCTGTCTGTCACGGAGAAGATACAAGTGCACCGACGGTTGTATGTGCGCAGGCGGCAAATGAACTGCTGAACATCAAGGGCATCAAAGCCAGCTTTGTCCTGACACAATATAACCAGATGATCTATATTTCAGCGCGTTCCATTGATGAAGTCAATGTACAGGTCATCATGGAAAAATTAGGCGGCGGCGGTCATATGAATGTTGCCGGTGCGCAACTGAAAGATATCAGTATGGAGATGGCGTGTGAACGCATCAGGGATACTTTAAAAGAAATGAAGGAATCCGGTGAAATTTAAAAAATGTGAGCAGATATGCTGCATCAAAATGGATGGAGCTATGATATAACAGCCGGAGAATAAGAAAGGATAAGGAATACCATGAAGGTTATTTTATTAGAGGATGTAAAATCCATTGGAAAAAAGGGAGAGATCATTGAAGTAAGCGATGGCTATGCAAAGAATTTCCTGTTTAAGAAAAAGCTGGGCATTGAAGCAACAGCAGACAATAGGAACAACTTAAAGCTGCAGAAGAAGCATGAAGAAAAGGTAGCGGCGGAAAATCTGGAGGCTGCGCAGGAATTTGGCAAAGAGCTGGCTGAGCAGAAGGTTGTTGTAAAGATGAAAGCGGGAGAGAACGGAAAAGCATTCGGTTCTGTTTCCAGCAAGGAAATTGCAAAAGCATACGCAGACCAGTACAAAAAGGATCTGGATAAAAAGAAACTGGTTCTGCCTGATGCCATCAAGAATTTCGGTACCTACGAAGTAAAGGTAAAGCTGCATCCGCAGGTAACGGCAGTTTTACATGTACAGGTAGTGGAGGCTTAACAGTAGGAGGTGCTACCTGTGGCAGAAGAAGCGATTCTGAAAAGAGTATTACCACATAGTATAGAAGCAGAGCAGTCTGTCATTGGATCCATGATCATGGATAAGGATGCGATCGTGACGGCATCTGAAATTCTGCACGGTGATGATTTCTACAGCAAGCAGTACGGTATCATTTTTGATGCCATGGTGGAGCTGCACGACAGCGCACAGCCTGTGGATCTGATCACATTACAGAACAAATTAAAAGAAAAAGACGTTCCGCCGGAAGTCAGCAGTCTGGAATTTGTCAAGGACCTGCTTGGCATTGTTCCGACGAGTGCGAATGTTGCCAATTATGCCAATATCGTTGCGGAGAAATCTCTGCTGCGCAAGCTGATTCGTCTGAACGAAGAGATTGAAAATACCTGCTACGCAGGCAAAGAAAGTCTGGAATTTATCTTAGAGGATACGGAGAAGCGTGTTTTTGATCTGGTGCAGAGACGGAATACAGGCGATTTTGTACCGATCCGTCAGGTTGTTTTAAATGCGATGGATAAGATCGAGCAGGCAAGCAAGACGACCGGAACTGTAACGGGAATCGCGACCGGTTTTATCGATCTGGACTATAAGACATCGGGCATGCAGCCATCCGACCTTGTGCTGATCGCTGCCCGTCCTTCCATGGGAAAGACGGCGTTTGTTCTGAATATCGCACAGCATGTGGCATTCAAGCTGAAGGAAACGGTTGCGATCTTCAGTCTGGAAATGTCAAAGGAACAGCTCGTCAACCGTCTGTTCTCCTTAGAGTCCCGCGTGGACAGCCAGCATATCCGAAACGGTAATCTGACCGACAGCGACTGGGAAAGACTGATCGAAAGTGCAGGCGTGATCGGAGAATCCAATCTGATCATCGACGACACACCGGGTATCAGCATTTCCGAGCTCCGCAGCAAATGTCGAAAATATAAACTGGAGCATGATCTGAAAATGATCATCATTGACTACCTGCAGCTCATGAGCGGTAGCGGAAGGGCGGAATCCCGTCAGAACGAGATCTCCGAGATCTCCCGTTCCCTGAAAGCACTTGCGCGTGAACTCCATGTTCCCGTACTTGCACTTTCGCAGTTGAGCCGTGCGGTAGAGCAGAGACCGGATCATACGCCGATGCTTTCCGACCTGCGTGAGTCCGGTGCGATCGAGCAGGATGCGGACGTCGTTATGTTCATTTACCGTGATGACTACTACAACCACGACAGTGAAAAGAAAGGAATCGCAACGATCATCATTGCCAAACAGAGAAATGGTCCGATCGGTGACGTAGATCTGGCATGGCTGCCTGATTACACAAAATTTGCGAATCTGGAACATTAAGAAATAAATAAGAGGACTTCCATCGGAAGTCCTCTTATTTATTCGCTTATTCGCTCATATTCTCTCAGATATTAAGCTTCTTCGATAGAACCTGTTGGGCAAGCACCTTCACAAGCGCCACAGTCGATACATACAGATGCATCGATTTCGAATTTGCCGTCTCCCATGCTGATTGCTCCAACCGGGCAAGCACCTTCACAAGCGCCACAAGCTACACATCCGTCATTAATCTTACGTGCCATAATGATATCCTCCTTGTTTTCTGAAACTTTTCATAACTTCATTTTACTGAGATTGATATTTTTATATCAATAACAACTACACCACATTATATAAAAAAAACGATGGAAATACAAGAGGAATTTACAGAATAAATTTGGAAATAGAAAGAATACGCAATTTATGATGCCACAAATAAAGCAATCAAAATACTAATAAATAATATTAAGATATTTCATTTTGAAAAATCAAAATAATATATATTTACATAAAAACAAGTCAAAAAAACAAAACATATACAGAAAAGCAAAAATATCTTGTGCTGGAGCAATTATAGCTTGTTTTGCAATGAAAACTATGATATGTTTGTAATAGATACTTAGAGGATATAATCATGCCTGAGAGGGGGATGGTTGTAAAAATTCTACAGTTAAATAGAAGAAAATAATATACAAGTTAAGATGAATAAGGGGGAAACAAAATGAAAAAGAAATGCGGTTTATTGCTTACATTGTTTATGAGTGTATGTATGACTTGCGCTGTTACAGGAAGTACGGTAAGGGAAGAACAGGGATATGTAATAGATATGCATACGGAACAGCAGTGTGAAAGACTCTGTGAAAACTATGACATTGCGTTGGAATCAGACGAAGAAGGCGAACTTGCCAGACAGGCAATTTTGGTCGCGGATTCAGAGGAAATAACAAAAGAAGATATTCATACAATAAAGGCTGAATATAGCGCTATTGTTGAACCGGATTATGTAATGGAGGCAGCATATAAAACTGCGAAATCAGATGAATCTAGTTGTGAAGATTGTGATGATACATGGAATCTGAAAATGATACATGCAGATCAGTTGACGAACCGTGTGCTAAAGCCAATCAAAGTGGCGGTTATTGATTCAGGTATTGACTTTACAGAAGAGTTAAATGTTATTGGAAGAAAAAATTTTGTGGACGAAGGATACGTGGTACCACTTTATGAAGATATTACGGGACACGGAACTGGTATTGCTGGGATCATTGCTGCAAGAGAGACTGGAAATGGAATAAGGGGGATTAATCCGTATTGTGAACTTTATTCTGTAAAGATATTAGATGATAATAATAAAGCACCTATGAGTAGAGTGATTCAGGCAATTTACTGGTGTATCGATAATGATATAGATATTATTCATATGAGCTTTGGGATGCCGCAGTATTCAGAAATTTTACATAAGGCGGTGCAAGATGCGGCAGAAGCAGACATTCTGATGATTGCTTCCGCAGGAAATAATGGTAAGAATACCTGCTATCCGGCAGCTTATGAAGAGGTGGTCAGTGTAGGTGCGGTAAGTAGTAGTGGGGAATTATCTGTATTTGATCCGGATAGTATGGAACTGGTAGCACCGGGAGAAAAGGTAGATACAACAAGTTTCTATGGAGGAATTATGACTGTAGGAGGAACTAGCATTGCAGCAGCACATGTCACGGGAATTGCGAGTGTGTTGTGGGGCATTGATCCTGACAAGCCAGCATCCTTTATCAGAAGACTTATGCAGCAGACTGCAGTACAGACTGAAGAAATGCAGAAAAGAGGATGCGGATTGCCGGATCTTGAGTATGCTATTATCATGTATGATGCATTTTGCCAAACAGAACAAGATAAATCTGTGAGCGAAAATACGATAAGTGAGAATACAGTAAGTGAAAATACAATAAGTGGGAATTTTGTTTCGCTTCAAAATGATCGAGAGGTAGAAAGTTTTGAAGAACCTGATGCGGTAGAAGGTATGTGGCATAATGATAACACAGATGATAATAAAGGAATCCATCAGGTGGATGCAGAAACGTATGGAAATACAATATTACATCTTAATCAGACTGAAATGAAAATATTAAGGTATTATGCAGGATATCCAGATGTGCTGACACAGGAAGCTGAAAAAAATACTTCTGCTAACGGGAAAATAGAAACATATCCTACAGTAAATGGTGGTGGCAATGCAAATTATATTGCGTCACTGCGCTATCTATTCCTGACATCTATACGGTTGAAAAAAGGACAAAGTTATAATGATATTAGCTATAAAGATAGATATGAAGGCAACTATAGAAGAACTAAGAGCATAGTAGATAACTGTGTTAATCAAAATTACCAAAATATAAAGAATACATCTAAAATAAATTCTTTAAAAATATTGGGCTTGGCATTTCATCAAATAGGGGATATTTATGCACATCAGACCGTTATTCCTAAAGGTAGTGCAAGTTTGGCAATATATGCAGGCGAAGAACATAAAGCCGTTAGAACAAAAATTTTAACAGGAAAATGTAGAGTAGTGGAATTGAGGAAAATTGATTCGTCATTTACAGCTGCACAGTATGAGGATAATCCTAAATTTATGTCCAAACGTTATACTGTTGCAACAAAAGCGGCAGAGGAGGCACTTATGAAAGGCTACGCATCAGATAGCAATTTCCTTTTGAAATGGCTAATGCCTGAAGTGTTAACGGGAAACACAGACTATAATCTAAAATTATATAATTTGCGAACCTATGCAAAACAATCGGTCGCACAACAGGAAGATAATTACTCAGATGCTATTTGGAAAGAATGTTCAGTAGAAGAATAACATGAAGGGGGTTACGGTATGAAAAAAATTCAGAGCATCATTGGTATTATATTAATATCCATAATTTTAAGTATTCCAACATATGCGGGCACAAAAAAGTCAGAAGAGGATCAGATTTCGATAAGAATCAATGAATATGAGGATAACCTGGGTATGGGAGATGGCAAGACGTATTTCCGGACCAATGTTGGAGACAGTTGTAGTCTGACGAAAAAGATAATCTTATATTATGACCATGGAAAGTATGTACATAAATGCCCCAATGGACATAAACAAAAATGGAAAAGCAGTAAACCACAGGTAGTATCGGTTTCAAAAAAAGGTGTAATCCGCGCAAAAAAGGCAGGGAAAGCAGTTATCACACTGAAATGTGGTACAAACGTGTGTAAACTATACGTACTTGTGGAGAAAAATTCAAAAAAATTTCTGCGAAAAGGGAAACAGCTTGAAAAAAGGATTGATGCGCTCTATAAAAAGTACGGAAATCCTGCGGATGTAAATGATCAGACAATAGAGAAGGCAATCACAACCATTTCGAAGCTGAAGAGTGACTGTATCTATTATGGATATGAGTACTGCGATAAAAAAGGATTGAGTACAGGCTACAGGAAGGTGGAGCGAAGACCTAAAACGACAGGAGACACTTACGGTAATTTATGGTCGGATGAGCATCATGCAGTGATTTACATTGAAGACGATGGAATGGTGAGCGGATATATTCTTTATACAAATGGTTGGAAAATGAGTAAAGTAGCAAAAAATATTCAAGTATTTCTAAGCAAGAAAGATCCGTTTGATCCGACCAATCCTAACTATATGGAAATTCAAAGTGTGGATGTACAGAAAAAATATGCAAAGATTACTCTGAAAGAGTCTGTCACAAAGGAGCAGGTATTAGGTGGTCTGTTTTTCAATGGTGGTGCGGACTCAGCAGATTCTTTGCTGAAATATGGCAATACCGATTGGGCATATTTGCTTCCGCAGAAAAATCCAACTCTGCAGAAAATACCGGTGAATTTTTATGTGAGACCGTTACAGGAAGATACAACAGAGGATAAACGTACTAGTTTAAATTTTGTTTATATGAGGGGTTATTACAGTCTGAACAGTTCGGTAATAGAATGTAAGCCGGAAGGAATCAGCTTTATAGATGGAAAGCTGAAGAGGCCGCTTCCGGCAGGAAAATATGTTGCTACAGTGAATCCGATATTGGTCAGAGGACAATTTCAGGATAAAAATGTGCAGTATGGTTTAAGATATGAGTTTGAGGTGAAATAGCCATACTAAATATGGAGGATAAACCAACCTGCTGCGAATTAAGAAAATAATTTTTCGGATGCAATTTGGAGAGAATGTTCCGTAGATAAATAATAAAAGGAGGATTGAATATATATGAAGTCCCCAAAAATCATTATAGGTGTCATAATTTTATCATTGATTTTAAGTGTGCCTACATACGCAGGCGCAAAGAATGACAAAATAAATATTAATATTTATGCAAAAAGATATGGGTATGAGGAAATACAACTGAACAGTGTATGCTTAAATGTTGGAAAAAGTTTGAATTTGACCAAGGGAATTATCACATATCAGGGCAAGAAAGGAAGAGAGGCTTCCAAATGCCCGAATGGTCATATTCCAAAATGGAAAAGCAGTAATTCAAAAGTAGTATCCGTTTCTCAAAAAGGCGTAATTCGAGCAAAGAAAGCGGGCGAGGCTGTGATTACGCTGAAATGTGGGAATACAGTTTGTAAGCTTAAGGTATATGTTAATTCAAAAAAGTTTCTGTCAAAAGGGAAACAACTTGAAAAGAGAATTGATGCACTTTATAAAAAATATGCAAAATCATCAAGTATAAATGCTTCCAATATCGAGCAAGTTATTACAACAACGGCAAAGTTAAAAAGAGACTGTATTTATTATGGATACGAATTTTGTGATAAATGGAATTACAATGTTGGAAAAAAGGTAGAAAGAAAACCACAAACAATAGGAAAGACCTATTGTGAACTCTCAGAGCAGATGAAAGCTATGACAATGGAAGATGATGGAAAAATCTATAATTATACATTGTATCATAACGGAAAGAAAATGCAAAAAGTAGCAGATAACATAAGAAAGTTTTTGGTAAAGAAAAATCCCTATGATTCAGATAATCAAGACTGTTTTGAGATTCAAGATATAGAGGTGAAAAATAATAATATATATATCAAACTTAAGAAAGCTGTAACAAAAAATCAAGTATTAGGTGGTCTCTTATTTAATGGGGCATTAAGTGATACTATTTCTGTATATGAAGAAAATGTGAATACAGTATGGACTTACTTGTTGCCACAAAAAACACCTTCAGCACAGAAGGTACCAATTGATGTTTACATAATGCCATATGATAGTGAAGAAAGTCTGCAAAAGATAGAAACATGGGTAAATGGTAGAAAGAAAAGCGTATATGCAAGAAATGCATACAGCCTTAATGCTACAGAAATATCATTTAAACTAAAAGATACTGAAACTGTCGGGATAAATACGAAATCTCTCGCAGCCGGAAAGTATATAATTGGTATTGGACCAATAAACGGTAATTGTTCGGATTTACTTAGTAATATGGAAATAAAATACAACATGGAGCATAAGAATCCTGAATATGCTGACTTTAACACGAATTATAGAAATACTTGTATACTAAGTCAATTCGAGGTGAAATAGCAATATGGCAGAAACAGAATAATTCTACATACGTAGATTATCGCAAACAGAGAAGGAGGTCGAGTCTTTGTATGAAAAAAATGCAAATCATTATTAGCATTGTGTTGTTATCCATAGTGTTAAGTATCCCAGCATATGCAGGAACGAAAAATGGGAAAAAAGATGAAATCTATGTGAGGATTCCTGTGAATTCAGACATATTTGAGCCGGATGAGGTATTCTATTTACGGGTTAATAAAGGTGACCGGGTAAGTCTGACCAAATCGACAATAACATATATAGATAAAAAAGGAAATGAATTGCATAAGTGCCCTAATGGTCATATTGCAAAGTGGAAAAGTAGCAATCCTCAAATTGTATCTGTATCACGAAAAGGCGTAATCCGAGCAAAGAAAGCTGGAAAAGCGGTGATTACGTTGAAGTGTGGTAAAAATGTATGCAAGTTAAATGTGTGTGTAGACTCCAATTCTCCGAAATTTTTAAGAAAGGGAAAGCAGCTGGAAAAAAGAATTGATGCACTTTATAAAAAATATGGGAAAAAGGGACGTGTTAATGATCGGACACTTGAAAAGGCAATCGTAGAAACTTCAAAATTAAAAAGTGATTGTATTTACTATGGGTATGAATACTGTGATATGAAAGGATTAGAAGTAGGAATTACCGAATTGGAAAGGAGACCGAAAACAACAGGGTATACATATGCAAGCCTTTCATATATGCTGGATGATATAGAAACGGAGTGGGGCGGAACAATATGGGGATATACGCTTATTCATAATGCGGATAAACTGGACAAAGTGGCCAGCATCATTCACGATTATCTAATGGGAAAAAATCCTTATGATGTTGTTAATTCGGATCATTTTGAAATTCAAGGTGTAGATGTGCAAAAAGAATATGCCAAAATAACTCTTAAAGAGCCGGTAACAAAAGATCAGGTGCTTGGAGGACTGCTTTTTAATGGTTATTACAGATATAGGGAGTATGCGCTGGAAGATGGCTGTTCTGCATATTGGGCTTACTTATTACCACAAAAAACACCAACTGCACAGAAAATCCCGTTTGATTTCTGTGTGACATCATATGAGACAGAAGAAGAATTGGTGAACCGGGAATTTTGGAAAAATAAAGGTGAGAAAGATTACATCTATATGGAAGGCTATTATGGTCTGAATGAATCAGTGATAGAATGTAAACCGACAGCATGTAAAAGCGTCAACGGAAAAATGAAAAAGCCTCTTGCGCCAGGTAAATATGTTGCCTCTATTCAACCGGGGCCACATTTGGGCGGTATGTATACTATGGAATATAAAATCCTTCATTCAGAGCCTAAAAGCGAAATAGATCATTCACAGTGGAGTACCAAGGTCTGTATACTTTATAAATTTGAAGTGAAGTAGCATAAAGAAAAAGGGTGATTCTGCATATGCAGAAGATGAGATAATGGAGAAAGGTATAAAAGTGTATAAAATCGTATACATTGCGCAAAATGGTTGACACTTTGCCCAAATAAGTAGTACACTTTTAACGTAAAAAATAGTTTGGGAAACTGCATTCCCAAGCTGTTAAATTATAGTATTCTTACCAATTAGAAGGAGGTATATTTTCATGGCAGAAGCATGGAGAGGCTTTAAGAAAGATGGCCATTGGGATGTAGACGTCAATGTACGTAACTTTATCCAGACAAACTACACTCCATATGATGGAGATGAAAGCTTCCTGGAAGGATCTACTGAAGCAACAGATAAGCTTTGGGGAAGACTTCAGGAGCTGCAGAAAGAAGAACGTGAGCATAATGGCGTTCTGGAATGTGAGACAGAGGTTGTTTCAAGCTTAACAGCTTATGGCCCTGGCTACATTGATGAGTCTATGAAAGATCTTGAGCAGATCGTAGGTCTTCAGACAGATAAGCCATTAAAGAGAGCATTTATGCCATACGGTGGTATCAAGATGGCTCAGCAGGCAGCCAGCACATATGGTTTTGAAGTAAATCCTAAATTCGATAAGATCTTCAACGAGTATCACAAGACTCACAACCAGGCAGTATTTGATGCATACACAGACGAGATGAAAGTTGCTCGTCATACACATATCGTTACAGGTCTTCCTGATACTTACGGACGTGGACGTATCGTAGGTGACTACAGAAGAGTTGCTCTGTACGGTATCGATTTCCTGATCGAGAAGAAGAAAGAAGACAAGAAGAACTGTGGAAACGGAACAATGACAGAAGATATTATCCGTTTAAGAGAAGAGATCGCTGAGCAGATCAAAGCTCTTCAGGGAATGAAAGAAATGGCTAAGATCTATGGCTATGATATTTCAGGTCCTGCTACAAACGCTAAAGAAGCAGTTCAGTGGTTATACTTTGGCTACCTTGCAGCTATCAAGACACAGAACGGTGCTGCAATGTCACTTGGTCGTACAGCTACATTCTTAGACTGCTACGCTGAGAGAGATTTAGCTGCTGGTAAGTTCACAGAGGAGCAGATTCAGGAGTTCATCGATCACTTCATCATGAAGTTAAGATGCGTTAAGTTTGCTCGTACACCAGAGTACAACCAGATCTTCGCTGGTGACCCGGTTTGGGTAACAGAGTCATTAGGTGGTATGGGTGTTGATGGACGTACATTAGTTTCTAAGATGAGCTTCCGTTACCTTAACACATTGAACAACTTAGGTACTGCTCCAGAACCAAACTTAACAGTACTTTGGTCAACAAGACTTCCAGAAGGATGGAAGAAGTTCTGTGCTAAGATGTCTATCAAGTCATCTTCAATCCAGTACGAGAACGATGATATGATGAGACCAATTCACGGTGATGATTATGGTATCGCATGTTGCGTATCTTCAATGGTTATCGGTAAAGAGATGCAGTTCTTCGGAGCACGTGCTAACCTTGCTAAATGTTTACTTTACGCTATCAACGGTGGTGTTGATGAGTGTACAGGCGTTCAGGTAGGTCCTAAGTATCGTCCGGTTGTAGGTGACGTACTTGACTATGATGATGTAATGGCTAAGTTCGATGATATGATGGAGTGGTTAGCTACCGTATATGTTAATGCACTTAACATCATCCACTATATGCATGATAAGTATGCATACGAGAGAATTCAGATGGCTTTACATGACAGAGACGTTAAGAGATACTTCGCAACTGGTGTTGCTGGTCTTTCAATCGTTGCTGACTCATTATCAGCTATCAAGTATGCTAAGGTTAAGCCAATCCGTAACGAGCAGGGTATCGTAGTAAGCTACGAGACAGAAGGTGACTTCCCTAAATATGGTAACAACGATGATCGTGTTGATGAGATCGCTGCTTCTATCGTTACAACATTTATGGACAAGATCAGAAAGCATCACGTATACAGAAATGGTATCCCAACACAGTCAATTCTTACAATTACTTCTAACGTAACATATGGTAAGAACACTGGTGATACTCCTTGTGGACGTAAGCATGGTGCACCATTTGCTCCAGGTGCTAACCCACTTCATAAGAGAGATACTCACGGTGCTGTAGCATCTTTGGCTTCTGTAGCTAAGATCCCATTCAAGGATGCTCAGGATGGTATTTCTAATACATTCTCAATCATCCCAGGTGCTCTTGGTAAAGAGGATCAGGTATTTGCAGGAGATATCGATATCGACTTAAGCAAATAATTAGTGATTGGAGGTTATAATAATGGCCGACATGAATCAAGTTGATGATATAGTTGCCATGTTAGATAACATGGTTGCGAACGGACATGGACACATTAATGTGTCCGTGGACGATTCCGTAGAAGCTGGTGGCAAAACCACACAGACTATGGGCTGTACCGACTGTGCAAAGGGAGATCTCGCTTGCAGCGTTCCCACTTTGATGGAAGGTATGGATGAAGAATTACACAAATATTAATTATAAAGGAGGACATTACAATGGCAAGTACTCAGCAGGTAGATAACTTAGTAAATATGTTAGATGGTTATATGGCAGAAGGCGGATATCATCTTAACGTTAACGTATTAAATCGTGAGACATTAATAGATGCTCAGAAGCATCCGGAGAATTACCCACAGTTAACAATTCGTGTATCTGGATACGCAGTTAACTTCGTTAAGTTGACACCAGAGCAGCAGAATGATGTAATCTCAAGAACTTTCCACGACCATATGTAATATGGTATAACAATTCATATCAGCGTCAATACTGACAGTAAGAAGCGTGGGTGCTTGCACACTAAGCTTCTTATTTGGAAGTATTGACATTGGAGGAGTCTCCAACAGCGAGGAAATCCGCAGGATTTTCGCAGCTGGCTGATATGTATTATGGTTTACAAATGAAGGCAAGGGCATCTTCGCCCTTGCCTTTTTCTTAATATATTATAAGGAGAAGTATATATGATCGGACACATTCATTCCATCGAAACCTGCGGCACCGTAGACGGTCCGGGCATGCGCTACGTTGTCTTCTTTAAGGGCTGTCCAATGCGCTGCGCCTACTGTCACAACCCGGATACCTGGGATCCAACCGGTGGCGAAGATCATACAGCAGATGATCTGTTAGCACAGTTTGATTCTATGAAAGAATTCTACAAAAATGGTGGTATTACTGCAACCGGTGGCGAACCGTTAATGCAGATCGATTTTCTGACTGAATTATTCGAAAAAGCAAAAGCCAAAGGCATTCACACTTGTCTTGATACTTCCGGTGTAACCTTCCACCGTGACAATCCGGCTTTGCTTGCAAAGTTTGATCGTCTTATGAAAGTAACAGACCTGATCATGTTAGATATCAAACACATCAATCCGGAAGAACACATGAAACTGTGCAAACAGCCAAATGATAACATCTTAGACTTTGCCAAATACATTGACGAAAAAGGCGTTGATATCTGGATCCGCCACGTGATCGTTAAGGATATTACATTGATCGACCACTATTTAGATGAATTAGGATACTTTATTGGCGGTCTGAAGCATCTCAAAGCATTAGATGTACTTCCATATCATAATATGGGAGAGATCAAATACGAGAAGCTTGGCATTGATTATCCATTAAAAGGAATGGAACCATTGACCAATCAGGATGCCATTTATGCAAGAGATATCATCTTAAAAGGTGCAAAGAGACGCCGCCAGGATGATGCTGCCAAAGCAGCTCAATAAGACTTGCAAAAGCGGGCTGACACGTTGATTTTACAACAAACTTTATAAAATATTGTATTGAAAAAAAGCCTTGCTATCTAACGCAACTTGTTTTACAATATGGTTAATGAGGTATTTTACCAATAAGCAATTATAATGTATACTAATTAAAGGAGGATATTATCATGGCATTTGTTATTGGCGATAGCTGTGTAGCATGTGGCGCTTGTGCTGGTTCTTGTCCAGTAGGCGCAATCTCAGAAGGAGATGGCAAGTTCGAGATCGATGCTGATTCATGCATCTCTTGTGGATCTTGTGCAGGTACATGCCCAACAGGAGCAATTTCAGAAGAGTAATTTTCATAAAAAAGAGCCTTCCGAAAGGAAAGCATCTGTTTACTGTACACTTTTAATCTTATTCTAATTCCTCTGCAATTTCTTAAACTTAAGCAATTGCTCTACCTGCATTAAGGCCACTTTTTTCTTTCTCCGTTCCGAGAACA
>ERZ779851.1407-NODE-1407-length-21261-cov-6.388051_pt1 | contig 21261 bp, 19 predicted proteins | sample MGYA00511094_ERZ779851 | MGnify/ENA primary metagenome ERZ779851 (study PRJEB29588, sample SAMEA2155512) | human gut metagenome | biome: human gut; feature: human-associated habitat; material: faeces | place: Denmark | collected 2008/2010 ...
CATCGCATTCGGCGCACTCTACCCATTTTCCCTTTTCAAACCGGTTTTTAGAGGTGACCATAAAATACACAGAGCGAAAGGTATTCTCTTTCGCCCTATATTGTTTCATATCAAAGTTTTTTTAATTCGTCCGCGCAAGCCGCAGACACGATGTCTGCGCCGTTGCTCCAAAAGGGCGGCACGATGCCGCCCAATAGCGGGCAACAGGGGACAACCACAATTCCGAATTCCGCATTACGAATTCCGAATTGATCTGGTGGTTGACAGCCGCGCCGAAAGGTGTTATAATATGTCGGAAAGTACATTAAAGATGAGGTCGAATAATGAACGAAGAAATTACCGTCGGGGAACTGCGCGAGCTTCCACCGGAAAGCGTTATGATAGTTGACGTGCGCGACAGCGCGGCGTTTGCGCTGGGGCATATAGACAATTCCGTGAATATCACCCCGGAACAGATAGAAACCGCGGAATTCCCCAGGGAAAAGGATATCGTTGTGTGCTGCCGCAGCGGCATAATCAGCGAAGAAATTGCGGAAAAACTGCGTGAGCGCGGGTATTCCGCGGCAAATCTCACCGGCGGGTATGTGCGCTGGCTGGGCGAGAAGATCGCGATGCAGAGCAGTGCGGACCGCTGCGCTGATATAGAGCGCAGCCTTACGCGGAAGTTCCACCGGAGCATATTCAGCAAGTTCGCGAAAGCTCTGAACGAATACGAGCTGCTAAAGCCCGGCGACCGCGTCGCGGTGTGCATTTCCGGCGGCAAGGATTCCATGCTGATGGCGAAGCTGTTCCAGGAGATAAAGCGCCACCGCAAGTTTGATTTCGACCTTGTGTTCCTGGTGATGGACCCTGGCTACAGCAGCGAAAACCGCGCCATCATCGAGGCAAACGCGAAGCTGATGGGAATTCCGATAACGGTATTTGAAACCGACATATTCAACTCCGTATACAACGTCCAGAATAACCCCTGCTACCTCTGCGCGAGAATGCGCCGTGGTCATCTGTACAACAAGGCAAAGGAACTCGGCTGCAACAAGATAGCGCTGGGGCACCACTTTGACGACGTTATCGAAACGATACTCATGAGCATGATATACGGTGGTCAGGTAGAAACCATGATGCCGAAGCTTCACAGCGCGAATTTCCCGGGAATGCAGCTGATACGCCCAATGTACTTTATCCGCGAGGACGAGATAAAGCACTGGGCGAAGTACAACGACCTGCATTTCATACAGTGCGCATGCCGTTTCACGGATACCTGCACCACATGCAACCCCGACGGAGCGGCGCGTTCCAAGCGGCAGGCGATAAAGCAGCTCATCGCGGAGCTTTCGCAGGAAAACCCGCAGGTGGTCATGAATATATTCCGCAGCGTCGAGAACATCAAGCTGAACAAGATAATCTCCTACAAGCTTGACGGCGAAGTACACAGCTTCCTGGACGGATACGAGGATTAATTCTAATTCGGAATTCGGAATTATGGTATCGCCTCCGGCGATAATATTTAAAAAACTTTTACAGAAACACTACAGGGCGAAAGATTATCTCTCGCCCTGTGCATTTTATTATAAACCTTTTTAGATATTGTCCGCGTAAGCGGACACCGAAATTCCGAATTCCGAATTAAATCAAAGTGCCTTGTTTATGGAGTTGATAGCGTTGTTGACTGCCTTGATGGAATTGTTGCTCTCGGTCTTGAAGCCGGACAGGTCGTTATAGCCTGCCTGTGTGAATACCGCAAGCAGCTCGTCGGCTTCAGAAGAAGCGGTGGAAAGCGCGTTCTTCGCACTGGAATAAGCAGACGGAACACCGGAATTGAGCAACCCGTAATAGTTGGTGACTAACTGCGCATAACCAGCCGCCTTGAGCATGGAAGAAGTCTTGTTGTTGTAGATGGTGGTCATTACGTCGCTGTCGTACTTGCTGCTCTTGATGTTCTCGACCGCGCCTTTGACTGTGGTGAACTGGGATACCGCATTGCTTGCAGCGGTGGAAGCGCTGGTCATTATGTCGGCATATGTGCGGGATTTGTCGGCTTCGGTCTGGTTTTTGGTCTGCAGCTTGCTGTAGTTGAAGTTGTTCTTTACAGAGGTGTTGAATGCGTCCCACTTCTTGGTTTCGTTGGAGGTGAACTTGCTGTCGGTGTCGGAAGTGGTGGTCACATAGTTGTAATACTCGGAATACAGGTCGTACAGCTTTTCAAGCGCAGAATAAGCGGAAGAGAGTTCGGAAGAACTGGGCTTTGCGCTCTTGAGCAGGCTTGCCGCGTTGGTCTTGCCGGAGGAAAGCGTGCTTGTCATGGCGCTTGTGTAGAAGGTCTTTGTCTTGCCCTCTTCGATAGCAAATTCAGTTGCCTGGGCGTAAACGTGTACCTTTCCGACTTCAGCGGAGATCGCTTCGAAAGCGTCGATCATCTTTGCGCGCTGCTTATCCTCGCTGGAAACGGTAGCGGAAGGCTTGCTGCTGACTGCGGGCGTGCTTGTGGTGGGTGTAGTCACCCTGGAAGTCACAGACGCCTTTGTTGATGAAGTTACCGGGGGAACCACTGCAGGGGCGCTGCTTGCGCGGGAAGTTGCAGATGAAGCGGTGGTGTGCCCGGGCGTGCTGGAATTCTCAGGCGCGCTGCTCTCTTCGGGTACCGTGCTTTCTTCCGGCTCGGAAACATCGGACCGGGAGTTATCGGAGTTTGTGTCCTCAGGCTCGGAGATGGGGTCTGTTACCGCAGGCTCGCTCACGTCGGACTGTGTATCTTCGGGCTCCGTAACGACGGGGTCGGTGTCAGAATTCTCTTCGGGTGCGGAAGTAGCGTCAGACTCAGCCGCTGAAGTAAACGACACGCTGTTCTGCACTATGTCAGGGTCGGTGCCCGGATTCTGCGAGGAGGTAGTTATCACGATGAGCGCGATAAGTCCCGCAACAACGACGCCAGCGCCGATAACGGTGGGTATCGGGAATATTCCGAACACCTTTGTAGGCTCCTTGTGTTCCTTTGCCGTTCCACCTGAAACTGAATGCCTGAGCGGCTTTTCGTTCCACTTGTTCGGGGAACCGCAGTTCTTGCAGACTGTTTCCTTTTCGTACATATCCTGACCGCAGTTGCGGCAGTAGATCAGCTTTCCGAGGTCAACGCCGGCGTCCTCAGCGGGTTCTTCCGGCTTTGAGGGTGCGGTGTAAGCAGGCTCAGTATAAGCGGGAGTTTCCGCAACCGGCTCGGAGTACGCAGGCTCAGTATAAGCGGGAGTTTCCGCAGCAGGCTCGGAGTACGCAGGCTCAGTGTAGGCGGGAGTTTCCGCAACCGGCTCGGAGTATGCAGGCTCAGTGTAGGCGGGAGTTTCCGCTACAGTCTCGGAGTACTCAGGCTCAGTGTAAGCGGGGGTTTCCGCAGCAGGCTCGGAGTATGCAGGCTCAGAAGTGTCGATATTGATGTCATCAAGATGATGTTCAAGCTCAACGGGAACATCAGGCTCGGCCATTTCGCCGCCGTTGATAACAGGCAGACCGCTTTCAGAGAGGAACTGCGTTTCCGGCATTCCGGCTTCCATGGAGAAGTCGTCCACGCGGCGCGATAAAGTGCCCAGATCAGGCTCTGCGGGCTGGGGAACAGGCTCCGGCTCAGGTTCCTTGACGGGGGCGCTTATAGCCGGCATATCGCTGGAAGTGGAATTAAGGTTTGCAAACTGCTGGTTTAGGGCTTCAATCTCGCTGTTGAGATTACCGCCGCCAAAGTCGCCGACGCCGCCCAGACCGTTGTTGTCCTGGAAGCTGTCGCCGTAGGTTATGCTGCTTCCGTCGAAGCCGCTGTTGTTGACGAAATTATTTATCTGTGCAATGTCATGCTCGGACATTCCGCTGAAATCGCCGCCAAGCGGGTCGGTGTTTACCAGCGGCACGCCGCCATTGGTGGGACCGTTGTCCGTAAGCTTCATTCCGCACTTTTCGCAGAATTCGGTGGATTTCTGCATGCGCATGCCGCATGTCGGACAGAAAACGAGAGTGCCCTCTTCGCTGCCAAGCGGCTTGATGCCAGGCATTTCCTCGCTGGACTGGGCGCCGGTCTGGTCGCTTTCGTCGGGCTGGTCGTTCAGCTCCTCTGCGTCCTCGGGTGGTACAGGGGTTCCGCATTCTATGCAGAACTGGTATCCGCGGATCAGCTTTTTGCCGCAGTTTTCACAATACATTATATAGCCTCCCAATTGGATTTCTGTAATCTATCTGAACTCAGGGAGAGGTTCCCCGAAAAATAGAATTATCCAAATTAAGTATACTATACAGCACAAAAAAAGTCAACTTACAATCGCTAAAATTGGTAAAATAAAATAATACAGACCGGGGGTTTTTGTGCATAATCCTATGAAAAAAAATTGGCCCGCCGACAGCCGATAAATGTGGTTACGATTACATTACATTATATTACAAAAAGCAGGGTGAAAAATCTTTCACCCTGCACAAAGTTATTGATGTAATATTGCGATCGCATTCATAAATTTATGTTTACAGTATCTGAATAAAGTACAGCGCCGCGAATATTCCGGCTGCCAAAGCCATTATGCCGGTGGTGACAAGGCAGAGCGCCAGCTGACCGCTGGTGTAGTATTTCTCGGGCTTGACGGGCTTTTCCTGCTGCGGGGCGTCGCTCAGCGGGACTTCCGCGCCCCAGACCGATTTTGCAGGCTCCGGTGCGCCGGCAGGCTGTCCCGCGCTGGTGGGAATATCAGCGGGAGCGCCGGTTTCAGCGGCTTTGTCGGCATTCTCCTGCGGGAATGAATTTCCGTCGGGAGCGGCGCCGGGGTAAGCGGCAGAATGCGTATTGCTGAATGTCGGCTCCGCTGCTGCAGTGAACACCGGCTGTGGCTGCTCCTGCGGCTCAGCGGGGGCTTCTGCGGCAGTTCCTGTGGTTCCTGCGGAACGGTCTATCGGGGCGCCGCACCAGGTGCAGAATGCGCTTTTTTCGTCAACTTTCTTGCCACACATATTACAGAACATAATTATACTTCCTTTCGTTCGTCATGTCGTTTGTAATTCAGCCGGGGCTTCCGCTCCGGAGGTATCTGCCAGGTTGCGGACGTAATCGAACAGGTATTGCTGCGCGATGCCCTCGATGCCCCGGGTGCATTCCGGCAGCCCGTCGGGGTAATACTGCGCCATAATGCGCTTCACCCACACGTCCTTCGGGAATGCGTCGGTCTTGTGGAATGCGAACAGCAGCACGCAGTCAGCCACCTTGTCGCCTACACCGGTTATCTGTTTAAGGTGTTCCCGGGCTTCGGCGAGGGGGAGTTTTTCCACCAGCGCGAAGTCCACCGCGCCGGAGTTCACCTTTTCCACCGCGTCGCAGATATATCGCGCGCGGAAGCCTGCACGCAGCGGCGCGAGGTCCTCCGGGGAAAGCCCCGCGAGCTGCTCTGCCGTGGGGAATGCGTATCCGGTTTCCAGCGGGGTGCCGAAGCATTCGCACAGGCGCGAGATTATGCCCGCAATGCGCGGGATATTGTTGTTCTGGCTGATGATGAAGCTTATCAGCGTTTCGAAAGGCTCCTGCTGCAGTATTCTTATGCCCGGGGAGGCTTCGCACGCCTTTTTCAGCGTTTTGTCAGCGGAGAGGGTGTTTATGTAGGCGGAATAATCCGCGCTAAGGTCGAAGTAGTTTTCCCAGAAAGGGATATCCTCCTTCCGTATCCCGTGTAACGTCACGGTGCTGCCGCACTGGCTGAGGGATATCGTCCTGCCGCCTGCGGTGCCGGAATATCCCCCGTCGCACGGCTTCCACCGGAAGCACTGACCGCACTCAAAGGTACGGGATATGTCAAAATTATCATTTTTTATCGTCAGATCCATAATTTTTTTACTAAAACCCCTTGATTATTTGTCTTAATTATAATACAATAGATATAGAATTTCAAGAGCATGCGCTGTTTTTTCAGCGAGTTTTCACCATATCAACATATCAGGAAGGGAACGCCAATGAGAGAAAGCATTCTGACGATACCGGTAAACGAAGTGTTCGAGCCGCGGGAGGGCTGCCCTATCTGCGCCATGCGCAACACCGTGGAGCAGCACATCAGCGAGTACATCATGGGCGCCGCGATGATGGAGCCTGACGTGCGCATGGAAACCAACCGCCTTGGCTTCTGCCACACTCACTTCAACAGCCTGCTCAGGCAGAACAACCGTCTTTCGCTGGGACTTATGCTCAACACCTATCTCAGCACACTCAGGGGGCAGGTGTTCGAGAACAAGAGCATATTCTTCACAAAGGGCGCAAAGGCAAAGAAGTGCAGCGAGATAGAGAATACCTGCTTCGTCTGCAGCAAGGTGGACTGGGGCGTGGAGCACATGCTGGACACCGTGTTCACGATGTTCCGCGACGACGCGAAGTTCCGCAATCTCTACAGTTCGCAGAAGTACATCTGCATACCGCACTATAATCTGCTGATGTCGCATGTGCAGTCCAAGCTTGCAAAGCCCGACCAGAAGGCGTTCATAGAGGCGACGGACAAGCTTGTGGAAAACTACATAAAGGAACTTAACAGCGACGTCAACGATTTCTGCAACAGCTTTGACTACCGCAATGCAGGCAAGCTGCACAGTGAAGATATGGAGCATGTCAGAAGCTCGATAGAGCGCTCGATAGAGTTCCTCACGTCGAGAAAACCGGACGTGAAATAAATGGTTTCAGCCGTGTAAAGCGGATATGATACACACCCGACGGGGAGCGCCGTTCGGGGCAGACTACCAGCGAGGGAACCCGTGTTTCGGGGTGAGAGGATACTTCTGAGTATCGACCGGCAATACAGACAGGCTGTATTGTAACGCATTTTGTGCGTGCGCGGGGTAGTGTTTCCTGCGCGGCACAGGAAAGAGGTATCATTATGAAAAAGACAAACATCAGAAAACTCGCTGTCGCTGCGGTACTTGTCGCAGTTGCCGTGGCAGGGTCGCTGTTCTCGTTCCCGTTCCTGGGGGCTAAGTGCAGCCCGGTGCAGCACCTTGTCAACATCATCGGCGGCGTTTATCTCGGGCCGTGGTATTCCCTCGGTATGGCGTTCTGCGCCAGCCTGATACGCAATTTCGCAGGGCTTGGTTCTCCGCTGGCATTTCCGGGGAGCATGGTGGGTGCGTTCCTTTCCGGCGTGATGTATCACTGGATATTCAAGGGAAAGCCCCTCACCTTAAGGCTTCCCATGGCGTATGTCGGGGAGCTTTTCGGAACTTCCGTCATCGGCGGCATGCTGTCCTTCCCGATAGCTTACCTTGTTATGAATAACACTGCGGCTACGCTGTTCGGTTTTGTGTTCCCGTTCTTCGTTTCAAGCGTTGTGGGAACTGTCATCGCAGCGATAATCGTTACCTCTCTCAAGAGAGTAAAGGCTATCGACCAGTTCATTGGCGATATCCAGCCGCAGAAATCCTGAAAGGCATAAAATGACCCTTAAACAAGACATCGCACAGGCGCTCTCCGAATTACGCGGGAGGGCGCCTCTCGTACATTGCATAACGAATTACGTCACCGCCGGGGACACCGCGAACATGCTTCTTGCCGCGGGCGCTTCCCCGATGATGGCTGACGACCCTGCGGAATGCGCCGAGGTCACCGCGAAAGCCTCCGCGCTGACGCTCAACCTCGGCACCCCGTCGGAAGCGCGGCTGCGCGCCATGATGAATTCCGGGCTGCAGGCGCAGAAAAGCGGGATCCCTGCAGTGTTCGACCCCGTGGGCGTGGGAATGACCCGCCTGCGCAGGGAAGCCGCAGCGGCGCTCATAAAACAGGGGATACCCACAGCGGTGCGCGGAAATCTGTCGGAGCTTGCGTTCCTTGCCGGGCTGGATTCCGGGGAACACGGGGTGGATTCCGCAGAAACCGGCATTCTGCCGGAAGCCGCAGCGCAGACCGCTTCGGAACGCCTGGGCTGCGTGTGCGCAGTCACCGGGGCGGCGGATCACATCGCCGGGGACGGCCGCAGCGCGGTTATCAGGAACGGCACCCCGCTCCTGCGGAAAGTCACCGGCGCGGGCTGCATGACTTCGGCGCTGTGCGCGGCATTCATCGCGGTGAGCGACGCGTTCACCGGGGCGGCGGCCGGGATCGCGTTCATGGATATCTGCGGGGAGCTTGCTGCGGAACGTTCCGCGGGGCTGGGGGGCTTCCGCGCGGCGCTGTTTGACTTTGCGGGGAATATCACCCCAGATACACTTATCGAAAGGCTTGACATTTATGAAAGTTGATTACACACTGTACCTGTGCACCGACAGCGGGCTAATGTCCTGCAAAACCGTTGAGGAAAGCGTGGAAAAGGCGATAGCCGGCGGCTGTTCCGTAGTGCAGCTGCGGGAAAAGACCGCAAGTTCGCTGGAGATGTACCAGCTTGCCTGCCGCGTGAAGCAGGTTACCGACTGGTATAACGTCCCGCTGATAATCAACGACAGGCTGGATATCTGCCTTGCTGCCGGGGCTGCGGGGGTGCACCTCGGTCAGTCCGACATTCCCTGCCGTGAAGCGCGCAGGATCCTGGGCGCGGACAAGATAATAGGCGTTTCCGCGGCTACCCCGGAGGAAGCCGCAAAGGCGCAGGCGGACGGCGCTGATTACCTGGGCGTGGGCGCGGTGTTCCCGACTTCCACAAAGACCAACACGCGCAAGGTCACCCCGGAGACGATCAGGGGAATACGCAGCGCGGTGCAGATACCGTTTGTCGTCATAGGCGGCGTGAACGCGCAGAATATCGCGCAGCTGTACGGCCTTGGGATAAACGGCGCGGCAGTCATTTCCGCAGTAGTCGCGCAGCCGGACATCACCGCAGCCGCGCGGAAAATGCGCCGTGCAGCGGAGCTTCTCTGATATATTCGTCAAATTTTTAAAAACTACTTGATTTTTTGTGCAGAATAGAGTATAATAGAGGATGTAAATGCTCTCGCTTATGGGGGCAGGCCCTGTGCAACAGAGTGCTGTGAACCATGTCAGGCGGGGAACCGAGCAGCATTAAGCGGACATCTCTGTGTGCCGCAGCAAGCCTGTTCCCATAATCGAGGGCATTTATATTTTTTCATTTTTGTCTGAAATTTTTGTCTGAAAGGGAGTGTGGCTATGTACCTTGCGCTGTATAGAAAATACCGTCCGAGGACGTTCGACGACGTTATATCTCAGCCGCAGATAGTCACCACCCTCAAAAACCAGATAGCCACCGGGCAGAACACCCATGCATATCTTTTTACGGGAAGCAGGGGAACCGGTAAGACCACATGCGCGAAGATCCTCGCGATGGCGCTCAACTGCAAGCACCCGGTCAACGGCAATCCCTGCCTTGAGTGCGAGAACTGCCGCGAGATAGCAGACGGTTCCGCGACTGACATCGTGGAGATGGACGCCGCCAGCAACAACAAGGTCGAGGACGTCCATATCCTGCAGGACCAGCTTGCGTACACCCCGGTCAGCTGCAAATACCGCGTTTACATCGTGGACGAGGTGCACATGCTTTCCACAGCGGCATTCAACGCGCTGCTCAAGACTATCGAAGAGCCGCCGGCGCATGTCGTGTTCATTCTAGCGACCACTGAACTGCACAAGGTGCCCGCGACTATCGTTTCGAGATGCCAGCGGTTCGAGTTCCGCAGGATAGACGTCGCAGACAGTTCCGCAAGGCTGTTAAGCGTTGCGGCGCAGGAGGGAGTTTCCCTCACCGACGGCGCTGCGGATATGATATCACGCATTTCGGACGGTGGAATGCGCGACGCGCTGTCGCTGCTGGACAGGTGCATTTCCGTCAGCCGTGAAGTCACCGAGGACACCGTGCGTGAATGCGCGGGCGTCGCAGACAACAGAAGGATGTACCAGCTTGCGGAGTTCATCGCGGCAAAGGATATTCCCGGCTGTATAATGCTGCTGGAACAGCTGTACAAGGCAGGCAAGGACATCGCAAGGGTGATGGACGAGCTTGGAATGGTGTTTCGCGACCTGATGCTCAGCAAGAGCGCGCCCGGAGAGCACGGGCTGCTTTCGGTAATGCCGTCGGATTATGACGAGATAGACCGTATCGCCGGGGCATTCACCCTGCAGGATATACTGCGCTGTCTCACTCTTATACAGGAATGCACCGACGGTATCTCAAAGACGCGCCAGCGCCGTACCGTTGCGGAAATGTGCTTTGTGAAGCTTTGCACCGGCGCTCCCACTGCGGCTCAGGCAGCTGCGGTCCAGTCTGCGGGTGCGGCGCCGGCGACCCAGCCGGTACAGAAGCCTGTGGAATTCAAGCCCATGGGCAGCGAGTTCGCGCCGCGTTCCGACGACAAGCTTTCACCCAGCCAGGCGGCAGCGGTGAAGAAGCTGCAGAAGATATTCGACCCCACCGCGCAGGAAGCGCCGAAGAGCCCCGCTCAGCCCGCTCCCATGCCGGCAGAGCCAAAGACCGAGCCAATAAAACCGGAGAAGCCCGAGATCCCTGCGGAACCGGAGAAGCCCGCTGAAAAAACAGCGGCCGCAGACATCGCAAAGAACCAGAACAGGCTGCAGGAACTGCTGAAGCAGAACGCCCCTGCGGCTAAATCTGCCGGAGCGCCGGAGTCCAGACAGGAAAATCCAGCGCTCGCAGCCGTTCCGGAAGCGCCTGAATTCGCGCCGATGCCAGAAATGAACAGCGCGCCTGCCGCCCCTGAGAGCGATTTTGCGCCCCCACCGGAGGAGCCGCCTGCTGAGTTTGTTCCGCAGAGGGAATTCGACACGGCGCCGGAGCCTGCAATACCCGCTCAGCCAGAGCCGGTGAAGAACCCCGAACCTGTCGCGAAGCCTGTTCCCGAGCCAGAGCCTGAGCCCGAGATCCCCCCGAAAAAGGAGGAAGCTCCTCAGGAAGAGCCCGCGGGCGGTTACGAGAAGATCGGCGCGATAACTCCCGAGGAGTGGCAGGGCATTCTCGCAAAGGTTAACGACGCGCTCTATGCAGCGATGCTGGAGGATTCCACCGCGACGGTGAGCGACGGCGTGCTGGTGGTGCACACCGGCAACCTGATGCTCCAGGGAATGACCGCGAAAGGCACCCAGGAGCTGGAGCGCATACTCTCGCAGGCGTCAGGAAAGAAGCTGCGCGCGATGGTTTCCGGCGAAGAAAAGGATACAGCAGCCGAGGATAAGAACTCAGCTGTGAAGGAGCTGCTTGAAAAAGCACGGCAGCTCAATATAGATGTACAAATCAAGTGAAAGGATAATACCGAAATGAAAGCAAGATTACCCCAGGGATATCAGAATTCCACACCTAACATGAACCAGATGGTCAGAAAAGCCCAGAAGATGCAGGAAGACATCGCGAAGATCCAGGACGAGCTTGCAGTCAAGGAGTTCACAAAGCAGGTCGGCGGCGGTGCGCTTGAACTGGTTATGACCGGCGACAAGCAGCTCAAGTCCGTTACCCTCAAGCCCGAGGTGGTTGACCCCGAGGATATCGATATGCTGCAGGACCTCATCATCAGCGGCGTCAACGAGATACTCAAGGAAGTTGACGATTACGGCGCAGCTGAGATGGAGAAAGTCACCGGAGGCGTTTCTTTCCCCGGCTTCATCTGATAGTTTCTTTTGATAATTACGGGTGGAAAGGTGCGCATGCGCCCTCTCCACCTGATTTATTATGGACGAAAAAATCAAAAAGGAACTTGACCTCCCGGCAGTCAGGCTGGGGATAGGCTATGCTGCGGGCTGCCTTGCGGGGGCGTTCAGCGACGACGTACTGAGGGAGATACTGCTTGCAGGCGCTGCCATGCTTGCTGCCTCCTGCTTCATCATGCGGCGTGAAAAACTGCGCGCAGCGGCGCTCTTCTTGGGGCTTCTCAGCATGTCGGCGTATATGTGGGGCTACTGCCAGCCGCTGAAAGCGCATTCCGGCGAGGAGATGCGCGCCTCCTGCAGGGTGATGTCGGTGGAGTATTCCGCTGCGAATTACACCATATCGCATGCCCTGACGGTCGTGGGCGGCTTCCCGGCGCTGATCGAGCTCACTGGGAATTACGCGGCTCTGCCCGGCGATATTATCGACGCGGATATAACGCTGACCACGGCTGACGCGAACATGTTCACGTTCTCTGACGGCGTCGTGCTTGAGGGCGGCGTTGAGGAAGTCCACGGCACTGAGCGGAGTTTCAGCCTGCTTCGTATCGCGGACGCAGTACGCACTGCCGCTGCGGAAAGGCTGGACGTCGTAGGCGGCGACGAAGCGGAACTGTGCAAGGGGCTGCTGCTTGGCAACAAGTCGGGATTTTCGCTGCGGCTGAAACGCGATATCACCTATTCCGGCGTAAACTACATGACTGCGGTCTCCGGCGCGCATATCACGCTGGTGCTGATGATACTCATGGAGCTTTTCGGCAGGGGAAAGTACTCGCAGGCGATAATAGCGCTGGTGACGGTGCCCGTGCTGGCTGTGCTGTTCGGGTTTTCACCGTCGGTCATGCGCGCGGGGATAATGATGCTGTTTGCCAAGACAGCGCCGATGTTCCTGCGGCGTGCGGATATCATGAACTCGCTGTGTTCCGCGGTGCTTGCGCTGACGTTGTTCTCACCGTACGCAGCCACCGACCCTGCGCTGCAGATGTTGGCGCTGGGAGTTTTCGGCGCGGCTGTGCTGGGCAGAAGAATGAACCAGCTCCGCAGATTTGAGTTTGAACGCTTTAAGCTTCTCGCCAAGATCAAGGAAGCTGCCGTGATATCGCTGTGCGCAATGATATGCATAGCCCCGGTGAGCGTTTCCTGCTTTGGAGGAATATCGCTGGTGGAACTTCCGGCTTCGGTGGCGCTTGCGCCGTTTTTTACGGCTGCGGTGACGCTGGGGCTTGTCGTTGTCGTCACCGGGCTGCCAATACTGGCAGTACCGCTGATATGGGTGATGAAAGGCTTCCGGTGGATACTGGGCGTATTTGGAGGCGCTTCCTGGGCGTGGCTGCCGGCTGACGGCGCGGTATTTGTTCCGCTGGCGTTTCTGTCTGCGGCTCTGCTGGTGGTGGGGGTATTCCATGCGGAATGGTCAAAGCCCGCGCTGCAGTCGTTCGCACTGGCGCTGGTGCTGTTCGTCTGTGCAGGTTCGTTCGGCGTGAATACCCGCAGGCGCATAGATCTTGTCACCGATGGCAGGAGCGGTGCGGCGATCATCTGCACCCGCAATGAGGCTTCCGTGGTGGTGACTGGCAGCGGGTCCGGGCTGCGCAGCAAGCTGTTCAACGAGTTCCTGCGCTGCGGTATTACCCGCGTGACCCTGGTGAACGCCCCGCAGCTGAGCAGCAACGGAATGGCTGTTCTGGAGGAATTGTCGGAGCTGTTCCCGATGGACGAGATACGTTCCCCGGAAAGCGACATGCCCGCTGCCGACGTCATATCGGTGGACGGCAGCACTATAGCCTGTGCGAAAGCCGGCGACGTTTCTGTGAGCGCCGACATAGTGCTCTATTATGGGAATACCGACGGCGTGCCGGAAAGTTCCGCGGCGCTCCCCGTGTACATCTCGGCATGGCAGCAGGAACTGCCGGCTGGCGGCGTGAATATTTATAACGAACCTCTCAGAATAAAGCTGTGAGCGTTCTCAAGGAGAAGAAAATGGCTGAATTTATATCTGCGCCGCTGGCGCTTGCTGCGGAGCAGTTTGCAAAGCTCCCCGGAATTGGAATAAAGACCGCGCAGCGGCTGGCTTATTACATGCTCAACCTGCCGCAGCACGAGGTGGAAGAATTCGCGTCGGCGCTGGTGCAGGCGCGCAGCGGGGTGCAGCTGTGCAGGTGCTGCCAGAACTTCACCGACAGGGAAGTGTGCGAGATATGCTCCGATGAAAACCGCGATAAGGGCGTGATATGCGTGGTGGAGTCCCCGAAGGACGTTTCGGCGTTTGAGCGCTCGGGCGGCTACGAGGGAGTTTATCACGTGCTGCACGGTCTGCTCTCGCCCATGGACGGCGTGACTGCAGAGGACCTGAAAATAAAGGAGCTCATGGGCAGGCTGTCTGACGTGCGCGAGGTTATCATGGCGACCAACCCCACCGTCGAGGGAGAGGCTACCGCTGTGTATCTCAGCAGGCTCATCAAGCCGATGGGGATAAAGGTGACAAGGCTGGCTTACGGGCTTCCTGCGGGGTCTGCGCTTGAATTCGCTGACGACGTGACGCTGATGAAGGCCCTGGAAAACCGCAGCACGCTGTGATCCCCACAGACAAAAAAATCCCACAGCTGTGCGGGCTGTGGGAGAAGTGATAACCGTCTGCACGAAAAAAGGAAGGAAAACGTACAGACTTTTCGGGAGCGCCGGTATCAACGGCATTCCCTGATGAAAACTCATCATAAAAAGGGGAGGTAGGTTATTGAAACGCTGCGTGTTACCGCAGCTGCTTGTCGGCATTGACCTTGCGGTCATCTGCTGTGATTATATGATACCCGTTTTGTATGAATTTAGAATTACGGGTTTGTGAAATAACCGTGAAAGACTGATGAAACAGTTTTTTACAGTTGCGCAGATGATACTCATGTGAGAAATATTACAGGTGGAACTGCGGTTCCACTTTTTTTGCAGATTTTTTTGAAATTCCCCCTTAACATTTGCCCGGATATATGCTATAATAAATGTGTATGTATTCAAACCTGGACATTGAAAGGAAAACCATGGACGAGCTCAAAGAAACAAAAACCACCCCAGAGGAAAACACTCCCCCCGCTGAGATAACAGAAACCGCAGAACCGCAGGCCGACGGCGAATATACCGGCATGTCGAAAAAGAAAGCGGCATTCCTGAAAGTGCTGCCGATGCTGATAGTTCTCGCGTGCACAGGGCTTTTCGCCTGGGGAATAAAGACGATAATCGGCATTTTCTATGCGCCGCACGACGAGGTGTTCACCAAGACCGACGGCGAAACGCAGTACACCATAGTCAAGTGCTACCAGAACCCGTCGTCGTATTTCTATGTTTACGATTCCGACGCGTTCGTGTTCAACGAAGCGGATTACGACAACGTAGCCGGAGAGCACAACGACGCGCATCTCACCAGGGTGCCGGAGGTGTATTTCGTGCTGAACGAGACCGCGCCGGATATGGAGACCACGACAGTAAAGCTCCTTGCCGAGGGCAACGGGCTTAAGGTGTTCCAGTTCGGGGAATTCGTGCTTTACCGGCTGGAGGGGCAGTACGGAGTTTTCGCACCGCTGCGCGATTACACCGAGAGCGCCACTTCACGCAAGAACGACCTTTATGTCGTGCGACAGCTGCTCAAAAACGATAACTGGGAAAAATTCGAGATGCCCTACCGCACCGACGAAAGCTTCAGGGATATCCTTGAAAAGCTGGAATGGCACCTCGATACCGAATACGTTGAGGATCAATAATTCACTGAAAGGAATACAAATACATGGCTGACACTAGCTATCTTTCCAAGATACGCAACTTCTGCATCATCGCACACATCGACCACGGCAAATCCACCCTTGCCGACAGAATCCTGGAGCAGACCCAGACCGTTGCCCTCCGCGATATGGAGGAGCAGCTTCTTGATAACATGGACATCGAGCGCGAGCGCGGCATCACCATCAAGGCGCGCGCAGTACGTCTTAAATATCACGCCGACGACGGCGAGGACTACATCTTCAACCTCATCGACACCCCCGGTCACGTGGACTTCAACTACGAGGTGTCGCGTTCGCTGGTGGCGTGCGAGGGCGCTCTGCTCATCGTTGACGCTTCCCAGGGAATAGAGGCGCAGACTCTTGCCAACACCTATCTCGCAGTAGAAAACGACCTGGAGGTCGTGCCGGTAATAAACAAGATAGACCTTCCCTCTGCGCACCCCGAGCAGGTCAAGGAGGAAATAGAGAATGTCATCGGCATTCCCGCTGAGGACGCGCCGGAGATATCAGCGAAAATGGGCATAAATATCCACGCTGTTATGGAAGCGGTGGTGAAGTCCATTCCCGCGCCCAAGGGCGACCCTGACGCACCGTTAAAGGCGCTGATATTCGACAGCTACTACGACAGCTACAAGGGCGTTATCACCTATATCCGCATTAAAGAGGGCAGCGTGAAGCCCGGCGACCGTATCCGCATGATGGCGACCGGCGCGGAATTCTCCGTTGTCGAGACCGGCGTTATGGGCGCGACTGAGCTTGTGCCCTGCTCCGGGTTGAAAGCGGGCGAGGTAGGCTACATCGCGGCTTCCATCAAGTCCATCGGTGAGACCAAGGTGGGCGACACCGTTACTTCCGCTGAGAATCCCGCGGACGAAGCGCTTCCGGGCTACCGCGAAGTCAACCCCATGGTGTTCAGCGGTATCTACCCCGCGGACGGCGCAAAGTACGTTGACCTGCGCGACGCGCTGGAAAAACTCCAGCTCAACGACGCTTCCCTCAGCTTTGAGCCGGAAACCTCAGTCGCACTGGGATTCGGCTTCCGCTGCGGCTTCCTGGGACTTCTGCACATGGAGATAATACAGGAGCGCATCGAGCGCGAATACAACCTCGACATCATCACCACCGCGCCCTCCGTTGTCTATAAGATAGAACTCACGGACGGCTCCGTAAAGATGATAGACAACCCGACCAACTATCCCGACCCGTCTGAGATAGCGCAGGCGTACGAGCCCATGGTCAATGCGCATGTGTACGCCCCCTCGGAGTACGTCGGCAATATAATGGAACTCTGCCAGAACCGTCGCGGTGTTTTCAGGGACATGAAATACATCGATGAGACCCGCGTTGACCTGCACTATGAACTCCCGCTGAACGAGATAGTGTACGACTTCTTTGACGCACTGAAATCCCGCACGCGCGGCTACGCAAGCTACGATTATGAGATGATGGGATTTGTTCCGTCAAAGCTTGTCAAGCTGGATATCCTGCTTAACGGCGACGTTATCGACGCGCTTTCCTTTATCGTCCACAACGACAAGGCGTACGAGCGCGCCCGCAAGATGGCAGAAAAGCTCAAGGAGCATATCCCGCGGCAGATGTTCGAGATACCGATACAGGCCGCAGTGGGCGGAAAGATAATCGCGCGCGAAACGATAAAGGCGCTGCGCAAGGACGTCCTCGCAAAGTGCTACGGCGGCGATATCACCCGAAAGAAGAAGCTGCTTGAAAAGCAGAAAGAGGGTAAAAAGCGCATGCGTGCGTTCGGTACCGTTGAAGTCCCGCAGGAAGCGTTCATGGCTGTGCTCAAGCTTGACGATGAGTGATCTGCGGGGACTTTATATCCACGTTCCTTTCTGCCTGCGCAAGTGCCCTTACTGCGACTTTTACTCCGTGCCCGGGGAAGAAGCGCTGCGGGCTGATTACGCTGCGGCAGTCGTGCGGAACCTGCGGAATTACCATGAGCGGTTCGACACAGTGTATTTCGGTGGCGGTACGCCGAACCTGATAGCCCCGCATATGGCTGAAATACTTGGCGCGGTGGCCATCGCGCCCGGCGCGGAGGTATCGTCGGAATGCAACCCCGCTTCCACCGCCCCTGAAACGCTGGAATTGCTGCGGAATGCGGGCGTGAACCGCATTTCCGTCGGGGTGCAGTCGCTGCAGGACAACGAACTGCGGAAGCTCGGCAGGCTGCACGACGCGGCGCAGGCTGAGGGGCTGATAAGATCCGCGCATGAAGCGGGATTCGACAATATTTCCGCAGATGTGATGCTCGGCATTCCCGGGCAGACTGCGGCTTCGCTGACGGACACGATAGAGCGGCTCGCGGAACTGCCGGTACAGCATATTTCGGCGTACATGCTCACTCTGGAGCCAGCGACCCCGTTCGGGAAATCCCCGCCCAAAGATATGGCAGACGACGACCTGATGGCAGACCTCTACGCGCTCTGTCAGCGGCTTTGCGGGGAGCATGGATTTGCGCAGTACGAGATAAGCAACTTTGCCCGCGGGGGCTTTCAGTGCCGGCACAACCTGAAATACTGGCGCGACGAGGAATATCTCGGCGTCGGCGCGGCAGCGCATTCATTCTATGGTGGGAAGCGCTTCGCGGTGCCACGGGATATACGCGCATTCATCAGCGCGGAGACCCAGCCGGTGGAAGTCACCGACGACAGCCCTGGGGATTACGACGAGCAGGTCATGATGAGAATGCGGCTCGCGGAGGGCATTCCCGAGGAGCTGTACAAGCCGCTTGAAAAGGCGCTGCGCCTGCTCCCGGAGGAATATTACACGCTCAAAAACGGCAGGCTTGCGCTCACGGCAGAAGGCTTCCCGGTGTATAACTACATCGTGTCGCTGCTGCTGGCGCACAGGGAGGAAACATGAGAAGAAAAGACCGCGAAGTCACCGACAACGCCAGGATAGACGAGATAATCACCCGCTGCAGCTGCTGCCGCGTTGGCTTCAACGACGGTGGTGAAGTTTACATCGTGCCTATGAACTTCGGGTTTGTAAAGCGCGGTGAAAAGCGCGTGCTGTACTTCCACAGCGCAAAAGAGGGAAGAAAGACAGACCTGCTGAAAAACGGCTGCGACGTCGGCTTTGAGATGGACTGCGGCTATCAGCTGCACCCGGGTGAAGTCCCCTGCGACTGCTACGCGGAATTCAGCAGCATTATCGGCACAGGGCATGCGGAGATAGTCGCCGGCGATGAGGAAAAGATACAGGGGCTGCAGTCCCTGATGAAGCAGGCCGCAGGAAAGGAAAACTGCGAATTCCGTCCGGAAATGCTGGCGGCTGTCTGCGTCTTTCGGCTGGAGATAGATAAATTATCCTGCAAAGTACATTTATAAGGAGAATCAACATGGCTTACACGATAGAAAAAGGAAAAAAATTCATTCCTGCGGACAGCGGGTGCTTTCAGTATATCGGCAGAATAGATTCCGACGACCCGAAACGACAGGTTATGATATGGCCGGGCTCGTATATCGACGTGGATTTCACCGGCACATATGCGGCTGTCGTGCTGAAGAATATAAACTTCCAGGAGGACACGCACTTTGCAGTCATCGTGGACGGTGTGATGAAGAAGATTTTTCTGCCCACCGACAGGCAGGATAACCTGTACGTCGCTGCCGAGGGACTTGAGGACAAGCAACACACACTGCGTATCCTGAAAACGCTTGCCGCGCATAATTACCTTGAATTCACCGGAATCGTAGTGGACGAGAATGCCAGCGTGACAAACCCGGACCACAAGTACGACATGAAGCTTGAGGTATACGGCGACAGCGTTTCTGCCGGAGAAGTCACCGAGGCGCTGTATTACGAGGGACAGTGTGACCCGGCAGACCACCGCAACAAGCTGGATAATTCCCACTTCTCCTATGCGCTGAGCCTTGCGCGCAAGCTTAACGCAGAAGTACACGACACGGCGCAGGGCGGTATTGCCCTGCTTGACGGCACCGGTTATTTCTGCTCCGACCAGCTCACCGGTATGGAAAGCTGCTGGGACAAGCTGGAGTACACCCCCTATGCCGACCGCAAGCAGTGGGATTTCTCAAAGTGGATTGCAGACGCGGTTATAATCGCCATCGGGCAGAATGACGCAAACCCCGAGCCGGAGCGCATCAGGACCCCGGAATACCGCCGCATGTGGAAGGACCACTACATAAAGTTCCTGCACGGGCTTATGGAGAAGTACCCGGAAGCAAAGTTTGTGCTTATCCTGACTGTCCTCGGGCATGACAGGACATGGGACGACGCCCTCGAAGAAATAACGCAGGAGGTCAATTCCGACCGGGTATCGCATTTCATGTTCCGTCGCAACGGAAACGCCACCAACGGCCACCCACGCGCCACCGAGCAGGAGGAAATGGCAGGCGAGCTGTACAATTACTTCAAGGGCACGCTGGGCTTCTGACCAGTTTATTGCATGAATTAAGGACACGCTGAATTAAACAAAACCGACCCGCTCAAACGAGTCGATTTTGTTGCGCTTTGCGTTATTCAGCGTGTCCTTAAGTGTATTTGCCCCTTTGTTTGCAGGCCGGGATTTGTTGATATTGCACAAAAATTTCTGAAAATATGAAATTTATTGCGCAGACAAGTTGCACTTTTGCAGATGTTGTGCTATAATATATGTGTGCTCAAAGAACTTTAGCGGATAAAAGCCGCAAAGCGTCAAAGCAGTATATTCATAAAGTACACAAAAGAGGAGAAACAACAATGAAGATGAAGAAATTATTAGCAGCTATCGCAGCAGCTGCAATGGCACTGACTGCAACGGCATGTTCCAGCGGCAACGGCAGTTCCACCGCTTCTGACAACAGTTCTGCAGCTGCAGACAACAGCAGCGCAGCTAACGCAGACGCCGGCAAGGTTTACAACATAGGTATCTGCCAGCTGGTTCAGCACGAGGCTCTCGACGCTGCGACCAAGGGTTTCAAGGACGTTCTCGTTGAGAAGCTGGGCGCAGATAACGTAAAATTCGACGAGCAGAACGCAAACGGTGAGTCCACAAACTGCACCACTATCTGCACAGGTTTCGCAGCAGCAAACGTTGACCTGATCCTGGCTAACGCTACTGGCGCACTCCAGGCAGCAAGCGCAGCTACAGCTACTATCCCGATCCTGGGCACTTCCGTAACAGACTACGGCACCGCTCTTTCCATCGACGACTGGACCGGCGCTACCGGCACAAACATTTCCGGTACTTCCGACCTCGCTCCTATCGACGAGCAGGCTAAGATGCTGCAGGAGATGTTCCCTGACGCAAAGACAGTAGGTATCCTCTACTGCTCCGCTGAGGCTAACTCCAAGTACCAGGCTACCAAGTTCACCGAGGCTCTTGACGGCTCCGGCATCACAGTCAAGGAATACAGCGCAGCTGACACAAACGAGATCAGCACCGTATGCACCACCGCAGTAAGCGAGTGCGACGTGCTCTATATCCCGACTGATAACACAATGGCTTCCTCCACCGAGACCGTAAAGAACATCGTTGTTCCGGCTGGTATCCCTGTTATCGCAGGCGAAGAGGGCATCTGCAAGGGCTGCGGCGTTGCTACGCTGTCCATCAGCTATGAGGATCTTGGCAGAACCACCGGCGAGATGGCTTACGAGATCCTGGTAAACGGCGCTGACATAAGCACCATGGAGGTTCGTTTCGCTCCCAACGTTACCAAGAAGTACAACGCAGCTATCTGCGAGGAGCTTGGTATCACTCCTCCCGAGGGCTACGAGGCTATCGCTGAGTAATTCCGCGGAAGAACTAAAATTTAATGCAAAACGGGGTGCGGGCTATGTCCGTTCCCCGCTTCTGCGTAAATAAAGACACTTTTCTTCTGGCTATTCCTAGGGAAACGCTGATTAAATCAAATTCGCCTCGCTCAAACGAGCATACTCACG
>ERZ779851.1421-NODE-1421-length-21082-cov-10.181909_pt1 | contig 21082 bp, 16 predicted proteins | sample MGYA00511094_ERZ779851 | MGnify/ENA primary metagenome ERZ779851 (study PRJEB29588, sample SAMEA2155512) | human gut metagenome | biome: human gut; feature: human-associated habitat; material: faeces | place: Denmark | collected 2008/2010 ...
TTCTGCCATATCCATGATCAGATTATGATAACGGACCATAAAATGTTTGGCACCTTCCATAACGATCTTAACACTCTCATAGAAGTCTTTCTGCCCTTCTTTACATGTCTTTAATTTTTCTTCTGCCTGATCAAGTAGTCCCTGTGGTCCCATCTTTAACCATTTTACACAGTTTGGACAGATATGTCCTTGTGCATGGTCTTTCTGATTGATCTTTACAACTTTAGCGATCTCGTTGATCTCTTTTCCATATCTCTGGTTCAGGACATCTTCTAAGGATTTTCCTTCCCAATATGGTTTGATGTCTTTGCGGAATGTTTCAATATCTTCTTGATGCACATTGAAACGATCCTGCGGTCTTGTTGGAAGTGTTTCAAATTCTTTATCGACCCATGTACTTCCACTCTCCGGAAATACAACTCCATAACGGACTCCGGCTGTACGATTTCCAACGATCAGCTCATCCGGTTCTACACGAATCTCCATCTGTTCTAATGCTGCCTTTAAAGATTTGGCTCTCTGGATGATTCTTGGATCATCTTCATTTTCCTGATATGTTTTTGTGATGATCAGTGCCTGCTCAATTGATGCATATCTTGGCTCTGACAACATTTTATCTTTTAAATCTTTGATTCGTTGTGTCTGATATAATCCATCCATAGTCTTTGTCCTTTCTATTTTTCTATATGATCTTTGTCTGATATTCTTCTAATTTCTTCTTAATTTCCTCTGAAAGTTCCCTCTCACAGATAACTCCTTCTATGTCATTAAAGGTAGCATATACATAGTTCGCTTTAAAATCAAACTTATTACTTTCCATAACAAGATAGCACTGACTGCTTTTTTGTACTGCATCACGTTTCATAATGCCGTCTTCCGGAACATACGTCGTGATCACATTATTGAAAAGATCCGCACCTACAACTTCCCGCAAGGACGCGTGACGGACCATCGTATCGGTTTCACGACCCACGATCTTCAGGGTTTCCTCAACGGCAACATCCAGCCGATGATCGATGCGCTGACCGTGGCGGAGAATGCCGAGAAACTGAAAGAGAGCGAACTGTAAGCCAGCCTGCCAACGGCCAGGGCCGTTGGCGACCGCTCATTTCTCACACCAGAATAGCATAGAAATTATGAACAGAAAAGAATTAGTCAATCAGATTTTCAATAAAAAGTCGTTTCTTTGTGTAGGACTGGATACCGATGTGCGCAAACTCCCGGAGCACCTGCGCGAGGAGGACGACGCCATCTTCAAGTTCAACAAGGCCATTATCGACGCCACCGCTCCCTATTGTGTGGCCTACAAGCCCAACCTGGCTTTCTACGAGAGCATGGGCGTGAGTGGCATGGTGTCCTTCGAGAAGACGGTAGCCTATCTGAAAGATAACTACCCCCACCACTTCGTCATCGCCGATGCCAAGCGTGGCGATATTGGCAACACTTCTATTATGTACGCGCGTACATTCTTTGAAGAGTACAACGTAGATGCGCTGACCGTCGCTCCCTACATGGGCGAGGATAGCGTGAAACCTTTCCTCGGCTATCCAGGCAAGTGGGTGATCCTCCTGGCTTTGACGAGCAACAAGGGCAGCCACGACTTCCAGTTGACCACCGATACCGAGGGCGAGCGTTTGTTCGAGAAGGTCATCCGTACCTCGCAGCAGTGGGGCAACGAGGAGGACATGATGTATGTGGTCGGCGCCACACAGGGGGCTATGTTTGCCGACATCCGCAAGGTGGCGCCCCGCCATTTCCTCCTTGTCCCGGGTGTGGGCGCGCAGGGTGGAAGCCTGCAGGAGGTCTGCAAGTATGGCATGACGGCCGATTGTGGCCTGCTGGTCAATTCGTCCCGCGGCATCATCTATGCCTCCAATGGTACGGATTTCGCCGAGGTGGCAGCACAGAAGGCAAAGGAATTGCAGGAGCAGATGGCCCTGGAATTGGAGAAAATCAACGCGGTAGGGTAGTGTGCCAAGGCGTGGCATTCGGGCCGCGCGCCTACCTGGCGCCAGCCTTGGCGCGTCGCGGATAGTCTCAAAAAAATGAAAATAGAGCGGTCGAAAAGGGCTCTTCTCCATTTTTTTATTACCTTTGCAACATCATCAAAGCAAAAAAGAGTTATATGGAATTCAAAGCACAGCAAATCGCAGCGTTCATACAAGGACGCGTCATAGGCGATGAAAACGCAGTCGTCCATACCTTCGCTAAGATAGAAGAAGGCAAGCCGGGAGCGATTTCGTTCCTCGCAAGCCCCAAATATACCCACTATCTCTATGAGACCCAGTCCTCCGTCGTCCTGGTCGATGAGAGCATTGAGGTCGAAAAGCCTGTCCAGGCGACGATGATTGTCGTCAAGAATGCCCGCGACTGTGTGGCCAAGTTTCTCCAGCTCTATGAGAGCATGAAGCCGAAGCGCGTGGGCGTGAGCGACCAGGCGTATGTCTCGCCCAAGGCCACGGTGGGCAAGGATGTCTATATCGGAGCCTTCGCCTATATCGGCGACGGAGTTGTCGTGGGCGATGGGTGCCAGATCTACCCCAACGTGACGATTATGGACAATGCTAAGTTGGGCGACAATTGCATCATCTATCCGCAGGTCAGCATCTATCACGACTGCAAGATTGGCAACAATGTCACGCTCCACTCGGGTGCGGTCATTGGTGCAGACGGTTTCGGCTTCGCACCCAACCAGGAGACGGGGCAGTATGACAAGATACCGCAGGTCGGCATCGTCGTGATTGAGGACAATGTGGAGATCGGGGCCAACACCTGCGTCGATCGTTCCACGATGGGCTGCACCTATGTCCGCAAGGGCGTGAAGCTCGACAACCTCGTGCAGATAGCCCACAACACAGATATCGGTGAGCATACCGTGATGTCGGCACAGGTCGGCATTGCTGGTAGCACCAAGGTGGGCCAGTGGTGTATGTTCGGTGGTCAGGTGGGCATAGCCGGCCATATCACTATCGGCGACAAGGTGATGCTCGGCGCCCAGTCGGGAGTGCCTGGCAATATCAAGAGCGGCCAACAGCTCATCGGCACGCCGCCCATGGAGATGCGCCCTTACTTCCGCGCACAGGCCGTGGTCCATCGCCTGCCCGAGCTCTACAAGCAGATCAACGCCCTGCAGAAAGAGGTGGACGCGCTTAAGGCCGGCCTGAAAACCACGGAAGAATAGACCGCGGGGTGTCATTTTATTTATTCTGAAACCTTCATACAAGGAATGGAAACAAGCAAGCAAAAGACTTTGAAAGGTAGTTTTTCCCTCTACGGAAAAGGACTACATACGGGATTGAACCTCACCGTGACGTTCAATCCTGCACCCGAGAATACGGGTTACAAGATACAGCGTATCGACATGGAGGGCGAGCCGATCATCGATGCCATCGCAGACAACGTCACCGATACCCAGCGTGGTACGGTCTTGGAGCGCAAGGGCGTGAGGGTAGGAACGGTAGAACACGGTATGGCTGCGCTCTATGCCATGGGTGTCGATAACTGTCTCATACAGGTCAACGGCCCGGAATTCCCGATCTTGGACGGAAGTGCCGTCATGTATGTCGAGAAAATCAAGGAGGTGGGCTTGGTGGACCAAAACGCTCCCAAGGACTTCTATATCATTCGCAAGAAGATAGAGATCACGGACGACAATGGATCCAACATTACTATCCTTCCCGACGAGGAGTTCTCGATCACGGCTATGTGCTCGTTCAATTCCAAGTTTATCAGCAGCCAGTTTGCCACGCTGGACGACATTCATAAGTTCTCCGACGAAATCGCGCCTGCCCGCACCTTCGTCTTTGTCCGCGACATCATGCCCTTGCTTCAGGCCAACCTTATCAAGGGTGGCGATTTGGACAATGCTATCGTCATCTATGAGAGCAAAGTGCCGCAGGAAAAACTCGACCAGCTGGCCGACCTGCTGAAGGTGGCACGCATCGACGCCGAGGCCATTGGCTATATCCAGCACAAGCCACTCCTGTGGAACAACGAATGTACGCGCCACAAGCTCCTCGACATCATCGGCGACATGGCATTGATCGGCAAACCCATCAAGGGACGTATCATTGCCACCCGTCCCGGCCATACGGTCAACAACAAGTTTGCGCGCCTCATGCGCAAGGAGATTCGCAAGCACGAGGTGCAGGCGCCCATCTATGATCCCAACGAGGAACCCGTGATGGACAACAACCGCATCCGAGAGTTGCTTCCTCACCGCTACCCGATGCAGCTCGTAGATAAGGTTATCGCTTTGGGCGCTAATAGCATTGTAGGTGTGAAGAACGTCACCTCCAACGAGCCCTTCTTCCAGGGCCACTTCCCCCAGGAGCCAGTTATGCCGGGCGTTCTTCTGGTCGAGGCCATGAGCCAATGTGGTGGTCTGCTGGTGCTCAACCAGATTGAGGATCCTGAGCGTTGGTCCACCTATTTCCTTAAGATCGATGATGTGAAATTCCGCCAGAAGGTTGTGCCGGGCGATACGGTCCTCTTCCGGGTGGAGCTGCTCGGTCCTGTCCGCCACGGCATCAGTTCCATGAAGGGCTACATGTTCGTAGGCGACCGTGTGGTGGCAGAGGCTTCGTTCACGGCCCAGATCGTCAAAAACAAGTAGAGGCGTCTTGCCGTCAGCTCCGTAGGAGACTTTTCGGCATTAGACGCCCACCAAATATTGACCCTCAAAACAAGCATATCGTTATGAATCAAATCAGTGCTATGGCCTTTGTTCATCCTGAGGCCAAACTGGGAGACAATAATGTGATTGGCCCGTTCTGCTACATCGACCGTGATACGGTACTGGGCGACAACAACCATCTGCTCAATAGCGTTACCATCCATCAGGGCGCACGCATTGGCAGCGGCAATGAGTTCTTCCCAGGAGCGAGTATCTCGACCAAGCCGCAGGACCTGAAGTTCCATGGTGAGGAGTCTACTTGCCAGTTGGGCGACAACAACTCGATTCGAGAGAATGTCACCATTTCGCGAGGCACTTTCTCCAAGGGAACGACCATCGTCGGCAGCAACAATCTTCTGATGGAGAACATGCACATCGCCCACGACTGTGTGGTCGGTTCCAAGTGTATCATCGGCAACTCCACGAAGTTGGGTGGAGAGGTGGAGATTGACGACAATGCCATCATCTCTGCCGAAGTGCTCTGCCATCAGTTCTGCCGCGTGGGTGGCTATGTGATGATCCAGGGTGGCAGCCGCTTCTCCATGGACATTCCTCCCTACGTCATTGCAGGTCGCGACCCGATTCGCTATGTGGGTATCAACATTATTGGTTTGCGCCGCCATGGCTTCTCCAATGAGTTGATCGAGCTTATCCACAACGCCTACCGCCTCATCTATGGGACAGGAACGCGTGCGGAGAACATTCAGAAGGTGCGCAGTGAACTCCAGGTGACGAAGGAGATAGAGTATATTCTCAACTTCATCGAGGGTTCCAAGCGCGGCATCATCAAGTAGGCAAGATTGTCACTTACGCTCATCGTCATCACGGGTCCTACGGGTGTCGGCAAGACAGAACTGACACTGCGGGTGGCCGAGCACTACCAGGTGCCCGTCATCAATGCCGATTCCCGTCAGATCTACCGTGAGATTCCCATTGGCACGGCGGCGCCCACCAGGGAGCAGCAAGCCCGTGTGCGTCACTATTTCGTTGGTAGCCGATCGGTCTCCGACGATTATTCGGCCAGCATGTACGAGCAGGATGTGCTCCGTCTGCTTGCCGATATGGAGGCGCAGGGCCAGGAGGTGGCGCTTCTCTCTGGAGGCTCCATGCTCTATGTGGATGCTGTCTGCAAGGGAATAGACGATATTCCGACGGTCCGTGATGACATCCGGTCCTTGCTCAAGCGGCGGTTGGCCACAGAAGGGTTGCCACCCTTGGTGGAGGAACTTCGCCAGCTTGACCCCGTCCATTGGGAAAAGGTGGATAGAAGAAATCCGCGTCGAGTCGTCCATGCATTAGAGATCTGTATCCAGACCGGGAGACCTTACTCCTCTTTCCTCTCCGAGGGAAGCAGGACGCGCCCTTTTCGGGTGGTCAAGATAGGGCTCAACGTGGATCGCGCCTTGCTCTATGAGCGCATCAACCAGCGGACGGAACAGATGCTTGCCGACGGTTTCTCCGAAGAGGCGTTGCGGATGATTCCTTATCGCCATCTCAATGCGCTCAACACCGTGGGCTACAAGGAGATGTTCGACTATCTGGACGGCCTGGTGACGATGGAGCAGACCATCGACAGAATACAAAGCAACACGCGACGCTATGCCCGCAAGCAGCTGACATGGTATAAGCGCGACGAGGAGATGCGTTGGTTTGATCCCGCCGAGGTGGGGCCGATCATCGCTTATATCGACGAGCGGATCGAAGCAGGAAAGAAAGCCCTTCAGACCGCCTTGACATCCCTCGACCATAGTTCTTAATTAGAAGTTAAAAACATGAAGTTTTTACGAAACACTTGGCGAGCCATCAAGGGCTTCTTCCCTTGGTACGCACACCTTTATAAGGGCCGTCCATGGTACACCAAGACGGCGGTAGGCATCGTATCGACTATCGTTGCCTTCTTCCTCTATCTCGGCATGGTCGATGTCAATTTCCTTTGGCTCTTTGGCAAGAGTCCCGGTTTCATGGAGATACAGGAACCGCCCACCTTTGCCGCCTCCGAAATCTACAGCTCGGACGGCAAACTTATCGGTAAGTATTTCAAGGAGAACCGCACCCCTGTACAGTATGAGCAGGTCAATCCAGTATTCTGGAAGGCTTTGGTCGATACTGAGGACGAGCGTTTCTATAGCCATCATGGCGTCGATTTCCTGGGATTGGGTGGTGCCTTGAAGGACGCTCTGCTTCATAGCGGAGCCCGTGGTGCCTCCACCATTACGCAACAGCTGGCAAAGAATATGTTCAGTATCCGATCCCAGAGTTCTACAGGACTCTTGGGAAAGGTGCCGGGTGTGCGCATGCTCATCATGAAGAGCAAGGAGTGGATTGTTGCCACCAAGCTGGAGTTTGTCTATTCCAAGGAGCAGATTCTCACGATGTATGCCAACACGGTAGATTTTGGCAACAACTCCTTTGGTATCATGACGGCGGCCAAGACCTATTACGACTGCAAACCCAGTCAACTGACGCCCGACCAGTGTGCCACCCTCGTGGGAATGCTCAAGGCCACGACTTCCTACAATCCCATTTCACACCCCAAAAACTCCATGGCGCGTCGCAATACCGTGCTCTACAATATGGTGACGCATGGCGACATGTCACAGTCTGACTACGAGCGCTACTCCAAACGCGAGCTTGGTGCTGAACTTCATGTGGAGGAATACTATGGCGGCAAGGCATTGTATTTCCGTGAGGCCGTCTCAAAATACCTCGACCCGTGGTTGAAGGAGAATGGCTATGACCTGTATAGTGCGGGTCTGAAGATTTATACCACCATCGACCTGCAGATGCAGGAGTATGCCGAGCAGGCCGTCAAGAAGCAGATGGAGCAGATCCAGCGCAATTTCGACCGTCATTGGTACATCCATCGTGATGCGAAGGGATGGAATGGTATGAATCCTTGGTGTGACGAGACCGGCAAGGAGTTGCCCGGGTTTATCGAGGAGATAGCCCAGCGCCTTCCCGTCTATCGCGCCCTTCAGCAGCGCTTCCCCAACAACCCCGACAGTGTGCTCCACTATCTCAACAAGCCGCACATGGTCAGACTTTTCGACTACGAACGAGGCTCGATAGAGAAGGAGATGTCCACGCTCGACTCCATCCGCTATATGGTGAGTTTCATGCATACCGGACTGGTAGCCATGGAGCCGCAGACAGGAGCGGTACGTGCTTGGGTGGGTGATATTGATTTTGAGTCGTGGAAGTATGACAAGGTGACGACAGAGCGTCAGCCAGGATCCACCTTCAAACTCTTTGTCTATACCGAGGCAATGAATCAGGGAGTTACTCCCTGTGACAAGCGCCGAGACGAGTATATTCAGATGGAGGTGCTTGACAAGAAGACTGGCGAGTACAATACCTGGCGGCCTACCAACGCCAATGGACGCTTCTCGGGCGATAGCGTCACGCTCAAGCGCGCCTTTGCCCAGAGTATCAACTCCATTGCCGTCAAGCTCGGTCAGGAGATGGGAATACCCAATATCATCCGTACGGCCCAGGACATGGGTATCACCAGTCCGCTTGCCGACGAACCGTCGTTGGCCTTGGGATCGAGCGATGTCAATCTCTTGGACCTGACAGATAGTTATTGCACCGTGGCCAATGACGGCAAGCACCACTCGCCCGTATTGGTGACGCGGATTGTAGATAAGGACGGCAATGAAATCTACCATGGTCCCGACGATCAGAAGCAAGCCATTCCCTACCGGTCAGCTTTCTTCATGCAGGAGTTGCTCAAAGGCGGACGCATGGAGCCGCGTGGCACGAGTATGAGCCTCAACCACTACATCCAGCCTAACGGCGATACGGATTGGGGTGGCAAGACAGGTACGTCCAACAATCACGCCGACGCTTGGTTTATGGCGGTCAGCCCCAAACTTGTTGTCGGATGCTGGGTGGGTGGCGAGTATCGGAGTATCCATTTCCGAACGGGAGCTCTCGGTCAGGGTTCCAAGACCGCACTCCCCGTCTGTGGCGAGTTTATCAAGATGCTTCATGCCGACGCACGCTATCACGAGAAATACAAGGGCAAGTGGCCAGCTCCCGACCCTGACGAGATCGAGGCCTCGACCTATCAATGTGTCACTTCGGTAGTCTCGACTGCCAAAAACGATACGCTCGACCTCTATTATCGCAATCGTCGCCACCACCAGGAAGATGTGGAGGAAGAGATGCTGGACGAGAATGGAGAGCCTATGCCGCAGGAGGCTGGTGCCTCAGGGGAACCTCGACATGGCGAAGGCGACCACAAGTCGAAGACAGAGACCAGTGGCTCCTCTGCCAACAAGTCGAACGCCTCTTCCGGCAAGTCAAGTCAGTCGTCAGGAAAGACGGGATCGACGGAAGGCCATCAGCGTATCGCCCCGGCTCAGCGTCCTCGTGCCGAACAGCTATAATATCGGTAACGAAAGGACATGGCTGGACCGACTATAGAAAAAGTGGATCTGGACAATCAGGAGTTGCAACAGGCACTCCAGATTGTCCAGTTCACGCATAACTCTCTCTTCCTGACGGGCAAGGCGGGGACAGGCAAATCTACCTTCCTCCGCTATATTGCTGCTACGACCAAGAAGAAGCATGTCGTCCTTGCGCCGACGGGCATTGCTGCCATCAATGCTGGAGGCGCTACGCTCCATTCCTTCTTCAAACTCCCCTTCCATCCGTTGTTGCCTACCGACACCCGTTATACGGCACGCAATATCCGCAAGACGCTGCGCTATAATGGCGAAAAGATCAAGCTCCTGCGCGAGGTGGAGCTGATAATCATTGACGAGGTGTCGATGGTGCGAGCCGATATTATCGACTTCATCGACAAGGTCCTGCGCATCTACTGTCATAAGATGCGCGAGCCGTTTGGAGGCAAGCAGATGCTCTTCGTGGGAGATATCTATCAGTTGGAGCCCGTTTTGAAAGAGGAGGACCGCCAGCTCCTTGAACCTTTCTATAAGGGAGCCTATTTTTTCAATGCCCATATCTTTCGTGCCTTCCCCTTGGTCAGTATCGAACTGAGGAAGGTCTATCGACAGACCGATCCCCATTTCATCTCCATCCTCGACCACATTCGCACCAATCGCGTGATACCTGCGGACCTCGCCGCCCTCAATGCCCGCGTGTCGCAACGCTCGCAACCGGCCGACGCACCTTCGGGAAGCCTCTCTATCACTCTTTCCACGACGCGCGACAATGCCGACTGGATCAATTCTGAGGAGTTGTCGAAGTTGCCTGGCGACAACATAGAACTCGTAGGGGAAATCAATGGTGAGTTTCCTGAAAGTTCCTTACCCACACCTTTGATACTTCAATTGAAGGTAGGTGCCCAGGTAATGTTCGTCAAGAACAATGCAGACCATCTATGGGTCAATGGAACGCTGGGGGTAGTCACCGGTATTGACGAGGAAGCAGGCCTTCTCTATGTGCAGACAGAGACGGCCGACCAGCTCCAGGTGGAACGAGAGTTGTGGGAAAACGTGCGCTACCACTTCGACGAGACCGAGAAGAAGATTGTGGAGGAGCAGATTGGCACCTACATTCAGTATCCCTTGAAACTCGCCTGGGCTATTACCATCCACAAAAGCCAAGGACTGACCTTCCAACGAGCTGATATCGACCTAGGCCATGGAGCCTTTGCGGGTGGCCAGACCTATGTGGCGCTCTCCCGTTGCACCTCCTTGGAGGGCATTCGCCTGCACGCTCCCGTGCGTCGGAGCGACATCTTTGTGAAGGACGAGGTACTCGGCTTTGCCCGCAACTACAATGATGCCGGACTGATCGGGCGCGTATTACGACAGTCCAAGGCCGACAAGGAGTATTATGATGCTGCCCGCGCCTGGGAGAAGGGAGACTATGGACGTTTCATAGACCAGTTCTTTCTTGCCATCCACAGTCGCTACGACATTGAGAAGCCTGCCAGCAAACGCCTGTTCCGCATGAAGCTCAACCATTTCAATGCCTTGCGCGAGGAGAATGAGCGCCTCAAGGAAGCGCTGGCTGCTCGGGAGAAGTTCTTGCAAAAACTCGCAACGGAATACTTCGTGATGGGGAAAGAATGCGAGAGCGAGGGCCTTACGGCTGCTGCCATCAAAAACTACCGCAAGGCTTTGGAGTTGCGTCCCGATTACGCCAAGGCGCAACGTAGGATCAAAAAACTCGAAAAAGAAGGAAAATAAACATGAGAAAACTGCTTTATATCATCTGCCTTTCCACCCTGGCCTCTTGCCATCTTGCCACCAACTCCACCCCCTCTGATGCCGACAGTGTGCCGCAGAGCGTGTTCGCCCCGTTGGAGACCGATACCGTGATGCCCGTCAATCTCCAGCTGGTCACGGGCCTCCAGTTTCCGAAGTACCGCGTCTTGAGCGAGACCCCATTCGTCCCCGACACGGCGAGTATCGCTGCCTATGAGGAGACCGTGGCCAGTGGCAGTTTCTCAGCAGTCCTCACGATGGACACCATTCCCCCGTTGGACTTCTTCCACCGTATCGACACCGTCAGCCGCCACGACACTTGCTGGCAGATAGAAGGCGCAAGCTACGTCTATCGCCGCACTATTAAGGGCACGGCCTATACCGTCTCCCTCTCCAAGGAGAGCAAGGCGATCCGCTATGCCCAGGTGAAACTCAACCCTTAGTCCGCTGAAAATGGGGCAAAGCCCTCTTTTTGGTCTTGTTCATCATAAAAATATGGGCAGACCTACTATTCTTGTCGGGTGTTTTTTGTAACTTTGCGACCGAATATGAAGAAGTTTAAGTTGTCCAAGAAGAATTACTTGTTAGGTTTTCTTATCGTCACGGGTGTGCTTGCGTTGGTCCGGATTATTCGACCTGATGTGGCGGGCACGCACTATTCCGACCAGATAGACCACTCGTCGTTGGCTGCTGCCGACAGTATAGGAGATGAGATGCTGGCGAGCAACGATGGTGGGGTAGCCGAAGCGAAAGAAAGCGATGCTACCCGTCTGTTGGGCTCGTCGGACATTCCTTTTGCGCTGACCAACTTCTTCAATCCCGACGGTAGCGAGCGTCGCACCCGTGTGCGTGGCGTTGGCAGTTATCGTGAGTGCTTTCCCGACTCCCAGATGGTGCAGTTGCAGGCAGCCGAGCGTCACGGAGTGAGCGCCGTCCTCGACCGCGCCGATGCCGAAAAACGCAAGGGAGAGTTGGTCTATGTGGGCAGTAATCCCTACTATGACGTGCGCAAGTTGAGCCGTAGCGTGCCCTATTTGGTGCCCCGAGCCGCCGTCCTGCTCCAGGATATTGCCTGCAATTTCCTCGACAGTCTCCAGGTGAAGGGCATACCGATGAACAAACTCATTATCTCAAGTCTCCTTCGTACCAAGGAGGATGTCGTTGCGCTCCGCCGCTACAATCACAATGCGACAGAGAATAGTTGCCACCTCTATGGCACCACTTTCGACATAGCCTACAACCATTACGCACCCGTCACACGTCCTGTGCGTGACGATACGCTCAAGTGGGTGCTTAGTGAAGTCCTTAATGATATGAGAAAGCAGGGCCGCTGTTTTGTGAAGCACGAGAACAAGCAGGGTTGCTTCCATATTACGGTCAATTAGTCTTTTACCAATTATTGAAAAGCTCCAGTCCAAACTTCAGTTCCACACCCTCGAAATGGTGGGGAGCCATACCCGTGAAGATACCGAAGGAGAACAGGCGATTGGTGAAACTATACCCCAGTTCAATGTACGGCACATAGTGGCTGACGGCCAATGCCCCTACATGAAACCGTTCCATCTCCACGGCTCGTCCCAGTAAGGGGACGCGGGAGAGGAAAAGCATTGGACTCTCGTAGGTGGCATTCGCCCGCGCATAGAATTGAGAGGCATTGTACCAATGGGAGTTGAGTACCTCAAACTCTCCCGTCCATTCATCATTCCATCCGCCAGGCACATATTCCTCATGAAAATTGTGGTAATCGACAAAGTAGGTGTTTCCCACCTTGTCGAGATAGAATCCGCTACCTGCCCGTAGCGACAGACTCCGCATGCGCGAGAGGTTGCGGATGTATTGTCCGTCCAGTTCCAGTCGCGAGTAGCGGAGGTTGCTGGACAACCACTCGATCCCTTGGTCGTAGCGCATGGAGAATGCTAATGGCACCCGGTCGGTGAGGGGGCGCCAGGTGAGTTTGACAAAGGGACCGAGGGAGCGATAGGTGCTCGGTCGGTTGGTGAGGTCGAAACCATATTTGTTGAGGGCCGTACGACGGTGGAAGACGACACCCGTCTCGATGGCCAGTCGCGACGGGTCGAGATCGATCCCCGCCGAGAGCTGTAGTCGAGAGTCCTTGAAGTAGTCGAGGCCAAGGGTGTCCCACTGGATGGTGTCTCGCGTCGTAGTGCCCTTGATCGCCTCCAGCACGCGCGAGTCGGTGATACGATTGCCGTTGGAGTATTGCAAATAGACGAAGCCGTTGCGCCGCTTGTTGAAGCGCCACGTCACGGGGAGGTTGTAGAACAGTTGCTTCTGTTTGAAGGAATAGCCCAGCCTGAGCGTTGTGGATAGTTCACTATTGTCGTTGAAGCGGTAGTTGCCCTGCATCTTAAACTTGTAGTACAGTCCGCGTCGCTCGCTATATCCCATATAGAGCGGGTTGAAGAGCGGGTTGAAGCGCACGTATCCCTGGTCGTTGCTACCGAAGCGCGCGCTGATACGGTTGAGGATATTGTCGCCGATCATGTCCCACAGTATGCGCTTGACCCAGTTGGGCCGTTTCCTCGCCATGCTGTCTGAGGCTATGGTGTCCTTGGCGGTTGTGTCCTTGGCAGGGCGGTTGTAGGTGGCAGCCAGTTGTAGTTCGAGGCTGTCCAGTGCTACGGGCCGGATACTGTCCATGAGCATCGGGTCGTTGCTGACTTTGGGTAGGTTGGGAAGCAGCTCGGGGAGCTGAGGAAAAGTACTGACGTATGCATGCAGCCGGTTGCCCAAGTAGTTGAACGTACCGTTGAGGCTGCACTCCTTCGGGAAGAGCGACGGGATCCCCTCCGAGCCCATCTCCCCTTCCGTGATGAAAGCCACCATGTCATATTCGCCCTCGAATCGGAATCTTCGGATTCTGCCCGTACCCTTCTCGATCGTCACCCATCCTCGGCGTAGCAGTTGGGTGTTGCGTATGCGACTTTTGAAGAACAGTCGCAGCAGTCCGTCCTCGTCCGTCCGTGTGCGATAGCGGTAGAAGCTGCGGTTCTCCGGACAGAGCGGCGAGAGAATATGCCCGACAAACAGTGTGGGTTCGTAGGGAGACGGTAGGAGATAGACGCGCAGGTTGGGGAGCGTTCGGTGGCGGTTGTAGATGGTTGAGAGATAGAGCAGCGGTTCGATGACGTCGTCTCGGTCGCGGTGGTAGGTGAGCCGCACATAACTTTCAGAGAGAAAGTGGCGGCGGTTGTCATGCATCAGATAGAACAAGGTAGGCGCGGTGGCGAGTGTCAGGTTGCGCCGATCGACGTTGATCAGCACCTTGGCATAGCTAAAGGTGGTGAAGGAGTCGGGTGGGGTAGAGCATATCAGCGCGGGATAGGAGGCCACCAGGTTGAGCACGTCGTCCGTCTTTGCGTGCCGTTTTGCTTCCGTCGTACCCCATCCTGCCAGCAGGAGTAGCAGCATGACTGTTCTCCCAATGGCTTTCCCTATCGCTTTCGTTTGGTGGCGCACTCTGTACATGATGCCGCAAAATTACCGTTTTTTATAGACATAAGTGCTTTTTAAGTTCAAAAAAAGATAAAACGTGGTTTCAAAGAAGCGTCTTTTACTTGATTTTAGCTACCTTTGCACTCGCTAATCGAATAGCAGTATATCATGGTAAAGAAGAAAAGACGCTCCACCCGACGCAAGGGAAGTTCCGGTAACAAGTGGAAGGCATTGGCCGTTGTGGCTGTTGTGCTCGCCGCTATCGTCTATTATTTGTTCTTTTCAAGTATGGCTGGTGGTGCTGGCAACACCTGCATCCGTATTGATACTGACGACAACATCGATTCCGTGTTGGTCAAAGTGAAACGCGTTTCAAAGCCCGTCCCCTACCAAGTGTTCCGCAGGTTGCTGCTGTGGTCCGACTATGCCGACAACATTCAGACCGGCCGTTACCGCGTGGGAAGTGAGGGTGCGCTTCAAACCTACCGCCATATCCACAATGGAGCCCAGGCCTCGGAGACGCTGACGTTGAAGTCGGTGCGCACGAAGGCCGACTTGGCCCGCGAGGTGAGTCGTGTGCTGATGTTCACCTCTGCCGAGCTACTCGACTCCCTCAACGATCCGAAGGTCTGCAAGCGCTACGGGTACACCCCGGAGACCGTTGTCGGAATGTTTATTCCCAACTCTTATGATTTGTATTGGGACATCAGCGTGAGCGATTTTCTCAAGCGGATGGACAAAGAGAGCAAGCGCTTTTGGAATGAGGACCGCATGAAGAAGGCCCAGGACATGGGACTTTCGCAAAACGAGGTGATTACCTTGGCGAGCATTGTCGATGAGGAGACCAATGATGAGAGCGAAATGCCGAAGGTGGCGGGTATGTACATTAACCGCCTCAACGATGGCATGCGCCTCCAGGCCGACCCGACCGTGAAATTTGCCACGGGCAATTTCAAAGCCAAGCGCATCTATAAGGAAATGCTTTCCGCCGACAGTCCGTACAACACCTACCGCCACAAAGGACTTCCACCGGGCCCGATTCGCATCCCCTCCGTGGCAGCTATCGACGCCGTGCTCGACTATGCGCACCACGATTATATGTATATGTGTGCCAAGCCCGACTTCAGTGGGTCTCACAATTTTGCCAAGACCTACGAGGAGCACCAGCGCAATGCGAAGGACTATGCCGATGCGCTCGACAAGCGGGGCATACAATAAAATATAGGTAAAAAGAGAATTTTGGTAGTGATAGTATACACTTCACCCATAAAGGATAATCAATGACAAGCTATGGGGCTTAGCGGCAAGGCAGATTGATCTTGTCCGCACCCCGACTGTCGCAAGGGCCTACCACGCCTTGCGGCGCCGCAGTAAATAATGGTTTTAGTTTAATATGGAAGACAACAAGGTAAAGAGAGAACAAATCTTGGTTAGTATAACGGGTGTGGACCGTCCTGGTCTGACAGCCTCCATCATGGATATTCTCGCGCAGGGCAATGCGCAGATTTTGGATATTGGCCAGTCTGATATCCATAGTACGCTCTGTCTAGGCATTTTGTTTCGCATTGACGAGCAGACATCGGGCAATGTGATGAAGAACCTGCTCTTCAAGGCTACCGAGCTGGGTGTGAACATCGAGTTTGAGCCCATTGGTGACGAGGAGTATGAGAAGTGGGTGGACCGGCAGGGCAAAAACCGCTACATCCTTACGATCATCGGCCGCGGCTTGTCAGCCAGTCAGATTGCTGCTGCCACCGACGTCGTGACCCGTCAGGAACTGAACATTGATGCCATCCGTCGCCTCACAGGCCGTCAGAGCATCGTCCATCCGCAGAAGAACATGCGAGCTTGTGTGGAGTTCTCATTGCGTGGCAATCCCCGCGACCGTGAGGAGATGCAGCGCGAACTGATGCGCTTGTCTCAGGAGAAGGAGATGGACTTTTCTTTCCAGAAGGATGATATGTATCGCCGCATGCGCCGTTTGATCTGCTTCGATATGGACTCTACGCTGATTCAGGCGGAGTGTATCGACGAGCTGGCGCGTCGCAATGGTGTCTATGACAAGGTGGCTGCCATCACGGCGAGTGCCATGCGTGGCGAGATAGACTTCAAGGAGAGTTTTACCCGTCGCGTGGCTTTGCTCAAAGGTCTTGATGCCAGTGTCATGGCTGAGATCGTGGACGAGATGCCGATCACGGAGGGTACGGACCGCTTGATGCGCGTCCTGAAGACCTACGGCTACAAAATCGCTATCCTCAGTGGTGGATTCACCTATTTTGGCGAGGCCCTGCAGCGTCGCTATGGTATCGATTATGTCTATGCCAACGAGCTGGAGGTGGGAGAAGACGGCAAGTTGACCGGTCGCTACCTTGGCGAGATCGTCGATGGCAAGCGCAAGGCCGAACTCTTGCGTCTCATCGCCCAGGTGGAGAAGGTCAACCTCGCCCAGACCATTGCCGTAGGCGATGGCGCCAATGACCTGCCGATGATCAGTGAGGCCGGACTGGGCATTGCCTTCCATGCCAAGCCCCGTGTCCAGGCCAATGCGCCGCAGAACCTCAAGACGATTGGTCTCGACGGCGTGCTCTATTTCCTTGGCTTCAAGGACAGCTACCTGGGCGACGCAGGCAAGATGTAATCGGTAGAACAGAAACCCTATACGAAGAGACGGGCGGTTGCATGATAGCAGCCGCCCGTCTGTCGTTGTGATTTCTGTCGTAATGATGCCCGGCGCCGATGCGCCGAGCATCAAAGAAGTTTACTGTATGTCCTTCTTGCTGACCCTGGTCGCAAAGACGAAATAGATGTTCAATGCGATGTAGGCCACCAGTGAGAGTACTTCTGAGAGGTGGTTGTTCCACCAGTCGGTGTAGTCAAACTCCACGCCGCTAAACTTCAGCAGGGCGGAGACCACACCCATCAGCGCACCACCGGCGATGAAGCCCGACGCGATAAGCGTACCCTTTTCGCCACGCGCCTTGTTCAGCTCCTCATCCTTGCTGCGTGTGGTGACAAACCAGTTGACTGCGCCACCCACAAGCAGCGGCAAGTTGAGCTGGATGGGGATAAACATACCGAGTGCGAAGGCCAGTGCAGGCACCTTGCAGCGGTCGAGCACCAAGGCCATGACGGCGCCAATGCCGTAGAGCAGCCACGGTGCGCCCTGTCCGCTCATCAGTGGCTCAATGACGGCAGCCATGGCGTGGGCCTGCGGAGCAGCCAGTGCGTCGCCCTTGAAGCCGTAGGTCTTGTCCAAAAGCATCATCACGCCAGCGACGGTGGCGGCAGAGATGATCGTGCCAAGGAACTTCCAGGTCTCCTGCTTCTTCGGCGTGGTACCGAGCCAGTAGCCGATCTTGAGGTCGGTGACGAAAGCACCAGCCATAGACAGTGCCGTGCAGACCACGCCACCCATCAGGAGAGCAGCCAGCATTCCAGCCTTACCCGTCAGACCGACCGCCACCATGACGACCGAGGCGAGAATCAGCGTCATCAGCGTCATGCCCGATACTGGGTTGGAGCCAACGATGGCAATGGCGTTGGCAGCCACGGTGGTGAACAAGAAAGCGATGATAGCCACCAGGAGAATGGCCACTACGGCATGGAGAAGGTTGAAGTTCATCACGCCAAAGTAGAAGAAGAGGAAGGTGATGATCAGGGTGAGGACCGATCCCACTGCGATGATCTTGAAGGAAATGTCGCGCTGCGTGCGGATGACGTCCTTGTCTGAGGCGCCTTTGCCCTTCATCTCGCGTGCCGCCAGGCCCACAGCGCCCTTGATGATGCCCCAACTCTTGACGATACCGATGATGCCGGCCATGGCGATGCCGCCGATGCCGATGGAGCGGGCGTAGGAAGTGAAGATCTGCTCAGGCGTCATATCACCCACGGCGGTGGTGATGGTCGGATCCCATTGGTTCAGAACCGTGTCGGGGAAGATAATGGCCATGGCGGGCACGATGATCCACCATACGCAGATGGAGCCCATGCAGATAATGAAGGCGTAACGGAGGCCGATGATGTATCCCAGTCCGAGTACGGCAGCACCCGTGTTGAGTTTCACGACCAGCTTGGCCTTCTCGGCTATCGTCTCGCCAAAGGCCACGGCGCGGCTTGTCACCTGCTCGTTCCACCATCCGAAGGTGGCCACGGTGAAGTCATAGAGTCCGCCGATGATGCCTGCCAGCAACAACGGTTTGGCTTGGCTGCCGCCCTTCTCGCCCGAGACGAGCACCTGGGTCGTAGCCGTTGCCTCGGGGAAGGGATACTTTCCGTGCATGTCCTTGACGAAATACTTGCGGAAAGGAATCAGGAACAGAATACCCAAGACACCACCGAGGGCCGCGGCGATGAAGATCCTGAGGAAGTCGGCATGCAGGTCGAGCATGTAGATGGCCGGCATGACGAAGATGCCGCCTGCCACGATAGCGCCCGAGCAAGCTCCGATACTCTGGATGATGACGTTCTCGCCGAGAGCGTTCTTGCGCTTTGCCGCCGAGGAAAGGCCGATGGCGATGATAGCGATGGGGATGGCGGCCTCGAAGACCTGGCCCACCTTCAGTCCCAGATAGGCAGCGGCGGCAGAGAAGAGCACCGCCATGAGCACGCCCCAGGTCACAGACCATGCGTTGACCTCGGGATAATTCTTGTCCGGACTCATCACCGGCTCGTACTTTTCGTCCGGTTTGAGCTCGCGAAACGCGCTCTCGGACAATTCGATTGGTTTTGTTTCTTGATTTTCCATTGTTGCTATTTTAGATTATTTGATGCGCTGTATGGATGTCTGTCTTTAGATTGTTGTTCAACTTGTGGCATGTGTTTGAACGCAGCGGCAGCCAGCTTCGTGTTCCGTCCACCGGGGTGCCCAAACGTTCTCATAACCGATTTCCGATGCAAAAATACTTAAAAACATCCATATCTGCAAATCGTAAAGCCTCTTTGTGAGCAATGAATGTGCAAAAATCGCTCCAAGGCCCCGTGCAAGGGATGGTGCACTATACCTAATCATGGGGATAAGGCACATTGTTTTGTGTATATTTCCCTGCGAAGAGACTTCGGAAAAAGAGTTTTTTCGTACCTTTGCGGACGAATAATGCGGTGGCTTCCTGTGAGGAGGCTTCGTCGAAGGACGATTTCCACCGACAGGGCGCGAAGCTAAAATACCCATAAATGATGATTGTATAATAGCAGGAAATTATGTTACTTTGCAACGTGAAATAACCCCTGCAGTGTAGGCAAAAGAAAGAACAAGATGAAAATTCAGAAAACATACCAGGAAGAGGATAAGATGATCAGCCTTATCCGCGACAATTACGACTTGCTCCAAAGTCTCGGCAGCTTTGGCATCCATCTCGGTTTTGGCGACAAGACGGTCCGCGAGGTCTGCGAGCAGGAGCAGGTAGATACCTATACCTTCCTCACCGTCGTCAATTTCACGATCAATGGCTATCGCGACTTCGACGATACCGACCGCATTTCCCTGCCCACGCTCGTCAAGTATCTCCGTGCGAGCCACGAGTACTACCTCGACTACCAGCTTCCGGCCATCCGGCGCGAACTGGAACGCGCCCTCGACGAGAGCAACAACCTCGCTCGCTTGATCATGAAACTCTTCGACGAGTATGCCCGCTCTATTCGCAATCACATGCAGTTTGAGGAGAAGTCCCTCTTCCCCTATGTCGAGCAACTGATCCAGGGCAAGGCCAGCGACCAGTACGACATCCACACCTTCTCGCGCCACCACGGACAGAACGAGTTGAAACTTCGTGAGTTGAAGAGCATTATCATCAAGTATCTTCCCTCCGACAGCCTCCACAACAACCAGCTCACCGCCACGCTTTACAATCTATATAACTGTGAGCGTTGGCTCTCCTCCCATGCTGAGGTGGAGGACCACATCTTCATCCCCGCCGTACGTCGCCATGAGAAGAAGTTGAAGCGCGACGACGTCAGCGTCAAGATCTCATCGATGCTGGGTCAGAATGCCGACAATGGCGAGGCCCTTTCCGACCGCGAGCGCGACGTGGTCATCGGAGTCGTCCAGGGAATGACAAACAAGGAGATTGCCGACCACCTATGCATCTCGACCAATACCGTCATTACCCACCGTCGGAATATTGCCCGCAAGCTACAGATCCATTCGCCGGCCGGCCTCACCATCTATGCCATCGTCAACCATTTGGTGGATATCTCTGCCGTGAAACTCTGACGCAGTCTCTTTGGACAGTGTGTGGTCCTGGTTACTCCGGTAACCGCCCCTCTCTTTCGTCCTCGTCTGCCTCCCTCTGTGCCTGCTCAGAAAAGAGAAAATGCGTTTCCTCGGGGAGAAAATTTTGCAACCTCGTGATGAAACAAAATGCGCACTTCGGCAGTCCCTCGCGCGCCCTCGCTGCCGAAGACGTCTGTGTCGCCTCGTGGTCCTGTGATGATAGGGGTGGATGGTGGCTTTTGGTCGAGAAAAGCGCAGAAAGCGCCAAATAAATAAGGAGAAAACTGTAAAGAGAAAGATTTTTAGAAAAAAGACTCCGATAAATTTGGCGGGACGAAAATAAATGGCTAACTTTGCACCCGCATTTGAGAGACAATGCTTGGCGATTCGGTAACGAACTCTGGAAGGATGGGTGAGTGGCTGAAACCAGCAGTTTGCTAAACTGCCGTACGAATTTCTCGTACCGGGGGTTCGAATCCCCCTCCTTCCGCCAGGATTCTCAAAGATGTCCGTTGGTCGATTCATCTAATGGTTAGGATACAAGATTCTCAATCTTGGCATAGG
>ERZ779851.1428-NODE-1428-length-21007-cov-2.698979_pt1 | contig 21007 bp, 19 predicted proteins | sample MGYA00511094_ERZ779851 | MGnify/ENA primary metagenome ERZ779851 (study PRJEB29588, sample SAMEA2155512) | human gut metagenome | biome: human gut; feature: human-associated habitat; material: faeces | place: Denmark | collected 2008/2010 ...
GCATCTCGTCCGCCTCGTCTAAAACAATCGTATTGACTGCCTCGCAGCGGATTGTTTTTCTGCGGAGATGATCCATGACACGTCCCGGTGTACCGATAATGATCTGTGCACCGCCTTTTAATGCCTTGATCTGACGGTTGATATCCTGTCCGCCGTATACCGGAAGGATTTTCACACCATGCATATATTTGCTTAATTTACGGATTTCTTCCGACACCTGGATCGCAAGCTCTCTGGTTGGTGAGAGGATGAGCACCTGTGTCTTTTTATTATTTGGGTCTACTTTGTGAAGCACCGGGATACCAAATGATGCTGTCTTTCCGGTTCCTGTCTGTGCCTGTCCGATCACATCGACTCCTGACATCACAACCGGGATCGCCTGACTCTGGATTGGAGTCGCCTCTTCAAATCCCATCTCTTTGATAGCACGGAGTACCTGTGGATATAAATCTAATTCATCAAATCTTACTGTTTCCATATATTTTCCTTTCGTGCGAATGCGCAGTCGTATACGTTAGCATATTGTCGCCATTTTGTCAACTATTTTGTCAGAATACCCGTATCACATCCGGCACGATCTATGTACCCCGGCTTCCATGAAAAAGAAAGCTGGGTTAATATGAAAAGCAATCGAATACTCCCTGTTTTTCATCCATATCCAAGCAAAATCCAGTCGTCGTACACTCCACATGTATTTCTGTTTTTCCCCTGTAAAAATGTGATATGCGCCGTCACCTCTAAAAAAAGCTGCCGTAGCAATAGTTCGATTGCGGATTGCTCATTATAACTTATGCCATTTTTCCTCTAAGGTTCCACTTTTTCCTGTTTTAAGGATAAATCCAACTCCTGTCCGCGGATATCCGCAATACAGATATCATTTCTGCTTCTCTTCTTTACCTGATATAACAGCATATCTGCAGTATGTAGAAAATCCCAGCTCCTGTTTCCGTTCTCCGGAACTCCATACGAAATTCCCTGGGAGATCGTCACGATCGGCAAAGCCTTGGAATATAAATGCTCCAGTTTCAGATCCATAATATTCTGCCGGAGTGCAGCTGCCTTCGCGTACACTTCCTCCGCACTTGCACCTGCATAAATGATAATAAATTCATCTCCGCCATATCTCGCACAGAACGTCTGTCTGTCTTCCATTTTTTTCAGCTCATCTGCAATTGCTATAATGCACTCATCGCCCTGCTGATGTCCATAATTGTCATTATACTGCTTAAAAAAGTCAATATCTAAAATCTCCATTGCAAGCGGAAGCCTGTGTTCATAACAGTAATCTAATACTTTGTCCGAATAATCATTCAGGCGGTAACGGTTTGCCAGTCCGGTCATCTGATCTGTCTCCGACTGTTTCAGCAGTTTCACATTGACTGCTTCCATCTCCCTGCGGCTCTCATTTGCACGTTCGAGAGAACTTCTGACATAAAGCATGTTGACGATCATATCTTTGTTCTCGCGCTCCATGATCTCGGAAAGCTCATAATACAGACCAGCTGCCTGCAGATAACCTGCATTGTCCTGATTCTTGCGGTAGCCCTTGATCTTAATGGAAATGACTCTGCGCTGCAGATTGATCACACCTGAATCTTTCACGATCCGATCCAGCTTCTCAACGATCATCCACAACACATCATCCCGGCCGATCTCCAGCATCAGCCCGCAAAAATCACAAAGGTCGTCAAACACCTCCATGATCTGCACATTTTTATTGATTATTTCTACAATCTCCTGAATCTGTGCATCTCGTCTCACATAATTGTGGATCAGATGATAATACCTTGCCTTCAGGCAGTCCACATATAAAATATCTATGTCATCTATATATGTATTTATATTACAACAACTGCTTCCTGCAAATAGTTCTAATGTTGTACCTATTACTTCATACCCTTGTTGCTTTAGTAATAATGCTGACACACTGCTGTCAACTCCACCGCTCATTCCTAACAATACTTTCTTATTTTCCATTTTTCTCTAATAACTCCTCCATTGTATGCCATGCTAAAAGTACACACTTAACTCTAGCAGGCATATTTGATACATTTTTAAATGCAATTGCTTCTTCTAACTTTTCTAGTTCTTCTTCACTTTTGGTTTCTCTTTTTATCATATTTATAAACGTTTTTATAATTTCTTTAGCTTGCTCTATTGTTTTACCTTTTAAAGTATCTATCATAATAGATGTAGAACTTTGAGATATTGCACATCCATGTCCTGTAAAAGCCATATTTTCTATTATGTTTCCTTATTCTTTTCATTGGAAAAGATAACTGGGAATCTGTACTTAATGGAAATTTTGAATTGGTAGCACACCGTACATTAAGGATTCTATATGGATATGATTTGTGGTTTGTCTCTTGTTTAATAGCAGTCCAGTTATATTATATATTATTGTATCATGTTTATATGAAAAACTTAAAATATAAGATATTAACCGCAATTGCGTTATTGCCATCGGTCTATCTTATAAAAAATACAGACTCGCAAATGATGCCGTATTACTGTGATATCGCACTATTTGCTTTATCTTTCTTCATTTCTGGAAATGTTTTCAAAGAATTAACTTCAAGATATAAAATAAAAACATATTCTAATAGTGCTATTGGAATTGCCATACTACTATGTTACATCTTTATAGCATTAGTTATGCAATTGAATTTAGATATGGAGTTTCATTTTGCTTATAATTATTATTCTTCCCCTGCTTTTTTCATCATATTGTCTCTTTTGGGAATGTTTACAATATACATAATTTCCAATTTATTTCCTTTAAGTTTTCTGGAGAAAATAGGAAGAAATTCATTAGTATTTTTTGCATTTAATGGAAAAGCCTTGGCATTAACCATGCTTTTGTTTAGACACATAAATAGTATTTATGATTGCCAATACTTGTCAGCATTCATTATATGTATTGTACAGTCATTTATATTATTAGGATTTTCAAAAATAATAAATACATATGTTCCATTTTTAATAGGTAAGCAAAAAAATGAAAATTCTACTTTTAAATCAACCAGTTTATAATAGAGGGGACGAAGCTGCACACCGTAGCTTAATTCGTACTATAAACAATAGTATTCCCAATGCACTGATAACAATAGTACTTGAAAATATAAAAGAAGGTACAATAGAGCAAATACGTGTCGATAACCCCAATAATACTTATATCAATATTAATACGGATATAGGTTATCGTAAATCACGTATTTTTTCAATTTGCAGCAATCTTATGATTGTGAGTTTTCTAATTCGTTCGAATAGAGTCTTAGCAAACTATATTAAAGAATCTGACATTGTTATCTGTGCACCCGGTGGCATTTGCTTAGGCGGCTTCTATAATTGGTCGCATCTTTATATTATGAAACTTTGTAACTACTTAGCAAAACCAATAATTTATTATTCACGCTCTATTGGACCTTTCAATCCTCAAAATATACTTCAGAAGTTTTTTTGTTCAAAAGCACAAACTGTTCTAAAAAATGTAGATTTCCTATCTTTGCGTGATGCGAAAAGCATGGATCTTGCTGATACGCTGTCTATTTCTTATATTAAAGCAATTGATTCTGCTTTTTTGGATGTCCCCAATGTCAAGGCACCTGATAGTGTAAAATCCAAGGTAAGCTCTAAGCCATACGTAGTCTTTGTACCTAATCAATTGACATGGCATCCGACCTTTTGTAATATGACTCAAGAATCAATTGACAAAAGCTATCTGAAAATGATAGAGATAATTGCATGTAAAACAGATTATAATATCGTTATGCTGCCTCAATTATATCTATCCAACAAGAGCGATTATGAATATTTTAAAAGACTTCAGCATCTGTCGAAATATTCATCACGAATAATCGTCTTATCCGATACCTATAGTTCTGACATTCAACAATCGATTATCCGAAGTGCCCAAATGATTATAGGAGCCCGCTATCATTCTATCATTTTTGGTATAAACAATTTGATTCCTGTAATTGCATTGAATTATGAGCATAAAATAGCAGGAACATTGGATATTTTAGAAATCAAACGCCGTTCTTTGGATTTTAACTCAAAAGAAGCCATTCTAAACTTTGACTATAAAGAATTCGAACACCTTATAATAAGTGAACAGCCTTCCAAAGATGAACTGAAAAAATATGCAAAAGCAGCTCATCAAATAGCAAAATCTTGTTTCAACACTGCTTTTAATGTTATATCAAAATGCAACTCGTAATTCTGTATTCAATACTGTGCATAATTATATTCCTTGTATCAGTATTCTTATTCAAATGTAAGGCCTCTTTTTGCTACATCCTTTCAGTATGGACATTTTCGTCAATTTTCTCTGTGATTTTTTATATCGAGTCACAAAAATACAACAATATTACATTAATGCCCTATATATTTTTCGTTCTGTGCCTTGCTATTTCTTGTATACCATTTAATTGTTTTAATGATAAAACAACAGTCATTGAAATCAAGAATAAAATGATATTTGAAAAAGTAATTACTTTTTTTTGTATCATATCTATTCTTCCCTTTATAGAGAATTTCATCCATATATTGAATACTTATAATTTTGACAATTCAAGTCAATTAGCAGATATTTATGCCGAGAAAATGTCTGGTGATTTAGATAAAACAAAAGTAATTAATTGGTATTCTCCAATAGGAAAAATCTGTAATTCAATTAATCTCAAGTTTCAATATTGTTCAATGTTTCTACTTTTCTTATATATTAGCACAAGAAATATAAACAAATACAAATTGACTGCTCTAATAATAGGATGTATAAACCCAGTTCTTTATACACTATCACTTTCTGGACGTTCTGCTGTGGTTTTTACTTCATTAAATGCCGTATTATCATTTTTCTTATTACGCAATTATATACAAGATAGAGAAATTTTGAAAAAAATTAAAGTGTTTTCTCTTATAATCTTTTCATCTTTTATTTTACTTTTTGCGATTATGACGATAGCAAGGTATAGCACAAACGAGGGAGCTCAATCAGTTTCAATATTGGGTTGGATTTCATTATACGCAGGAGAAGGCACTTTAAATTTCAATGAATACATGTGGCATACTAAAGCCTATACAGAAGGTGATAATTGTTTTGCTTTCTTTAAAGATGCTATCGGCCTCGACACATTTGTCGATTTGTTTAAGAGACGTAATTACTGGGGAGCCAAAACCGGTATCTCGCCCAGCATTTTTTATACATTTATAGGAGATATCTTTTCTGATTTTGGTTTTCTTACCATCCCATTTATTCTCACTATTTCATTTATACTTATTAGGAGAATCTATAGAAAAAGGATAGTATCATCCAACCACTTATATTGGCTTTATGTATGGGGTATGCTTTGTATTACCGGTTTTACATGCTATACTTACAAAGTTTATAGTGCCAGTTTAGATTTACTATGTGGCTTAATCATACTATACCTCATCAATTCACCGTTAGGTATTAATAGCAGAAAAAACAGAATTCCATTGTATCCATACAATGACAGAAAAAGAAACTAATTATGCTAATATATCCACATATAAAAACAATAAAATGAACAATAAATCAGCTCGCGTAATAGCGTTTTATTTACCACAATTTCATCCAATAGAAGAGAATAATAAATATTGGGGAAAAGGATTCACAGAATGGACGAATGTTGGAAAGGCAAAACCATTGTTTAAAGGACATTATCAACCTCGAGTTCCTGCTGATTTAGGCTACTACGATTTACGTATACCTGAAATTCGAGAACAACAAGCAGAACTGGCAAGGGAAGCAGGAATAGAAGGCTTCTGTTATTGGCACTATTGGTTTGGAGAAGGAAAAGAACTTTTAGAAAGACCTTTCAATGACGTTGTTGAAAGTGGCAACCCAGATTTTCCTTTCTGCTTAGGCTGGGCCAACCATACATGGTCTACCAGAACGTGGACATCTTCAAAAACAAAGTTTAAGCAAACAGTTATTGCTCAAATGACATACCCTGGCGACGAGGACCACATCAATCATTTTTACAAATATCTAAAAGCATTTAAGGATAAACGATATATAAAGGTTGATAGTAAACTACTTTTCGTTGTATTTGCGCCACAAGATTTTGTAGACTTCTCACATTTCAAAGAATTATGGAATAGTTTAGCCCAAAAAGAAGGTTTAAACGGCTTCCATTTTGTTGGCATAACTGAAAATTTCAGGATGCACAATGCAGAAGGGAAAGTAGTCAATATATTCTCTGACAAAAACAACACATCAAAATATTTCTACGATCACATACGTTCGTTAGGTTTCGATGCAGTAAATTCGCGAGGTACCAATGGCGCTCAAGTAAAGTCAGAGTCTCCATTAATATATTATTTAAAACGCTTTTTACAGAAGAAGCTACATATTAATTATGTGCTTAGAATAAATTACTCAAAAATTATCGAGCACTATTATGTAAAGGATGACAAAAGAGAAGATGTATATCCCACCATTATACCCAATTTTGACCGCAGTCCTCGCGCATGGAAGAATACAAATAACATATGGCATAATTCAACACCACAATTATTTGGAAAGATGGTAGAAAAGGCTTTAAACTTAATCAAAGATAAAGACTATGAACATAAGATTCTTTTTCTTCAAAGCTGGAATGAATGGGGAGAAGGAAATTATATGGAACCCGACTTAAAATTCGGGCATGGCTATATAGATGTTCTATCCAAATTAATAAATAAATGAAATGTGTTTACCTTCAAAATTAGCAGAAGATTTTAACATATGGTGTAAATGGAAAAACAAACCAATGAATTTATCGACATTCATTATGTTTTTCTTGAAATTTGCAGAATTCAGAGCTTTAGTTGATTATCGACTTAAATATACAAAAATCAAATTTCTACGATATCTTGTGCACCCAACATGCATGCATATAAATCTATATATTAGTTCCAAATCCGAAATAGGAGGAGGACTACGTTTTATGCATGGATTCAGTACTATAATTTATTGTACAAAAATGGGGACTAATTGCATTGTAAACCAACAAGTCACTATAGGATGGAATGATGGTGGAGCACCAACAATAGGAAATAATGTGTGGGTTGGTGCAGGTGCAAAAGTTTTAGGCCCTATATTCATTGGCAATGATGTAATAATCGGGGCTAATGCTGTTGTTGTAAAAGATGTGCCAAGTCATTCTATTGTTGCCGGTGTTCCTGCAAAAATAATAAAGTATAGAGTCTGTGAAAATGATTCTTGGAAAATTGCTAAGTAATCATTCAAAATATCATGTTCAATGAAAGAAGCTATTATAATAGGCTGGGTTAATCACAAGCATCCTGCTGTATGTGGTGAGACTATGAAAAATCAATTAATGATAAATAAATTGGAAGAGAATGGTATTAAATGTCTTGTAATGGATTTCTATAAATGGAGAAGCCATCCATGGGTATTGGTTAAATTATTATATGCCCTTCTTTTTCATCGTAATGCATCTTTAATATTTTGTACCTCAACACAAAATGTCTATCCAATGATGAAAGTGATGAAGACAGTGAGTTGGAAACAACACACTATTCACTGGGTCATCGGCGGAAGTCTTGGAGATAAAGTTCAAAATGGCACTTTTGACAGCAAAGTTATAGGATACATGAATTGGACCTTGGTTGAGAGTAATATAATGGTCGAACAGCTAACAAAAGCTGGTGTAAAAAATGTAATACAAGTTCCCAATTTCAAGCCCATCCCATATATGCCACAAGTAGAGAAAAGACATAATAAACTTCGGTTCGTTTTTTTATCTCGAATCATGCCAGAGAAAGGATGTGACTATATCATAGAATGCGCTAACACATTAAATAAGAAAGGACTCACGGACAAATACGAAATAGACTTTTATGGAGAAGTAGCGGAAAGTTATGAGAATGTCTTTAATAGCAAACTAACCACTTTAGCAAATGTGAACTATAAAGGTTTCTTGAATTTGCGTGAGAGTAAGGGATATGATACGCTTTCCACATACGATATGATGCTATTTCCAACCTACTGGAAAGGAGAAGGCTTTGCAGGCATTTTCATAGATGCTTTCATTTCGGGAGTTCCTATCATTGCTTCTGAATGGGCACACAATCGTCAATTTTTGAAAGAAGGAAAAACGGCACTTTTTGTACCTATACATAATACCACCGCATTAGCAGATATGATGGAAGAGTGTATAAATGGCCAATATAATTTGTCGGAAATGGCGATAGAGTGCCAAAAGGAAGCCGAAAAATACGATGTGAATAATGTGATAACTCAAATGTTATTGTCTAAAATAGAAATATTATGAGCATAATAACTATTTAAAAAGTGTAGTTCACAATCTTATCTTTTGGCTGAATCAGCACATCTATATATTGAAGAAAATTGAATCCTGCAAATTTTGAGATTACAGTACATTCTGAATACCTATAGATTATAAAATAAAAAAATGAATCCTTGCATAAACATATCTTTTTAGAATTACAATAAAAACAAACATTTATGATAACGAAGCAACTTAACAAGATATGTAAAGTATTGGTACATACAAAACTATTACCAGATACTTTTACATGCAAACTTCTATACTATAGAAAGTTTAAAAAGTGGCCTAATCTTAATAACCCACAAGATATTAATGAAAAAATGATGTGGCTACTTTTCAATTCTGACACTTCAGAATGGACAAATCTCGCTGACAAATATAAAGTAAGAGAGTTTTTAGAAAAAAAAGGATGTGGTGAGTTATTGGTCAAATTATATGGTCATTATGAAGACGTTGACGACATTGACTTTAACTCTTTGCCTAACAAGTTCGTCATTAAGTCCAACAACGGATTTGGTACAGTAAAAATTGTAAAAGACAAAACCTTATTAGATATACCGAAAACAAAAATAGAGCTCAAATCATGGATAGCTGAGCCATACGGATACCTAACAGGAGAAATGCATTATACAAAAATAAGAAGATGCATTGTAATAGAGGAACTACTCGAACAAGACCCCAAATTATCATCTTCTTTAATCGATTACAAGATATGGTGCATGAATGGTAAGGCATATAGCTGTATGTGCTGCACGAACAGAAATATTAAGAAGCATACTACAGATTATAATTACTATGAACTACCCAATTGGACTATACGAAAGGATCTTATTCCAGAACATTATCGAAATGGTTCAGTAGTGCCCAAACCTAAACATTTGGATGAAATGATAACATATGCGGAGAAATTAGCGGAAGATTTTCCACTTGTAAGAGTAGATTTATATGAGTCTAACGACAAAGTATATTTTGGAGAGATGACATTTACATGTAATGCTTGCCATATGAGTTTCTTTACAGATGAGGAATTGTTACGTATGGGAAAAGCTGTTAATTTATCAGGTTTAATCAAAAAGACAAAGTAAGAATATGAATATTGCAATTGTTGGCACAGGCTACGTAGGTCTGGTGTCAGGTACTTGTTTCGCAGAAATGGGAGCCACTGTAACTTGCGTGGATGTAGACGCAAACAAAATTAGCAAACTGAATAATGGAGAAATGCCAATTTATGAGCCAGGCCTGGAAGAACTGGTGAAACGAAATGTAGAATATGGCCGATTGATGTTCACTACCGATTTACCATCTGTGCTCGATAATGTAGAGGTAGTATTTTCTGCGGTAGGTACACCTCCCGATGAAGATGGTTCTGCTGATTTGAAATATGTATTGGCCGTAGCCAAACAATTCGGCCAAAACATCAACAAATACACTATTTTAGTAACAAAATCCACAGTACCTGTCGGTACTGCCAAGAAAGTGAAAGCTGCAATTCAGGCAGAGCTGGATAAACGAGGTGTGGCCATACCTTTCGATGTGGCTTCCAATCCCGAATTCCTAAAAGAAGGTGCTGCCATCAAAGATTTCATGAGCCCTGACCGTGTGGTAGTTGGTACTGAAAGTGAGAAAGCAAAAGAAGTAATGACAAAATTGTATCAACCTTTCTTAATCAATAACTTCCGTGTAATATTTATGGATATTCCTTCTGCAGAAATGACCAAATATGCCGCCAATGCGATGTTAGCTACTCGCATCAGTTTCATGAACGATATAGCCAACCTTTGTGAACGTGTAGGAGCAAACGTAGACCATGTGCGCAAAGGTATCGGTGCAGACACCCGTATCGGCCAGAAGTTTTTGTATGCAGGTTGCGGCTATGGGGGGTCTTGTTTTCCCAAGGATGTAAAAGCACTTATACATACAGGCATTGACAATGGTTATCATATAGAAATAATTGAAGCCGTGGAGCACGTCAATGAGAAACAGAAATCTATTGTTTATGATAAGCTAATCTCATTGATAGGTAACGTAAAAGATAAAACTATTGCTGTGCTCGGTTTAGCCTTCAAGCCCGAAACGGACGATATGCGTGAAGCTCCGGCTCTGGTCGTTATTGATAAACTATTGAAGGATGGTGCAAAGATTCGTGTATTCGACCCTATTGCAATGCCGGAATGTAAACGTCGAATTGGTGAGACAGTAATTTATACAGAAAACCTATATGATTGTGCGGATGGTGCGGATGCACTTTTACTCATGACTGAATGGCGTCAATTCCGCTTACCCACATGGAATGTAATTTCAAAGATAATGCCCGGGCGTATCATTGTAGATGGTCGTAACATTTGGAATCGAACAGAATTGGAAGAATTAGGGTATTCATATACTCGAATTGGAGAAAAATAGACTTCAAAAATGAGAAAAAAATTAAAAGTGTTCGCTGTGGCTTCCATCGGGGGCCACTGGGTGCAATTACTACGCATTGCTAAGGCATTAGAGAAAGAATTTGATGTAGTATATATGTCTACTCATGAAAAATGTGCAACTATGGTTGAAGGAAGAGTCTATTACTCAATGAACGACTTTAGCCGCTGGGATTTTTATAAGATGTTTCCTGAGCTTTTACATTCTATTTACATTATTTGCAAAGAAAAGCCTTCTATAGTAATAACAACAGGAGCAGCCCCTGGATTAGTGTGTCTGTTTGCGGCAAAAATTTGCGGTATACGTACAGTATGGATAGATAGTATAGCTAATGTTGAACATATTTCATTCAGTGGAAGAATCGCATCTAAATTTGCTTCACGTATCTACACCCAATGGCCAAGCTTGGCAGGAAATAAGGTCATTTTTGCAGGAAATATCTTTGGTTAAACTTCTAAATTATAAATTATGATTTTTGCCACTATAGGCACACAAGCCCCTTTTGATCGCTTTATTAAAATCCTCGATGAGATCGCTCCTATGTCAAACGAACTCATTATTGCGCAAACATACAAAGGAAGATATCAACCTAAAAATATTAAAACGATTGATTTTTTGGCACCTGATGAATTTGATAAATTATGTCATGATGCTCGTTTAATAGTAGCTCATGCCGGTATGGGAACTATAATTTCAGCAATGACAAAAGGAAAACCAATTATCGTATTTCCACGTATAGCAGCCTTAGGTGAACACCGAAACGAACACCAATTGGCTACATCCAAAAAAATGAAAGAACTTGGATATGCCTATGTAGCTAACAATAAAGAAGAACTAAAGGAATATCTATTAAAAAAAGACTTAAAATGCATTCATCAGCTTGGTTTAGAAGCATCCAATACTCTAATAAATAATCTTATTAATTATATAAAGAAGTAACTACTCTGTAATTATTAGTCTAAAATAAATTTTCCAACTTTACAATGAACTATACCAAATCTCCATCATATCCCCCTTTCTTATTATGGCTAGTTTTTATATACTCATTTTCAGAGTAGAGTATCACTATTTTGGAAAACAGTTTATGATTGGACACTTATATGAGATGCTATCATATTATCCATAAAATGCTGCTATAACATTACACTTCAACAAAAAAGTCTTACTTCATTATCCTTGATTAGTCCATTATATAAAATAACAAAGCAAAGAATATTACTACTAGTATAGGATATATAATTTTCCCCCATTTTTCTTGTATATCAGATATATTTGACGTAACTTTGCCACGTTTTGTAATCTATACGCCACCACGAACCTCTTCCCCCATGTGGCAGGCAGTAGCGTAGCGTACTTTAAACTCTTCAGACAACAACGCTCCAAAATCAAAAATTAGTATGAAATTTAGACAAGGACTTATGGTCTGTTGCCTATTGTGCTGTGTCCTCAAAGCACAAGCGCAATACTCCATGGGGAATACCGGGCAACTGAATATCCCCACAGCAGACATGCAGGAAGCCGGCACCTTTATGGGAGGTGGTAATTATCTGCCGGACGGCATGACACCGTTCAACTTCAATACCGGAAATTATTTCGTGAATATGACCTTCCTCTCGTTTGTGGAATTAAGTTATCGGTGCACATTATTGAAAACCAGACGATATGACGGGAAAAGAGGATATTTCCAGCAAGACCGGTCGATGACTGCACGTATACGACCATTGAAAGAAGGGAAATACCGGCCAAGTCTAGTAATAGGTGTAGACGACCCCTTCAAAAATACCGGAACAAACTATTTTGCCACTGTCTACGGCGCTCTTACCAAAGGCTTCTCCATTGCCCAAGGTGACCGTCTTGCTGTGACAGCAGGCTACTACATCCCACTGAATGATCACAGCATAAAGGACGGTCCTTTCGGAGGTATCAGCTACTCTCCTACTTTCTGCCGGGAAATGACTGTCATGGCCGAATATGATTCGGAAGGTTTCAATGTGGGAGCCGCCGCCAGATTATGGAGGCATCTCTCCATCCATGTGTTTACCAGAGAATTCAACAGCATATCGGGAGGAATACGGTATGAATGCAGGTTGTTGCACTAAGAGAGGGATTAGGGATTGGAGAATAGGATGAAAAACAAGAGAAAAAACAGTTTGAAGTGGATACTGGCAGTATGGTTCTGTGGCATTTCTGCAATGGCAGATGCTCAAGTGACAGAGAGCCTGAAAGCCATCGGAATGGAAAATATACAATGTGCACAGACCCCAGGGGTAACCACTGTAAGTTTTGAGAACAACGTATATAGAAGTACCTACACCGGAGTGGGCAAAGCCATAGATGCCTGCTTGGGAAGCAAGACGAAGGGCGATTTGCAATTGGTGGTACTGGAAAACCGGATTCCCAGGCTTTGCATCAATCTGCCGGATACATTGACGGAAGCATACAGAAACGGGGAAATCAGCCTGATACAAGTATATCAGCAAATGGGGATTACAGTAGATACGGATCCTGCCATGAAGGCATTGAAAAATGCCGGTCAGGAAGAAGTGCCGTCTGCCTGGAAGGTGGATTTGATGATATACCCCGATTTGTTTTTGGAGAACAATACGTTTGACGAACTGTATACATATGCCATCAACCTGAATCCGGCAGTGGAAATGGCTCTATGGAAAGGTGGGAAAATGACCGCACAAGTGATACTGCCCGTAGCCACCAATCTGAGTGGAGAGATGAAACGGATAAGACCGGGAATCATAGCTCTATCGCAGGATGTACGCTTCAGGCACAACATCTTCGGGAAAATGACGGTGGGTAACTTCACCAACAACAGATATGGTGCACAACTGGAAATAAAATACCGCACCAACAACGGACGCTGGGAACTGGGCGGAACGGCAGGCTCCACCGGTTTCTCCGCCATCACCCGGGAAGACGGCTGGTATATAGGCAGAAAACAGCGTATCAATGCCTCACTGAATGCTTCGTACTACGAACCACGCCTCAACTTGCAGTTCGACTTGAAAGCAGGAAGATATATTTACGGTGATTATGGAGTGAGAGGAGACTGTACGCGGCACTTCGGAGAGTATGCCATCGGCTTGTATGCCCTTTGTACAGACGGAGAGATAAACGGAGGATTTCATTTTGCCATCCCCCTGCCGGGAAAAAAATGGAGTAGAAAAGGATTCTTCAGAGTAAAACCGGCTGACTACTTTGCATGGGCATACGGCATGGTGGCAGATGGAGAGTACATAGAAAAACAACTGGGAAAAAGTTACAGTACACGCCCTAACGAAAACCGAAGCAGCAACTTCTACCAGCCGGACTATATACGCTATTTCCTTATAAAGGAACTGCAAAAAGAAAAATCGAAATAAGTATAATTTAAACAGATTAGTTTTATCAAATGACGAAAATTATGAAAAAGAAAAGTTTATTTTTAGGAGGTGCATTGATGTTTGCAATGACCTTCAGCACAACAGTCCTTACATCTTGCCACGATGACGACAAGAAGTATGAAGAAGTGGAAGACCCGCTAAGAAGTCAAACAGCCTACTACATTGCAGGTACCATTACCGATGCCAACGGTCCATTGTCAGGAGCCACCGTAAAAAGCGGCGAATACTCTGCCACAACCGATGCAAAAGGCGTATACTCACTGACTGTGAACAAAACCGGCATCTACACGCTCACCGTAACAGCTGAAGGACATGATGACTACGAGGCCACAGCAGAATTTACAGACGGAACAGCCAACCACAGCCTGATGGTGGTAAATGTAAAAATGTCAACAACCATAGAATTCGGCGAAATGCAGGAGGCTGACGGAAGCACCATTGAGGCTCCGAAAATAGAAAATCCGGAAAAGGAGAATGCCGCCACCATCAACATACCCACCGGAGGTACGGAAGAAAACACCAAGATTGCAGCCGTCGTGTTTGAAGAGGCACGTGAGGCCAATCCGGCAACTTCCACACAACCGGAAGCATCAAAGGCTTCTGTAAATAACGTAGCCATCAAGACAGAGCCGGCTGACGCTGTTGCCAAGGAAGATATCATCATTGCCATTCCCAATCCGTCGACTGATGCCAACCTGGGCTATTTTGATCCGGAAAACATGGAAGTGGAATCCAGCGAGGCGCCTGCAACCAGAGCCGCTGCTAAAACCGTAGGATTCAACAATAACAATTACATCATTACCATTCCGCAAGGCGAGAAGATAGCCGGCAAATATTCACCTAGAGTGAAATTTACCAAACAAGCTGCCGCCAGTGTAGCAGACGGCTACAACGAAGTGAATGGAAAAGCCGAGGTAATCAAGAACGGATGGGACTATACCGTTTCTCCGGCTGAAGCGCTGAAAGCTGCAGGAGCATCCGATGCACTGGCCACATACATCAACAACTACATTGAAACTGAAGAGGGAGGTACGAACGGTTCTTATGAAATTGAACAAAAGCTGACTGCAAGTGTCAGTGGCAACCATGTACTGCTGTATGGCAGCAAGCGCATGGTACGCGTGAAGACATATACCTTTAAAGTAGTGGTAGGCAACCAGAGCAAAGACGTAAAAGTAGAGCTGAAAAGCTACACGGGACATCAGGAAGAATATTCAAACAATCCGGTCAGCCAGCACTCCGGCGGCACCACAGGCGGTCAAGGATAATTTTTTCCACAGTCTGAAACCAATAAAAGCTATTCATTTATGACCATAGCCGTTGATTTTGACGGTACCATTGTAGAACACCGCTATCCCCAGATAGGAGAAGAAATTCCCTTTGCCACCGCTACGCTGAAGATGCTGATAAACGAGCGTCACCGGCTGATTTTATGGTCGGTACGTGAAGGGAAGCTCCTGGAGGAAGCTGTGGAATGGTGCAGGGAACGGGGTGTGGAATTCTATGCCGTCAACCGGGACTATCCGGAAGAAGACATCGCACACATCGGTTTTTCACGCAAAGTAAAAGCCGATCTCTTTATCGATGACCGCAACCTGGGCGGACTGCCTGACTGGGGAAGCATCTACCGCATGGTGCATGACGGGCTGACCTACGAAGAACTGTTTCGCGAAAACAGTGAACCGGTCCGGCAGAAAAAGAAGGGCTTTTGGGCACGTTTGAAAAAATAATATCCGAATGAGATTTTTGACTTATGTCAATTCATAACCCGCAAAAACCTTCTAATTTTGTACTCGAAATAGAGAAAGATTAGTTTTTATAAGAGTAAAGAGATTAGTTTTTAGGGTGCACTAAAAAAATAGGCAATATCCACAATGGTTATTGCCTATTTTTATATATAGCCGGAAGCCAAGTACATCAATACAGACTTCCTTGACCGACTTCCGTAAAGAGCTTCGACAACTTCTCCACCACCGGTTTCATATAACGTTCTCCTTTCTCGGCAGAAGCTTTTTTGGGGTTCCCTACCCCGCTGTCGACTGTAGCCTTATCCCAATGGCGAGGAGCCCAGCCAACCTTTTCATTCAAGGAAGGAATGGCAAACGGTTTGGATTCCCCGTCACCGGCCTCAGCCAAATTCACCAGCTCGGGATGGTAATGCATCATAACGGAAGTCTCAGACTCGCCGGCATGGTCGTCGACAACAGCCTCAAAGTAGTCTTTGGGAGGGACGATGCTGAACCAGTCGGCAGCGATAATCAGAAAATCGGGATACACAAACGCCAGGTCACGAATCATTCCCTTGAAGTTGTTGCCGCCATGACCGCTGAGAATAATCAGCTTGCGCATGCCTTGTGCATAGAGGGAGGCAACTATGTCTTCCAGAATGGCCTGCTGGGTGGAATAGCGGGTATGGATGCAGAACGGAAGTTCGCGCTGCCCCGGATTGTGTGCACCGAAAGGTACGGGAGGCATCACCATACAGCGTACACCGGAATTCTGCAAAGCCAGTGCAGCCGCATCTACGGCAATATCATGCGGCAGAATACAATCAGTGAGATAAGGCAGATGCAGATTATGGGGCTCCGTAGCTCCCCAAGGCAGGATGACAACGTCATACTTCACTCCTTTCACCTTTCCATAGCAGGAAACAGTAAGGTCAATTTCTCTTTTTTCCATGATAGTTTATTTTGGGGGTAAATCTTTACCGCAAAAATAAACATTATTCCGTCACATTGAACCTATTGCCGGCGATATTCTTTAGGTGACATGCCAGTGTGATGCTTGAAATACTTGCCAAAGAACGACTGGTTGGCAAAGTGCAGCTCGTCTGCAATTTCCTGAATGCTCAGCTCGGAAGACTTCAACAAGGCTTTGGCTTCCAAAACGACGAGACTGTCAATCCATTCGCCCGCCGTCTTTCCGCTGATTTCCTTCACTACGGTGGAAAGGTGCTTGGCGGTGAGGAACATCTTATCGGCATAATAGGACACACTTCGCTCTTCCTTATAGGACTCTGAAACGGCACGGATAAAGCGCTCGAACAAGTCTTCCTTCCTGCTTTTGGGAATGCGTTCCTGGATGACATGTCCTTGATAGATATTATATATCTCATAAAAAAGGGCCAACAGCAACCCCTGAGTGATTTCCTTACGGAAAGGATTGTCTTTCAGCTTCACCTTGCTCCAGAGGAAAGAGTGATACTCCTGGAATGATTGGGATTCCTCCGGAGTGATGTGGACGAAAGGCCGTTCCTTAATCATGAAGAACATGGGGAAAAGCTGTTGCATGGTGGGTATCACCATATCCATAAAATCTTTTGAGACGGCAATGAAAAGTCCGGCAAAGTCATCGGAGCGTTCTCCTTGCAGAACAATCTGGTCGGGAAGAATAATACCCAACATACCTTCCCGCATTTCACATTGCTGCAGGTTGAGTTCCAGTTTGCACCACCCTTTCAAGCAGACAGTCAGGCAAGCAGCATTCAAACGGGTGGGATAAGAGCTCAAAGACATGTCCTTGATGTCATCAAAAATAGCAAAATCATTGCCGATGAAATCAATCATCGGCAAATGATGTATCTGGGAAATGTCTACATTCCGTATTCTCTTAGTATCCATGGTTTTTGTGCTTTGGCGACAAATGTAGGACTATTTTGCGGAATTTAGCTCTAAAAATTCTTAAATGGAAACTTTTAGTTCATTATCTTGAAGCCGACAAAGAAGGTTCTCGGCTGCGTAGGTCCGTAGAAATAACCCGCATCGCGGAATTCCCCTTTATCCAGGTCTTTCTGGAAACTGTTGAAGATGTTCTGTACACCCGTGTTCAACTGGAGTTTGATATGGTCGTGAAGCACAAAGGTGTAGTTCAGCTTCACATTCAGGTCCAGGAATTGGGGAGTATGCTCCATGCGGTCTGAAGTGATATTACAGAAGGCACCCTCGGGAGCATCTTCCGGTGCGTAGTGCGGAACAATCATCTTTCCCGTATAGGTACCGGAAAGAGAGAAATCAAAATTCTTTACCGGTGCGGAGGAGAAAGTGAAGTACCCGTAATAATCAGGTGTACGGGGCATGCGCTTGGTGGTAAGGTCTTCTCCGTCCACCTTCGTCCAGGCTTCCTCATGGGTATAGCGGCTGCGCTGTGCCGTAAATCCGAGCTGGAACTGCGCCTCCTTGCCATGGGCAATCTTTACATCCAGATTGGCACCATATACGCGTGCACCGTTTCCGTTGCGGCGCTCCTTGATGACATCCCCTACTTCGTTCTTGCCGATATCTTCGAGCACAAAGACGTGGCGCAGGTCTGTATAGAAACCTTCCACCAGAATGTTTGCCTGCCAGTGCCCCAAATGGGCAGTCCAGTCTACCGAACCGCTGTAACTGTTGGAGCGTTCTTCACTCAGGTTATCGGCGAGTTTGATTTGGACTCCCTTGCCGCCTACTGCCGTCACGTGCAAGTCCTCATCGTATGCCTGCGGAGCACGGAAACCGGTAGAATAAGTCAAGCGTGCCTGAAAATCATCTGTCGGCTTGTAGAGCAGGTTGACGCGGGGGCTGAAAATAAGCTTGTCTATCAGGTTGTGCTTATCCAGGCGGGCGCCGACCAGCATGGTCAGTACGTTCATCTTCCACTCATTCTGCACGAAGGCGCTGGCAATGCGGACATCCTGCTCCATGTCACGATGATAGCCGGTCATGATGTCGTGCAGGGAGTTGTTCTGATATTCCAGTCCGCCGGTGAAGGTGGCGGGGGCAAAGAAGCAGTTGTCCATATTGCCCACATACATGCCGCCGGCAACCCAGGTCAGGTCTTTCGTCTTGCCGTAGGCATTCATGTTCTTTTGGGCACCATAGTAGCTGTTGCGGTCGGTGTGCTGGATGGAGGTGTAAGCCGAAATCTTATGCTTGTACTCTTTCCAGAACAAATCATAGCTCACGCCTCCGCTATTGATGATATGCTTGGTCTGCTCGGTGATGTCCGTCTCGTGCGGCTGCAAATCGAATTTGTTGCCTCCACGACGAAGTTCGTTAGTGGTATGGTATTCCAGATTGATGCGGCTGAAATGCGTAGGACGGTAATAGGCGCGGAAACCGAAGGTGTTCATGTTCAGCTTGCCCAGTTCGGAAAAGCCATCACCGTCGCGGTCGTAGGGGTTACGGTTGCGGTAACTCTCATAAAAGGCAATGCCGTAAGAGTTATCTTTGGCAACCAGCGACACATTGCCACCCATATATTGCTCCCAGGACTTGCCGTCCATATTGGAGAACATGCTCGATACCTGAAAGGAATTGTTGATGGGGTCTTTGGTTATAATATTGATAGTTCCTCCCACAGCATTGGCGCCAAACAGGGCAGAGCCTCCGCCACGCACCACTTCTACCCGTTCAATCATGTTCACGGGGATTTGCTCCAATCCGTACACACCGCTCAATGCACTGATGATGGGACGGCTGTTTATCAATATCTGCGAATACGGACCTTCCAAGCCATTGATGCGCACCTGGGGGAAACCACAGTTCTGGCAGTTGTTCTCCACACGCAAGCCCGATTGGTAGTTCAGTGTCTTGGCAAGGTCGGTGGAGTTGACCATCTCGAACAATTTGGTACTCATCACATTTACAACTACCGGAGCTGCCTTGCGGCTTACCTCGTTGCGGTTGGCAGATACCACCACTTCATCGGTCATAAAACTCTCCTCTTCCATCGGGAAATGTATGACGGCAGTAAAGTCCTTGCTCACCGTCACTTCCTTCTCTTGGGTCTTGTAGCCCACTGCCGACACGCGGAGCTTGTATTTTCCCGCCGGAAGCTTGCGGAACTCAAATTGTCCTTCTTCATTGGAAACCGTTCCCTGACCACTACCGATAATCAAAACCGTGGCATACGGTATATTTTCCTCCGTACCTTTCACTATCACATGGCCGGAAATCATATTGCCTTCTTTTATAGGATTTACGGCAAAAGCTACGCTGGCACTTACCACTGCAAGTACCAACGCCAAAATGTATTGTTTCATCAAATTAGCGCTCTAAATTAAAAAATAATTCAAGTCTGAAAAAAGATAATCATCTGAAATGCCGCACTTCGTTCACTGAAATGCCGGACATTCGAAATGCCTGGTATCTACATACAAAAAATCCAGGCGTTTTTCAACCTAATGACTATGAAAAAAGAGCGGGAGGAGCGCGAAGGGAAAGGGTACGTATCACTTCCCCCTTTACAGTAGGCGTTGCCGGTTTGACGCTGAGCACGGCCAGCAAAGGACGCATCGGATGCTGGACCTCATACACATCCGCCCCGGAAGAGCAGAATGCTGACAGATGCCCGATGACCAGCAGGGAAGTCTGGGAGTGAGAGTGTGTGCCATGAAAAGGGTGAGAGTGCGTCATCAGCACCCCATTCACATAATGGACGTGAGTGAACGCGGTGATGCTTGCCTGGTACATGATAAACAGTACCAGCAAGCTCAATGCGCCTATAATTTTTTTCTTCTGCTTCACGTCCAAAAACTTACATTATAGATTTTTGAGCCGCAAAGATAGTGAATTATTCTTTAACTTTGCCAAACAAGAACTCATAATCACGCTTGGAAGCCGGAGCCGTCCATTCTTCGGGAATAAACTTCCACTGATTCAGCGCACGCGGTTCAATCACCTTCTTTCGCTCGATGTACTGCATCAGATAATAGCGTAAGTCCTTATCCGTAGAGTGGATGATGCGCTCCTTCAATTCATCCTGCGAGATGCCGGAACCCTTTGTCAGCAATTCGCCGCCACCGTTTCCGCGATAAGAATTCACCGCTACCTTATACATTTTATCCATATCGAACGGGGTACCGTCTGCCATACTGAGAATGGCTAACTT
>ERZ779851.1438-NODE-1438-length-20917-cov-4.015866_pt1 | contig 20917 bp, 20 predicted proteins | sample MGYA00511094_ERZ779851 | MGnify/ENA primary metagenome ERZ779851 (study PRJEB29588, sample SAMEA2155512) | human gut metagenome | biome: human gut; feature: human-associated habitat; material: faeces | place: Denmark | collected 2008/2010 ...
TCACATCATGTTTGTCAAACATATGTAAATGGTAACTGTTAATATCATTGATATAATCTCCGATTTCCAGTTCTTCCATAAAAAAATCTTCTACAAAGTCAAATACTTTCCACTGCTCTTCTTCATCCACGTTCACACGGATGGTCTCATACAGTTCCTGTACTGTTTTCTGCGAAAAATCCCTCACCATCCCAGATCACTCCATTTCTCCGTCACAGCTTCTGCTTTTATGCTCTCTGCTCCGTAAATATCTGCCTCCAGTGTTCCATCCCTGATCCTGCCAAGTATTTCCCCCACATTTCCATACAGTTCCCTCAGATCATCTCCCAGCTTGTTGACTTCCTCATTATATTGTACCAGTCCATCCTCTGTCTTTCCTGCGCCTGATACTTCCAGTCTGGCATTGCCTCCGTCCGTTTCGCTGCCTGCCATAAGCTTGTTCAACGATTCCATATAGATATCCAGCATTTCCGGATCAATCTTTATTCCCGCCATTGCTCCCTCCTCTTTTAGTAAACATAACTGTCTGCTTCATCCATAGATGTAACATAATTTTCCACTGCTGTCCTGACCTGCTCCGCTATCTCCTGTGCTTCTGACCGTAACCCCTGCACTTCATCTGCAAACAGCATGAGATTTTCCGCTGTGTTTCCCTGCATAATTGCATCATCCAGCACATTTGATAAAATATCTGACAGCTCCCCCAGTTTCTGCTCGAAATCTTCTGTTTTTTCTACGATTTTCCCGGCTTCCTGTATAATTCCGTCATCATCTACAATAAGATCATATCCTAAACTCTGCATGTTTCTGTTCCCTGCCTCTCTATAATCCTGATGCCATCCTGCTGTTTCTGGCTCTTTGTTCTTCCCTGCGCCGTTCTTCTTCTCTCCGCCTTTCTTCTGCTTCCCTCCGCTCAATCTCCCGTATCTCATCCTGCATCTGCACTATGCGGTTCTGTTTGTTCCTGATATCTTCATTCAGCTTCTCTATTTCCGATATGGCTTCCTGTTTTTTTCTGTTGATTGTTGCTATTGCGCCATCAAATTTTCCATTCACACTGTTATACTCTGCACCCTGAAGATATTCCGTCATGTCCTGAACATAACCTTCTACATACTTTACCTGCGGAAAATAATCTCTTGTCTGACGGATTTTCCTGCTATGACAAGAACAAAAATCAGCCATATTTTCCTGTCCCCGTTCCAGGCGTCTGTTCGTATTCTCATAAAGATCAATTTTTTCTTCCCATTCCCTGATCTTTTTCTGATCTTCCTCAATCCCTGCATTACAGGTTGATATCTGACTGTAACATTCTGATTTTGTCATCTTCTGCCTCCGCAAAACTGTAGGAACTATATCCTTTTTTTATAATCTCCCGCTTTATCAATGCAACATACGCATCTTCCTGCCTGTCTGTATAACCATAGTGTATTACTGTGTGGATTGCCTGTTCCGTGAAAAACAGCTGCTTTTTTGAATCCCCAAACGGATAAATGATCCCACAATACGGCACATATTGCTTTTCCGTTTCCTTTTTCATAAACCGATCCACAATCACTGCTTTAATACTTGATACCGGCTTTTCTGTTTCCAGTTTTAATTCCCGTATATCAACCTCCACAACACTTCCCAGCGGCAATGTTCTTTCTGTAAGCAATATCAGCTTTTGAACAAAATCCTTCAATTGCTCGAATGCCGCCCTGATTTCATTCCCGGCAATTTTTATAACCGGCTGTCCTTCCTCCATTAATACTTCCAATGTCTCTGCCTTATAATTTTCTCCACGAATCATCGCATGGTAAATTTGATATAGTTCCTCCGGCTTGTCCGTATGCATCCTAACGTACTGACGAATGGCATCCTTCTGCCGACCACTCAATACCTTGTCCCGTTCAAGCCATTCCTCACAGATTGCAGCAGAAATTTTTCTTTTCTGAATTATATTCTCCCTCATCCTTTTCTCCTGACTTTGTCTTTACTCTTTTGTTTATTTTACATCTATTTGTGCTGTTTTTTTCAAGCTATTTGTATGTTTTATTACCACCATTTGTATGTTTTGGAATAATTAATCAACAATTCTGATTATATGTTTTATCTTTTACGCAAAATATGTTCCTTTCTAATGCGCCTGTCCAGTAAATCATACGGCTGGTTGTTCGTTGAGACTTTTGCGATACACTTTCCTTTCACATAGAACTCAATTTTTTCACCGAACAATCCTTTTTTCAATCTCGTACTCTCAATTTCACTGATGTCAAATTTTTTCACGATCAGTCCGCGTCTGCGTGTCACTCTTGTTCCATTTACTGAAAATCTGTCAGTTATAAGGTCTATGAAAATAATCAAGGAAATTACCGCCAATGCAAGCATCGGACGGAAGAATATTATGTTCGTCTCATTCTGCTCTATCATTACCCACACCATCCAGCAGAAAAAGCCTGCAGACATTGCGGAAACAGCTTTATAAACGCCCCTTGTTTTTAATGTAAATTTATCAACGGTCATTCCCGCTTTGTCGCATGGAATTTTCTTAGCTTGCAGCATTCCTGCTAATATTGCGCCATCTGACAGATTATTATCAATCCTGAAAAGCTTTTTCTTCCCGGAATAAAATTCATATCCACCGTCTAATCGTTCTGACACTCTGGTAATGTCTGCAAATGTATAATAATGTTTTATGCCTGTGTAACTACGATAGATGATTTTTTCGCCTTTTATCCAGATTTTCCAGACGTGCGTGCCTAAGACACCACTTATACATAAACCAATAATTAACCCATATAAAATGCAAGTAAATACATCTATTTGATCAGTAATACATGCATAAATAAACACTCCACCCATAAAAAACAAACCTACATACATTATAAAAGCCAACGCAAACGGATACCCTATTTCAAAATCCTCAAATAAACTTTTGGGATTGTTTTCGTTATCCGAATTATAAAACTCCGGATATTTTTTCTCATTATACACATTCAGATAATGAATCACTACCGCTGCTGCCACCCACGGAGCTATTACTTTTATTAACGTTACAAGAAATGCTAACATGTTTTTCTCCTCCAGATTCTTATGTAAATGCACATATAAATTGATTTATTACAATTTATAATCGAGCAGCTCTCATGATCCTTTGATACAAAAGGATTTTTCCTTTTTTCTTCCGACCACGTTTTTTCTCTGTGGTTTCGGGAAGTGGATTTTCCTTCCGAGCCTGTTCGATAAGTTCATCATACTTTTTATCGAACTTATGATAGTGATAATAGCTCAGAAAGTCCTTACCTTTCTCTACAGCTTTGTCTTTGACCTTTTTCATTTCCAGTAAAAGGTCTATGAATGCAGATGCCCACTTCTGCTCAGGATGATTTTCATCAATCCCCTTTGAATTTCGGGAGAACACCGCATTGTTCCATGCCTGCATTTCCACGTTTGGGACTGTTTTTGGAGTTCTTATTAAGCTGTTCCTTTAGTTCCTGTATCGTCTGATTGAGTTGAGCGATCAATTGTGTTTGCGCATTGATTGTAGCATTCAGGGAATCTACAGTTGATGTTAATGAATTAACCTGCTGTAATAACTTCTTATTCATTTCATCTTTTGTCAATCAGACCACCTTCTTCCGTTAAAATTTGATACTTCTATTTTAACGGGAAATGGGGTAAAAAGCGAATCGTAAGATTTTGGCATACTGTCAAAATGACGGTGGATAACCCCCAAAAAATCAGAGATTAAATGCTGATAACACCCGGATAAAATCCACAAAAATGCTGTTATCTGGATAAAACTAAGGAGTTATGTTTCAGTAATCCACAAACCCGAAGCACTTGGCAGCCAAACTGAAAAATTATCCACACTTTGCACTAAAACGATGATGAAACAGAAATTTTATTTTCTCTGTTTTGCCGAAAAATCAAGATGTACTTAATGAGGTACTGAATAGTTACGTATGATGATTAATTATTTGCCTTGTTTCTTCTCTTTAAAATGATCCGGTTCTGCTGCAACACAGGTTATAATCATTCATGGCTATCTTGGTTGTTCCAATCCAGCCTTCTCTTGTTCTGTCAGCCATTCTTCAATAACACCCAATGCTGATACATCCGTGATTCCTTCATTGTCTGCGGAACGTCCGTATTTTTTCAGTTTTCTTTTTCCTCTCACGCAAAATGTGAAGTCTGTGTTTTCAAAATGTACGGCATTTTCATTTTTCACATTGCAATAAGGATCATCACCGAAATCTCCAATAAATACTGGGATGTGTTCTTTCACTTTAAAAATATTTTCTAATATGTCCTGATTAGCAGCTCCCATACAAATCAGCTCTGTTGGCTTCAATATCTCGTATATTTCATTGATAAACTCATTAATATTTCCTGCACAAAAAACTACGACATTTGCTTCATTTCTCTCATCCAGAATGATTCTCACTCTCTTTAATACAGTCTCAATAGAAATGGGTTCTCGATTATCGCTGTGCTCATAGCGAATTGTATGGTACCCTGCTCTCACAAAAAAATCCGATATCTCGTCATACTTTCCTGTATGACCAAGATATTCTTTTTTGTTTTTCTTGTGAAACCACACTTTTCCATTTAAATCGGCTTTGTAATAATCAGGCTGCATGAACACAATAATTCCTTTGAAACTGCTCTCTTTTTTCATTTGTGTACAGCAGATTTTGATGTTTTCTTCTGTTTCAAAGTTTTCTTCCTTTAAATCAAATGTTTCACGCGGTACTGTCTTACTAATTTTGTGATCACCCTTCATAGGCGCAACCACAATCAATACTGTTTCTATTATAAATACCAAAAATGTGATGCTTGCAAAAATCAATAATTGTTCTTCTCTACTAGTCTTTTCCACTGTAAAACATTTTTCTATAAATACAGCAATTGCAATTAAATTTACTGCAATAAGTCCTCTATAAAATCGAATACATCCCTTTGTTAACCATTCTCCCCTAAGCACAGCTATGCAAAATCCTATAGCTAATGTATACATTACTAATGTACTGAATCCTATCATAAATGTACTTGTTATCATATTCTTTTATTCTCCACATCTGCTTTTTATTTTATTGCCCAGTTGATCAGACCGATGGTGTATTTGAGTTCACGGAAGCTTGTTTCCTCGCTCCAGCGCATCCGGTAAAGTTTATTGATTTCTTCCAGAGGAAATTCTTCTTCTGAAAGATTGGTGGCAATACAGATATAGGTTCCATTATCAAGGCGAATACGTACAATACGGAATTCAATATCGTAATACATGCAGTTTTCATCAAGAAAATCAAAATCGGTAGAAGGCTGAAGTATGGTATAGGTATAGATGAAATAAGCTCGTATAAATGCGAGTGCGGAAAGATAGGTTTGGAGAAATCCTTGATTTGGAACCATCCGAGGTGTGGAAGCAGATTGATGGAGAGTTGGAAAAGAAGATGCAGCGCAACGAGAAAGGATGATGCTTGTGGCAGGATCGTATAAATATTTCAGATATTATTTGCGGGATGTTCCGGAAAATGCATCGCTATAAAAATGCTGGAGGAAATGAATGGTCACACAAGAAATCAACTGATTACAGAATTTCTTATGCATTATCTGAAGACAGGAAGTGAGGATGACATGAAGGCGGCGGATATTATTGCAGATGAAGTGTTTGAGCATACATTAAAAAGAATTGACGAATTGGAACGTCAGGTAAGAATGCTTACAACTGGGCGTGAAAATATAGATGGAAACAAGATTTGGAAGAAGTTTCATTCCGAAGATATTTCCATCAATGAGTTAAATGAAGAGTAAGCAGGAAAATATGAATACTGCAGAAAATATGATCGAAATCTGTTTGGCGTTCTACCACTAAACAGATATATGGTTTGTCTTGATCCCTACATTTGGAGACAAACGTTTTGGCGATGAACGGAGGCTTGGGGATGAGTTACACTTTTTGTGAGAAGAAAGTTGGAGAGAAGCTCCACGAACTAAGAATGAGAAAAAAAGTTGAAGCAGCGGGAAGCAGCAGATGAGATGCACATTTCTCGCGAACACTATTCACGTATAGAAAATGGAACCAGAAGAATAAGCCTGGAAATGCTGTTTATTTTAATGAATTTCTATGGAGAGGATGCGAATACCATCTTATGTATAAAGGATGGAGAATACGTCGAATGAGACGTTTAGAAAGAATATGGAGTTTGAAAAATACATCCTGGACAATGTTGAGATATAAGACAATTTATTCATTTTGTAAGGGTAATTATCAACTTTAGAATTTACAATTAGGCCACGTTATAGTATAGTATATGCTGAATGCGTGGCTTCTTTAGTTACGAAAGAAGCGCGGTATGTTCACACAACAGCTGAACAAAAAACAAAGGAGATAACATAAAATGAAACTAGGAATCGTCGGGCTTCCGAACGTCGGAAAGTCCACATTATTTAATTCTTTGACAAAGGCGGGCGCGGAAAGCGCGAACTATCCGTTCTGTACGATCGATCCGAACGTGGGTGTCGTACCGGTACCGGACAAGCGTCTTGACAAGCTGACCGAGATGTATCATTCAGCGAAGACAACACCGGCCGTGATTGAGTTCGTTGATATTGCAGGACTTGTAAAGGGTGCATCCAAGGGAGAAGGACTTGGAAACCAGTTCTTATCCAACATTCGTGAGACAGATGCGATTGTGCATGTTGTACGTTGCTTTGAAGATCCAAATGTCATTCATGTCGATGGTTCGGTTGATCCGATCCGTGATATTGAGACGATTAACTACGAGTTGATCTTCGCAGATATTGAGGTGCTTGACCGTCGAATTGCGAAGGGACAGCGTGGTGCAGCCAATAATAAGGAACTTGCAAAGGAAGTTGATCTGCAGAAGCGGATCAAGGAGCATCTGGAATCCGGTAAGCTTGCAATTTCCTTTGAGACAGACGATGAGGACGAAATCAAGTGGATCAAGGAATACAACCTGCTGACAGGAAAGCCGGTGATCTATGCGGCAAATGTATCCGAGGATGATCTGGCAGACGATGGAGCAAGCAATCCATATGTACAGAAGGTGCGCGAATATGCGAAGGAATTTGGCAGTGAAGTATTTGCTGTGTGTGCACAGATTGAGCAGGAGATCTCCGAGTTAGATGATGATGAGAAGCAGATGTTCTTAGAGGAGCTTGGCGTATCGGAGTCCGGTCTGGATAAGCTGATCAAGGCAAGTTATTCTCTGCTTGGACTCATCAGTTACCTGACAAGTGGTCCGGATGAGACACGTGCATGGACAATCACGAAGGGCACGAAGGCACCACAGGCAGCGGGTAAGATCCATACGGATTTTGAACGTGGATTCATCAAGGCGGAGGTTGTTGCTTACGATGATCTCATGGAGAGCGGCAACATGCTTGCAGCGAAGGAAAAAGGACTTGTACGACAGGAAGGAAAAGAATATGTCGTGCAGGATGGCGATGTGATCTTATTCAAGTTTAATGTATAGAAACATATCATTGTGAAAAACTTATCAATAGAGTCAATTGACGAAAATAAAAAGGAAAAACTATGTATGATATCAGATTCCCAAATCTTGGGATAGTATTAAAAAATATCAAAGACGGATTCACGATCTTTGGATTTGAAATCAAATTTTATGGTGTGATCATAGCACTTGGATTTGTGCTGGCGTTCCTTGTAATCAGCAAGGAAGCAAAAAGGACCGGGCAGAGCGAGGACACATATCTGGACTTCATGCTCTGGCTGATCATCCCGGCAATCTTAGGTGCGCGGCTCTACTATATTATATTCAGCTGGGATTCGTATTTCCAGAAGGGCAAGGGCTTCGGGAAGACGTTGTTCGATCTGATTGATATCCGGAGCGGCGGACTTGCCATCTACGGTGGCGTGATCGCGGGTGTGATTGTTGCAATCGTCTTTGCGAAGAAGCAGAAGATGAAGTTCTCTGTACTTGCCGACACGGTGACGATGGGACTTCTGATCGGACAGATCATGGGACGCTGGGGCAACTTCTTCAACCGGGAAGCGTTTGGCGATTATACGAATTCGCTTTTTGCGATGGCGATTCCGACCGACTATTATGTTGGCAAAGGAACCCTGACCGGTATGATTAACTCCGGTATCATCACTTCGGAGATGGCGAATCATATGCAGGTCTACGATGGCATGCAGTGGATCACGGTACATCCGACCTTCCTGTACGAATCGGTGTGGAATCTGATCCTTTTGATTGTTATTTTCATCTACCGGAAGCACAAGAAGTTTGATGGCGAGATCTTCCTCATGTATCTGTGGGGCTATGGTCTTGGACGTGTTTGGATCGAGGGACTTCGTTCAGATTCCCTGATGATTCCGTTCTTCAACATGAAGGTATCCCAGATGATCGCAGCAATCTGTGTACTGGCTTGTTCCGTGCTGATTGTAAAAAAACGGATGGATACCGTAAAAAAACAGGCACCAGCAGGAAAAAAGGAACAATAAATCAATTAAAAATTGTAAGAAATGGACAAGGGAAATGCAAATTGGTATTGCATTTCCCTTTTTTTTGCGTTACAATGAAACCCAAGTGGAAGCTGAGTGGCAGTGAAATGGATGTCAAGTGGTGCTCGGTGGAGGTTGTTCCCACACAGGGAAGAACATTGCATGCAATACGAAAGGTGAAGCTATATGTCAATGGGTATGATAGGAGAATCGAATCATGGCCTCGATGCAAAAGGCAGATTGATTATTCCCATAAGATTCCGTCAGGAACTTGGGGATAAATTTGTGCTGTGCAATGGCATGGACCATAACATTGACGTATATCCGGAAGCAGAGTGGACAAAATTCGCAGAGAAGCTTGCTGCACTGCCAAAGAGTAATTTCCAGGCAAGACGTCTTCGTGATTTCTACGAAGGATCTGCGGTTGTCTGTGAGATGGATAGTCAGTATCGTATTGTAATTCCACAAAAATTACGTGAATATGCGGGCATTGATCGCGAGGTTGTCATGATTGGACATACGGATACCGTAGCAATCTGGGATAAGGCAGCCTGGGATAAGATCAACAGCCCAGAAGAGATTGACCTGAAAGAAATCGCCGAGATTGGTGAGTTGTTCAACATCTAAGGGAGGCTGCGATGGAATTTAAACACAAATCGGTACTTTTGGATGAGACAATTGACAGTCTGAATATAAAACCGGATGGAATCTATGTGGATGGAACCCTCGGTGGGGGTGGACATTCCTTAGAGATCTGCAAGCGGCTTTCGGACAAAGGTAGACTGATCGGAATCGATCAGGATCTGGATGCGATTGCAGCTGCGACCGAGCGGTTGAAGGATTACAAAGATCGTGTAACGATCGTGCATTCCAACTATCAGGATATCGATGCAGTATTAAAGAACTGTTCTGTGAGCGGTGTTGACGGAATCGTTCTGGATCTCGGTGTCTCCTCGTATCAGCTTGATAATGTGGAACGTGGGTTTACTTATCGTGAGGATACGCCGCTTGATATGCGGATGAATCAGGAAAGTACTATGACAGCGAAGGATATTGTAAATGAATATTCTGAAATGGAGCTGTACCATGTGATCCGCGATTATGGCGAGGACAGTTTCGCTAAGAATATTGCAAAGCATATCGTCAAGGCGAGACAGGAACAGGTGATAGAGACAACCGGACAGTTAAACGAGATCATCAAGGCGGCGATCCCGGCGAAAGTCCGGCAGGGACAGGGACACCCGTCCAAGAAAACATTTCAGGCGATTCGGATTGAATTGAATCACGAGCTGGATGTGCTGGAGAATTCATTAGATACTATGATCTCATGGTTGAATCCAGGTGGCAGATTGAGCGTGATCACATTCCATTCGTTGGAAGACAGGATTGTAAAAACGATATTTAAAAGAAATATGAATCCATGTACATGTCCACCGGAGTTCCCGATTTGTGTATGTGGGAAGAAGCCGACTGGAAAGGTGATTACCAGAAAGCCGATTGTTCCAAGTGAACAGGAACTGGCAGAAAACAGTCGGGCAAAGAGTTCCAAGCTGCGGGTATTTGAAAAAGCAGATGTATGATTTTAAGGAGTGATTGATATGGCACAACAGGTTAGAAGACAAATGAATTATGTAGACGGTACGGCTGCAAGACAGATGTACGCAGCTCCGGCACGCCGTGTGCATGAGCCGGAAAGAAAGGCACCGAGCCGTAGAGTTGCTCCACAACAGCGTCCGCAGGAACGACCAAAGGTACGGCGCAGAGTGACTGCGCAGACCAAAAAGACGCTGGCATTCTCCGCAGGATATATGCTGTTTATGGCATTTATGGTATGTCTGGTTGTTGGATCAAGCGTATTGATGTTATATCTGAATACGAAGATCAGTACACAGCAGAACAACATCAGTGCCTTAGAGGCAGAACTTGAAAAGATCGAAGATGATAACGCAGCACATAAGCTTCGTTTGAATAATATGTATACATTGGACGATATTTACAATGTAGCAACCAATGAACTTGGCATGGTCTACGCTAAGAAGGGACAGATCATTTATTATGACAGTGCCAATGAAGATTATGTAAAACAGTATCAGGATGTTCCGGGTTCGAATTAGGATGTAGATCAAAAGTCGAGCAGTTTCGCTGCTCGATTTTTGCGGTTGAGGTAAAAGTATGACTAGAAGACCACAAAACAGAGAAAATAGAAGAAGACGAAAGCGAAAGGTATTTACCAACCGGATGCGCGGCAGATTGAAATTTGTGTTTGGGTGTGTCATGGTTGGATTTGGTGTGCTTGGTGCAAAAATTATCTGGATCAATGCACAAAAAGGAAGCCAGTATAAGCAGCAGGTATTGACGCAGCAGGGCTATTCCAGCAAAGTGATTCCGTATAAGCGTGGTGATATTGTCGATGCGAACGGAACCGTACTTGCGACGGATAAGAAGGTGTATGATCTGATATTAGAGCCTGCCAATATCGTGCAGTATGAGAAGAAAAAGACGGCGACGGTATCAGCGCTGAAGGAATTTTTCGGATTTACAGATGAGGAGATCGCAGGATTTCTGGCAAATGAAAAATCGTACTATGTAGTGGCAAAGAAGGGCGTTGAGTACGAGGAAGTACAGAAATTTGAGGAATACTGCAAAACCGATGAAGGATCCAATGTCGTTGGAATCTATTACGAAGAGCGGTATGTACGTGTCTATCCGAACAAAGAACTTGCGTGCCATCTGCTTGGATTTACCGTCAGCGGAAATGTCGGCATGTATGGCGTCGAGGAGTATTATAACAGCGAGTTAAATGGTACGAACGGACGGGAATACTCGTATCTGAATGAGGATTACGGCGTGACCAATTCGATTGAGCCGGCAACTAACGGCTATAACCTTGTGACAAGTATTGATGCAAATGTGCAGAAGATTGTTGAGGAAAAGGTAAAGGCAAAACTGGAGGAAGAGGACGCTAAGAATATATCCGTGCTCGTGATGAATCCGAAGAATTGTCAGATCATGGCGCTGTATAATTCCCATACATTTGATCCAAACGATGCTTATGATCTGGATTCGACACAGTATCAGTTTGATACGCAGGAAGAACTCGAGGCATCCGGATATTCCAGTTTTGAGGACTTTAAGCAAAATGGAACGGATGAAGAACATGTGGATGCGCTATACAAGGTATGGCGTAACTTCCCGGTATCAGATGTGTTTGAGCCAGGTTCTACCTATAAGACATTTACGATTTCCGGCGCACTCGAAGAGGGTGTGATCACACCAGAGGATACATTCTTCTGTGATGGTGGTGAGCAGATTGAGGACCGTTATATACAGTGTCATTCCCATGATTACGGTGGACATGGAATGGTCGACCTTTCCGGAGCGCTGGAGAAATCCTGCAACGATGCTTTGATGCAGATTGCAGCAAAGGAAGGAATTGCATTATTTGATAAATATCAGGTGTTGTTTGGATTTGGACAGTCCACGAATGTCGATCTGCCGGGTGAACCAAGCGATTCCTCACTCAGTGGGCTCGTATATCATGCAGATAATATGGGAGCTGTATCCCTTGCGATATCTTCGTTTGGACAGGGTGTAACAACCTCAATGATGCAGGTTGGAACCGCATTTTGTTCTGCGATTAACGGCGGATATTATTATGAGCCAAGTGTTGTACAGCGGATCGAAGATGAAAATGGAAATATCGTCCGGAATCTGGACCCTGTGTTAGTCAGAAGAACGATCTCGGAGGATGTATCAGCACAGATGCGTCAGTTTTTAAAGAACGTAGTATCCGAAGGTACCGGTAAGAAAGCGACCGTTGAGGGTTACGAGATTGGAGGTAAGACCGGTACTGCCGAGAAGCTTCCACGAGGAAATGGAAAATACATTCTTTCCTTTATTGGATTTGCACCGGTGGACGATCCACAGGTTGTTATCTATGTCGTAGCGGATGAACCGGAATTACAGTCAGGAAGTGGCGAGGCAGCGCATTTGTTTGCAGATATTGCAGAAGCTATCTTCCCATATTTGAATATTTACAAGACGGATGAGACATATGATATTGATGAGGCAACGGCAGAGGATGAACCTGCAACGCCAATCTATGGTGGAGAAGCTCCGGCCAATGATGTAGCTGGTGGCAGCGACAACCCATATGTCGAGCAGTCCGAGGGTGAGACGACAACCGAGACAACGACAGAAGATCCGAGTGCAACGACAGAAGCGCCCGCACAGGACACAACGCAGGAAGCACCAACCGGATGATGTAGAAAACAGGTATAGTTCGCACGCACAGGGAATACATTTTTATAAAATGAGAATTGGGCGATAGCGGATATGCAGCTTTTATTTACGAGTTCCCATCGGAAGCGATTGTTGATCGTAGTGATTGCATTTTTTACGTTATTGACTATAATAACGGTGAAGCTTGTTTCCATCATGACCATGCAGGCGGACGATTATGGATATCGGGCGCGGGCGGTACAGGAACGTGAGCGCAGCATCAAGGCAAAGCGCGGCAGCATCTATGATAGAAATGGTGTTGTGCTTGCTGGCAATCAGGCAGTCTGTTCGATTTCGGTAATCTACAACCAGATCGAAGATCCGGAGACTGTAATTCGGGTTCTCAGTGAGAAACTGGAACTACCGGAGGAAGATGTCCGGAGACGTGTAGAGAAACGCTCGGTGCGTGAGAAAATCAAAAGCAATGTGGACAAGGAATTGGCAGATGAGATCCGCGCGATGAATCTGGCAGGCGTTATGATTGATGAGGACTACAAACGGTATTATCCGTACAGTACACTGGCATCCCATGTGCTGGGATTTACAGGTAGCGACAATCAGGGTATTGTCGGGCTGGAAGTATACTATGATGATCTGTTGATGGGCGAAAATGGCAGCATCAACACCGTTACAAATGCCAGAGGCATTGAAGTGGAAAATATGGCGGAGAGAAGAGTGGAAGGCACAGCCGGACAAAATCTTGTCACGTCCATAGATATAAACATCCAGCAATATATCACGCAGAAAGCGCTTGAGGTGCTGGAGAAAAAACAGGCAAAACGCGTATGTATTATCGTGATGAATCCGCAGAATGGAGAGATCTATGCACTTGCGGATGTGCCGGAATACAACTTAAATGAACCGTTTACATTGAATTATGAGACGGACGAAACGGTAACGCAGGATATGTGGAACCAAATGTGGAGAAACTATTGTATCAGTGATACCTATGAGCCGGGTTCGACGTTCAAGATTGTGACAGCGACAACTGCTTTTGAGCAGGGCGTGTTGCGCGTGGAAGATCAGTTTTACTGCCCGGGTTATCATATTGTGGAGGATCGCCGGATTCGGTGCCACAAGGTTGCCGGACATGGGGCAGAAACCTTCCGGGAAGGTATCATGAATTCCTGCAATCCAGTGTTTATGCAGGTTGGGGAACGCATTGGCGTGGATGGTTTCTATGATGGTTTAAGAAAATTAGGGTTGTTTGAGCAGACGGGGGTCGACCTGCCGGGAGAGGCAAATTCCATCTTCCATAAGCAGGAAAAGGTAGGACCGGTCGAGCTTGCAACGATGTCATTTGGACAGTCGTTTCAGATTACGCCGTTACAGTTGATGCGTGCAGCAGCTGCGGTAGTAAATGGCGGGAATCTGGTCACACCTCATTTCGGTGTGTATACGACAGATGAAAATAACAATGTCACTGAGGTTTTGAAATATGAGACGAAGACAGGAGCAGTAAGTACAGCAACCAGCGAGACGATGAAAGGACTGCTCGAAGCAGTCGTTGCAGAGGGCACCGGACATCGGGCGTATATCGCAGGGTATTCGATTGGTGGCAAGACGGCAACAAGTGAGAAACTGCCGCGAAGTGAGAACCGTTACATTTCATCCTTCCTTGGATTTTCGCCGGCGGACAATCCGCAGGTTATGACACTGATTCTGATTGATGAACCGCAGGGTATCTATTATGGAGGTACGATTGCGGCACCGGTCGTAGGTGAGATATACGACAACATTCTGCCGTATCTCGGTATCTACAAGGACGAGAACGCAGAGGAGGAGACGACGCAGACAATCAGCATCGACGATGCTGTGTTTTAAATATTACAATACAAGCGATGGCTTGATAAAGGAGAGAAGATATGAAGTACGACATAATTGTTCCAGCATTGATAGCATTTGGTGTGAGTGTGATCTTAAGTCCGATCATTATTCCATTCTTAAAGAAACTGAAGTTCGGGCAGTTTGTGCGTGACGATGGACCGGAATCGCATCTGAAGAAGTCGGGAACGCCGACGATGGGTGGATTGATCATCCTGTTCAGTATCGTGATTACATCACTCTTTTACATCAAGGATCATAAGGAGATCGTTCCAATCCTGTTTGCAACATTGGGATTTGGTCTGGTTGGTTTCTTGGATGACTTTATCAAGGTTGTTATGAAGCGGTCACTTGGACTTCGTGCATGGCAGAAGATGTTGGGACAGTTTTTGGTAACAGGTGTTTTTGCATATTACATTCATGCATATACGGATCTTGGAACTACGATGATTATTCCATTTACACATAAGGTCGTTGACCTTGGATGGGTTTATTTCCCATTGATGTTCTTCGTTATGCTTGGTACAGCAAACGGTGCGAACTTTACAGATGGCCTGGATGGATTGGCATCCTCCGTTACCGTATTGATTGCAACCTTTTTCGCGATTGCATCTATCGCGGCAGGCTCTGGTGTAACACCGATTACATGTGCAGTCGTAGGAAGCCTGCTTGGCTTTTTGGTATACAATGTCTATCCGGCACGTGTGTTCATGGGAGATACCGGATCACTGGCATTGGGTGGATTTGTTGCGTCGACAGCGTATATGCTGCAGATGCCACTGATTATATTGATCGTTGCATTTATTTATCTGGCAGAGGTGCTTTCTGTTATTATTCAGGTTGTAAGCTTCAAGACAACTGGAAAGCGAGTATTTAAGATGGCACCGATCCATCATCATTTTGAGCTTTGCGGATGGCCGGAGACAAAGGTCGTTGCGATCTTCTCGATCGTTACAACGATTCTGTGTCTGATCGGAATTCTGGCAATTTAGAAACGTTAGATAGAATGGAAAAGAGGGAAAACGATGTTCGATAAGAAAGTATTAGTTGCAGGAGCAGGAAAAAGTGGAATCTGTGCAAGTGAGCAGCTTCTTCGAAATGGAGAGCAGGTTGTGCTGTTTGATGAGAACCCGAAGGGTACACTCACAGAGACAGTCATTCTTGAGAAGCTCGGGTTTGACAAGAAACCAGAGGCTTTGACGATCTGGCTTGGTGCGCTGACTGATGAACTGCTTGCAGATATTTCCTGTATGGTTATCAGTCCGGGTATCCCGGTCGATGCACCATTTGCGCTCAAGGTAAAAGAAGCAGGTATTCCGGTGTGGAGTGAAATCGAGCTTGCATATACTTACGAGAAGGGTACAGTAGCCGCCATCACAGGTACGAACGGAAAGACGACAACGACTACATTGGTTGGCGAGATCATGAAAGCCTACAACGACAAAACATTTGTCGTAGGAAATATCGGAATCCCATACACAAGTCTGTCTGATCAGAGCAGTGCGGATTCGGTGACGGTTGCAGAGATCAGTAGCTTCCAGTTGGAGACAATTCATACATTCCGCCCACATGTGAGCGCGATACTCAATATTACACCGGATCATCTGAACCGGCATTATACATTTGAAAACTATGCGAACTGCAAGCTGGATATCACGAAGAACCAGACGAAGGAAGATTATGCAGTGATGAATTACGATGATCCGGAGACGGTGAAGCGTATTGATAAGGTTCCGGCAACGGTGATTTTGTTCAGCCATAAAAAGGAACTGGAGTCCGGTGTAATCGTCAAAGATGGTGCGGTTGTGATCCGGGAGAATGGCAAAGAGACTTATGTGATGCCGCTTTCTGAGTTCCAGCTGCTGGGAGATCACAATATAGAGAATCTTTTGGCTGCGGTTGCAATATCTTATTATATGGGAGCAGATATTGCCACGATCCGTAAGGTCTGCGGCGCATTTAAGGGTGTGGCACACCGGATCGAATATGTGCGCACATTAAATGATGTGAATTATTATAATGATTCCAAAGGAACAAATCCGGATGCAGCGATCAAGGCAATCCAGTCGATGGTGCGTCCGACGTATCTGATCGGTGGCGGTTATGATAAGAAGTCTACTTACGATGAGTGGATAGAGAGCTTTGACGGCAAGGTAAAATGTCTGCTTCTGATCGGACAGACAGCACAGGATATTGCAGACTGTGCAAGAAAGCATGGATTTGAAAACATTGAAATGATGGATGACTTGAAACAGGTTGTGGAGTATTGTCATACACATGCACAGCCGGGCGATGCGGTGCTTCTTTCGCCGGCATGCGCAAGCTGGGGGATGTTTGACAATTATGAGCAGCGTGGAGATATGTTCAAGGAATATGTAAATGCGCTTTCATAAGGAAAGCGGAAATGGAAAGAAAAGACAGGGGTGTCTGAGCTATGGCATATGGCAGAAGAAAATTGAAAAAGAATAAAGTATTCGCAACCGGCGGATACATTGATTATCAGACGATTTTCTTGGTTGTCGTTTTGCTTGCGTTTGGTGTCATGATGGTGTATAGCGCGAGTGCATACCGGGCGACACTTTCCGGGCTTTCCAGCGGATATTTTGCGATGCGTCAGGGTATGATCGGGTTGGCAGGAATCGTCGTAATGATGTTGATATCCTGTTTTAATTATCAGTTTTATAAGCGTCCGGTGATGCAGCGGCTGATCGTGACAGCGATGATTGTCTGTGCCGGTATCGCACTGGTGCTTGGTGTATCCTCCAATGGTTCACAGCGTTGGATTGAGGTCGGTGGTATTCAGTTACAGCCATCCGAGATTGTAAAGCTGCTGATTATCCTGTATCTGCCGAGTGTTTGTGTGAAGCATCCGAAATACCTGACCTCTTATCAGGGAATCATCCGGCTGATCGCACCGTGTATTGTCAGTGCGGGTCTGATCGCGAAAGAGAACTTAAGTACCGCGGTTGTCTGTGTGGCAATCATGGTCGTCATTATATTTGTGGCATGTCCGGATTATAAAATTCTGGTTATGCCGGTCGTTGCACTGGTGATTGCCGGTGTACTGCTTATCACAACCGTTGGTTATCGTGGTGATCGAATCGATGCATGGCTGCACCCGGAGACGAGTGATTCCGGATACCAGACGATGCAGTCTCTGTATGCAATCGGTTCCGGTGGATTGTTCGGAAAGGGCTTGGGACAGAGTATCCAGAAGCTTGGATTTTTGCCGGAGTCGCACAACGATATGATCTTTGCGATTATCTGTGAAGAGCTTGGACTGTTCGGCGCGCTTTGTGTTATTGCATTGTTTGTCATGCTGATCGTACAGCTTCGCTATATTGCGAACCATGCCAGAGACCGGTATGGTGCATTGGTTGTAACCGGTGTTATGACACATATTGCAGTGCAGATGATCATCAACATCGGTGTTGTTACCAATGTCATCCCGAATACAGGTGTCCCACTTCCATTTATCAGTTATGGTGGTACATCGCTGGCGTTCCTGATGGTAGAGATGGGATTCGTGTTAAGCGTGTCGAGACAGATGCTTCCATACGAGGCACCAACGAAAGAAGAGCTGCAGATGCAGCGGTAAATCAGAGCGGTACATAGAAACAAAAGGAGAATCGTTTTGAAGAAACATTGGATTGTATTGTTTATACTTGTAGTGATACTTGGAACGCTTGCGTATCTTTCGACATGGACAGTTGATAAGGTGCAGGTGGAAGGCTGTGAGATTGTAAATACACAGTCGGTCAGTGATGCGATGAAGGAAGAAGCACCGCTGGACAACACATTGCTGTTGTATATCAAAAGTAAAATGAACAAACTGAAAGATCTGTCTTTTGTAAGCAAGATGGATCTGGAACTAACAGATAAAAACACGGTAACCGTGACAGTTTACGAAAAATCCATAGCCGGCTGTGTGTTATACAAGGGCGACTATGTGTATTTTGATAAAGATGGTATAGTATTGGATTCGTCGAAGAGACGTGTCGGAAGTGCACCGCTGATCAAAGGTCTGACCTTTACCGAGTGGAGCATCGGCAAGAAACTGCCGAGTGACGACGACAAGAAATTCCAGACAATACTGACTATCACGCAGTTGGTGGAAAAATACGATCTGGAGATTGACGGTATCAAGTTCACCGCTGAAAATGAAATTGTCCTTCAACACGGAGGCATTACAATCGAATTGGGAGAGGGGGAATATCTGGCGGTTCAGATGATGAATCTGGGCAACATACTGAAAAATCTGGAAGGTATGTCCGGAACATTGTATATGAAAGACTTTGATTCGGAAAATGCAACTGCGAGCTTTAGCAAAAATTAAGTGAATTTTACGTAAACCTATTGATTATTTCAACAAAAACCTATATTATATAGGATAATAATGCGCAAATAGAATAAAGGAGGAAAAGACCTTGCTTGAAATAAAATCGAATGACGAGAAAACCCCTGCAAGAATCCTTGTGATTGGTGTAGGTGGAGCTGGTAACAATGCAGTAAACAGAATGATTGATGAGAATGTGGAAGGTGTCGAGTTGATCGCCATCAACACAGACAAGCAGATCTTATCACAGAATCGTGCAACAACAAAGATTCAGATTGGTGAGAAGCTGACAAAGGGACTCGGTGCAGGTGCAAAGCCTGAGATCGGAGCAAATGCAGTAGAAGAGAACAGAGAAGAGATTACCGATATCATGAAGGATGCCAATATGGTATTCGTTACCTGTGGTATGGGTGGTGGTACTGGTACAGGTGCTGCTCCAGTCGTAGCAGAGATTGCAAGAAATCTTGGAATCCTGACTGTCGGCGTTGTAACAAAGCCATTCTCTTTCGAGGGTAAGCCTCGTATGAACAATGCCATCAACGGTATTGCAAAGTTAAAAGAAAACGTAGATACTCTGATTGTCATTCCAAACGACAAGCTGTTACAGATCTGCGATAAGCGTACAAGTATTCCAGAAGCTTTGAAGAAGGCAGATGAGGTATTGCAGCAGGGTGTACAGGGTGTCACAGACCTGATCAACAAGCCGGGTCTGATCAACCTTGACTTTGCAGATATCCAGACAGTAATGCGTGACAAGGGTGTCGCTCATATCGGTATCGGACGTGCCAGTGGTGATAACAAGGCAGTGGATGCAATCAAGTCTGCTATGGACAGCCCATTGCTGGAGACAACCGTCAGTGGTGCAAGCGATATCATTGTAAACTTCTCGGGAAATATTGGTATTGTGGAAGCATACGATGCAATCACATACCTGACAGAAGTCGCTGGTGACGGCGCAAATATCATATTTGGTACTGTAGATAATGATGTGATGGGTGAGGATGTATGTATCACAATCATCGCAACAGGTATTGAGGACAATGCGGCAACACAGCCGGTTATGCAGAATCCAGCAAAGCCTTCTGCTGTAAAGCCGACAGTAGCACCAGTTGGTAAAACTCCTACATATGCGAGCCAGCCAATTACAAGTGTAAAGCCAATGGGAACCGCTACAAAGCCATCTTTCATGTCCACTCCAGCAGCGAAGCCATCGGTAAGTGCTGACATTTCAAGTGCAGCAAAGCCAGCTCCTGCAAAGAGAGAGACAGGCAATGGCGGCGGAATCAAGATTCCAGATTTCCTCAAGCGTGGATAAGTAAGCAGGAACTAAAGGGACTGTTGTATTGTATGTGCAACAGTCCTTTTTCTTATAGTATAGAGGGGAGGACTTATGGGAGACAGAGAAGAAAAAACGGTGTTGTTTGACGAGTCGATGCTGCAGCAATACCAGAAAAATACGACAGGAAAAAGCTCGCTTGTCATTGTAGATGGTAGTGGCATACAGGAATACGACCTGAGCAAATTTGTAGATGGCGCATACACTTTCGGTCGGAATGAAAACAACAGTATCCGATTAAATTCCAGCATTGTCTCAGGTAATCATGGCGAGCTCTATTTGCAGGAAGGCAGATGCTATATCCGCGACAATCACAGCTCGAACGGTTCTTATCTTGCCTATGGTACGCAGTTTATCCAGATGGCACCCGATCAGTATTATGGCGGCGATGGCAGAGATATGATCGTGCGTCTTGGAACGAACCATTCGATGGATGGCATTGATCCGGTACTCCTGTTGTACAACGGACAGCAGAAGGAAGGCCGCTGGAAGACATATTCCCTGCATGACGGCGACAACAGTATTGGTCGTGCAGCAGACTGTGATATCCGGTTGAAAAACGTTGCGATTTCCAGATACCATGCAGGTGTCCGTAAAGTAAAAAATCAATTTTATGTGTTTGACAATGGTTCAACAAATGGTGTGTTTGTAAATGGAAGCCGGA
>ERZ779851.1444-NODE-1444-length-20848-cov-7.532150_pt1 | contig 20848 bp, 24 predicted proteins | sample MGYA00511094_ERZ779851 | MGnify/ENA primary metagenome ERZ779851 (study PRJEB29588, sample SAMEA2155512) | human gut metagenome | biome: human gut; feature: human-associated habitat; material: faeces | place: Denmark | collected 2008/2010 ...
GGACACATGGTTGTCGGTACTGCTGCACCCGAGGTTTGCCCCGTATGCAAGCATCTCAAGGCATATTTCGAGGTCAGAAAAGAGAACTACTAATATCACCAAAAAACAGCGCAGAGGCACTGCCTCTGCGCTGTTTTTTCTTTTTTTTAAATATTTGCCATATCGGTATAAATTCTCGAAAAATACTTGCAAAAAAAATGCGCTTTGTAGTATAATAGATAAGCACGAGTACCGTAAGCTGATGGATTTCGTCCGTAAGACCGATCCCAAAGCATTTGTAACCGTCTATTCGGTCAGCGAGATGCGCTATCAGCCCAAAATAAAGAAATAAAGGAGGCTATTGCCTATGAAGATCGTTATCGTAGGCGGTGTTGCCGGAGGAGCAACCGCTGCTGCAAGAATCAGACGTCTTGACGAAAAGGCGGAAATCGTCATTTTTGAGCGCACAGGCTTTATTTCATACGCAAACTGCGGCTTGCCGTATTTCATCGGAGACGTGATCACCGATCCCGACGACCTCACTCTGCAATCTCCCGCAGGCTTTTTCAGGCGCTTTCGTATTAACGCTAAGGTTCACCATGAGGTCGTAGCCATCACTCCTGACAGTAAAACGGTAACGGTAAAAAATCTTGAGACCGGGGAGTTTGTTGAAGAGAGCTACGACAAGCTCATTCTGTCTCCCGGTGCAAAGCCCGTAATGCCAAAGTTGAGCGAAGCCGCAAGAGATAAGGTGTTCACACTCAGAACGGTTGAGGATACGTTCAAAATCAAGGAATACGTGAACCGCAATCATCCGAAAACAGCAGTCCTTGCAGGTGGCGGATTTATTAGCTTGGAGCTTGCTGAAAACCTCAAGGCACTTGGAATCAACGTTACGGTCGTTCAGAACGGAAATCAGTTGATGAATCCGTTTGACCCCGAGATGGCAGCCTTTATCCATAATGGACTGAGAAGACAAGGCGTTAATATTGTTTTTGGGCACGCGGTAGAAGAAATTAAGGAATCCGAAAACGGTGTCGATATCGCACTGAGCGGAGGCTGCATTCTCCACGCGGATATGGCGGCACTTGCAATCGGTGTAACACCTGATACCGCGCTTGCAAAGGATGCAGGTATTCAACTCGGTTTGAAGGGAAGCATCGTTGTCAATGACAGAATGGAAACCTCCGTACCCGATATCTATGCGGTTGGAGATGCCGTTCAGGTGAAAAACTTTGTAACGGGTGAGGGTGATCTGATCGCTCTTGCCGGTCCTGCCAATAAGCAAGGAAGAATCGTCGCAGATAATATTTGCGGTATTGACAGTCGCTACGGTGGCTCACAGGGAAGTAGCGTTCTCAAGATCTTTGACTTGACTGCCGCTACAACCGGTGTGAGTGAGAAGAAAGCGCGGAGCTTGGGCTATGAGACCGATTCCGTTGTTCTTTCTCCCATGAGCCACGCAAGCTATTATCCCGGTGGAATGGTAATGACGATGAAGGTCGTCTTTGAAAAGAACTCGTATAAGCTCCTCGGTGCACAGATCATAGGTTATGATGGCGTAGACAAACGCATTGACGTGCTTGCAACCGCAATTCGTGCAGGTATGAGGGCAACAGAGCTTAAGGAGCTTGACCTCGCCTATGCGCCTCCGTATTCTTCTGCAAAGGATCCCGTGAATATAGCAGGTTTTATGATCGACAATATCGCGAGAGGAGTTATGAAACAGTGGTATATCGAGGACGCGGATAAGCTTCCCAAGGACGGCAGCGTGACCCTACTTGATACCCGTACAGTCGGAGAATACCAGAGAGGTCATATCGAAGGCTTTTACAACATTCCTGTTGACGAGCTGAGAGAACGCCTTGATGAGGTGAATCCCGGCAAGCCCGTCTACGTGATCTGCCAGAGCGGGCTCAGAAGCTATATTTCCTGCCGCATTCTCGAAGGTAATGGCTATACAGCATACAACTTTGCTGGAGGCTTCCGCTTCTATCAGGCAGTCATGAAGGACAGAGCTTTGATCAAACGAGCAACAGCTTGCGGCATGGATAATTGATTTGAGAGTGTAATCTTCCAAATAAGGTTGAAATATTCATAAAATTATGATAGAACAAGGCTTTTGAATAAAAAATAAGCACCGCTTTTTTGTATGTGGTGGAGGTCGTTGGAGGTTTTCTCATAAAACTCCAACGACCTCCACCTTTATCTGATGATTATATTTTTTTCAGTGTCTGCACCGTCCGGACGACCTCAAACAGTCGGGGACGTCCGGGATACCGAAGGATTTCAGTGACGCGGATACGGCAAGTCCGATGGTCTTTTCGGTTCTGCTCATACACGCAACGACAAATCTTGTCGTCATCGGATTCAATTTACGCTCAATGCACTCAACGGAGGCATAAAACGACTTCAGATCTATGGCGATATATACTTTGTCCGAACTCATTTTTACCTCCTATATTTGTTATTTTTTTAGGTTGTAGAACGCATCCATACCGGGATAGGATGCACGCTCCTCCAGCTCCTCCTCAATGCGAATCAGCTGATTGTATTTTGCAACGCGGTCGCTTCTGCTCGGCGCACCGGTTTTGATCTGTCCTGCGTTTACCGAAACAACGATATCCGCTATGGTCGTATCCTCGGTCTCGCCCGAGCGGTGAGACACGATTGCGGTGTATCCCGCCTCCCGTGCCATTTTAATAGCTTCAAGAGTTTCGGTCAGCGTTCCGATCTGATTGAGCTTGATCAGAATCGAATTGGCGATGCCGCGCTCAATTCCCTCATGGAGAAGCTTGGTATTCGTAACGAACAGATCGTCGCCTACGAGCTGTACCCTGTCTCCGAGAGCCTTGGTAAGCATTTCCCAGCCTGCCCAGTCTGTCTCCCCCATACCGTCCTCTAAGGAAACGATCGGATATTTGTCGGCAAACTCCAGCCACATATCCACAAGTTGTTGACGACTCAGCATTTTTCCCGATTTAGGGAGATGATTTACGTCCAGCTCTTCGTCGAACCATTCGGAGGAAGCCGCATCAATCGCAATCTTGAAATCCTTGCCCGGAATATATCCGGCCTTTTCTATGGCTGTCACGATCATCGCCAATGCATCCTCATCCTTTTCGAGCATGGGCGCATATCCGCCCTCATCGCCTACACCGGTTACGGAGATATTGTTCTCCTTTAATACCGATTTCAGCGTATGGAATACCTCTGAGGATCGGCGTAGAGCCTCGCTCCACGTGGGAGCGGAAACGGGCATGATCATAAACTCTTGGATGTCTACGTTGTTGGTCGCGTGTGCGCCGCCGTTGAGTATATTCATCATAGGCACGGGAAGCACGTGAGCTTCCTCCCCGCCGATATATCGGTATAATGAAACACCCTTTGCTATAGCGGCTACCTTTGCGCAGGCAAGCGACGTGCCAAGGATCGCGTTTGCTCCGAGACGGCTCTTGTTTGCCGTTCCGTCAAGCTCGATCATAAGACGGTCGATCTCTTCTTGCTCGAATACGTTCTTGCCCGCAAGTGCCTTCGCAATCTCACCGTTTACCGCTGCGACAGCTTTGGTAACACCCTTACCGAGATAATGGGATTTATCTCCGTCTCGAAGCTCGTATGCCTCGTAGATTCCGGTAGATGCTTCCGAGGGAACCGAAGCTCTACCCATTGCACCGTTTTCAAGGATCACATCAACCTCAACGGTAGGATTTCCTCGTGAATCGAGGATCTGTCTGCCATGTACAGACTTTATCAAAACAGTATCTTGCATATATCTGATTTTCTTTCATAAGGAGTGGTTATTTCTTAATGAAATATTATATCATATTTTTGTAAAATATTCAATGCAATTTAAATAAATAGAGCTTATACATACGAAAAAGCGGCAGAGATTTCTCCCTGCCGCCTAAGTTTAAAACTAAAATTATTCTACTTCCGAGAAATTATCCTTGCCTACTCCGCAAAGAGGACACTCAAAGTTTTCGGGAAGATCCTCGAACTTCGTGCCGGGCTCGATGCCGTTATCCGGATCTCCGAGTTCCTCATCATATTCCCATCCGCATACGTCACATACGTATTTCATAGTCTGCCTCCTTATTGCGTATCAAAGAACCAAGGAAGGCGCCGTGTAAACACGCGCTGCAAGCTCCTGATTGAGCATATAAAGGCTCTTAGGATCGGAACCGAACAGCTCCATCTTGGTGATCATATCGTTTGCATTGGTTTCCTCTTCGCCCTGCTCCTTAACGAACCAGTCAAGGAACTGCATGGTACGGAAATCCTTTACCTCATACGCTGCTGCGTAAATGTCGTTGATCAAAGAAGTAACGTACTCCTCGTGCTCAAGACCTGCCTTCAGAACGTCCATATGGCAGGTGAACACCTTGTCAGGCTTTGCGATTGCTTCGAGAGTAACCTTCTGGTTCTCGTTCTGGAGATACTGATAGAACAGCATTGCGTGATCGCGCTCCTCCTGAGCCTGAACCTTATACCAGTTAGCAAAGCCGTCAAGACCTGCATCCTCGAAATAGTTGGAGAAATCAAGGTAAAGATATGCGGAATAAAACTCCTTGTTGATCTGCTGATTCAAAAGGTCACGTACTTTTGCATTCATCATGATATATAACCCTCCTTATCTCAGATATCTGCCTTCCACAAGCCGTGGAGATTGCAGTACTCGTATGCAGCGATGGGCTTCTCATCGGAGAGCGCAAAGGTTACAACGGGAGGCTTGCCTACTGCCAAGCACTTGCGCTGACCGCCCTTATCAGTCTGAAGATATACCCACTCAATGTGGTGCTCCTCAAGCATAGGATGCTCGACCGAGCCGATCGTTACGGTAACGATATTGCCGTCAACAGATACAACGGGAATATGCTTCTCGTGGCTTGCTTCAACAACGCCGGGCTCAAGCTTGGTCATCTTCTGTCCGCAGCACATCATAGGAACACCGGCATCGTGGATCATACCGATCAGATTACCGCAATGCTCACAAATATAAAACTTGTTGTTATCACACATAATAAATACCTCCCATGTGTTTTTTATTTATTATACCACGATTTTATGAATAAGTCAACGCCTTTCATAAAATATTCGAAGAGATCGCTCTTTTATTTCTTGTCGAAAAGTGCTCTGCGCTCGGTGGAGTGTCGCATCATTGCTCTCATTCCATCGATATCGTCAGACTCAAGCATGGTCTTCAAATCGTTGAATTTGCCGATAAACAAATTCATTTGTTCAAGCAATACGTCCTTGTTGGCTGCAAACAGCTCACTTAACATCAGGTCATTGATACGCGCGATTCGTGTAAGGTCGCGGAAGGAGTCGCCCGTGAACTTCTCCATATTTTCCTTGTCATTGCAGGTCATCAGCGTGATGGCAATGCAGTGTGTGAGCTGAGAGAGAAATCCGATCATTTTCGTCGTGCTCCTCGGGAGAGAGCGTCGTTACATCGGAAAATCCGAGAAGTATGCCAAACTCGACAATTTGTTTACGTTCAGTTTACCGACGAGAATGTAAAAAGGCATCGAATTTCTCCGATGCCTGATCTGGGGCTTATTATTGCTCGTCCTCTCCCAATGGCAGAAGAAAGGCTTCGGCCATCAGCTGCACTCCGAGTCGGAATCCGTAGGAGAAAGCATCGCGCTCGGTGATACTGTGCATCTCGTTCATGCAGTCCTCGAATTTTTCGAGGATATCCTTTTGCTTATCTGTGAGCGTTCCGTCCAGTTCCTCTCGGTTCCGGGCGACCAGCTTCAAGAGTTCCTTCAGCCGTTTATCGCCACGAGTGCATTGCTCGAAGGGCGATACGTTTCCGTACCATAGTTCGTTGATGATATCCATAATCTTTGTACCTCCTGTTAGCACACAACAATACCACAGAAGGTGGAGAAAGTCCAGACCTTTTTCGAAACAATTTCAACTTTTTCTCAGCGCCTTTTCTTTAGCTTACTGCGGTGCAAAGTTTGCCTCTCGATGTATGTAAAATCGCCGCCTCGATTGAGACGGCGATTTGGCTTTTTGGGGGTGGTTTACGCCCTTCGGCGTGATGTATCAAGCCTCGTGATCCACTCCAAATCTTTTGGAAATATCCATGATTGCGTACAAGAATCGGGTAACGGGTGTCAATGATGTCAGTGTCGGGTCACCCCTGAAAACAAAAATTCCTTTTTGCTTTCAGGGGTTGAGGAACGCTATATAGAGCCAAGAACTATACAATATAGATTTAAGTCAATACTTAAAAGTTGTAATTTGAAGGATATTAAATTTCACGCTTTACGGCATACATTTGCGACTCGTTGTATAGAGGGCGGATGCGACATCAAGTGTCTAAGTGAAATGTTGGGACATTCAAGTGTCAGCATTACACTTAATAGATATGTCCATTCTTCAATAGAGTAAAAGAAATCCAATATAACAAAAATGCTATCAATTCTTAATTTTAATCCGTCACTAATATAGTCAAATAAATGAGAGTAAAGATGAATACTTGCAATTTTATATGTTTTCGTGGAGTTGATTACTCTGCGAAAACATTATTTTTTTAAGTCTTCATTTAATATCTTATATAGTTTTTCTGGAGTTTGTATAAGTTCGCTGCTGTGATAGTATGAGTGTTCCACCTCGTCCCAATAAAAAATCATAACACCGTGTCTAAGCTTAATAATTTCAATATCGGGATTATTCTGAATATCTTTTTTGAAATGTTCTAAAACATCATTATATTCCATACAGAAAAGTTCCTTTCTCCGTCAAATGTTTAATTACTGCGATTTTTGGACAAAATAAAAAAATCGTAAAACTGATAGTTATACGACTTATCCTTTATAGTATTCAATTTTTCAAGCATTTTATGAATTTTGACGGCTTATTAAGACGGATTATACATTTTTCCGAGCCGATCCATTTCCTTTGTCTTATGCTCCGGCAGAGAGTGAGCATAGATATTCAGCGTGACGGTCGGAGAAGCGTGTCCGAGTATTTCCGAAAGCGTCTTTATATCCATTCCGATTTCCAACGCCCTTGTAGCGAAAGTATGCCGGGTTGTATGAAATTTAACATCACGGACGCCGATTTCCTTCAATATTGCCTTGTACCTCCGAGCGTAAACAGTCGGCTCAATGAATTTTCCCTTGCGGTTAATTAAAAAACCACCTCCGTGTTCAATCGCTTTGAGCTTTGCGGTTAAAAACTTCGGAAGTGGTATATCACGCACAGATGTATCGCTTTTCGGTAGGGCAATCACGATTTCTGTTTTCTTTTTTCCTTTGTCGGACTTTGCTCTGTAAAGCGTTTGCTGTATAGATATAACACCTCTTTTTAAGTCAATATTTTTCCATTCCAATGCACATAATTCTCCGATTCTGATACCTGTGTAAAGGCAAATCAAAATCCCTATATCATTAGGATTATCCGAGCTTTCAATGTATTTTTCTATTGCTTTCTGCTCGTTTTTACCAAACACGACAACCTCTTTATTTTTCTGCTTCGGCAGCTTTATACGCTTGCAAACGGTAGGCATTAAGCCGCTATCGGCGGCAGTATCCAAACCGAGCTTTAACACGGTATATATCAGCTTGACTGTTGACGGCTCCCATTTTGCAACAAGACTGTTTACAAAGCCCTGCACCGTAAGTTTTGTAATATCGCACAGCCGCATATTTCCAAGCTCCGTGTTAATATGATTTTCAACGAGTGAGGAATACACCGTATATGATGATTTTTTTATGTGCTTCTGCGTTGACAGCCATTTTTCAAACCAATCCTTTACAAGCATTTCCGAGGGAGGTTTGTTATACCGCTGTTTTACCTTTGCTTTGGCAATTAAAAGTTTTTCCTTTGCTTCTTTGTAGGTCTTTCCGTAGACATATCCGATAATGCCTTTACCCTGCAAATCGTAGTCCTTAATATATCGACCCTCATATCTTCCGTCTTTTCTTTTGTAAATATTTTCACCCTTGCGAGCCATAGAAAATCACTCCTTTGACATTAAATTTTTGACGGATAATTCTTATAAATTTTCCTCAAAAACTTGTTTTTTTACGCCAATTATGATATAATTGACTATAATAATTTTATCATTGACTGCAAACTTTATAAATAGCTCAAATCCTTATTTTTCAAGGCGTTGGAGCGTTTTTAACAGTCAAGTAATAAAACTATCAGTTACGAAACTTAAAAAGACAGCGAAAGGCATATAGAAATGCTCCCCGCTGTCTTATATTTTTTAATAGCATCTCGGTCTTGCCGCAAAGCCGAAACCGCTGTTTGTTGTGATAACGACATTATTATTACCACTTGAACAATGGATAACAAGAATGTTTCCGGCAGTGTCCTTTCCGGCAACGATTCCGACGTGAGATAAATCACCGTAAAAGGCTAAATCCCCGGCTTGAGCGCTTTCCCAAGATATTCGGCTGCACTTTGCAATTTGCCCTTTCGTTCCGTGTCCTATGCTTGACGCATTAAACCCGGAATTGATAAAGCTCCAAGTAACAAACCCCGAACAGTCAAGCCCGAAAGGTCTTTTAGTCCCGGTCGTTTTACTGCCTTCCGCCGATACGGTTTTCAGCTTGCCCCATTCTGAGTCCCAGCCGATAGCAGACGATTTACCGCCCCAAAAGTAATTCACCTTGCCTACAAGCGAGCAGGCGGCTTTTATAACTTTCTTTCGCTCCGCTGATAAACTATCGGGTAAGTTTTTCAAAATATCCTGTGCGGTTGCGTCCGATACGGCGAGCGACTGCGCTGCGGAAATCAGCACCTCATCTTGTTCCAAAAGAGTATTTAACGCTTCCTGCTGCTTGCGTGTAAAATTATACTGTGAAATCATTTCCTCTTTTGTTTTCGCCTTAATTGTAATATATACAACTTTCTCATTAGTATCACCATTTGCAACCGTTTCCGTTCGGGAGGTTATCTCGTGCATATCCCAAAATACATCTTTGAGCTTTTGTTTTTTATCCTCCGTGATAACGACAACATCGAGGGCCGTATCATCTTCCACACCCGCAACCTTTGTTGCAAATACGGCGAGTACCAATCCCCAATTAGCCTGTTCGCCGATAATTTCGCTGCGGTCGGCGGCTGCGGCATTTTCTATGTCATCGAGTTTGTTTGAAAGCTCCATATTGCACTCTGCGACAATAGCGGAAATGGGAATACTGTCATTATCCGCCGCTTCATCGGAAATGAAGATACCGAAAGGACTTGCAGCTATTGCCGCAACCACGATTACAACAATTAAAGCAACCAGCAGGACCGCCCAGCCGCCGAGTGCGGCAAGTGCCGAAACAACGGCTTTTGCTGCTGCCGCTACCATTTGAGCGACTTTAACCGCAATTTTAACTGTTGCTTTTGCGGTTGCCTTTGCGGCTTGTGCAGATTTCTGAGCAACCTCTTTCGCTTGCTTGGCAGCTTGCTTTGCCGCTTTTTTCGTGATTTCCTTCTGCGTCTTTGCCGCCCGTTTAGCAGATTTAACAGCTTTTTTCTTTGCAGACTTGCCGACATAGGAATTTCCCGTTTTTACGGCTTTGTTTGTGCCTTTCAAAAGACTGTCTTTTGTTTTAACCGCCTTTTTTGTCCCGGTCGATACATTTCGGGTAACGGTGTGAGCGTTCTGCTTTGGCATTGCTTTTGCTCTGTCCGGTGGTTTTATAAGGTCGGACGGAGCTTTGCCGTATGAGCATATATAGCTTTCCTTTGTTTTTGGCAGAGATTTTGAGGGTAAAGCGGTGTCAGATATGCTTCGTTGTATTTCGGGTGTTGAAATTTCTGTTTTCGGCAAATTCCCGTTATGTATCGGTATATCCGAAGTATGATTTTGCCGTGCTGCTTTTTCAGCTTCAGCTTTTGTTTTCAGTTTCTCCGAAACATATTTTTTCCGTGCGTCCTTTATGGCTTGCTCTTTGGTTTTGGGTGTGGGAGCAGAGGAAACAGAGGTATCCACTCTTGTTTTTGGGACAAATTAGCTCGGTTTTTGCTTGATACCGTCCTTAACTTCGGCGGTTTTGTGCTGTTTTATGTAATTAGCCTTTGTTTTAACCGTATCCGCTGATTTTTCTGGCATATCCGTTTTCTGCAACTTCATATATGCTTCTTTGGTCTTAACCTGTGTGGTAGGATTGTTTTGCACCTTTGGAGCATTTTCGTGTGCAGATGGTTTATGCTCGGCTTGTATGCTCTCTTTTGTTTTCGGAGCATTGTTAGGCTGCTTGGGTGTGTTCCGTACCTCTGAAACATTGTCATTTTGAGGTGTATGTGGTGTATCTGCGTTTTGATTTTGCCGTGTTTTCACTTGCTGACGGTGTTGTCTTAACTTATTTTCCGCAAAATGTTTACCTTTTTGGTAAACGGTATCAACGGCGGAATAGTAGGTGTTTTCAACCTGTTCGGTTGCTTCAACTTCGGCTCGCTGCGGCTGTTCCGACTGCCGTGTGTCAAGCTGCTTATCTATGATATTTTTGATAAGTACATCTTTTGACACGGTTTTTATATCCTTGACTGCTTCTTTTGCAAAACGGTCTGCGGCTTTCGGAGTATTCTGAACAGCCTTGGTGGTTGTTTTCGGCTTTGTCTTTATATCTTTTTCGCTCAAAGTATATCACCTCCGGCGTTATTTTTTGCTCTTTTTATCCATATACATCTTCTTATCGGCACGACAGATTATATCGTCAATAACTTTACTGTATTTTTCGTGAAATCTTGAATAGCCTATTGAAACAGACAGGTTATACAGCTTTTCATTATTGATAAAATATATCGTGTCCTTAAATTGCGATATATACGGCAGCACATTACTTTCGGATATGCAGACAAATTCATCGCCGCCGATACGGAAAATGTCAGCCTTTAATCCGATAGTATCCCGGAGAGCCTTTGCAATGGTCTTTATTGCGTCATCACCGCAAAAATGCCCGTAGCTGTCGTTTATCTCTTTCAAGCCGTTTACATCGACAACAATAACCGTAATGCGTGAAATGTTTGCGTTAGGCTTTCGGAGCTTTTTCAAGCGTTCCTCATAAGCGTTACGGTTTTGCACTTCGGTCATACTGTCGGTATAGGCAAGCTCAAATAATTTTTCTGTCATTTTGTTTTTCATAGTGTCCTCCTAAATGATAACGGCGGATCTCCGATTAAGAAGTCCGCCGTATTTAATGTGATGTTTTTTATTAACCCTCGCCGGGCTTGGTGCTCATCAGTTTATAGAGTTCCGTATCTGTCGGAAACTCATTGATAAACGGCACAATAGAGCCGCCGACCTTGATAAGTCCCCGTCCAGCTCCGGCATTGGTGATGTAGCTCATCTGCGTATCGGATATGGATAAAAGCTCCGACAGGTCTTTTCTATCGGACGGTGCTTGATTTAAGAGCAGCAGAAATTCGCTGTTTGAAAGCATACCTCTTGCCGTTTCGTTTAACAGGCAGTCGGAAATGTTCTGTGTGATGCCCGTGAGCAGTCCGCCGTATTTTCTAAACCGTTTCCAGCACTTCAAAAGGAAATCCGCACTGTACGGATTTTTGAAATACAAATGTGCTTCATCGACATAAACACGGGTGTATTTGCCACGCCGCCTGTTTGCCATAACTCGGTTAAATATATTATCAAGCATAATCAGAAGCCCGATAGACTTCATCTGTTCACCAAGCTCCAAAATGTCATAAGCAACAATGCGGTTATTGGTGTTTACATCGCTCTGATGTGCAAATGCGTCAAGTGAGCCTGTTGTAAATATTTCAAGCGACAGTGCAAGATCCCCAGCCTCGTCCTCCGGCTGACGGAGTAATTCGTTGCGGAAGTCAACCAAAGTAGGCATATATTCCAATTTGCCGCTTAAATATTCGCCGTAAACCTTAATTGCACACCGGTCAATGATTGACTTGTCCTTTGCACCGACACCTCCGCCGAGCCTTGAATCATTGCTTTTTAATAATTGGTCGAACAGAGATATTAAAAATTCTGATTTTATCGACACGGGATTTTCGTCCATATCAATATCGTTATTTATTTCAAGTGCATTGATATGGTTTTTCGATGAAGCTGAAAGCGTGATAACTTCACCGCCGAGATTTCGTATGAGTGAGCCGTATTCACGCTCAACATCTATGACGATAATATCATCATTTGAAAACAGAGCCGACATCAGAATTTCCATTTTTGCCGCAAATGATTTACCCGAACCCGACACACCGAGAATAAAGCCGTTTCCGTTGAGTAACAGCTTGCGATTACACATAAGTAAATTGTGTGATATTGCATTTATGGCGGAATAACATTTTTGTCATAATTGTGTTCTGTTTTATCGGTATAATCCGCAACATAAGTATCTCCGCAGTCGGCACAAATATAAGTTGTATGCCCGAACTCTGTGCAAGTCGGATTTGTGATTTCTGCTTTATAATTATGAGAGAGCTTGTCTGTGTAGTCAGAAATAAATTCATCATCACAGTTTTTGCAAGTGTATGTTGTGTATCCCATAGCAGTACAACTCGGAGCAGATACGGTCTTTTTGTAATCGTGAGCGATTTTATCTATATAATCGCCGTTGTAGGTGTCTTTACAGTCTTTACACTCAAAAATGGTATAACCCATTTCGGTACAAGTCGGAGCAACTATCTTTTCGGAATAATTATGTCCTGTGGGAAGCGCTAATACTGTACCGCACTTTTCGCAGGTTTGCGGTTCCGTGCAAGTAGCAGCCTTGCCCGGTGTATGTCCTTTTGCACTTTCTGCCTTAATCATCTTTTCCGAGCAGTTTTTGCAGTTATATTCAATAACCCCCTCAGATGTGCAGGAGGAAGATGTGATTGTGTGTCCCTCGTCCCAATTATGGCCTGTCGGCTCTGTGTAATCCGATACAAATGTCTGTCCGCACATAGTACAAGTTGATGTCGTATATCCTTTATCGGTACAGGTCGGCTCCTTGGTGATACGCTCATAGGCGTGTGAAATAATCGGCGTCATATCGGTTATATATGAATTACCGCAGATTTTGCAAGTATGATTTGTATAGCCTACATTTCTGCAAGTCGGCTGTACCTTTTCGGTCTTGTATTTGTGTTCACCGACAGGAGTGGTTTCCTCATAAAAATTGCCGCACTTGTCGCAAAGGTTTAATTTCAAACCACCCTGTTTACAAGTAGATTCTCTTATGGTGATTGCTTTGTAATTATGCCCGGTTGCCTTTGTGTAATTTCTTTTGTCAAGATTACCACAGCCGTCGCACTGCCAGCGTTCATAACCGAGGTTATCGCAAGAGGGAGCAACGGTTTCCAAATATCTGTAATCGTGTTCGTGCTTTTCGGGAAGTACAATAACAGTTCCGCCGTTGTTATCGTCCTTTTTGTCCTCCAACAGCCACACATACGATACGCCGTTTTCAACCATTGTTTCACCGCCGTATTTATAGCTGATTTCATAATATACGGGGTAATATCCGGCTTTGGTGTAATTCGGTGCGGAGGTCATATAACAGTCGGAGGCAGTTTTGCCGTAACGGATTTTTGTATGCACACCGCTGTCGGATAAATCGGATACACTTACCGTATGTGCGTCACCGTCCGCCGTTCCATAGTATGACGATACAACCGACTTTGCCGCAACATATTCGCTTGTGGTATAGCCGCAGTCATCGCACTTTTCCGTGAGATAAAAGCGGTTGTTTCCGATCTGTCCGTCAACCGTACTTGAAAGGTCGTGCGACTCTTTCTTTGTTGTTGCACGGGCATAAGTGCCTTTACAAAACTGACAATACTCACCTTTTTTGAGCAAGGTAGTATGCTGGTGTTCATCATACTGTGAGTAGGTTGTATTGTCAAAATCAATGTAAAAACTGTGGTCGCACGGATTTAATGTATATACATTTTTGTTAAAGCAATATGCTCCCATATCGGACGGATTAAGCGTACCGCAAATTTGGCATATAGCTTTTGTCCAGTGCGAGCCTGTATAGTACGCATCAACTCCCGGATAACCGTCGTTAAGGTTTCCCTTTGAAATATTATCGCTGTAAGTCCCGTCAGAATACCACACGCCACGGTTTAATGCTGTTTCGCCGCTTTTTGTATATTCGGGTACTCGGTATGAGATTGCAAGCGTATCTTTTTTGCAAACGTGACAATACTGAGCACCGGAAGTAACAACAGCATTTGCGTCCAGCTCATTTGTACGGTTATTGGTTTTGAGCCAATTATCCGCAGGATCTTCATAATCGCTTTTCTGTGCCGCAAAGACCGACACGGGGAGTGTGCCTGCAACAATAATAACTGCAAGCAGCGTTGAAATAACCGATTTCATAGAAAAATGTTTGGTTTTCATAGAATAAAATTCTCCTTTACAAATTTATAGTTTGGTTTATACATTACGAAAAGCCGCCATATTTACGGCGGCTCTCGGTAGCGTGGTTGTGTAATGTTCATTTACTCTCTGCCTTTCCGGTTTTTCTTTTTGCGTTTTTTCTGCTGCGGCTGCTTGTGTTGTATAGCCTTTTCCTTTTCCAGAGCAGGCTTTTTCTTTTCTTCCAAATCAGCCTTTATGTCCTCAATCTTCTTTCTGACCGATGGTTTAGTACCGTTGTCCGTTTTTGCCGTATCCTCGAATGAGATAGATTTGCTCCCGTGCGGATTTTCGTTTGTTCTCTCCGCACGGGACGGACGGTTTTTTGAGTTTTCGTCCTTTGTATTATCCGATGTAACCTCCGTCTGTTCGGGGACTTCCGGTTCAATTTCGTGTTCCGTTGCGGAATATCCGAGCTTTTCCATAATGTAATTAATCCGGGGTATATCGTCTTGAAATGCAATAACATCGCATAAGCCGTTATCATTTGTCTTGTCTGCAACAGGACGGTACATTATCCCGTAATTTTTCGCTTCAGCATTGAATTTTTTGAGGTCAGCTTCTTTTATCTGCATAATACAAAGCTGTTTGCCCGTTTTTAAGCATTTGCTTTAATTTTGCGACGCCCTCCGTCTTGCCGTCATCATTTGCAAGCGCCATAAAGATTGCCGCAAGGTTTTTTACACCGAGGGCGGTTAGCTTGACCGCCGATTCGGTCATTTGGATAGCTTCTTTCGCCATTAAATCAGCGACTTCGCCGCTTGTGTTCATTTTCTCTCAACTCCTTGTCTGCCTGTTTCTGCAAAGCGAGCGCCTGCCGTTTTTTCTCGGCAATTTTATACGAATCCTTAAATATTGCTTTGCACAGTCTGATTTCTTTTCGGAGTTCGTTAAGCTCCGTATTGATTTCTTTCGCTTGGTCTTTGACCTCATCAAAATTTTCATTAGTCCTTTCTTCATATAATTTTTTACGCCGTGTAATTAAAATCTCAACTTCGGTTTCTTTGTCCTTTTGGTATTTATGCAAATCTTCACCCGTTTCAATGCCGTGAGAAAACAAAAATTTGAATTGCTTTTGATAGCGGTCAAACTTAATCATTTCCTCACGCATAAAAAATGACACCCTTTGAGGTGTCTGCTTACGCTGAATTTTTTTTGAATAAGTAGAGGTAGTGGAAGTATAGGGCGATAAAGCCTTTTAACTTCTTGCCCTTTACATTTTTAATGTTACCCCTGAATTTATACTGTTTTTTCGGCATTTCGGAGGGTGCGGCGGTGATAATGCCGTTTCGGGTTGCGATTATCCTTTGCAATATTTCCGCTTCGCTGTAACCCTTGCCGAGATTATCAAGACGCATCGGGTGCTTTGCGTTCGGTGCAATTATTGATGTATATTTGATGTTCGGGCCTTTTCTGTGAATGATAAAACCTCGTTTTTTGAGATTATTCCAAAACTGCTCCATTGTGTATGAGCATTTTATGATTTCGTCAATATCACGGCGGATACTTCCACGAATTGTTGGTCTGCCTTCCTTTAATGCAAGCCATTCCGCATAGTGCATACCTCGCCTTTGTGGATGGTCTATTACCGAAAGACAGTTTTCAATACAAATAGTGTCCGATATTCCTCGAACGTCTATGAAATAGTCCTTGAAATTATTTCGGTATTTGTAGCCGTCCGCATAGGATACGGAATTTATAATCAGATGATTATGCAAGTGCTTATGGTCAAGATGCGTTGCAACGACCACTTCGTATTTATCCGCAAACAAACGCTCCGCAAGTTCAAGCCCGCATTTATGAGCAATCTCCGGCGTTGTTTCAAAATTCTTGAAGGACTGCACCAAATGATATGCAAGTACGGCGTTTTTATGTCCTGCCTTTCCGAAAAACTCCTGTGTGTCTATCATATCTGCGTATGGGTTGTCTGTTGTGCAGTTATATGCTTTGACATAAAGGCAATTTTCGGTCTTGTCCTCATTTTTTATATATTTGATTACGCCCTCGACCGCATCAATGTCGGGTTTTATGCTTGTCTTGTCGGGATTTGCGATATAGTTAAGACTTGAATCGAGCCTTGATTTGACCGTCCATATTTTTGTGATAGCCATTATCGGACACTCCTCACAAGACGCATAATATCGTTTTGCAGATTTAACACTTCCTCAATTTTGTCTTTTGAAATATTCCTTTCTGCATTTGCGATACGTGCTATCTGATTTATGTTATTTCCGATAGCGTTTATCTCACGAAGCAGTCTTACATATTCATCGGGAGGACGGGGACGAATAATATTGCCCATAATCAGCTTACGGATAAAAGCACCTACATTAACCCCGGCAAGTGCAGCCTGTTTTACAAGGTGCTGTTTTTCCGTATCTGATAAATATATAAGAACTCCGTTCTGTCTGCTTCTCAAAATAATCACCTCTTTTCATAATGCCGGAAGGCGGGGTATTAGGGGCATTGCCACTAACAAGCGGGCTTTTGTATAGATAAATGCCGTGCTTGCTAATACAAATGCTCACGCATTTGCCCCGTCCGCCGTCGGCGTTCGGCTTTCCGTTGGGAAAGTTGCCTTTTACATTTCACATTCGTTCTTATACGGGCAACTATCGCAATCATCTTCATCACATTCATCATCATAATCATCCGGATCATCTTCAATATTTTCTCCAAGCGTCTCTCGATAACCCGGGCAAATTGAGTGTCCGTTCTGAACATTGAGCACCCGTGTAAATTCATCTTCCAATGCACACTCACCGTAAAAGGAAACACCGTCTACATTTAAGTCAACATCATAATGTCCGTTTTGCAAGCCATCAGCATTAAAGTCCGAGCTATCTTTACCAATACTATCATCTGTCGGAGTTGCATTCATAAAAAGACTGTATATCTCTTTTGGTGTATAGCTGAACACATCGCTTTTCAGCAAAATATTTTTCAGACTACGGATAGCATCATACGAATTTTCAGCCTCGATACAAACCTCTTTTTCATAGTTCACCCCGATAGTAACATTGTACTTTTTTTTGATTTTTCATTTTTGATTACCTCATCTTTCATAAATTTTTGTATCAAAAAAGCCTGCCATATGGGCAGACTGATTTGCGTGTATTACCGTTCCGGCTCTGAACGCTTTTTCTTTTTCGCCTGTTCTTGGTTTCGTGCAAGGTTTTCCGAAAAATCATCAACCGTATCACGGAGCATATCCATATATGTGCAGTCGTTTTTCAGCCATTCATCATAGCAAGCCGACAACGGATATTCAAGTTTCAACAGAGCTTTCGTTTGTTTCGTATCAAGGAAATCATCGTCAAAAAGCATAAGAATATCATCTCGCATAACCTTTTCGTATGCCGCCGATATAATTTCCTCCGGCGATGAATGTTTCAGCTTTTCTATGAAATTATCCTGTTCCTTGATCATTTTTTCATATAATAGGTCTTTGAGTTCATTTCTCTGTTCCATAAAAATCATTCCTTTCTATCTTTCCATAGCATATTCCCGTTTTTTAATCGGAGCGTCATCGTCCGAAATTTCGGTGTCTATAACATTATCGTCCTTTTTATCCATTTTGAGCAGCGCTTCGACAGCGGCAAGGCGTTTTGTTTTTTCCTGCAATTCTGCCTCCTTCGGAAACGCCCGTCTTGCTTCAACCTTTGCGATTTCGTACTGCGTATTGGTGTTCGCAAGTTTTTCTTTTTCAAATTCAAGCCGCTTTTCAAAACCGTCCAAAGCATTGTCGATACGCTGGATATTGCCGAACACATCTGTTCCGAGTTCAACTTTATGCGACAAGCTTCCGACAAGGGTTACATAGAATAATTTTTGAAAACTGTCAAAGGAAAGCTCCATGGAAAAACCCCGGTAGTTACCGATGTTTACCGGCTCCTCCGAGGTCATTTTCTTGCACCTTTCAATAAGAGCGTTACCCGCTTTTTCCTTTTCAAAATATCCAAACCCGTCAATCGTCATTATGTTGAATTTATCCTCAGCCTTCGGATACTGCTTGACTGTTTCAATATCCTTTTCAAGACCTTTAATTCTTGCTGCGATTTCCGCAATTTGTTTGGGGTAGAATTTCACAACCTTATCCTCAAGGTCATAAATCTGCGACATAAAGGACGATTTTATCAGCTTCAGCTTGGATACCTCCATATCAAGCTCCATCTTTTCCTTAATATGCGGATTACCCGTTGACAGTGCCTTTATTTCCGCAAAGGAAAGTGCGGTAGGGTCTATATCGTCAGCAACACGAACAGGCGATTTTGAAGTAAATATCTGCGATATAAACTTCTGTTTCTGCTCGACGGTTTGCCACATATAAGTATCAAATGTGCCTTTGGTTATATAGCGGTAAATATGCACTTTCTCGTTTGTGTTGCCTTGTCTGATGATACGCCCGGCTCTCTGTTCGAGGTCTGCCGGACGCCACGGGCAGTCAAGGTCGTGCGAAGCATAAAGCAGTTTTTGCACATTCGTTCCGGCACCCATTTTCGAGGTTGAACCGAGAAGTACACGAACATCACCGCTGCGAACCTTTTTGAATAAATCATCTTTTTTGACCTCTGTATTCGCATCGTGTATAAAAGCGATTTCATTTTCGGGTATGCCTTTTTCGAGCAGCTTTTCCCGTATGCTGTTATACACGGAAAATGTTCCGTCCGATTTCGGTGTGGACAGGTCGCAAAAAAGTAATTGGGTAGCCTTTCTGTCTGCGGTATCTTTCCATATATCATACACACGCTCGGCACATACGGAAACCTTTGAGGTTTCATCATCGGGGAGCATAGGATTTATCATTCGCTGGTCAAGTGCCAATTTTCTGCCGTCATTCGTTATTTTCAGCATATTGTCAACACTCGGATCGACTGTCCTTTTACGCACTTCCTCGGCTCGCTCGCCAAGCTCGGCTACCATATCCTTTTGAAACTCGGTAGGCTCTGCAACCTCGTTGTGATATTCAACCTCCGGCACGGGTAAATTCAACATATCCGCCGTCTGAATATCGGCAACTTCCTTAAACATCGAGATAAGCTCCGGCAGATTAAAAAACTTTGCAAACCTTGTTTTCATACGATAGCCGCTGCCCTCGGGAACGAGTTTGTCAAGATGATTTTTGTAAGTTTTCTAAATTCAAATATTTATCCGCTGAAAAATCTCCCAACATCTCGTGTCTGCATATCTCTTGAAACACCGTATTCAAAGGCTTCTTCGCACTTTCCGATTGCTTCACATTGACAATAAAAGTTGTTTTGCCTATTCGTGTTGTATAAGATAAAGTATTCTCTTTCATATAATCATTTTCTCCTTTTCATAAATTGATTGTGGGGCATTCCGTTTGGAACACCCCACAAATACAGCCTGTTTCATCGGAACATATCAAGAAGTCATTAAGTCGTGAGTATAATGGAAATGGTTATCTTTCCATACCACGCTTGTTTCTTCGTGCCTTAATACGCTCCTGTCTTTCTTTTTCCCTTGCTTCTTTTTCGGCTTGTTCCTGTGCTTCCTTAAAAGAAAAAAGTTGCTTCACTTTTTCGGTAAAAAGTTTAGCAACTTCGGGGAAATGCTCTAACGCTTCAAGAAAAGGTCGGCACTTTTCTTTCAGTTCGTTGTATTTAGTTTTCATTCTCTCCAATGCGTTTGCACTGTCCATATACTTCTGTCGGTAAAAATTTGCACTCTGCTCAAATTTTTTGATTTCCGCACGACTGGTAATACCCTCTTTGGCAAGGGCAGTAAGCTCAGAATAGTCCTTTTGGGAAATTGCCATTTTGCCTGTGAATGTTTTCTGTCCCATACTGTCAATCTCGTTTAAGGTTTTGGAGATATGACGGGCAGGCTCATACTTGACCTGTTCCTTTTGAATACGCTTCTGCAACTTCTCCAATCGCTCTTTGTCCTGTTGGATTTGATATTGCAGGGAAGTCAAATGCTCTGCTGTACTTCCGTATTCGCCACGCTGAAAGCCTTTGAACCCCTGTTCCGTCATAAAGTGAAACAACTCATCTTGCAATATGCTGTACGAAGCTCGAAACATCGGCTTTCCGTTCTTCCTAAGAAACGGCTTTCCTTTTTCATCGGTCAGCGGAATATCCGATTTCCATTTCTTTGAATGGCTTATCTGATTAACCACTTCCTTGACCGTTCCTCGCAGTTCGGGGTCTTTGCAACGCTTACTCCATAGGATTTCTTTCTCCACCACAGGCAGAACCATAGCGTGAAGATGATAATGGTAAACCTCTTTTCCAAGTTCTTCGGTTGCAGCTATATTGATTTCATCAGCGTGCATTACTGCCGATATAACATTATCAGAACCGAATTTTTCTTCTATGAAACGATAGGCTTCTTCATAAAACTGCTTTGCGTATTCATAGCCACCGTTACGCTCGAAGTACATCGTATTCACATCAATCACAATCTCATTAAAGAGTGTTGCGTCTTCCCTTAGCCCACGAAGCGACACCTGACCGTCTGTTTCCATCTGCTTTAACTGTTCCATATAGGTCGGGGCAGTCGGCTTTT
>ERZ779851.1449-NODE-1449-length-20820-cov-8.000963_pt1 | contig 20820 bp, 21 predicted proteins | sample MGYA00511094_ERZ779851 | MGnify/ENA primary metagenome ERZ779851 (study PRJEB29588, sample SAMEA2155512) | human gut metagenome | biome: human gut; feature: human-associated habitat; material: faeces | place: Denmark | collected 2008/2010 ...
TGTCCCCGCTTGCGGGGAAAGTGGACACGAACGGAGTGAGTGGCCGAAAGGGGAACGGCTCGGAGATACCAAGTGCCGCGATATGTTCCCCTTCCGTCACGGCTTGCGCCGCGACACCTTCCCCGTAAACGGGGACGGCTTAAATTGCAGCACAAGCTCGGTGTGCAGTGCCGTACCCCTTCGCGGAGCGATCGTATCAATACCCTCACTCCCCCATCTTATACACCTGCTCGCGCCAGCGTTCGCTTTTAGCTATTACGCCGTCCGCATCGCTTGAAAGCTCGTGCGCAAGATAGCGCGCGTCAAGCTCCGTCATGTAGCCGCGCGCATCGGCCTTTTTCAGCACGCTTTGGGCTATCATCGCATCTATGTTTATAAGGTTCAGCGCCGCGTAAAGCACCGCCGCAGTTATCGCCATCGCCTGCAACGCACGCAGCCTTTTATCATAAAGCCGCACTATGCATATTATTACCGCCGCCAGTATGCACACCATGAACCATGCCGAAAGTATCCTTCTGAGCGTAAGGCCGTATGCGTCAATGTACATATACAGCTTGAACGCCGCGCACATAAGCAGCACGAACGCGGAAAGCATCAGCCCCGCAAGGAAACGCCTGAGAGCGGTATCCTCCTCCGCTGCGGTGGAGAAAAGCGCGTATACGCCAATGTTTATTATGCTCACGGCGCAAAGCTCGCCAAAGCCCTGCACGGCGTATTGCGAATATGTAAGCCCCTCCGGCAGCCCCTTCAGCCCCGTAAGGTAAGCGAACTGGAATATGGCGTACACCACATATAGCGTAAGCAGCATTCCTACCGCAATTTTCGCAGCGACGGCGGGTATTATGCGCTGATACGGCGTTTCCGGAAGCGTTTTCGGCTCATAAGCCATATAGTATATGAACGAAAAGAACAGCACCGCCGCAGCGAGCGCGGCAATCGCACGCCATATCACCGCGCCTATTCTAAGCCCCTCGAAAAAGCGGCCTATGCTAAGCTGCATCGCCGCATCCGCATTTATAAGCAGCGCAGCGCACAGCGCGGCAAGCGGTATGCCCATTATAAGCCCAACGCGCACGGCGGTGCCGTTTTTGCTTGCCTTGCCGCGGCCGAATGCGCTGCCTATCGCGCCAAAGAAGCGGCCTATGCACACGAACGGCGCAACGAACCAGCCCTTGAAATACGCCGTTATAAGCCCATCCTGCCGTTCTTTGGGCACGGTGAAGCACACCGTTACCGCGTGCAGCATAAGCACGGCGGGCAGCGCGGCAAAGTTGATAAGCGTAAGCTCGACCTGCTTATACACAAGCGGCCTCAGCACCAGCACGGCCGCCACCGCAAGCAGTACATAGCCCCATACGTTCCGTTTGGCCCTGTCCCATGCGGCGAAGTAAAACCCGGCCATGTATACAAGCCAGAACCCGCCGTATATGAGCATGGCGCTGCTCATGTCCGGCTCGCCGCTCCACATGTATTCGCCGCATACGCCCCACGCGAACGCTATGCCTATTGCTATTGCGAAAAGCGTAAGTATGCGCTGCTTTAATGTGTATTCCCGCGTTTTATTCTGCTCCATTGTTATCCTCCACGTATTCCAATATGTCCCCAGGCGTGCAGTTCAGCTTTTTGCATATAGCGTCCAGCGTGGAAAAGCGTATCGCCTTGCCCTTGTTGGTTTTAAGTATGCTCAGATTGGCCTGCGTAATGCCTATGGCCTCGGCAAGCTCCCCGCCGGATACGCCCCTGCGCGCCAGCATTATGTCAAGATTCACCCTTATCATGCTGCCCTCCGCGTCAAATGGTAAGCTCGTTTTCCCGCTTGTACTCAACGGCCCTTCTGAACACCATGCCAAGCGTGAGCGCGAAAAGTCCGCTGAGTATCATCACCAGCGCGCATACGGCAGTCATGATGGTGAACATAAAAAAGCATTTCACGAAGAACACAAGCCCCGCCGCCTCAGCCGCGATGCCCATGCGCATGAACGCCGCCGCGTTGCGCTCCACGAACGGATCGCTTTCCACTGTTTTAAGCACCGCCGCAAGCTCAATAAGTATCCACAGCGCAATGCCCCCGCACACAAGCAGCATTGCGTAGAACAGCACCGTGCTTCCCGCCGCGCCGTATTCGTTTTCCATAAAGGTGCGCACGTCTGCGGATACGAACAGCGCCGCCATCAGCGCCGCAACAAGCACCATAAGCGCATATAAAAGCGCGCGCGTTATTTTTGAAAGCGTTTTAAGCGTCATAATTCCATCCCTCCGCGGTTTTATGTTTTCGCAAGTATAATACCACGCTATTTATCGAATTACAACAAGAATTTATTGTTTTACAGTAAATTCATAGAATCTTAATAAAATGTTGTCACCATCATTTCACCAAATATGGGTTCATAGAGCTTTTAATGCGTGTTATAATAAGCATAATAAAAGTAAGAAGGGGACGCAATTATATGTACGATCCATACTTTTCATACGCATCGGAATCGCTGCTTTACATAGCGGTGCTTATCGTGGCCGTGTTCGGCATGATAGCGTCGCTGAAGGTGCAGAGCACGTTCAAAAAGTATTCCACTATGCCCGCGCGCTGCGGCCTCAGGGCGAACGACGTTGCGCGCAGGCTGCTTTACGAGGGCGGCAGCTCCGCCACGCTTTCGCCCGTGTCCGGTTCGCTTACCGACCATTACGATCCAACAAAGAACGCCGTTGGGCTGAGCGAGAGCGTGTATAACAGCACGTCCGTTGCGGCGCTGGCCGTTGCCGCGCACGAAATAGGCCACGTTATGCAGCATCAGGAAGGCTATACGCCCATAAAGGTGAGAAATGCGCTGCTGCCCGTGGCGCGCATAGGGTCAACCGTTGGGCCGTGGCTTGTTATAATAGGCATAATGATGGGCGCGTTCAATCTGGCTAGCATAGGCGCGGGACTGTATTTCGGCATATTGGCGTTCCAGCTTGTCACGCTGCCGGTGGAGTTCAACGCCTCCCGCCGCGGGCTGAAGATGCTTACCGAGGGCGGCTACATATCATACGGCAGCGAGGAGCAGGCCGCAAAAAAGGTGCTGCGCGCCGCCGCAATGACCTATGTCGTTGCCGCGCTGAGCACATTCCTCACCTTCCTGCGCCTGGTGATGATGGCAAGCAGGAATAGACGGAGATAAATTCTCATTCTGTCACACAGGGGATGGTTTTTACCGCCCCTGTATTTTTTTGCGCTTTTGCTGAAATATTTTTCACTATCAATAGCATACAATTTAATTAGTATATCATAATTTATGGCAAAAAATCAAGTAATTCAGTCATAATATGTAATCCGAAATTTGTAAGGAAATTATTGACATAATATATCGCAATATGTTACCATAAACCCAACGAAGAACCACAGTAACCAAATTGACTTTAAGACCTTTAGATTTAATTGTTGCGCGTTCCCTAATCGGAACGATATGAACCGCAGGACCGACCAACACCAAGGAGGCTGATTCCATTGCGCCGTTAATGTTTTAGGCACTAAACGAAAACACGAACAGCGAAAATCAAAACAAAAAACAGCAGGAGGAAAACCATGAAGAAAAAGATTTGTCTTATTATGTGTATGGCCCTTATTGTGACCGCGTTTGCATCCGTGGCTTTCGCCCGAAAAGAACAGTGTTCCTATTGCGGAACAGACATGGTGTGTTATGACGTATCTGACGAATACGTTGTAAGAGTCTACACCTCCACTTGTCTGAATTATTCAAACCGCTTAGATACTATGCGGGTGTGGGGTACGGACTATTTTTTCAAGTGCCCTAACCGTTCGTGCGGTATAGAGACATTTACCAATACGACAACTCGTACCGAACGTATTTGCAACCACCCAAAGGATTCTAAATAAGTATCATCAAGCTTTGTTCTACAGCGGCGGGCGGTACCGCCCGCCGCTACATCAAGTAATTATAGGAGGGTCATCATGAAGAAAAAACTTTGCTTGTTTATGTGTTTGGTTCTTATCGCAACAGCATTTGCTTCCGTGACCTTTGCGCGCGATGAAATATGTTCGTATTGCAATGCCAGAGTAAAGCTTTATGATACATCAAATGAATATGCTTATAAAAGATATTATTCTCAATGTAAGCTTTATTCGAATCGTCAGGATGTGATTGTGGTGTGGGCAAAAGATTACCTTTACAGATGTTCAAACCCCGAATGCGGCATAGAAAACTTCAGTGAAACAAAGATCGTTAACCAAGAACGTGTTTGCGATCACAGCTAAACGAACGATATCTTGATGCGGCTTGGTCATAGTTCCGCCGCATCAAGATTATCATAAACAACATAACCATCAGAAAGGAACTATATCTATGCTATCGATGCACCTAAAGCAGTTGTTTCGCAAGCCTATGCGCACCGTATTATGTATACTGGTGCTTGTTTTGCTTACTGCGTTTTTCTGCACGAGCTTGAATTTATATATGGATAGCCGGCATAACATCCAGCTGGCAAACGATACATATACTACGATAGCTATAATGGAACTGTATGCGGATGTAGACAGCCGCGGCAATATTATAAGCGATGTTACAAAAGCCGAGGATTACGCGGGATATCATGCTTTAACGGTGTATGGTTATGATTTGGAGCCCATAATTACCGCGCCAAGCGTAAAAAAATATGAACTCCGCGCGCGTTACGGCGCTTTTAACGAAGATAACATTGCGGTAAGATATAATGACAAAAAGCAAGCTATTCCGATATGTAGCGAGGATATTATCCGTTTCAAAATAGTCCCCGAACATCAAAAAGAAGCGGAAGCCGACAAAGAATGGAACGACGTTGAATTTGTTGACGACGGCCGTTACAGAATAGGCGCTGAAAGCTGGGAAGATGGTAAGTTTTTTTCTCGTACATATAACTTAGATATAGTTGAATCCGCCATAAATGTGTATGAATACGAAAAACGTCCTATTAATTTTTATGTTCAGCTCGGCAGAATATACATGGATGAACCCTTGACCGATACAAACAGCCTTATGCCTTCGGCTGACTATGTCGATAAGCCGGACTGCATAATTCTGGAGCCAAACACGGAATATATCGCTTCAATTACGCATTTATCAGACAGCAACAGCACTTTCAACGCGGCCAGCGGGCTTTATAAAATACAAATATTCACAATAGCAAGAGATGAACTTTTTAGGAATGAATACTACTATTACTCTATCGGCCGTACCGAAGACGTAGATTGGAACTACCCTTACGAACAGCCATTCTGGATATATGAATACGATGAACTGAAAAGCAAACCGGAAATGCTGAAGAAGTATGAGCAGATAGCGCGGGCGTATTACATAAATTCCCGCTCCTTCGGCGTTATGACCACAAACGACTTAACCGGCATTCCCGCATTCCACTTGGGCAATATGTTCATACCCGAAGGCCGCATGATAACCGAGGAGGAATACGCTTCCGGCGCAAAGGTCTGCATGATAAGCACAGACCTTGCAAAGCTGCAAGGCTGGAACGTGGGCGACAAAATCGATTTCAGCTTCTATGAATACAACAATTTTGTCAACGCAACCATTTGGGGTTCGCGCCTCAGCCCGCGCTATACCTACACCGACCCGGACCATTTCTTTGACAATGGCGAATATGAAATAGTCGGCACGTATAACGTCCGCCCGCTCACGGGCACTTCCGCCGTGTCCGCGTCCGCCGTGTCCGTCCCCTGGAACACAATCTATATCCCCGAAAAGTCGCTTGAGAACGCCCCTGCCGAGGAGGATAGACCCGTTACAGGCGCGCTGTTGACCATATGGCTGGAGAATGGCAAAATCGAGCCGTTCATAGAGCGCATGAACGAACTGGGCATAACAGGAGCGAAGCAGGGCGACTACGAAGCGAGGTTTACCTTCTACGACCAAGGCTATTCGAGAATACAGCCCAGCTTGGAAGCACTTTCCGGCACGGCGGAGCTGCTGCTGATACTCTCATCCTCGCTGCTGGTAATAGCTGCATTACTTCTGGCGTTCTTCTATGCACAGTCGCAGAAGCAGAGCATAGGCACCATGCGCTTACTCGGTTGCAGCAAGGCAAGAGCCTTTGCCGCAGTTATGCTGAGCGCGCTTATTATCGCCGTGACCGGTGCGCTTATAGGCGCGGCAATAGGGCATGCTCTGACCGCAAGCGTAGGCGAGAGCATAATGGCCAACGCCAACCAAACTCCTGAGGAGTTCTTAGCCTTCAGCGCATACTTGGCAGAAAGCACGCGGGTGGAGGTTGAGTTCGCACTCGGCGCAGACGCAAGTGTGAGCCTGCTCACCTGCCTTGCCGCGCTGGGGCTGTTCATAGCAGGAACGCTCGTGTTCGTCATACGCTATCTCGGTAGAGGACCGAGAGAGCTGCTGCCACGGGTGGGAGAGTAATTCTTTTTCTGAATGCGCATGGCGTTTGACACCCACCATGCTGTCAGGCTATAATAGTTAAATTGACAGCAGTAATTTTGAGGGGTGACTCGGCATGAGGCGGGACGATACGAAGCGACGGATAATGGACGCGGCGCTGGAGCTTTTTGCGGCGCATGGATACGACGCGGTGAGCGTGGAGCAAATTGCGGGCGCGGTCGGTATAAAGGCGCCGTCGCTTTATAATCATTTTGTCAGCAAGCGCGCCATTTTTGACGAAATTGTCAGCGATGCCGCCGCGCGGTACGAGGATTTTACGGCCATGCAGAGCGTGCATGTTGACGATGCCGATGCGGACACGGGCGAGTTTTTAGGCATAAGCGAAGATGTGCTCTGCCAAAAGGTGCGGGAAATTTTTCTGTATTCGCTGCACGATAAAACCGTGAGCAGGCTGAGAAAGCTGCTCACCATTGAGCAATTCAGGAGTGCGGAGCTTTCCAAAATGTATAATGAGCGCTATGTGGACAGGCTGGCCAATTATCACGCCGGATTGTTTGCGCACCTTATGGAGAAGGGGCAAATCAAGCAATATGATCCGTATGTGCTGGTGCTGATGTATGTTTCCCCTATAATGACGCTTATGGGCGTTTGCGACCGCCAGCCCGAGCGCGAGGATGAGTGCCTACAGAAGCTTGATAAGCATGTGCGCCTTTTCTTTAATGCGTTCAATAAATAACCCGCTTATTTTTGCAAAAGTAAAGCCCGTGGGATGCTGTCCACGCGGGTTTTTTATTATGCGTTTTTTAAGCTTCTTTTGCTTCTTTTATTGTTATGCTGTTTATAACGGGCTGTTCGTCGGCGGGAATAGTACCGTTGTTGTCGGTAGGCTTAGCGGATTTGCAAATGCCGTCCACAATGTCCATACCGTCCGTAACGTAGCCGAACACGGCGTATTGCCCATCAAGCGACGTATAATCCTGATGCATTATGAAAAACTGCGAGCTTGCGCTGTCGTAATTCATGGCGCGCGCCATGCTTATTGCCCCGCGCGTATGCGAAAGCGTGTTGTCAACGCCGTTTGCGCTGAATTCGCCCTTAATATTTTCCCCGCTGCCGCCTGTGCCGTTGCCGTTGGGGTCGCCGCCCTGCATCATGAAGCCGCTTATTATGCGGTGAAAGGTCAGGCCGTTATAGAAGCCTTCGTTTGCCAGCTTTACAAAATTGGCAACCGATATAGGCGCGTCGTTACCGTACAGCGCAACGGTTATAACGCCGTGGTCAGCAATGTCTATTTCCGCGTAATACGTTGCATTCTCATCCAATGCCGCGGTCTCAATGCTCGCGGCAGGCTCTGCCGTGGGTTCGGCGGGGGCTGCGGGTTCGTCGGCGGCAAGCTTGCAGGAGCACAGCATCAGCGCGCACATAAGCACAGCCATCATAAGCATAACATGCTTTCTTATTTTCATTCTGTCACCTCTATAAAAAATACGGGATGAACGCTCCATCCCTGTATATAATGATAATACCCATTACAGCGCGTGTCAATACCGACCGTATTGACGCGAAAAGCGGCAAAGTATAGAATATAAGGCGTAACAAAAAATATGAAAGGGGCGGCGCGGTGCGCCGCGGAGTAAAAAGAAAGATGGATAAAGCGGATAAGCCGTCAACGCGGCTTATAGATCTGTTTCTTGCGTTTGCACGGGTGGGAATGCTCACGTTCGGCGGGGGCGTGGCAATGCTGCCGATGCTGGAACGCGAATGCGTGCAGCGCTTCGGCTGGGTAAACAACGATGAGCTTACGGATTATTTTGCAATCGGCCAATGCACGCCCGGCATAATTGCCGTAAATACGGCAACGTTTGTGGGCAGCAAGCAGCGCGGCGCATTGGGCGCGGCTGTGGCAACGCTTGGCGTTATATCCCCCAGCATAGTTATAATATTGATAATTGCCGCCGTGCTCAACGGCTTTGCCGATAATCCGTATGTTATCCATGCGTTTGCGGGCATACGCGCGGCGGTCTGCGCGCTGATGGTCAATGCCGTGGTTCGCCTGTGCAAAAGCAACGTGCGCGATTGGTTCGGCCTTGCGCTTGCGGCGGCGGCGTTCGTGCTTACGGTGGTTATCGATATTTCGCCCGTATTTCCGGTGCTCGGCGCGGCAATATTGGGCATATTCGCCGGAATGTTTACGGAACGGGGAGGAAAGCAATGAGCATTTATTTTACGCTGTTCTGGGAATTTTTCAAAACCGGCCTTTTCGCAATAGGCGGCGGCATGGCAACATTGCCTTTTTTGAGCAGCATGGCGGAACGCTTCCCGTGGCTCACGCAGGAGCAGCTTGCCAACATGATAGCCGTATCCGAATCAACGCCGGGGCCGCTTGGCATAAACTGCGCAACGTATGCGGGCTACAACGCCGCAGGCGTGCCGGGGGCGATAATTGCAAGCATTTCGGAAGTGCTGCCAAGCTACATCATAATTTTGATAATATCAAAAATGCTCCGCCGCTTCAGCCAAAGCAAATATGTTTCCTTCGCCTTCGGCGGGCTGAGGCCGGCGGCAACCGGGCTTATAGCCGCAGCGGCATGGGGAGTTGTGTCCATAGTGCTGTTCAATTTTTCCGCGTTTGCTTCGGGCGGAATAGCGGCGGTATTCAATATCGGTGCGGCGTCGGTTTTCGCGCTCATGATGGTATTGACCAATATAAAGCCGCTCAAAAAGCTGCATCCGCTTTACTTTATCGCGTTTGCGGCGGTATTGGGGATAGTGTTTGAATTATGAGCGAAAATATCGAAAGCGCGTTCCGTTTCTGCCCGGTGTACAGCGGCTCCTCCGGCAATATGCTCTTTGCCGAAGGCGGCGGCGCGCGCATATTGATAGACTGCGGCTTTGCGGGCAGCACCGCGGCTAAAGCCATGGCGGAGATAGGCGTTCCGCTCGATACAATAGACGCTATACTCGTTACCCATGACCACAGCGACCATACAAAGGGCGTGGGCATACTCAGCAGACGTTACCATATTTCCGTTTACGCAAACGAAGGCACGTTCCGCGCCATGGCGCCCATAATAGGCAAATTGGGCGACGGCATGGCCCGCGTGTTCGTTACAGGATGCGACTTTTTTATAAAGCAGCTTAATGTGCTCACGTTCCCAACCCCGCACGACGCGGCGGAAAGCGTGGGTTTCACGCTGGGCTGCGGCGGCAAGCATGTGTCCGTAATGACGGACATAGGCTGCTTTGACGAGCGGCTGCTTTCCTGCGCCGCAGGGAGCGACCTTGTGCTGCTGGAAGCCAATCACGATGTTGACATGCTGAAGGTCGGCCCGTATCCGTATCCGCTCAAGCGCCGCATACTGAGCGACCACGGTCATCTTTCAAACGACGACTGCGCGTCCGCGCTTATAAAGCTTTACCAAACCGGCGTACACCGCGCCATATTGGGGCACCTTAGCGGGGAGAACAACATGGAAGCCCTTGCGCTTGAAACCGTGCGCCAGGGGCTTAGGCGGGCGGATATACCGGACGGCGATTTTGCGCTGGACGTGGCGCACCGCGGCAAAATAGGCAAAATGTATGAAATATAAGGAGCGCATATGACTATACGCATACTTTGCGTGGGCAAAATAAAGGAAGCGTTTTACCGCGACGCCATAGCGGAGCTTATGAAGCGCATGGGCCGCTACGCCGCGGCGGAGGTTATTGAGGTTGCGGAGGAAAAAGCGCCGGAGGGCCTGAGTCAGGCCGAAAAGGAGCAGATACTTGCAAACGAGGGCGAAAGGCTGCTTGGCAAAACCGACGAGCGCGATCATATCATAGCCCTGTGCATAGAGGGCAAAAAGCTGACGAGCGAGGCATTTGCCGCGCATATCAACGCCGCCATGCTTGCGGGCAAAAGCCGCATAGTGTTCATAATAGGCGGCTCCTTCGGCCTGCACCCAAGCGTTAAGCGCCGCGCGGATATGCTGCTTTCGTTCAGCGATATGACATTCCCGCATCAGCTCTTCCGCGTTATGCTCGCAGAGCAAATATACCGCGCGTTCAAAATAAACAATAACGAGCCGTATCATAAGTAAAAAACCGTTCTATTACGAAATCGGGTAAAATTCTCCCTCTTTCCCGTAATAGAACGCATTTAACAACTGTAAATCTGCTGCTTACGCGCACTTTCTTCTAAGCATCAGCCTTTTTACCAGCGTGCAAAGGTCGCGCGCGGCGGCAATAAGGCCGCGGCGTTCGTAGTAGCGGTCGCCCTCGGGCGGGGTAAGGCTGTGTTTTTCTATCAGCTCATTCAGTCCGCCTTCAAATATCTTATATTTTTCAAGCCTTGCTTCAAGGTCGCCTATGTCCGAAACGTCGTCCATACCTATAACGTAGGACGTGAAGCTTACGCAGGTGTATGCATCCTTCAGCCTGTATCGTTTGCCGAACGGCAGCGCAGCCGCGTCGAACAGGTTATATATCATGCTTTCGCTGCGCTCTATCGCATCGTTCAGCCTTGCACGGGCGGCGGCATATTCTTCCTCCGTCATGTCCACGCGGCAAAGCTTTATCGGCACATCCATGGCGTTTATAATGTAATGCACGGGATATTCGCGCACAAAGCCGCCCGAAAAGGGCGAATCGTGCCTTTTGCGTGAAAAGGAGTATACCGTATAAAGCTTTTCATCCAGCGAAAGCGCAACGTGGGAATAGCGGCTGTTGCGCAGGAACACGCGGATAAAGCAGCCTATTTTGGTGTTCTGCCGCGAAAACAGAACATACATGCACCGTTGCATGGCATATCCTCCACTAAGTCGTTTTGTTTACAGCAGCGTCTGCCCGTTTATTGTCAGGCGGAATTTAAGTCCCAGCTTTTCCGCAGCCTTGCGGCAAAGCAGCATGCGCTTGAGGAAAATTTCAAAATAATCCATAACGGAGCAATACTGCGTATCTATCGTCATTGTAAGGGTAACGTTTTCGTGCGCGTCGTCTATTGTGGTGCTTGCTTCGCGCACGGCAAAATTCACCCGGTCGTGAATGTCAAACGCGGCAAACTCCGCCTTGCGCACGCGGGTGTAGCGCACGTCCGTCTTGTCCGCTATTATAAGCGCGGCTGAAATCGCGCTCACAGGCACCCCCGTGCCTTCATCGTGGTTACCTATGGCGGCAACTATTTTTGCTATGTCCTCCGCATCCGCGCCAAGGCGGTCAAGTATCCTGAACGCCATTACCGCGCCGCTCTGCGCGTGGTCAATGCGGTTTATAACGTTGCCTATGTCGTGCATATAGGCTGCTATCTGCGCAAGCTCTATCTCCCGCTTGTCGTAGCCTAATGTGGAAAGTATATATGCGGCCACGTCCGCCGTTTTGCCAACGTGGGCAAAGCTGTGCTCCGTGAACCCAAGCTCGCCCAGCGATGCGTCAGCCATGCGGATGTAAGTCTTAATGGACGGGTCGGCCTTTACCTGCTCAAGAGTTATCATTGACATTCTCCGGTTTCATATTCATTTTACCCATATATAATAACTCATTTTTCTTAATTTGACCATATGCGCGCCGCACGTTATAATATGTTTACAAATATTGTAGGAGCCGCAGCATTATGAAGATAACGCGCTTTGCATTGGGCATACGCTTCGCCGCCATGGCGGAGCAGCCTCATAAGGAATTCGCAAGGAAAATATTCGAAGGCATATTCTCCGTGCTCACGCTGAGCGAGCTGGAGGATCTCACTTTATACGGCGGGGCGGATCCGTTCAGTCCCGCGAATGCCGAAGGCGAGGAGAGCGACGTTTACCTTGTTGTGCTCATGGGCGGCAAGCTGAAGCAGATGCGCAAGGTTTACCATGCCATTGCCGATGATGCGGCGCTTGATATGTACATGGTGCATAACCGCCCCTTTGTTGAAAACAACCGCCTTTATAAGGTGGAAGGGCTGGACTACTTCGGCCAGGTGCGCCCAAACGGCCGCATAGAAGGCGGGGACGGAACGCTGGACGGCCTTAGCGTGCCGAAGAAGCGCGGCCGCCGCAAGCCTGTAGGCAAGGGCATACGGGTAATGCTCGCCCCTGCGGATTACGAGCGCCTGACAAGCACCGATGCAATAAAGCGCATGACCGTTGCCGCGCGCAGGCATTTTCAGGGCGTTAAGCTTGCCCCCTTCCCTATAAATGACGGCGGCGAAGGCTTCGGCGCAAGCATAGTTACCGCAACAGGCGGCGCGGCAAGGAAAATAGCCGTAACGTCCGGCACGCTGGACGGAAAGCGGGACGCTTATTACGGCGTTGTCAGCGGCAGAACCGCCGTAATAGAAACGGCGCAGGGCTTCAGCGCGGGCGGAATATCATCAATAGCTGTTGGCGAGATGCTGCGCCGCGCCCTTGACGAGGGGCTGAAAAGCATAATAATAGGCGTGCACGATGCCCAAATGGGCGATGGCGGCATGGGCTTTGCCCGGGCGCTTGGCGTGCGCTTCTTCGATAAGGACGGCGCCGAGCTTGACGCTTCACGCGATGCGCTGCCGCTTATTGAGCGGGCGGAGGCGGACTATATCCATCCGCGCATGGGCGAAGTGAAGCTTCTTTGTATAGATGCTTCCTCACCCGCGGACGCGATAGCGGGCATAGACAGGCTAAACGCCGCGCTGAGCGCCGCATTCGGGCGGGAGATAGACCATACGCTCGGCTTTGCGGGCATAGTCTGCGCGCTGAGCGGCGGACGTTACAGCCGCGATTATGACGATCTGCTCGAAGCCATAAACTTCAATAAGCTTGCGCGGAACACCGCGCTCGTTGCCACTGGCTGCTCCGCGCTCGATACGGCGGCCATGCAGCCGGGCAGGCCGATGTATTGCATAGTTAAGCGGTGCGCCGCGCTGAAAATCCCCGTTGCAATGGTGGTGAACCAAATCGGCGACGGCGCGGCGGAGCTGTATTCAATAACCAACGCCGGCATAATGACGATAGGCTCTTCCGCCGCTGATACTCCGGAAGAAACCGTTAGGAAGTTCGACAGCGCGGCGGACAGAATGTTCCGCTTCATAAGAATGGGGCGCGATGTTGAAAAGATAGGCGCGCCCAAGCAGCCAAAGCTTAAGCCGTGGCTCACGCTGCTTATAGACAGCTGGAAAAAATAACCGCGTGCGCAGTGCGCGCATGCATGATAGAATAATAAAAATCGCCGGTTTTTGGCGAAATAAGGGGTTTAACAGTATTGAGTAAGGGTATTAAAAAGGCGGCGCTTGCGCTGTGCATATTCGCGTTCATACTTTCGGCGCTGCCCGCGCCCAATTTGGCGGCGGAACCGGCGTCCCAAACCGTGCGCGTTAAGCTATCTACCAATAACGCAACGGCTATCGCCGTAAGCGTAAAGGGCGAATATTTCATAAAGGAATGCGGTCTTCTGCTGCCAAGCGGCACGCTTACATTGCGTTCCAACTTCAACGGCACCATTTCAGCCGTCCATTCAACATACGGAGAGCTTTATTCGGGCGATACAATATCCCTTATGCGCACGGACATGCAGCCCTCGGCAGGCTATCTTTCGTTCAATTCGCGCCGCTACCTTGGCCATCTTTACGCCCGCGCCCTTTCAAGCGGATATATTCAGCTTGTGAACGAGGTTCCCGTTGCGCATTATCTTTACGGCGTTGTGGCATACGAAATGAACAACCTTTACCCGCTGGACGCTTTGAAGGCGCAGGCCATAGCCGCCAAATCCTATGTGCTTTCAATAATTGCGGAAAAGCCCAACGCAAGTTATCATATAGGCGATACCTCGGCCGATCAGGTGTATAAGGGCTATAATTCAAGCTATACAAACGTTATCGAGGCCGTGGATTCAACCATATCAGAAGTGCTCACCGTGAACGGCAGAATACTAACCGCGTATTACAGCGCCTCAAACGGCGGGGAAACCACCGTCCCCGGCACCGCATGGCCCGGCAAAAGAATAAGCAACGCGGGCTTTGCCGTTGCGCTTGACCATTACGATACCGCCAATTCACTAAGCCTGAAGGAAACCGTTACAATCCCCATAAACAGCCCCGGGCAAATATCGCAGCAGCTTTACGATATGCTCATAGCCAAGCTTACGCAGTACCGCGGCGTGCAGGCGCAGGGGCTTAACCTTATACGCAGCGTTGAGCTGAGCGACCCCAAGGGCCGCGGCGAGCAGCGCAGCATGACCACCATGACAATAGTTGTGGACGGCATATTCGCAGGCGAAGTGGAGCAGAATATAACGCTTCGGTTCAACGTGAGCGAGCTTTTGCTTTACCGCGTATGCACAAACAGCAAACTGCGCAGCTATTGGGGCGAATATTCATCCGACGGCATCACTTACACCATATATCATGTGCGCTGGGGTCACGGCGTCGGCCTTAGCCAGCGCGGGGCGCAGCAGCGCGCAAGCCAGGGCGAAAATTACCGCAGCATACTTGCTTTCTATTACCCCGGCGCGACGCTTGCAAATTACAGCATAACAATTCCCTCCGCCCCTGCAAAGCCCGGCGAGCCCGACCCTACCCCAACGCCGGAGCAGACCGCAAATCCCACCCCAACGCCCGATAGCGGCGGCACCGTGGGCATGATAAGCATTGGCACGGGCGTTACCACGGCGCGCGTGAATATTCGCCGCGGTGCGGGCACAAAGTATGAATCCCTGATGCTGATGCCAAAGGGCACCAAGCTGACCGTTTATGATTACGACAACGGCTGGTACTATGCCGAAATTGACGGCAAGGGCATAGCGGGCTTCGTTATAGGCGATTATGTCAAATTTACCGCCGCAAAGAACGAACCAACGCCCACACCCAACGATTCTCCATCGGCCACACCCACGGCTGAGCCTTCCGATACGCCGGGCATAAGCGGCACGGTGGACATTGGCACGGTTACGGGCAGCGGCGTGAACCTGCGCACGGGGCCGGACACGTCCTATGCTTCCATAAAAAAGCTTGATAAAAACACGCTTATAATAATACTTGGGACAGAGGGCAAATGGACGCGCGTTGTGGCCGGAGACAACGAAGGCTATATCCACAGCGACTATGTTAAAAAGACCGGCACCGCCGTTATTGATTCAAACGAAACGCCAAGCGTGCCTAAGCATGGCGAGGGCGAAACAACGGGCAGCGTGAACCTTCGCGCAGGGGAAGGCACAAACACGAAAAAGCTTGCAGTGCTGAAAAAAGGCACCAAGCTTGAGCTTATAGCCCTTTCAAACGGCTGGTATAAAATAAGCTGCGCCGCGGGCGAGGGCTACGTCAGCGCAAAATACGTGCGCATAATAACGGCCCTGCCCGAAAACGGCGCCGATACGGACGAAGGCAAGGATACCGAACCGGATGCCCCCTCCGCAATAGGCACGGGCGTTACCACGGGCACGGTGAACATGCGCGAAAAAGCAAGCACATCGTCAAAGATTTTAACCAAGCTGAAGCGCGGCACCGAGGTTACGCTTTACTCCCTTTCAAACGGCTGGTACGAGGCCGAATGCGGCGGCAAGCGCGGCTATCTTTACGCAAAATACGTTAAGAAAACGGCCGACGCCGCGCCGTCTCAGCCCGAAACGCCGGAAGCTCCCGAACCCCCTGGCGTAACGCCGGAAGGCGACGGCAAGGGCAGCACAAAGGTGGAGCTTGCATCCGGCAAAACCAACGCCAAGGTGAACATGCGCACCGGCGCATCAACGTCCGGCACGGGCGTACTCGGCACGCTTGCCGCGGGAACAAAGCTGAACATATTGGCGGAAATGGGAGACTGGTACTATGTGCTTTACGATGGGCGCACGGGCTTCTGCGTAAAGGCATACGTCAACGTGCTGTCCCAAGGGACGGTGGGCATATATAAGGGAGATACGGCAATAACCCTTATATCCGCCACAATAAAGTCCAATGTGAACTTCCGTACCGGGCCGGACACGACATACGCCATAATACGCCGGCTTAACAAGGGTGACGCCGCAATGGTATACATGATAAACGGCGGCTGGTGCCTTGCAAGGTGCGGCGATGATTACGGCTTCATCAGCAAGGAATACGTTAAGCTTAGATAACAAACAGAACAAACCAAAGCATAAAAAGGCAGCGCAATAACCCCCTCCGCGCTGCCTTTTCGGGCCTTTTAGGGAAAGGCCCTGTCTGGGATTTACCCCTCCCGCACTGTAACGCATGGTGGTGACATGCGCTGATGCATATGATACGCCAAATGCGGTGCAGTATGCTGAACCGTGTAATAAAGTGCTGTTTTTATGTAATTTTTTGCATTTGCTTGACAAGGGCCTGCTCCGTATAATACCATTGAATCGACAAATATTCCGTATTTACAGTCTTGATCGGGGGTCAATATGAGCAATTTTGCGATTTCAATGGTAGGCAACGCAATAATAGGCTTTTTGATGGCGGCATTCGTGCTGTCCGTATTAAAGCCGCGGTTCAACTTTGCGCTTACGGCAGTCATAACGCTGTTCGTTGTGTTTTACGCCAGCCTATACGGCATGCTGCTTTTGCCCGCGAACACGCCGCCGCTTATAAAAATGAGCATAGGCATTGTGTGGGACACCTGCTGGGGATTGTTCCTGTTTACGGATAAGCGTATGAAGGTTGTTTTAAGCGTGAGCCTTGTGTTCATGCATGAAGCCATCTGCGAAGTTATGACGCAGCTTATATTCAACGTGCATTACACAAGCTCCGCCGAAGTTTACAGCTCTCCTCTTAACCTTTTAACATGGTATGCAATATACATAATAATGTTCGCAACGCTGCTGTTCCTTTCAACGCTGGTAATAAACCGCTCTTCGGACAGGCTTACCTGGCGCGAACTTATTTTATTTGCCATATTCCCCATCGCGCAGGTGGTAATGAGCATGTGGATACTCGATCCGCCGGATGCGGACAGCGCATATATTGCCCGCATAGGCACGATACTTTTCTGCATAGCCAGTGACGTTTCGCTTTACCTTGCGGTGCGCGGAATGTCCCAGCGGGCGGAGCTTAAGCTGAGCAACGAAATGCTGAGCGAGCAGATAGAGAACGAAAAAACGCACTATGCCGCGCTGGTCGATCAATACGAAGCGGTGCGCTCCCTGCGGCACGACATTGCCAACCATATGTATACCATTCAGGCGCTGCTTTCAAGCGGCGATGCTGAGCAGGCCGCAAAATACGCCGCGGAGATAATACCGCGGCACACCTTTTCATCCACGCTCGGCCAATGCGAAAACAGAATAGTTGATGCATTCATGGCATCCCGCCTTGAAAAGCTGAAGGACAGCGGCATAAGGATAGAAACGGACATTGCGCTGCCGTACGAATCCCGCATTGCAAATGCCGATATGATAATCGCCCTCGGCAACATGCTGAACAATGCTGAAGAAGCCTGCCGCGCGGTGAAAGGCGCGGAGCCGTTCATACGCATATGGGCGCGGGAGGAAAACGGCTGCTGCACAATAAGGATGGAAAACTCCGCCGCCGCGGCCGATACGCGCAAAAAGGCGCGGATACACGGCCTTGAGCGCGGGCTTGGCACGGGCATAATAAACAACATTGCCCGTCAATACAACGGCACGTTCATAACCGGCGCAAAGGGCGGCGTGTTCAGCGCGGCGCTCACCATGCAGGTGCCGGCGGAGACGCATGCCAAGCAGCATACGGAGGGAGCAGAATGCTGAACATAGCCATTTGCGATGACGATGCGTTGCACGGCCGCCATACTGCGGCGCAGATAAGCGCCCTTGACGGGTTTGTCGCGGCGAAGCTTAGCCTTTTCACAAGCGCGGATAATTTGATATACGCCATAACGGAGGATAACTACGCCGTTGACATTGCGGTGCTGGATATTCAGATGGAATCCATGGACGGGATAGAGCTTGCAAAGCGCATAAACGAGCTTGCGCCCGAATGCCAGATTATATTCCTGAGCGGGCATATAGAATACGCCTCAAAGGTATATGACGCGGAGCACGTTTTCTTCGTGCTGAAATCACAAAGCGAAACCTATCTTAAAGGCGCGCTTGAAAAGGCCATGCACCGCCGCGAAGGCGCCAAGGCAAACTATATCGTAATAACAAACGGCGCGAACGCGCAGCGCATACCGTGGGACAGGGTGCAGTATTTGGAGCGCGTATTGCGGCGCACAAGGGTTGTAGCGGCGGACGGCGAATACTGGACAAGCGCCGCGCCTAAGGAGCTTGTGGCCGGACTGGACGAAGCCGTATACTGCCGCTGCCATAACAGCTATTATGTAAACACGGCCTGCCTTGCGGCAATGCTGCCGGGCGAATTCATATTAAAAAGCGGCGCGCATATACCCATAAGCCGCAGCCTTTCGCGCCAGGCGAAGGAAACTTTTCTATTCGCCGGGCCGCGGTTTGGCGTTTGAAACGGCGCGGCAGCCGATATATTGCCGGCTGCGCCTTTGGTGAGCATTGCTTTGCGGAGCGCCTATCCGTTTTGCTGCTTTTCCTTTATTTTTCGGTTCAGTTTCCTTACCTGCGCCTTGATATACAGAAAAATGCAAAGCCATATTACGGCGGCGGCGCCCAAGGCAATCAAAAGCCCCTGCGCTACACTTCCTATGTCGGATTCCATCCAGCCTGCAAAATACGCCGTAAGCAGATAGACCGCCGTGCCTATGACCATGTGTATAAGCGTCCTGAGCCATAGGGCAAGCCGCTCGTTTTCGTAAATCAGGGACGGAACATTGAAGCCCAATGATATTGCGATAAAGCAGAGCGCGCTAAGCTGCCATTCCTCCCCCGTTCTCGTTGCAAAGAAAGCGTTTGCGCCGCCCGCAAAAACAGGGGCGATGAAAAGCATTGCAACGAAAACGAAGCAGCCCATGCCAACGCCGGAGCAAATCTTTTTAAGTAACTTCTTCACCATATATGCCTCCTTACAGTCCAAGATATTTTTTGAAAGCGGGCAGATACTTACGCGAGATGCACTCCTTGCAGCCGTTTTTAAGAACAAGGAGCATAAGCCCGCCCAATGTCGGTTCAACATGGTCAATGCAGCTTAGGTTCGCAAGCGTCCCTTTGGATATCCGCATAAACCCTTTCCCGAGAATCTCTTCAAATTCGTAAAGCCGCTTGCCGCCGTCATACCGCTTTGCCTTGGTATATACGGCCGTCCTTTCGTTTTCCGCCCGAATCATGTATATTTCATCGGGGCGAAGCACTATTATGCTGTCGTTTTCCCTTACGGGGATCACGTCGGGCGTTTCCTTTTCCAGCAATGCCGCCGCGCGGCGTATTTCGGACGTTATATCGCCTGCATATATCACAGCATACGGCTCCTTTAATTCGGGCAGCACCTTTATTTCCACCTTCATGGGTATCACCTCGTTCCCTTTGCCCTTGTAAGCATATTATAAAAGAAATGCTCCGTTTTGTCCTGAGTTCATCGGTAAATGGCCGATTTTGGCGGGTAAGCTGCAGCCCGCGCGGAGTAATATATAGGCAGGCAGGCGCGGCTGCGGCTTTTCCGTTCCCCAAACAGAAAACGCTTCGGCGGTTATTTCCCCGTCCGAAGCGTTGTTAGCGTTATATGTGTTGAGTTTAGGGCGTTTGGCCGTCAGGCGTGAATCAGTTCCAAAGCTTTTCGGTATACACGCCCTTTTGTTTCAGCTCTTTGAGCTTCTGCATAACAACGGGCTTGTCATCCTTATGCGTTACGCCGAACCAAGCGTCGTGCGTGGGTTCAACATGTACCCGCACCTTGCCCGCCTGTATTGCGCTGCAAACGGCAACGGGCAGCAGATCCTCGTACTTCATGGGGTTCCTTTCAAGGCCGGCGGCTATGTTGGCGCGGAAATTATCGTCCAGAATATCGAATATGCTGTTTGAAAATCCCCAGCAGTTCATGGATACGGTGGTTCCCTTGGGTATGGCTATGGTGGTGCCGTCGTCCTCCGTGGCTACTGCGCCGCAATCCGCGCGGGCAATGCGCATACGCTCGACTATCGAGGTAAGGTAGCCTTCGCCGTTCACCTGGCATACGCCGCGCGTGACCTCGCCGTTTTCGGGCAGGGTGTTTTCCACGGGATAGCCCACGGCAAGGTGCTCGTTTGCGCCATGCTCGCTTGTGAGGAATTTATAAAGATGCTCAAACGCTTCCGGCCCATAATAATCGTCCGCATTTATAACGGCAAACGGCCTTGTGCCCACGGCGGGACGCGCGCAAAGCACGGCATGGGTGGTGCCGAGCGGCTTTTCACGGCCTTCGGGCAGGGTTATGCCTTCCGGCAGCATATCGAGTTCCTGATAGGCATAGCTCACTTTAAGATATTTGGACACCCTGTCGCCAATGGCTGCGTGAAACGCGCCGCTTATGTTTTTCTTAATAAGGAATATCACCTCGTCAAAGCCGGCGCGGTGAGCATCGAACACGGAAAAGTCGATTATTATATGCCCTTCTTCGTCCACGGGGTCTATTTGTTTAAGGCTGCCGTAGCGGCTG
>ERZ779851.1451-NODE-1451-length-20805-cov-9.403181_pt1 | contig 20805 bp, 26 predicted proteins | sample MGYA00511094_ERZ779851 | MGnify/ENA primary metagenome ERZ779851 (study PRJEB29588, sample SAMEA2155512) | human gut metagenome | biome: human gut; feature: human-associated habitat; material: faeces | place: Denmark | collected 2008/2010 ...
TACAAGCTACACTTGGCAATCAGAACCCCACGGGCTTGCCCGTGGGAGTAGTCAGGAAAATATCAAGAGTAAACTGTACAAAGATAAAAGACATGAACTACTCAATGAAACAAATAAAGAAATAGTATATAAAGATGTTCTAGATTTTTTCTATGCTAATTAATACAGGAGGTAATATATGGCTTTTGATTTTAAGAAAGAATATAAAGAATTCTACATGCCTAAAAATAAACCCATGATAGTCACTATTCCCCCTGCTAACTATATTGCGATAAGAGGACAAGGCAATCCAAACGAGGAAGGTGGGGATTATCAGAAGGCTATTAGTGTACTATATGCAGTCGCTTATACACTTAAGATGAGCTATAAAACAAATTATAAGATAGAAGGATTCTTTGAATATGTGGTTCCTCCACTAGAAGGTTTCTGGTGGCAGGATGGTATTGCAGGTATAGATTATGATGATAAATTTACTTTTAACTGGATTTCAGTGATTCGTTTACCAGATTTTATCACTAAAAAAGATTTTGAATGGGCAGTAGAAACTGCATCTATTAAAAAAAATGGATTGTTCTTGTGCTGAATTTATTACTATTGATGAGGGATTATGTGTACAGATGATGCATATTGGTCCTTTTGATGATGAACTGGTTTCTGTTGCATTTATGGATAAATATCTAGAAGAAAATGGATATATCAATGATCTTTCAAAAGAAAGATTACATCATGAAATATATCTTTCTGATGCAAGAAGAGTCGCACCAGAAAAATGGAAAACTGTCATTAGACATCCAATCAAAAAAAGGAGTTAAGTATGAATGAAAAAATAGGAGAAGTTTTCTCTATCACAAAAGATAACGAGCCTATACCAGGCTGTACGACTTCTAAAGCAGTAAATGATAAACTGTCTTATTTCTTACTTGCAAGAAATACAGATATAAGTGCTGAAATATATCCTTACTATAAGATGATTTATGTCTTGAAAGGTCAGCTGGAAGTCTATGGAAATAATGGCTATACTAAAGTAGTTAAAGAAAAGGAAAGTTTTATTACATTCACTGATACCCCAATAGGTATAAGAACTAAAGATGGTGTCATATATACAGAAACAATGATTAGGAGGACAGATATTATGAACGAAATGATTAAACCAGGAGAAGTATTTAAACTTGCAGAACTATTACCTTATTCAGAAGGTAAGATTATCAATATGGATATTGTACATAATGAGAAGATGAAATTTGTAGTAATGGCATTTGATGAAGGAACTGGACTTACTGAACATGCAGCACCAGGAGAAGCTATCATCTTCGCATTAGATGGTGAAGGTATTATTAGTTATGAAGGTAAAGACCATGTCATTAAAGCAGGAGAAAACTTCTGTTTTGCGAAGGGTGGCATGCATGCAGTCAAAGCATCTAAACGTTTCAAGATGGCATTACTTCTTACATTAGAATAATGGATGTATTACCTAGAACGAGATTCAATGTAGTCTCGTTTTTTTATATTTCTTGAAATAGTTTCATTTAATATGGAACTTTGGAATAGAAGCATTACCTTATTCTTACTTGATAGGCTGGATTGCCATGTTATTAGTGAAAGCACCTCTCATGATTCGTATATATAAGAAAAAATAGAAATAATTAGGGCGATAGGGAAATCCTGTCGCTTTTACTATATAATGGAATAAAGGAGGAGGTTTTCATGGCAATACAAGAAAAGGCTGAATTAATACTCAAGGATATAAAGAAAGAAAAAGGAAACAACCCTATACAGATATTTAAAAGAATTGTAGATCATGGCTATATCAATATTCATGGACCAGAACATCATATTTTAGATGGAGCATGTTTACTTGTCGCATTTAGAAATGCAGGTGGTGAAATTGATTTAGATGATGCATTAAACAAAATTATGATAGAAGGATTAAGAATGCATAGGGCTATATGTGGTTTATGGGGTATATGCGGTGCAGTCACATCACTTGGTGCAGCATTATCACTCATTGATTATACAGGACCTTTATCGCTAGATGGTACCTGGGGAGATCATATGGAATTTACTTCAAACGCATTAAAGAACTTAGGTGAAATCAATGGGCCTAGATGTTGTAAAAGAGACGCAATGATTTCATTTAGGAATGCGATTGATTATATCAATGCGCATTATGATGTCACTTTAGAATATGAACATTCATCTTGTCACTATTCAAAACTGAATAAACAATGTATAAAGGAGAGATGTCCTTATTATGGATAAAAAGAAAGTTGCATTTATATGTGTTCATAATTCATGTAGAAGTCAGATAGCTGAAGCATTAGGACATTATCTCGCATCTGATGTTTTTGAAAGTTACTCCGCAGGAACGGAAACAAAACCATTCATTAATCAGGATGCTGTTCGTATAATGAAACAGATGTATGGCATAGATATGGAAGAAACGCAATATTCTAAACTTATAAATGATATTCCAAAACCGGACATTGCGATTTCTATGGGATGTAATGTAGGATGTCCATTCATAGGTAGACCTTTTGATGATAACTGGGGATTATTAGATCCTACAGGTAAAAGTGATGAAGAATTCGTAAAAATTATTAAACAAATTGAAACTAAAATATTAGATTTAAAGGATAATTTAATGAACTAGTAAGATTCATTATGAAAACTATTTCTCGCTTATTCTCTCTCATATTATGTGTGCTGTTGTTGCTTATAACTATTGTAATATGGAATGGCACATTAAAGTGGGAGGAACGAGTGCTCCAGTTGAAATTGCCTATCTCTATGCTATTCCTTTTTTGATTGGAATTGTCTTGTGTCTGATTGGTGTATTCTATTTTAAGAAAAAATCACGTTAATTTATATAATGTATAATCATAAGGAGATGTAATTATGGATAAAATTAAAAAGAACTGGATCTATTATCTCATTATTATCATTACTTTCTATCTTATTCCAATATTAATTAAAGATACAGGAAGTGGTATATTTATTCTACTCATTGTCATTCCTCTTATAACACTGTTCACTTCCATTATTTATGGATTAAGCAATAAATTTGATTTCATTTACCCTCTTATTGTCGCAATTCTGTTTATTCCTACATTATTCATATATTACAACACTTCAGCATGGGTCTATGTTATTGCCTATTCTATGATTGCTCTCATAGGAGAACTATTAGGTAAAACACTTCAAAGAAAATAATAATTCTCTTGCCTTGAAGTTCACTTTAGCCTTTAAGCTATTCTTATAGGAAAGGAAGGATGTTATGAGTAAAAAAGTCGTTGTATTATCAACAAGTTTGAGAAGTAATAGTAATTCAGAATTACTTGCGAAAAGTTTTGTAGAAGGGGCAAAAGAATCTGGAAATGAGGTAGAATATATCTCACTTAAAAATAAAGATATTCGTTTCTGTATTGGATGTCTTGCATGTCAAAAACTAGGACATTGTGTTATTAAGGATGATGTTACAGATATTATGGATAGTGTACTTAATGCAGATGTTATTGTATGGGCTACACCCATTTATTATTATGAAATGAGTGGTCAGATGAAAACTCTTATTGATCGTCTTAATCCAATGTATTCTAAAGATTATAAGTTTAGAGATGTATATCTTCTTGCGACAGCTGCAGAAGAAGGAGACGAAGTCTTTGAAAAAGCTATTACTGGACTTAATGGCTGGATTGATTGTTTTGAAAAGACATCTATTAAAGGCACTGTACTTTGTGGTGGTGTATCTAGTGGTGGAGATATATCTAGTAATACTAAACTCAAAGAAGCCTACAATCTAGGTTCTCATGTATAAGGCAGACATTGTGATATTTGATTATGCAATTGCTGCACCATTTATCTTACCTGCAGGAACTGATACAATTATTAAATGCACACTTGCGAAATGGACAGGTCTTGCCTTTAAAATTCCGTGTACCTCATTAGAAGAATGTAAGAGTAAAGATGAACTAAAATAAACAGGCATCTATTTCTTATTTGGGAGAGATGAAGCGACCAATAAAGGTATTGTCTATATTGGGCAGGCAGGAGTGCGTAAGAATGGTAAAGGTATAAGACAATTAGATGAAGAATCATAAGCATGAACACATGATGTTCATGTTTTTTTGTTAGTTATAACTAATATATTAATTGTGATATCTATTTCATAGTGATATACTGAATCTGTAAGTTAGCCCTTACTAACAAAAAGGTAATATCATGATAATACTTATATACGTTGCAGGGGTTATTGGTTCTTTATATGCAGTTTTGTTGAAAGAAGCAGGGTATGATACAACTATTTATGCAAGAGGACATAGACTTGAAGTCCTTCAAAATCAAGAACTCCTTTATAATCAAAAAAAGTAGATATCAAGATCATTGATCACTTACAAGATAATGATATATATGATTTTATTTTTTTAACTATTAGAGAAAATCAATTATATCAAGCACTTAAAGAATTAAAATCCAATAAAAGTAAAACTATCATTACTATGGTCAATACACTAGATAATTATGAAAAAATGGGAAAGTATTGTAGGAAAAGGAAAATATTACCTGCTTTCCCAGGTGTTGGAGGCTCTATCACAAATAATATACTTGATGCAGCACTTACTCCTAAAATTATACAACCCACTACTTTTTCTGAAATATCAGGAAAGAAAACAAAAAGAACAGAACAGCTCTCACAAATATTGAAACATGCGCATATACCTTACCAGCAAGTCAATAATATGCATATATGGCAATTATGTCATCTTGGGATGGTTGTACCTCTTGCGGATGCTTATTATCAAACAGAAAATCCAAAATTTGTAGGACAAGATAAAGTGGTGATGAGAAAAACAACTATTCAGCTTAAAAAGAATTTCAATACATTATATAAAAATCTCAATACCTTATCACCGGTTAAGATGCATATATTCCGCTATTTACCAACATCTATACTCATATATATTTTGTCTCAAACTTTTAAAAGCAGTTTTGGTAAGAAATTTATGTAACAGCATACGATGAAAGCACCAGATGAAATGAGAGAACTACATAAACATTTTTATTATTATATTAAGAAATGGAGATTATGAATATGACAAATGAAGAATATAAACAACTGTCAATCAAAGAATTTACTAAAGCAGCTGGAAGATATGAGGGAAATCATGCAGGTGTCTATGAAATGTGTAAAAAAGATTATCCCGATATTCTAGAAGAAATTGAGAAAGAACCATTCATGAATCTACTAGATGCAGGATGTGGGCCAGCACCTATGATTTCTTTACTATCAGAAAAATATCCTGATAAGTATTATACTGGACTTGATCTTACACCTGCTATGATTGAAGAAACTAAAAAGAAGAATATTCCAAATGCAGTATTTGTAGTAGGGGATTGTGAGAATTTCCCTTTTGAGGAAAACTCATTTGATGCCATTATCCGTTCTATGAGCTTTCATCATTACCCTAATCCACAGGCATTTTTTAATAGTGTAAAAAGATGCTTACGTCCAAAGGGTAGATTAATACTTAGAGATGTTACTAGTGATAATAAACCACTTGTATGGCTTATGAATAAAATTGAAATGCCTCTCGCAAACCTATTTGGTCATAGAGATGTTCAGGTTCCTACAAGAAATCTTGTTTATAAATGTTGTAAAGAAGCAGGATTAAAAGTAGAGAAGTTTGAAATACGTAAAGGGATGCGCCTGCATTGTGTTGTAAGAAAAGAAGGCGATTCAAAATGAAAATAAATGTAAAAGGTGTACCAGAAACAATGATCCAGACTCTTTATGCACGTGCTAAAGAAACAAGTCAAAAGAATCCTAAAATCAAAGATGAAATGGCTGTATCAATAGTCAAACAATTAGATTATGACTTTTCTCAAGCAGATCAAGATAAAACAATGCGTTCTGGTGTGATTGCAAGAACAATTGTATTAGATAAGATGGTAGAGGAATATTTAGATAAACATAAGAACACTATTGTGATTAATATTGCATGTGGTCTTGATACAAGATGTTATCGTATGAAAGGAAAATATATACGCTGGTATAATCTAGATTTACCTGAAACGATGAATATAAGAAAACAGTTTTTAATAGAAACAGGACCTATCTATCAAATCGCGAAGTCAGCTATGGATGAAACCTATACAAATACTATTCACAATGAAGGAGAAGACGTTCTAGTAATCATAGAAGGTTTGACTATGTATTTAACTGAAATTGATATTAAGAAGATCTTTTCTATTATCGAACATGCATTTTCAAATGTCACAATAATGGTTGAAGTGATGTCACCTTTTATGGTGAATCACATTAAAGAAAAATCTATAGAAGACAGTTGCGCAAAATTTACATGGGGTATAAAAAATGGGAAAGAACTAGAAAAACTTATCCCTTCATTTTCTTTTATAAAGGAAGTAAGTCTTGTAGAAGGAATGAAGCAATTGATGCCTATATATCATGTTTTAGGTAAGATTCCTTTTATTTCTCATGTATCTAATAAAATAATCGTGTTAGAAAAACACATTTGACAAAGAGATGATCATAATAAATAAAAGACATTTTTATACAGAAATGGATGGGTTCTATGGTGTTTATTGGCAGTGTAAGAAAGAATCAGACTGTGCAATGATTGGCGATGATTCAGAAAACTATTTAGCCCGTACTTCTGTAAAATGGCTCCATAAGCTTGGTTTAAATGTGATGACTATGTCTCCTGCAAAAAAGGATTATGGACATCATAATTATCCATTAGAACGTATAGAGAAAGCTATAAGATGGTTAAAAACATCCGGTAATCAAAAGATAGGAATTGTCGGTGCCTCGACCACAGGAACTCTCGCTTTAACAGCCGCTTCTTATTTTGAAGATATCACACTCACAAATTGCAATGTGCAATAGAGTAGGACAAGAGAGTGAAATGAACTTCTCTGGAGAATCCATTGTAGTAGGTCCAAATGGGAAAGTTATTAAAAAAGCAGGTGATCAGGAAGAAATCATATATGTTGATATTGATTTGTCTGACTCCAAGAAAATAAGAGAAAGTAGACCCTATACACAGCTAAGAAGAACTAAATTTTATCAATAAAAATTATCTTGCCATAAAGTAAGGTTTAGCCTCTATACTTGTAGTAAGGAGGTTTATTACTATGAGTCAAATATTAGTTGCTTATTTTAGTGCAAGTGGTGTTACAAAGCATGCGGCTGAAGAAGTTGCAAAGGTGGCAGGAGCTGATCTCTATGAAATCAAACCAGAAGTCCCATATACAAAAGCAGATCTTGATTGGATGAATAAGAAATCTAGAAGCAGCATTGAAATGGAAGATAAATCAACACGCCCTGCAATTATTAAAGATAATCTAGATGTATCAAAATATGATCATATTTACTTAGGTTTTCCTAAAATGGAGTACAGTTTATAGTAGTGTATAGCGTGTACCAAGTTATAATTATGGGGTTGAAAATAACAGTATACACAGATAATGTGGAAAAATGTGTATGACGTTTATATAGAAAATAACATTGAAAAAAGAAATTCAAGAATGGGTAAATTCATTAAATTTAAAATAGAATAATAATTACATGAGTGACAGAAGATAAGAATCTGAATTCCCTGTCACTTTTATATTATTTGATAAGAAAAAAGAACTGGTTTATATCCGATAAGAATATAGACTGGTTCTTATTTTTAATATGCTATTATATACACAGGGAGTCGGGGAATGTCGAACTATAGCAAGCCGGAAAAGAAAGCATTGATATCGGTATGAAAGAGTTTTGCAAGTGCAACTAATTCAGATGCCTTAATGTTCATGCGATTTGTTTCCAGTTTGGCATAGGTACTTTTGGTGATGGAGATACCCATAAGATTTAATTTTGCAACTACTTGGTCTTGAGTCATATTGTTTTTATATCGAATTGCTTGGATATTTTTACCAATATCCATATCTGGTCTAATCTTTTGCATAATGATGAACTCCCCTTATAAAATAAAAAGTTTCGTAATACAGAAACATATATATTGATTCTAAAGAATTTAAATTTTATAATGTTTCGTAATAAGGAATTATTTTTAACAGGAAGAGGTAAAAGTATAATGGATGTGGAGATGGAAAAGAGAAAATTTTTAAATCTATGTGGCAAAAGAGATCGAGCATTATTGTCAGGTGAAAAAAGAATGACATTGGGGGATATGGAACGATTGACATATCTGACAGAATTTTTTGAACTGGAGAACTATGGAATCGCCTTATGGAAAGAATTTGGTGATGATGTAAAAGAGCCATTTGAAGCGATGATGAAAATGTTAGATGAGCCGGAGTGCATAGAAGATCGATGGCTTGATGACGAAGCAAAAGGGGAAAAGTGGTTGTTAGAATTTCAGGAACTGGCATTAACGGAAGAATACAGGGAATGGATTCGAAATTATATCGATAAAAAATATGAAGAAAGAGGATTACCATATCCGACAGGAGCAGACTTCGATTAAGAGGTCTGCTTTTTTCTGGTCTTTTGGGAGGTGATAAGAGGTGGAAGTAAGTATTTATGAACTCTTGGCGGCAGCAAGAGAATCGGCTAAATCTGATTATATAAAAGGGGACAGCATTTTGTGTGAGAAGAGATTTCATCCAGATACCCATTACATGGTGGAAATGGAGCTGTTAGAAAATGATAACAGGCTGGGAGAAAAGGGGAATTATATACGGAAGTTTTTGTCAGAACCGGAGTATCTTCCCATTTTACAAAAGCAGGAAAAACATCTCATAAAAATAAAAAGACAGGCAATTGTTCAAAAAGGAAACTTGCGATATATCCCTCCCCCGGACAGGCCGAACCGCCACCGGGAGAGGGATCTTTTATAACCGGCTGGGAAGGAACAGTAGTGTTCCTCTGGCGATAGTGGTATAAAAAAGCCAGATTTTCCGCAGGTTTTGGGACACTGGAACATAGAAAAGTGTTCACGAATGGCACTTTTGCAACGATCCGTTGCAGCAGTGAAAGCATTTTTGACATTACGTTAAACAGAAAAATGAAAGGATGTGATTGCGATAATCATAGGAATTGATCATGGCTATTATGCAATAAAAACAAGACAAGTGTCTTTCCCAAGTGGAATTATTGGGTATGATTACGAGCCGTATACCATGCAGAATGTTCTGCAGTATCAGGGAAAGTATTATGTCTGTGGTACGGGAAGACAGACGCTGGTAAAAAATAAAACGTCCAATGATAATTATTATCTGCTGACGTTGGCAGCCATTGCAGAAGAAATCAAGCATCGGAAAGCGGAACGAAAGACAGAGGTAATTCTGGCTGTCGGACTTCCGCTTTCAAGTTTCGGAAGAGAGAAACAGGGATTCAGGGAGTATCTGTTGCGGAAAGAGCAGCCAGTGCGATTTTTATATGAAAGTGAGTTATATGAGATAACAATAAAAGATGTGAAACTGTTCCCACAGGGATACTCTGCGCTTGCTCTGCATCCAGAGTATCTGAAGAATGAACCGTCTGTTCTGCTTGTTGATATTGGTGGCTGGACCGTTGACCTTATGAGGCTGGACAATGCTGTTCCGAATGCAGCAACGTGCAGGAGTTTGGAGCTTGGAGTGATCCGATGTATTGATGAGACAGCAGAACAGGTGCGTAGAAATACCGGACTGTCTGTAACAGAAACTCAAATTGAGCGTGTGCTTCGGAGGGAATCTTGCAGTATGGCAGAGGAGGCCAGACGGATCATACAGGAAAACGGACGGAAATATATAGAAAGAATACTGTCTGCGGTGACAGAATCCGGGTTTGATCTCCGGGCAGTACCAACCGTATTTATGGGTGGAGGCTCCGCAATTTTAAAACGCCACGTGACCGCACAGGACGCGATTTGCCGCCCCGTTTTTATAGAGGACGTCCATGCCAACGCAACAGGGTATGAACGGATTGTAGAGCAGATGTGGGCGAGATGACACGTCCGGTATATTCGTTCCGCCCAAACCTGAAAAATCCAGAACACCAGAGGGCATGGGAGAAATTTCAAAGTGTTCCAGAAGGGCAGAAAAGCCAGTATCTGGTTCAGGCAATTCTGGAAAAAGAGGATCGGAAATGGATGGAAGAAGTCATTCAAAAGACGATAAAAGAAAGTGTTCGGGAATTAGGAATATGTGGCACTACGGAACAATTGAAAACGAAACCATCATCGGAAGAAATACCAGCTCAGATGATGGATTTTTTATCTCAAATGGAAAATTTGTAAAGGGGGTGAGGCCTATGATTGCACGATACATACATTGTTGGATCTGCTAGGGGTAAGGACAGAAATGTATCGTTATCTTTGGTGGGTATTGTGAATAGCTTTCCATGCGGCTTTGGAGTATGTTGTGTGTAGCGAAAGAGAAAGGAGAAAAGTTATGGCAGAGATGAAAAATATCTGCGGAAAGATCCCGATGGACTTACATGAAAAAGTAAGAGAAGAGATCGAACTCACAGAAAGCAGCACACAAAAATTTTTACAACAGGTCATTGAAGAACATTTCAACAGACTGGAAGGAAAAGGAGAAATAAGCATGGGAGCAGTAAGAACAGTAGCAGTACAGGTATCAGAGGAGTTATTCCAGAGATTAAAAGTAGTCATCGGACAGAAACACATGAAACAGAAAGACTTCTTAATTCAGATTATAGAAGAAGCACTGGAAAAGGCAGAGGCCGAATGGCAAAGCAAAGATCAGCCTGAAGAATCCGAACAGACAATTGGAGAATTGGGAACAGAAGAAACACAACCGGAAGAAAGCACTGAGCCGGAAAGGGACAGCGAACCAGAAGAGGAAAGCGAACCAGATGGAGAGAGCGAACCGAAAGAGGAAAACGAACCAGAAGGGGAGAGTGAACCGAAAGAGGAAAACGAACCAGAAGGGGACAGCGAACCGGAAGAGGAAACTGAACCAGAAAGAGAAACTGATCTGGAAGAAGAAACCAAAACAGAAGAACCAACAGAATGGTAACCAATTGATACAGAATAACGAAGGGCGGTATGAGAAATCATGCCGCCTGTTTTTATCAGCAAAAAGGAGGTTGATAGCCGCAACCATTCAATTTTTTGATCTCTTTAGCGGAATCGGGGGATTCCGTGAAGGCTTAAGACGGGCAGGAAACTTTGTCTGTGTCGGACATTGCGAGGTGGATACTTATGCGGATAAGAACTACCGATTGCTGTTTGACACAGAAGGGGAGTGGTATTGTAGTGATGCAAGAACAATTGAACCAGAACGAATGCCAGATTTTGATTTACTCTGTGCAGGATTTCCTTGCCAGGCATTCTCTATCGCCGGAAAGCGAGAAGGATTTGCTGACGCAAGAGGAACTCTCTTTTTTGAAATTGCCCGGATTCTTGAAGCTAAAAGACCCTCGTATTTTATCCTTGAAAATGTTCCCGGTTTGTTATCGCATGACAAAGGCCGGACGTTTTGCACCATCCTCAGTACGCTTTCTGAACTGGGGTATCATGTCGAATGGAAAGTGCTTAACAGCAAGGATTTCGGAGTCCCCCAAGCAAGAAAGCGGGTGTATATTGTCGGATATCTTGATTTCCGATGTGCCGGAAAAGTATTACCTGAACCAGAAACAAATGGAGCAGCTCTTGTTCAAATCCGGGCAGGAAGTCAGGGAAAAAGAGTCTACAGTCCAAAAGGATTAAGCTGTACCCTGACATCACAAGCCGGAGGAATGGGTGGAAAGACAGGATTATATGATGTGGGTGTTCCAATTAAAGAAAATACAAAGCTCGGCTACAAACTTGCAAGAGAGGGTGACAGCATCGATTTAGGCTATGCGAATCTCAACAGCAGGAGAGGAAGAGTCGGACATCAGATAGCACACACCCTGACTACAGGTATCCAACAGGGAACACTTCATTTTGTAGATTTGTCTCCGCCACCACTGGTAACTGAAGAATGCAGAAGCCTTAATACCCGACAATGTGGAATCCATAAATACAAAGGAGAATGTTCCGGCGTATTAAGTGAAGAAGGGGCAAGAGCAGTCCTTACACCAGCCAAAGAAAATGTCCGTCAGAACGGCAGACGCATGAAAGAACCAGAAGAACCGATGTTTACAATTACTGCAACCGATCGTCATGGCATCTTGTATCACGGAAGAATAAGAAGATTAGTTCCAAGGGAATGTCTGCGACTGCAGGGGTATTATGATTGGCAAATAAATAAAATCATAGACAGCACTTCTGATGCACAGCTTTATAAACAGGCTGGAAACGGAGTAACTGTCAATGTTATCGAGGCAATTGGCAGATTGTTACAAAAGGCAGACTCCGAACTCAACACACAGGAAGTGTCTGAGAAAGGAATCCATTAGGCATGATCGGTATAAAAGACCAATACTTTGGCACAGAAATCGAGATGACAGGAATTACCAGACAACGTGCTGCAGAAGTTGTTGCTGAAATGTTTGGAACAGAAGCATATTATGACGGCACTACTTATGGAGTCTGGTCAGTGATAGATTTGGAAGGAAAAAAGTGGAAATTTATGTCTGATGGGAGCATTTATACACAACGAAAAGTATACGGTCGAATTGTAGACGCAGGTGGAGAATATTCAACAGAAATGGTATCTCCGAAATTATCCTATGATGAAATGGGTAAGTTACAGGAAGTAGTACGATGTCTGCGACAGCATGGCGGTTTTGTAAATGAGTCCTGTGGTCAGCATGTTCATGTAGATGCATCGAATCATACACCGCAGAGTCTGAAAAATGCACTGACAATTATGTATGCAAAGGAAGATATTCTGTTCAAAGCACTGAAAGTGCAGGAGAGAAGAGCAAATAGTTATTGTCAGAGGGTGCGACCGGAGGTATTGGAGAAAATCCGAAAAATACCAAATAAATCAATCACAATGGACCGAGTAAGAAATGTCTGGTATGGAGGCAGGGATGGAAGTCATACCCATTATGATCATACCCGTTATTATGCTCTGAATCTTCATGCTGTGTTTTCAAAAGGAACTTTGGAATGGCGCTGTTTTGAAAGCACACTTCATGCAGGAAAGGTAAGAGCAAATATTACTCTGGCATTAGCCATTTCCGCACAGGCGATCAATCAGAGATCGACACAGATGAAAAAGACACTGATATCAGAAAATCCAGCATTTACATTTCGTACATTTTTATTGAGACTTGGGTTAATTGGAGACGAATATAAAAATGTCCGAAAACATTTGCTGGCAAATCTGGATGGTGATCTTGCGTGGAGATATGATAAAAGCACGTATGAGTGTTTGAAGAAAAATCAAAGGACAGAAGGAGTCAGATAGAGGTGAGAAAAAATGGAAGATAGATATTACTTCGCTTATGGCAGCAACATGAATCTGGAGCAGATGAAGTACAGGTGTCCGGCTGCGGAAGTTGTGGAAAATGTCCGGCTTGAAGATTATCGGCTGGCATTTCGAGGAAAGGCTCCGGGTAACGGAGTAGCAACGGTACTGCCGGAAAAGGGAAGCTGTGTCGAAGGAGTTTTATGGAAAATCACAGAAGCGTGTGAGAAGAGTCTGGATTTCTATGAAGGATTCCCAAGTTTTTATGGGAAAGAATCGATTCAGGTAAAAAATCAGGATGGAGTGGAGAAAGAGGTGTTTGTATATATGATGAACGCTCCGCACAAAGATGTTCCGGCAAGACCATCGAAGTTTTATCTGGATGGAATTCTGGAAGGATATAAGGATAACCAGATTCCAACAGATTCTGTCATGAAAGCGGTGAAGCGTACCAGACAGGAAGTGAAAAAAGAAAAAAATCGATATACAAGATAAAACGTACCGCAGAGGAAACATCTTCTGCGGTATTTAATTAAAAAAATCTATTTATAATTAGGAAGGAAAAGCACATGAAGGTTAGAAAATTAAAGACCAGAATAGCTGCTTTTGGACTGGCTGTCCTGATGGGCATCAGTACCTTGAGCAGTGTAAATGCGTTTGCGGTCGAACAGACAGGCTCGGAACAGCAGACGGAAGTACAGGCGGTAACAAGCCAGAAAGATACATCGGTTACAGCAGATGATATCACAAAAGCGGTTTCGGATGAAACATTTGCGGTGGAAACCTGTATGGAAGGAATCCATTATGATGCAGAAAAAGAAGATGTTACGCTTGTAAGTATCAAAGATGAGAATGGTGGAGAGTATCATTCTGACAAAGCAGGAACATATATTGCCACTTATATGGTCGTTCCAAAAGATAAGAGTGACAGCTATACCATCACCCGGAAAGTGACTCTGACGGATACAGAAGGTCAGGCACATTCTGAAGAAAATGGTGGAGAGAAACAGAAGTCAGATACAGAATCTGAAGATGATTCGGATTCGCCTGTGCAGAACTACACAGATGTAGAAATTGAAACATCCGAAGAAGATGCATCTGCACAGGCAGTCAAAGAACTGAAAGAGGACATCGAAGAGGGAAATGTGATGGTATTGTCTGCGGCTGAAAGAGCTACAAGCAGCGGTTCCACAGTTACATTGACAAAGGGGAGAACTATTTATTATCCAAGTTATATTGGAAATTATCTTACTTGCCTGTTTACAGTCAATGGAAAAATTGCATACTGCCTTCAGTCCCAGAAAGCATCCCCACCGAGTGGAAGTTATGTAGCACAGGTACTGGACAGCAATAAAAATCTGCAGAAAGTCCTTTATTATGGTTATGGCGGGGCAGGAGATCTGACAGGAAGTTATCTGTCTGGAAAAACGGAAGATGAAAAGTATGTGTATACACACATTGCAGCCAGCTACGCTTATGCAGGAGAAGCCGGATTTACAGGGTGTAATTATAATGACCTTGTAAATGCAGGGGTTATCGCATATATCAATTATCTGTTTGGACAGGAAGAACCGCCAAAAGGTGAACTGAGCCTTTCAAGCACAAAGCTGAATGCAGTACGGGATGGAAACATCCAGAAAACACCAAATATCACACTGTCTGGAGATCACAGAAACTATGTGACATTGAGTGTACCGGAAAATGTGACAGCACATAATCTTTCCAAAGGAACAAGTGTTACAAATGGAAAAATCCAGATTTATGGTGGAGATACATTCTATCTGTCTGCGGATTTATTACTGACAGGCAGTTATGCTTCCGGCAACTTATATGGTTCTGTCGGAAAGACATGGAGAACACTGGTGCTGACAACCGGAGATTCCAAGCAGGATATCGGTGTATTTGAAAGCGAAACAGCAGCTCCGGTAAGTTTCAGTGTACAGTGGCTGAATATGACACGCATTGAACTTATGAAGAAAGATGTCAATACACAGAATCCACTGTCAGGAGCAGTTTATGGTATTTATACTGATAAGAAGTGTGAAAATCTGCTGATGACAATGTCAGCAACCGGAACAGACGGAAAAGCAGTCAGCGATTATTTTGATTCTGCACTGAAAACTGTGTATGTAAAAGAGATCACTGCTCCGACAGGATATAAACTGAATACAGAAGTATATAAAGTAGATGTTGCAGCCGGAAAGACATTGAATGTAACAGCAACAGATGAGAGAGTCACCGGAAAAGTAAAAATCGCAAAGATCGATAAAGAAACACTTGCATTTAAAGCGCAGGGGGACAGTGCTCTTCGTGGTGCGGTGTATGGTCTTTATGCCAAAGAGGACATCGTGCATCCGGATGGCACAACAGGAGTTCTGTATAAACAGGACAGCCTGATTGCACAGGGAGTCATCGGAGATGACGGAACACTGGAATTTTCAGAATTATACCTTGGAGAAATGTATGTAAAAGAAATCACTCCACCGGAAGGATATACACTGGATACTACCAAATATGAGGTATCAGTAACTTATGAAGGTCAGGATGTTGCCGAAGTGACAAGAGACCTTACGGTAAAAGAGCAGGTAAAGAAACAGGCATTCCAGTTAATCAAAATCAGTGAAGATGGAGAGCAGACAGAAACAGACCTGGTTGCAGGAGCAGGATTTAAGGTATATCTGATCAGCGACCTGACACAGGTGAAAAATGGGAAACTGAAACCGTCCAATGGAGAAAGCTATACAGCAAGTGATTTCAAGAATTATGACTTCAGCAAAGAGCAGGTTGCAGTTACTTATGAGAATGGAACCGCCGTACCAGTACCGGAACTGATCACTGATACCAAAGGATATGCAGTCAGCCCGGAACTGCCGTATGGAAGTTATGTTGTAGTGGAAAGCACTACCCCGGAGAATCTGAAAACCATTGATCCATTTGTTGTAAATGTGGAAAATGACAGCAGAGAACCAATGCAGTGGAGAGTATTTGATGACCGTCCGTTTGAATTTTTGTTGAAAATCGTAAAGAAGGATGCACAGACTGGAAATACGGTTTTAAAGGCCGGAGCCTCTTATAAGATTTACGATGTGACAAATAAGAAATATGTGGAACAGGTTGTTCAGTATCCGAAGAAAGAAAAGATCAGTGTATTCAAAACAAATGAGGAAGGATATCTGATCACACCGCAGGAACTGAAGTGCGCTACCTATCGAATCGAAGAAGTAAAAGCACCGGAAGGATTTGTAAGACAGGGAAGCGAAGAGTCCCTGTATGATGGAACAACGATTATTTCACCATTAGAGCAGACTACAAAAGGAACATATAAAGAAAATCCACAGAATGGTATTGTAATTACAGTATCCTCAAACACTGCACATCAGATTGATCCGGATACAGGAGCTGCGATTGTAGAAGTAGAACAGAAAAATGACGAACAGGTAGGAAGCCTGCTCCTGACGAAAAAGGGAGAACAGCTTACCGAAGTAACCGGAGATTCTGTTCTGGCAAAAGTAAAAGCACTGGTTTCTAAAGTAAGAAATACCGTATCTGGTAAAGAAGAAACAGGTATTTATAAAGGCTTTAAATATGAAGAAACCGGAGTAGAAGGTGCTGAATTCGAAGTATATGCCAAAGATACCATCTATTCACCGGACGGAGCAAAGGACGAAGAAGGAAATCCAGTTGTTCGTTATGAGAAAGATGATCTGGTAGCCAAACTGACTACAGATGAAAATGGAACAGCAGTTATCAACAATCTGCCACTGGGAACGTATTATCTGAAAGAAGTTGTAGCAGGAGAGAATTTTGTCCTAAATACAGAACAGAAAGAATTTACCCTGACAGCAGAGGATGATACACAGGCAGTTGTTTATGAAGGCGTTACCTATAAAAATGAAAGACAGAAAGTTTTCGTATCAGTAGAAAAGAAAGATTCTGTCACAGGCGAAAAGCTGGAAGGTGTTATTTTTGGACTGTATGCTGCAGAAGATATTCTTTCTAATCAGGGAGAGGTTCTCGTAGAGAAAGATACCCTGCTGGAAAAGAAAGCAACGGATGCAAAGGGAACACTTACTTTCGACAGCGATCTTCCACATGGAAAATACTATGTCAAAGAGGAAGTCAGAAAAGCCGGATATCTTCCAAATGAGGAAGTATGGAATGTAGATGCAACTTACGAAAATCAGAATCTTACAAAGATTGAACTGAACAAAGAAGTTGAGAATCAGCCGACAGAAACACGCATTACCAAAACAGATGCAACAACCGGAAATGAGCTGGAAGGAGCCAAACTGCAGGTCATTGATAAAGACGGAAATGTTGTGGAAGAATGGGTAAGCAGTAAGGAAGAACATGTCATTTACGGACTGCCGGAAGGAAGTTATACCTTACATGAGGAACTGGCCCCTTATGAAGATGGCTATGTGTCCGCCAGCGATGTGACGTTTGAAGTCAAAGAAGATGGCAGTGTGACAAAGGTTGAGATGAAAGATGAATATTCCAAAGTGGAAATTTCAAAAACAGACCTTACAACCGGAAAAGAACTGGAAGGGGCAAAGCTTCAAATTATCCGCAAAGACGGAACTGTTCTGGAAGAGTGGATTACGGACGGAAAGCCACATTCCATTGCAAAGCTCCCAGTCAATGAAGAACTTACTCTGCGTGAGATCACAGCACCGGATGGTTACGAGATTGCGGAAGATGTCACATTCACATTGAAAGATACAATGGAAGTCCAGAAAGTAGAAATGAAAGATGCCAGAACACCGGAGAAAACAACAGAAAAAACAAATGCACCAAAAACAGGTGACAACCAGAAAGTATGGGCATTTATTTTACTTGGTCTGGCATCTGCCGGAACAGCTGCAGGAGTGACCGTATATCGCAGAAAAAAGTCAAAAATGCCAGAAAACGAAGAAGAAACAGAAGAAAAATAAAATAAGAATTACAGGATAAATCAATCTGACAGGGCAGGAGATGTGCATAGAGCAGCTCCTGCCCTGTCTGTATATAAGGAGAAGAAAGATGAGACGTTTTTATACAGCAGAATCAGTAACAGAAGGACACCCGGATAAAGTATGCGATCAGATAGCAGATGCAATCTTAGATGAATGTCTGCGTTATGATCCATCTTCGAGAGTGGCATGTGAAGTCCTTGCCACAAGAGGAAATGTGTTTGTAGCAGGAGAAATCAGCAGCGGATATGAGCCGCCAGTATTTGATGTGATCCGAAAGGTTCTGGAAGAATGCGGATATTGTACAGATGGAATAGAAATGGATACGTTTGTACACCAGCAGAGTCCAGATATTGCGAAAGCAGTGAGTGTGTCGAAAGAATTTCGGGATAATATCGGCGCAAAAATAAGAGATAGAAGCAGGGGAGCTGGAGATCAGGGTGTTATGGTCGGATATGCGTGTGATGATACTCCGCAGCTTATGCCAATGCCGACTGTTCTGGCACACCGGATCACACGTGAACTTTCGGCTTGCAGAAGAAGCGGATATATCAAAGATATCTTTTCCGATGGAAAAGCACAGGTAACCGTAGAATATGAAGATGAAAAACCAGTGAGACTGGAAAGTGTTGTTGTTTCCTGCCAGCATGGTGCAGAAAAGAGCCTGAAGAAGTTAGATGCCGAAATCAGAGAGAAAGTGCTTCGTTCAGCACTCAGATTACTGCCGCCGGATGAGGATACGAAGATTCTGATTAATCCGTCAGGAAAATTTGTGTGTGGAGGGTTTGATGCAGATATCGGACTGACGGGAAGAAAGCTGATGGTGGATACTTATGGCAGTATGATTCCGCATGGCGGCGGTGCATTTTCGGGAAAGGACTGTTCGAAAGTAGACCGTTCGGCGGCTTATATGGCAAGGTATATCGCCAAAAATATAGTAGCTGCTGAGTTTGCAAGCAAGTGTCAGGTGTCTCTGGCTTATGCAATCGGAGTAGCAGAACCGGTTATGATTGAGGTAGATACCTTTGGTACAGGAAAAGTGTGTGCAGATGATTGTCTGGCGGCAGCAATCCCACTGGTGTTTGGAGTGACACCCGTTCAGATCATGGAATCCCTTCGACTGAATCGTCCGATTTTTCGGCAGACGGCAGTTTTTGGTCATTTTGGAAGAAAGGAGTTTCCTTGGGAGCGGACAGATAAGGTACTGGCTCTTCAGGATACGATTCTGTAATGCCTTGGGTAACAGAAGAAGAGATTCAGGCAGCAAAAAATATGACTGCGTATGAGTATTTGCGAACACATCAGGCACAGAGACTGCAAAAGACAAGAACCAGAAATGAATGGCAGTTGACGGACCATGACAGTTTTAAAATCAATGAACTGTCCAGCAAATGGCATTGGAAATCCAGAGATATCGGTGGCGTGTCTGCACTGCGGTTTCTGATTGAAGTAGATGGAATGAAATTTACAGATGCCGTAAAACTGCTGTGCGAAGAGAGTCCGTCTTTTATTCCGACACAGTCTGCCGAAAAGGAAAAACCACTATTTAAACTGCCGGAGAGATATTGTAATTGCAGACGAATCAGGGCTTATTTAAACCACAGAGGAATCAGCGATGAAGTGATCACATATTGTATTTCACATGAAATCCTTTATGAAAGTGTCCCGTACCATAACGCTGTTTTTGTTGGGAAAGATGAATCCAGAAAAGCAAGATATGCATTCCTGCGAGGAATCTATGAAAAAAACGGGAAGGGATTCAAGATGGAGCAGACCGGGAGTGAAAAAAAGTACAGCTTTTGCATTCCACCTGAAAGAGAAACAAAGCGAGTTGCCGTATATGAAGCGTGTATTGATGCATTGGCACACATGACACTGGAAGAGGGAAATAGGGATAAATATCGTCTTTCCCTTGGGGGAATCGCTGCTCCGAAAGAAAACGCACAGATACAGAGTGAACGTTTTAAAAGGCCACCGGACGCACTGGAAGAATTTCTGAAGAATCATCCGGAAATCAAAGAAATTGAAATCTGTACCGATAATGACTTTGCAGGGAGATGGGCGAAAGAACAGATGAAAAAGCATTACGAGGGAACGTATCAGATTATTTGCAATCTGCCAGAAAAAGAAGGGGCAGATTATGCAGACCTTGCGAAAGAAAAAAAGCAGGCAAATAAATGCAGGGACAGACCATTGGAAAGAAGGTGATAGAGAATGGAAGAAAAAGGAACGATGCACGTACAGCTATTGACGGAGCTGACTGGAAATCTTTATTCAGAAGAATCCGAATGGGAAGAAGATTGGTCGGAGAGTGATGAATATGGAATGCCGTTAGATGGAACAGAACTTGCCGATTATGAAGAAGTCATCCGAGAAGAGCTGGAACGCTATGGGGAAGATGATCTCATGCAGTATTTTGACGGAAGTGAGTCCATTCATGGAAAAATACAAAGTGCAGTTGTTACGATAGAAAACAAAGATGGAATCCTGTACGGCTGTACCAAACTGGAATTAAATGAATTTTTAAGTCAGGAAG
>ERZ779851.1458-NODE-1458-length-20739-cov-28.248260_pt1 | contig 20739 bp, 15 predicted proteins | sample MGYA00511094_ERZ779851 | MGnify/ENA primary metagenome ERZ779851 (study PRJEB29588, sample SAMEA2155512) | human gut metagenome | biome: human gut; feature: human-associated habitat; material: faeces | place: Denmark | collected 2008/2010 ...
AAATATACTAAAAGTCAATTATATACACAAGATTATAAAGTTAAAAAACATTATACAGTAACTAAAATGCCTTTATAGCGCAATAGATATACAAGAACAACGATGTTTAAATATACACGTATGCCAAGACCCGGGTAATTCCATGGTCGTTAATCTTCCTCGTTTTTTGATGCGGTTGCCCTGAATGCTTTGGCCTTTGCGATTATTTTTCGCAAAAAAAATACGTCCCGGCATCGTGTCTGCCGGGACGTGGTGTCGTGCGGGGCGCCTGAGGCGTGCATCATCAGGCACGCGCGGCGCTTGGTCGCAAGTGTATCAAAATGCGCGGAAATTGAGCTTGAAGGTCAGCGTGGGGTACACCTTGAGCGCATCGGCAATCTTATTGAAGGTGTTGTCGTCCTCAACTATAGCGGAATCGATTTCGCCGTAATCGGTGTACAACTCGGGCTTGCCCTGAAATTGGACACCGAGGTCAAGGGCGAAGTTGACCAATTTGCCGGGAATGGCACGGCCCCAGCCGATGCCTATATAGGGGCGGAAGCTATTCACCTTCAGGCCGCCGGAGATATTGCCCTGCGGATCTATGGGTATTTTGTATCCGCCGATGACAGCACCGCCGCTTGTGGAGGCTAAGGCTGCCAGTTCGGGTGCTTGACCGGAAATTTTGAGCAGTGTACCACCGCCGAAGTATGCGCCTACAGCCACGTAGAAGGGTACTACGGGCGCCGGATAGACGTTGAAGATAACTTGGCCTTGGACGCGGCCGAGGTCGCCCTTGAGACTTACCGTGCCGGTGCGGTTGATTGTCGCCACGCTATAGGTGTAATCGGCATCGGCATGGAAGGTGAAGCCGGGCATATAGGACACGCCGGCACGCATATTGACGAAGCCGGTGATGGGAGTGGCTACCTCAAAGGATAGACCGTTGGTACCGACAGCGGCACCGATACCGAGGTGGTTGAATACGTTGGGCGCGGCTTGCGCTACCGATAGGCCTGCGCATAGAAGGATGGTCGCAAAAATTTTTCTTATATTAGCAATGCTTTTTGGTTAAATAAATTACTATTGCGGTGGTATAAAGATACGTTCGGTCTCTATTTGCAAAGATAGTACGCTCCGGGCATCATTCCAAATCAAAAGTGCATTCAGCCCCGTTTTTGTCCTATTTTGACATGCGAATGTCCTATTTTGCAATGTGTCCGAGCAGTCGCGCCGCCGCCCGACCCACGCGGCTGTGCCACAGCGGCACCAATGCGCGGTTGCGTCGTTGGAGGTTGTGTATCTCGCCATAGGGGGAGATGCGTCGCTCGGGACGGTCGGCGATAGCGTTGAGAAACTCGGCCAGGCGCGTATCCATTCGCGCCACAGTATCGCCTGTATGCGAAGGTGCGCGAAGCATGGCCAGGTAGGCCGCCGAGTCGTTGTCCAAACGCCTGAGCTCGGCCACGAGACTGTCAAATGTGGCATAATCGTTGACGCACACAAACGATTCGGGATTGAAATCGTGCTTCGCTGCATCCGCACCCCAGTATATAGGGACGGTGGCGGCGGCCAGCGGTTCGAGAAGCTTCTCGGTGACGTAGCCCGGCATGACCGAGTTCTCGAGCGCCAGATTGAACTTGTAGCCGCTGATAAACGAAATCTTGTCCTCCACACGTGAGCCGACATTATTGCGGAAGGCGCCGCCGTAGGCCAATGATCGGTAAGCCTCGATGGCATCGACAATTTCGAGCCGCCGGGGGTGGCAATTAGAGGCATTGCTCATCACCAGCGAGCAAAAGCCGCGGTCCAAGGCCTCGGCGTCCGACAACACCGGCGGGCAAGCCGCCTCATCGCACTCGTAGAGCATATACAGCGGATAGCGCAAATTGCGACCGCCGCAGTCGCACTCATAAAACGACAAGGCATAATCGCATTCGTTGAAATCCGGAAAATCATTTTCGCCCGTAAAATACACTTTCAGGCAATCATATCGCAGATGGTCGCATCCCGGGCCGCGCGAGTAGAACAGAATATCCGGCACCTCCGGCGACGACGGCTCCAGCACCGTCACTTGCCGCTGCGACCTCAGCGCCCGCACGAAGCGATTGTCCCGCCAATCAAACGACTGCCAGAAATCCACGAACTTCACTGTCACCGTCCGGTTTCCCATATTCGTCTTTTATTTCGCTTAGGATTTTAATGCTTTATACTATATCTCTGCTCAAGACTATATCTCTGCATAAGACTATATCTCTGCATAAGATTATATCTCTGCATAAGATTATATCTCTGCATAAGATTATATCTCTGCTCAAAATTTCGCTTTCTCCCGGCAAAGTTACCCATATCCTCCGACATCCGCAATAGCCCCACTCTACCCCATTCCCGTTTTATATAAGTGCATCAACTCGTTTAATCTGTAAAATAACAATGTTGCTGCAGATGATATTATCAGCTCGTAGGAACTTTTTTTGCTATGGTGAGTATGATACATTCGCAAAAATTAGTACCTTTGTTTTGTATATGATACGACTTGCAAATGGCCACAAATATGATTAACCGAACAATAAACTTAAACTACTGATTTTTTTGTAGAGAATAGGGCATGGCCGGCCTGCAAGCCCTACAAAGAGCTGAGCTTTCGCATTGTGTATGAGTATTAAATTTAATGAAGCTACACGCGTTCAAATGCCAGCGATGGTGCATTTGACAAGATTAGGATATAAGTATTTTGGTAAGATTTCAGAAGAAGATGCCGGCAAAGTATATGATCCGGAAACAAATATACTCACGGACATTTTTTGCTCGCAATTTGACAAGTTGAATCCTTCGCACTTGGGCGAAGGATTGCAAACGTTGCAATCGATTAGACAAGAATTGAAAAATGATGATTTAGGTCACGCATTTTATCGACGTCTAAAGGCTATATCACCTACCAAATTAATCGATTTTGATAATCCAAACAACAACGAATTCCATTTTACTGCAGAGTTTACTTGCAAAAATGGGCAAGATGAATTTCGGCCCGATATTACCCTATTTGTAAATGGACTTCCTCTTTGCTTTGTCGAAGTGAAGAAACCTAACAATACCGGTGGAATGGTGGCTGAGAGTCGAAGGATGAACCTTCAGCGGTTTCCCAACAAGAAATTCCGCTCGTTCATTAACATCACCCAATTGATGATTTTCTCTAATAACATGGAGTATGACACAATGGGAGGCATTGTACCTCTGCAAGGGGCATTCTATTGTACCGCCGCACGACAATCTGCTCCATTCAATTGCTTTAGGGAAGAAAATCGCTCAAATCTCGATGTCGCGCCATATAATAAGGATTTCCCATATAGGTCTATTGACAAAGAGGTGGAAAAACAAATACTCAAAGACTATAACTGTCAAGTAATACACACCACTCCGGAATATCAAACCAATCTAAGCACTAACACGCCGACAAACAGAATATTAACATCCATGTGCTCGCCTGAAAGGCTTCTTTTTATTCTGCATTATGGCATAGCTTATGTAAAGTCGGAACGAGAAGTTGATGGTAAAATCGAAGTTACCGACCAAAAGCACATTATGCGATATCAGCAAATGTTTGCTTCGATGGCTATATGCGACAATCTTGACAATGGTGCTAAGTCCGGTGTGGTGTGGCATACACAGGGAAGCGGAAAGACTGCTTTAGCTTTTCACCTCACTTATATTCTGAATGACTATTTTGCCCGGCAAAACAAAGTAACAAGATTCTACTTTATCGTTGATCGCCTGGACTTACTTGAACAGGCTTCCCAAGAGTTTGAGGCTCGCGGCTTGGTTGTGACAACAGCCAATTCAAAAAAAGAATTAATGGAGCAATTCCGTAATTCACAGTCACAACAGGGTACGAGTGGTAAACAAGAAATTACAGTAGTCAATATTCAGCGTTTTGCCGAAGACAGGGAAAAGGTGGACTTGCCCGGGTATGCCACCAATCTTCAGCGAGTATTCATTCTTGATGAAGCACATAGGGGATACCGTCCCGGCGGATGCTTCCTTGCCAATTTGTTTGATGCTGATACAAACTCGATTAAAATAGCATTGACAGGCACCCCTCTATTAAAGGATGAAAGAGCTACGGCTACTGTATTTAACAGCTATTTCCATACCTACTATTACGATCGTTCTATTGCTGATGGATATACACTAAAAATAATTCGTGAAGACATCGAAACCTCATACAAAGAGAAGCTCACACAAGTTATGGCAAAGCTGGAAGAACTTGTGCTTAAGAAAGATGTGAAGAAAGCCGCCATAGTGGAACACGAAAGCTATGTGAAAGAGTTGATTCGTTATGTCATTTCCGACTTGTCTCGCTTTCGTATGCAGCATGGCGATGAAACTCTTGGTGGTATGGTTATTTGTGAAACTAGTGGACAAGCACGCAATCTTGCCGCTTATTGGGACGAGGTACAGGCCGAAATGAATAAAACAGCGTCTTTCCCAACATCGCTGAAGGCCAGACTCATTCTTCATGACACCGACGATAAGGAGACTCGCAAGCAGATAGTCAAGGATTTCAAGAAGAATATGACTGTGGATGTGCTTATTGTATATAATATGCTTTTAACCGGATTTGATGCGCCCAGATTGAAACGCTTATATTTTGGGCGAAAGCTAAAGGATCACAATTTGTTACAGGCACTTACGCGTGTGAATCGTCCTTATAAGGATAATCGCTATGGATACGTTATTGACTTCGCTGACATTAAGCGAAATTTTGATGAAACAAATGAAGCATATCTTAAAGAATTGAACAAATTCAATGATCCTGAAGAAACAGGCCTCAATACGACGAATACGTTTACTCAAGTTCTTGAATCTCCGCAGGAAATTTTGGATATGATGCACAGCATTCAAGATGCGCTCTTTGAATATACCATCGACAATGTTGAAGACTTCAGCTCCGAAGTTTCCACTATTCAAGACAAGAAAACACTCCTCGACTTGAGAAAAGCACTTGAAGCCGCTAAAGATTGCGGCAACCTTGTGCGCACGTTTGGCGATGATGAATTGAAAGAAAAGTTTGCGAAAGTGGAACTCACAAAACTTCCTGAAATGCTGAAGGAAGTTCAACATCACATTACTATCATCAATCAGAAGGAAGCTTTTTCCAGTAATGAACAAACCACGGTTCTTATAAATGAGGCAATGCAAGATATTGAGTTTACTTTCTCAAAAATTGGCGAGGAAGAACTCAAAATTATAGCCGGAGGACGAGAGCTCAAAGACAAGTGGCGTGATACCATTCGTGCTTTTACCGCCAATATCGACCAAGACGACCCTGAATTCATCACCTTGCGTCAGGCGTTCACCGAACGTTTCAAAGAACATGGATTTGTGATTGATTCCATCGCCAAATACAATGAAGAAACCGCAGCTTTAGACTCCATTATCACAAGACTTAAAACTATTCAGCAGACAAATAACAATCTACTGAAGAAATATAATGGAGATGCTAAATTTGCCCGTGTACACAAACGCATCAGAGAAGTTAACTCTGACCGTAAGTCACACGAAAAGAAGCCACTGTTTACATTCTCTGACAGCGAGATTTGTGTCATTTTGAATATGATAAAAGATGAGGTGGACTCCAAGGTATATGACCGTAATGATATCTTAAAAAAGGATGCTTATTTTGAACAGACGGTACTGTCAACAGTCAATGATATCTTGTATCATTTCCCACAAGTTTCCGATACGGCAACGCCGGATGACTACGACTTTGTAAAAAACGGCATCGCTCGACAATATCTCAATCAATACAACGCAACGTACCCTGCATAGTAATATGAATATAAAAGAAGAAACAATCCGTCTTATAGACGATTTGAAAGCCACGTGCCAATCATACGGACTTGGTAATGACGGTAACGAATATAAAATTATCACCCAAGTATTCTTATATAAGTTCTTGAATGACAAGTTCGGTTACGAACTGAAGCGTGCAAAAAGTCGCTATGCCGACAAGATCCGCGAAGCGGATAAATGGGAGGATGCCTATATCGCGCTGTCTGACCAAGAGCGTCAGATGTTGATGATTGCTCTGCCACCCGAGTCGCTCAAGCTACAACCTCAGCACTTGCTATCTGTTTTGTGGAATCAGTCAAGCCGAGGCGATTTCGACACCATATTCGATGCTACAATGACAGATATTGCGGAGCAAAATCTCGACATTTTCTGTACTCAAACTACGCAGAACACCAAAATTCCACTATTTGAGAGGCTGACACCTTACGTTACCGACTCCGACCAACGCTCGGCTTTCGCTCGCGCTCTGGTAGACAAACTCGTGAATTTTTCGTTTGAGCGTGCGTTTGCCGGAGGTTATGACTTTTTCGCCACCATATTTGAGTATCTTATCAAGGATTACAACACGGCTGGTGGTGGCAAATATGCCGAATATTATACTCCTCACGCTATTGCCACCATTATGGCACGACTGCTTGTCGGTGATGATGAAGACTTGCATAATATTGAGGTGTATGATCCCTCGGCAGGCACCGGTACGCTCTTGATGGCATTAGCCCATCAGATAGGCAATAGCAAATGCACTATCTTTGCACAAGACATATCGCAACGAAGCAATAAGATGCTTAAACTTAATCTATTGCTTAACGGCCTTGTAACTTCGCTTGACCATGCAATTCAGGGTGACACGCTTGTTGCGCCCTACCACAAAAACGACAGCGGCACAGCACTGCGACAGTTCGACTACGTGGTTTCTAATCCACCATTCAAAATGGACTTTTCTGACACACGCGAAAAGATTGCCGCTCAGCCTGCCAGGTTCTGGGCAGGAGTACCCAATGTTCCTGCGAAGAAAAAAGACAGTATGGCCATATATACCTGCTTCATTCAGCACGTGGTGAATTCGCTCAAAGATACGGGTAAAGGTGCAATCGTAATACCAACCGGATTTATTACCGCCAAGTCGGGTATTGAAAATAAAATACTGAAACACATTGTGAATAATCGTATAGTGTATGGCGTGGTGTCGATGCCGTCGAATGTGTTTGCCAACACCGGCACAAATGTATCAGTGCTGTTTTTTGATAAGTCGAAGACGCGCGATAAGGTGGTACTTGTAGACGCGTCGAAACTTGGCGAAAAAGTCAAGGTTGATGGCAACCAAAAAACCGTACTCCACGATGATGACGTGGAGAAAATCATTTCCACTTTCCGCAACGCTGAAGCCGTTGACAACTTCTCGGTGGTGGTCGGTTATGATGAAATTAAAGAGAAAAACTACTCATTGTCGGCCGGTCAATATTTCGACATCAAGATTGAATATGTTGATATTACCGAAGACGAGTTCAATCGCCGTATGGCTGATTACCGCTCCAAGCTCACCGAAATGTTTGCCGAGAGCCACCGCCTCGAAACCGAAATCCTCAACCAACTCGACACCCTTAAATTTTTTACTTAATATTCATTATGGCATTTTCTAACAAGGATTACAAAAGGCTCGGCGATCGGATAAGGAGTAATAGTGGCCACATTTCAGAGGAAGACTATGAAATGCTACAGCAGCTTAGAGTCGGCTATAGGGATTCGTTGTCTACAGTGTTTAATACTGTTGAAAAAATGGCACATAGAATAGATAGAGATTGTGTATGTACATATCGCATCAAACGCATTGAGTCTATAATTAGCAAGTTAAGAAGATTCCCAGAAATGCAAGTCAATAGGGCAGAGGATATTGCTGGGTGTCGATGTATTCTTGCAACAGAAGAAGCTGCTTATAAACTATATAATAATATAATTAAAAGAATAAGTAAACTCCCATTTGAGATAAAAGGGAAGGTGAATGACTATATTTCTTCTCCAAAACCAAGTGGGTATAAATCAATCCATCTTAATGTTGTTGTTAAAGGAGAGAACAAACGAATAGAGATTCAAATTAGGAGTATTGCCAATCATAATTGGGCAACTCTTGTCGAAATCTCGGATTTACTTTATGATTTAAAGCTGAAAGAGAATGGAGAAGATAGCAATCCAGAGCTGTTCGAGTTGCATAGATTACTCTCTTTGCCAAGTAAAGAATTAAGAACCAGTGACGTATTTAGAATCGCAGATACTGTAATTAAATATGACTATATAAAAAGAATAGGGACTGTTTTTGCTCAGAACTATATCGATGTAAGAAGACATTGGTATTCTCGAGAATTACAAAAGAAGCATTTCTTTCTTATTTCAACTGGGCATGATGGTAAGCCAGAAATAAAAGGGTTCCTTAATTTTGATACTGCAGAATCTGCATATTTTGAAAAATTCATGAATAATAAGTCTAATAAAAATATTGTACTAACTCACTTAAGACAATCAAGTTTTGCAAAAATAAGTGTAGCATATTCCAATTATTTTCTGACGTTCAATAATACGATTATATCTATATTGTCCGATTTATCTAAAGCTGTAGAAGATACTTTTGCTAAAAATAAGGTATGCGCTTTTAAACGATATTATTTGGCGTTTTTAGATATCATGAGGTTTTGGATTGAAAAACAGATAGTTGAGATCCAATCCTTTTTTGCTGATGAAAATGTAAAAAAATCGGTTAAAAACCACATGGAATGGGCCTCTACAATTGATCAATGTATTCGCATATTTATCGAAATGTTTAATAGTACCCAAAAGAAGCTTACGTTCAAAGGCTATAATTTTTTTATATACTATGTGATGAAGCGAAAATATAAAAGTTTTAAATCCGAGGTAAAACAAAATACAATATAAAACCTGATGTCGTTAGCTAAATATAAACTTGGGGAGTTGATTGAGGTGACTCGTGGGGCAAGTCTTAGTGGTTTTTTTTATGCTACTGAAGGAAAATATATTCGCCTTACTTGCGGCAATTTTGATTATCAAAATAATTGTTTCAAGAGAAACACATCAAAGGATAATATTTTTTACGTAGGTGAATTCAACCATAAATTCTTGCTCGAAGAAGGAGATATAATAACGCCTCTTACCGAACAAGCTATAGGTTTGCTCGGCTCTACGGCTTTAATTCCGGAAAGTGGCACATATATTCAAAGTCAAGATGTGGCAAGAATCATATGCAATGAAGAATTGTTAGATAGACGCTTTGCTTTTTATCTCATTTCTTCTAGTCTTGTTAAGCAGCAACTAAGTGCAGGAGCACAACAAACAAAAATTAGACATACTTCACTTGATAAAATAAAAGACTGTACAGTATGGATCCCAAATCTTGCTACTCAGAAAAGAATCAGCAAATTACTATCCAATATTGATCATAAGATTGCGCTCAATCGTGAGATAAATCGCAATTTAGAGGCAATGGCCCGCCAACTCTACGACTACTGGTTCGTCCAGTTCGACTTCCCCGATAGCGACGGCAAGCCCTATAAATCCTCCGGCGGCAAGATGGTTTATAATCCAATCTTGAAAAGGGTTATTCCCGATGGATGGACTTATACTAAAATCAAGAATATTTTAGATAAATACCCATCAACAAAAAGATTTGAAACTTCAGAATATCAAACAAATGGTAAATATCCGATTATTGATCAAGGAGAAAATTATATTGTAGGGTTTACAAATGAGGCCGACTCAATACTGAATAAATACCCTGCCATATTATTCGGCGACCACTCTACAAGAGTAAAACTACTTTGCTTTCCATTTGGACGAGGCGCAGACGGAACGCAAATTCTTTATTCAAATCACCCCAATATCTCTATTTGGTATTTGTATCTCGCCATACTCACCCTTGAGATACCCAACCCAGGGTATTCACGCCATTTCAAATACCTTAAAGAATTACCCATTGTTATTCCTCCTCTATCTCTTGCGAAAGAATTTGCACAAAAAATAGAGAGTATCTATAACGATTGGACTAATCGGATATTTGAAAATATTGTTCTATCACGTCAGCGTGACGAGCTTCTGCCGCTGCTGATGAACGGGCAGGTGTCCGTTATGCGGCGAGCGGTAAATTGCGATTTATCTCACGATTGAGCGCAATTTTATCTTCATACGTTGATAATGTCTGTACAATTGCGTCTTGTTTATCCCTCGGCATATCGGGGATATCAATAGCAGATAAGGCATTTTCCAACTGCAAGTTTTTAAGTCCCGATGTTTTGCCTTCAAAATTGAAGAATATCCCACAGTTATAGATATACTGCCAATAGTAATACACAAATTTTGGATTCCAATTCTTCTTGATCCTCACGGCGCAACAGAAATTGGAACACACGACATAGTGCTTATTCTCAACTAGTTTATCGGAAATATAACAGACTCGTCCTGTCGATTGAGTAGGACTACCACCTGATTTCTCAATCACAATATCTCCACTGCTAAGACTGCGTGATCTTTTTGATTTCTCAGAGATGTATCTTTTGGGGATAGTCTCAAAAGATGTGTTTGAGATAGGCACAATGTCAGCACCACGCACGCAATATATTGCGTGCGGCGTTTCATCGCTTGGAACGTCATCGCCCCAATCCCCGGAAATATATTCTTCGATTATATCTTTGAGTTTCATTTTTGCAGTCATTTAGACTGCAAAGTTAGAGAAAATCGCTGACATTTAGGCTATCCGAGGTACTTGCGGTGGGCGATTTTTACGTTGTTTTGGTTGACCATTGCATAGTGTAGGGTCGTGTCAATCTTAACGTGTCCGAGTAGTCGCTGCACCTGCTCTATCGGCATACCTCGATCAATCGCCATTGTCGCCATCGTGCGGCGGAACTTGTGCGGATGTACACGCCCGACACTTGCCAACTTGCCAAGATGTCGAATACGATACTCAACGCCACTAATTGTTAGGCGATTAAATGGAGCGGCGAGGCTCACAAACAATGCCTCGCTGCTGTCCGTGCGGCTTGCAAGATAGTTTTTTATATGGATTTTAGCCCGTGCGTTGAAATACACCGTCCGCTCCTTGTTGCCCTTGCCGAACACCACGCATTGACGTTCCCCGAAGTCGATGTCCGAGCGGTTGATTCGCACCAGTTCCCCGACACGCACCCCGGTAGAGGCGAGGAAATCAACCATTGCAAGGTCGCGCAGCTCCGTGCAGTTGTCGCGCAGTGTTTCCAACTGCTCGTCGCTGATTGTTTCCTTGACTGTAATTTCTGACCGCACCTTATGTATGCGCCTTACCGGGCTTTTCACTATATAATCCTCATCTTCGAGCCAAGAGAAAAAGCTCGAAAAGATACGGCGGATATTGTCGATTGTCGTCTTGCTTGACCCTCGTTCCTGCTGAAACTGCGCAAGATAAGCGCGAATGTCGTTGGTCTGCACCTCACGCAGTTCCTTTGTCGTTTCTGACAGCCACAGCGATATTGTATTCTCATAATATCGCAGCGACTTATCCGAGCAACCTTCAATCCTTTTTGCAGAAATGAAACTTGCCAAAAGCTCTTGATTGGCTCTCTGCGTCCGTTCCGATTTATTCGGGACAACGACCAACTCATAGTCGTTAAGCTCATCATTCAAAGCCTTTCGCAACTCATAGAGTTGCTGCGGCGACAGGCAACCGCCCATTTTGGCAATCACCCCATTTATCATAGCCTCTTTCATTAGTGTTTTTTACCCCTAATTTACCACATTACGCCGCCATTTCCACCGCTAAATCGCAATTTAGAGGCGATGGCGCGGCAGCTCTACGACTACTGGTTCGTCCAGTTCGACTTCCCCGACAGCGAGGGTAAGCCCTACAAGTCGAGCGGCGGCAAGATGGTTTGGAACGATATACTGAAGCGTGAAATACCCGATGGTTGGGAAGCCGCACAATTAAATAATTGGCTTGAAATCAAATCGGGTTTTCCATTCAAATCAGAATCATATACAACTTTTGGTCGTTATAAGATCATTACCATTAAGAATGTTCAAGACGGAGAACTTATCACGTCTGATTGCGAATTTGTTGATAATGTCCCAAGCCGGGTTAAAGATTATGTCTACCTCAAAATTGGAGATAGATTGATTTCTTTAACTGGAAACTGCGGAAGATTATGCGTTGTTTGCGAAGATAATCTACTGTTAAATCAGCGTGTAGGGCTACTGTATTGTGAAGATCTTCATTTAGAATACTGTTACAATTTGCTGAATAGTAATTGTATGAAAATGGAGATAGACAATTTGGCAAATGGTGCAGCACAAGCAAATCTAAGCCCGATTGAACTATGTAAAGCCAACTGTGTGATGCCTCCTAAGGCGATATTGATTGAATATGCCAAGAGCGCAGACACAATTCGTAAAACCATAATTCGTAACAGTCAAGAAATTTCTCAACTAACTAAACAGCGTGACGAGCTGCTGCCGCTGCTGATGAATGGACAAGTGTCCGTTATGCGGCGAGCGGTAAATTGCGATTTATCGTTTATGTATCGGCCGGTTGAATCGTGTTGCCGGATGATTCGGCAGACGTGGGTCGGGGTCGGGCCGGGTCGGGGCCGACGGGGAGGGGCGGTATGTCGCGAATAATGCGTAACTTTGTGGGCGAATACTAACGCATGATGATGTCTCGAAGCCGAGCGATGCCCGGCTGTGCGAGACTACGATATTGATATGAAAGATTTTTTTGCGCTGTTGCGCCGCTTTGTTCCTCCGTATAAGAAGTATCTGGCTCTGAACATTTTGTTCAATGTGCTGGCGGCGCTGCTGACGCTGTTCTCGTTTGCGCTGATTATCCCGATATTGGAGATGCTGTTCAAAATCAATGCCACGCATTATGTGTATATGACGATGGCGGACGGCTCGTTCAAGGAGGTGGTAGTCAACAATTTCTATTATTACACACAGGAGGCTGTGGCGTTGTACGGGCCGTCGGCGACGCTGGCGCTGCTGGCTGTGGCGCTGGTGGTGATGACGGCTCTGAAGACAGGAGCTACGTACCTCAGCTTGTATTACATCATTCCGCTGCGCAGCGGAATTGTGCGCGATATCCGCAATGAGGTTTATGACAAGATTACGCGGCTACCCATAGGGTTCTTTACGGGCGAGCGCAAGGGCGATGTGATGGCGCGTATGAGCGGCGATGTGGCCGAAATCGAGAATTCGGTGATGGCGTCGCTGGATATGATGTTCAAAAATCCGGTGATGATTGTCGTGTGCCTGGCTATGATGGTGGCCGTGTCGTGGCAGCTGACTGTGTTTGTGTTTGTGCTGCTGCCTTTGGCCGGAATGGTTATGGGTCGTGTAGGCAAACGCCTTAAGCGTCAGTCGCTTGAGGGGCAGAACCAATGGGGTGTATTGATGTCCAATATCGAGGAGACCCTTGGCGGACTGCGCATCATCAAGGCTTTCAACGCCGAAGATAAGGTGCGTGCACGTTTCCATCGCGAGAATCAGGAGTTCTATCGTCTGTCCAATCGTATAGCGCGTCGCCAGTCGTTGGCTCATCCGATGAGCGAGTTTTTGGGTACGGCGGCCATCGCGATAGTGCTGTGGTTTGGCGGTACGCTCATTTTGGGCGGCAGCGCCGGCATTGATGCCCCGCAGTTCATATATTACATGGTGATATTTTACAGCATCATCAATCCAGCCAAAGACTTGAGCAAGGCAGCCTACTCGGTTCAGAAGGGTCTGGCGTCGATGCAGCGCGTCGACAAGATTCTCGGGGCGGTCAATCCCATCGCCGATCCGGAGCATCCCAAGACGTTGCCGCCACATGCCGGGGCTATCAGCTACAAGCATATATCTTTCAGCTACGGCGACCATGAAGTCATAGATGATGTCAGCTTAGACATCCCGGCAGGCGCCACCGTGGCCCTGGTGGGACAGAGCGGCAGCGGCAAGTCCACGCTGGCCGATTTGCTGCCGCGCTTCTATGACGTGGACAGCGGCAGCATCACCATCGACGGCATCGATATCCGCGATGTGCGCGTACACGACCTGCGTGCGCTTATGGGTAATGTCAATCAGGAAGCTATATTGTTCAACGACACGTTCTTCAATAATATCACCTTCGGCGCGCCTGCCGGAGCCACCCAAGAGCAAGTAGAGCAGGCCGCCCGTATCGCTAATGCTCACGACTTTATCATCGAAAGTCCCGAGGGTTATCAGACCAATATCGGCGACCGCGGCTGCCGCCTCAGCGGAGGCCAGCGCCAGCGCGTATCCATAGCGCGAGCCATACTCAAGAATCCGCCCGTGCTGATACTGGACGAAGCCACCAGCGCCCTCGATAGCGAGAGCGAGCAACTGGTCCAGCAGGCACTCGAACGCCTGATGCAAGACCGTACTACACTGGTGATTGCGCACAGGCTCTCGACCATACGCAATGCCGACATGATTTGCGTCATGCACGAAGGCCGTATTGTCGAACGCGGTACTCACGACCAATTGCTGGCCCTTGACGGATACTACAAGCGTCTGGTAGATATGCAGTCATTCTGACTGCCGCGCCGCCATGCCGTCCGCCATATCGCGGAAAATGCGTAATTTTGCATGACTTTAGTGACCCTAAGGTCCCTAAGGACGCTAACAAAAAGACTGAATTCACAGAAAATACACTATGAGTCGTACACCACAAGAAATGCCGGGAGTGACCCTGCTGGGCAATACCGGCGTCAAATATCCCACCGACTACTGTCCCGAGATGCTTGAGACCTTTGACAATAAGCATCCCGACAACGAATATCTCGTGACCTTCACCTGTCCCGAATTTACGGCGTTGTGTCCCAAGACCGGACAGCCCGATTTCGGCAAAATCATCATCTCGTATATCCCACGCACCAAGATGGTCGAGAGCAAGAGCCTGAAACTGTATCTGTTCTCGTTCCGCAACCACGGCGATTTCCACGAAGACTGCGTCAATATCATCATGAAGGACCTGTGCCGCCTGATGGATCCCAAGTACATCGAAGTCACCGGGCTTTTTGCACCGCGCGGCGGCATCTCCATTATTCCTTTTGCCAATTACGGCGACGAAGACCACAAGGAAATGGCTCGTGAGCGACTGATGGCCTCCTTCCGCAACGATATGTAATTCCCGGGCTACCACTATTGCAGACTATGAAAAAAGACACTCTGATGGTGGTGAGCGGAGGTATGGACTCCGTCACCATGCTTTGCGAATACGCCTCGCGCATCGCCATGGCCGTAACCTATGACTACGGCAGCAATCACAACGCGCGCGAAATTGAATGTGCTCGCTTCCAATGCGCCAAGTTTGGTATTCCGTTGATGGTTATTCCCCTGAAGTTTATCGGCGAGCATTTTGCCAGCTCGTTGCTCTCCGGCGCCGATGCCATTCCCGAAGGCAATTACGATGACGAAAACATGCGCAGCACCGTCGTGCCCTTCCGCAACGGCATCATGCTTTCCGTAGCCGCCGGCCTTGCCGAGACACACCATCTGGCGCACGTGATGCTGGCCAACCACAGCGGCGACCACGCTATTTATCCCGACTGTCGCCCGGCATTTGTCGAGAATATGTCGCGAGCCATCGCCGCCGGCACCTACGACGGCATTACCCTGCTGACGCCTTATACACACCTCACCAAGGGTCAGATAGCAGAACGCGGCGCCGCCATAGGCGTAGACTACAGCCATACATACAGCTGCTATCGCGGCGGCGAACACCATTGCGGCACCTGCGGCACCTGTCGCGAACGTCGCGAAGCCTTTCAGATTGCCGGCATTCCCGATCCCACCATATACGACGCGTAGTCCTCATGCCTCGAGATTTTGGCGTTTATGTCGGCTTGCAAAGTTAGTTCGTGCCCGAATAAGCAATGAAGAAGGGTCGTTTGCACGTCGTATCAGTGACGGCACAGCGAAAAATTGTGCGCATATAGCCTGAAATTGCGAAAAAAACGCTAACTTTGCATTCGCAATTTCGCCATGGCGGCGGAAGACCACATGGAGAGATGGCAGAGTGGTCGATTGCGGCGGTCTTGAAAACCGTTGAGGGTCACACCTCCGGGGGTTCGAATCCCTCTCTCTCCGCTGAGTCCTGCAAGTCGAAAGATTTGCAGGACTTTTTATTTTGTACGCTCGGCATGAGTTGCGCTAATCTGCGTATCCAAAGATAATCTCGGTTGAATCGAACAAAATTATTTGACGACCAACATATCAGGATATTTAGTAGAAAGCTTCTCCAACAGAGCAATAGCTTCTTCTACATAGTCCGAACCGTTATTGTGGTAGCATAGACAGTTGACTGTATTGGCTTGCTGATTTATATCGTTGTCACCTTCACCTGATGGTGTACCAACAATAGTATGTGCGATACCTAAATCTTGCAAAACATCCGAAGAAATGCCGTACAGATGCCAACCGTCGATTTCTATATCCAGTCTCACATCATTGGAGATACGTGAAAGTATGATAGGACTCCCTCCATGATTGTCTAGATATATGTAATAATTTTCCTGTGAGAGCAATTCCACCAATCGGTTCAACATCTTCCAAGCCACGTTTGTAGCTGAGAAATATCCACTTTGTAGAATGCATACATCCAGGGAAGAGGCATTTGGGTCAAAAGAATTTTGTTCTTCAGCTCTTTGAAAATAGAGATAACCATAATCCGTAGAACGGTAGGCTACAGTAATTTCACTAGCGTATTTCACGGCATAATAGCGCCAATTCTCAGGACACACGGACTTTGTGCAACCAACCATTGCACTTACTGGAACCGAAGTGTCTATCAAGTCAAAGACTTCCATGATACGGTTACGGCTTCCGAATTTATGATAGCCGGTAAAATTTTGCCAGGAACCGTTGATAACGCCATAGTAGCGATATCCCTCATGGTTCAAGCGACACATGGAATAATCGCCTAAAGAGAGAAGGGCAGACCGTTTCTGTTCTTCACTCAACTTTTCATCTGCCGATGACACAAAGAAATGTTTAGCTTTGCCCAAACGATTTTTCAGGCTCTGTACAAACGAACTGTTATTAAGGTCCAATTTGCCATCGTCATTCAATCCTATGGTGAAAGCCTGCAGTGTTCCATTGATTTCGGAGACATCCTCATATTGATACAAACTCCTCCATACGTCTCTTGAACTTTCCTTTTGCTGTTCCTCATTCCATGAAAGTGAATTGAACCCTTTCGCTTTACTAAACTTCAGTAGTTGCCCGTGCATCAGACGCGAAGTGTCGTTCAACAAATCCGTCAATCTTTCTTCACGGGTCTGGTCTGCACTATTGGCGATAAGATTCCGCAGATGGCGTTCGCGTATAACAAATTCATCCTTGTCAAGGTTGAGGTACAGACCGAGGAAATAAGAATACAAACGGATGTAGTCACCAGCATGCATATCTCCCTTTATGGCAGAAGACAATCTTTCGTTGAAATCAGCTTTAAGCTCACCTGGGATATTCTGGTGGCAATCGGACAAAGTATCCAAAACCATCTCCATCGACCTTACTCTGATAGCACTAGACAGATGGTGAGACAAACATTCGTCACTTATATCCTTATATTTCGGTTTGTCATACCCAGAGATATAATCAAAGCAAACAAATATGGCGCGCAGCATATTCATATAAGCAGGATCCACGGCTTTCAAGTTCGGCGTGTAACCAAGAGCTTCCCATATAAATTGCATCCACGTAGTATCAAACTTTATGGCGATTTTATTCGCCTTGTCGATGTTAATCTTTCGTATCAGTTTATGTATCTTCGCCTTGACAATCTCAAAAGAAGTCAGGGGCTTTCCCCGAGAGTTCATCTTGTTGTAAAGATCATCAGACAAGTCAAACCGCCCGAAATCAAGAATATAGAAATTGATGGGGCAATCACATGAAGTAAGTTTGTTCCACAAATCGGTCTGATGGCCAAATGTTGCATGAATTCTATCCAGAACGACCAGCATAGACATGATAGATGGATCGGCGTAGAAAGACCCTCTAAACTCATCCAAGTTTTCCAGATATTCGCTTATGACCTTTTCTCCTGTTCCATTCATACTGATTTCATTCGCCAAGTCCTTGTGCTTGGCAAAAAGAATCTGTTTGCAAAAGGCCACAGTACAGTTTCTCGTTGCATAACTGAAACAAGCCAAGGTAGCAAAATCCTCCTCTGTTGCGTCAGGAGAGATAAGTGCTGCGTAATAATGAAGCAAGAAAAGCGTTGTAAGGCGTTGCTGACCGTCAAGTGGCATGAAATCCTTCGCAATGGAATCACTCCCATAGACAAAATCCAGCGTTTCCTCTTTCCTTTCATTCGGATCTTGCGTTACACTATCCAAGGCCGTCTTGAATGTTGATAACATATTGGAAAGAACCGTTTCCGTTTTCTCTGTTCCTGCCCCATAGATGTAATCACGTTGCAGGGTCGGTATGCTGATGGGCTGTTTGCTAACCAGTTCCCAAAATGTAGTTTTATATCCTATTTGATTATCCATGATTATCAAGTTTGAATTACAATGCCGTGGCAACTATATATGGAGCCAGCTTTTCCTTAATATCCTCATAATACAGAATTCTGTCCCGTTGCCCCCAAGAATGTATCTGTAGTTCCTCTTGGTCATACATTTTCAAAAATACCTTCTGGGTGCAGATTGGATAATACTTATTTGAGGATATTTCATTGCATATCAACTGACGCTTTACTTCGAACGGCGATTTGCCTACCATTGCATTTTGCCCTAAATCCAACAATGTCATATTTGACAACTGGTGTACGGCAATCGCTTTGTCGGCTTTAGCATCTAGCAAATCATAAAATCTGGCAACATCGTCAAACAGGGCTTTAATCTTGTCATATCCATATGTTTTTGAACGGCATATAGGCTCGTCACGTTCCAATGCCTCAATGATGTTCTTTTGCTTTTGTGTAAGCTCGGGACTGCCTAAAGACATCTTTTTCAGAGCATCCTTGTTGCAGACAATCCATTCGTACCACGAATCCTTTTTCTTTTCCGGAAGACAATCCGAGTTCTGTGCATGAATATGCTCCAAAGTCCAGGTCTTGTCGGTTCTTTCTTCTTTTCCGTTGACCATTTTGTAGTTGTATCTAAACCTGTCGAACGAGAAGAAGTTACCTTCCTTCTGCAGTCTTGTGGTTTCCACATTATAAAGAAGCAAAAGTTTTTTGATGTACTTATAATGCGTACTTACGTCATAACGCAATTGTTCCAATCTTACGATAGGCAGATTGGTTCCTTTGTCTTTAGGAAGCGTCATGGCATCCTTGATAAGGTTTACCATATGCTGTTCTTTCAGAACGCTCCGCTTTATTTTTGAGTTCAGAAGACTGCAAATCACATCGTCTTCCGTCCCAGGCGATGCAATGGCATTAAGAAAACCTATTCTGTGATACAAGTCCCTGTCATGATACCAGTATTGCAGCTTGTCAAAAACACTAATCACGCGCTCCCATGTATTCCAAGCATCATTGTCCTTGTCAATCAGTTTCTTGAAATAAAGATAAGTATACAGTTCGTCGTCCTTGCGCAATTGCAGGAATTCGCACTTGGCAGCTTTGTCGGAAGCATATTTTCCACTAATCAAATCAAAAAGGAGACCAATGGAATTTCGCCCGGTATCCGACCGTTTGGTGAGGAAAGACTGAAAATCTTTGTCTTTCATCTGTTGCTCCAGTTCATCCCATTTCTCGTTGATGCTTGTCTGCTTGTTTGTAAAGCGTTCCTTTTGAATTTCTTCTCTAAGAGAATCAGAGAAGCCATCCAGCGATCCTAAATCAAATTTGGTGGTCTTACTGAGGAACAATGAGCGTATAAGCTCAGAACACGACAGTTCTACTTTCAGCGAATTCATCCTGTTGAATATATCGTGTGGCTCCTTTTCTTCATTTGTTTCATACCATACTACCTGTACGGATTTTGTTCCGCTATCAGCAGTCTGGTAGAAATATTGGGAGAAGACACCTACTCTTGACAAATCTTCCATAAACCATTCGAAAACGGTCTTTGCAGCATGGTAAATATATCTAGAATCTATCATGTGTCTCCATTCGATGGGAATTTCACCAATGGTGGCAGGTGATGATGCTGTAGGAAGAACAATTTTGATTGACTCAAAAATATCCACCATATCCGGACGTGTGGCATACATGATGGTGTACTTATGTGATACGGTGGTAAACATGTTACTGTTCAACTGGTCGTATATCTGCATGATGATACGAATAGTTGTCAAGCGTTGTTGTCCATCTATCACCTCATACCACAATTCGTTGTTCATCTGTTTTTCCTTCACCACAATGGGTTGAAGACAATAGAATTGTCCTTTTGTGTCACCAATGAAGAAAGCATACAAGTCCTGCAAAAGATCAAGTACCTGCGTTTCCTCCCATCGGTAGCCTCGTTGGTATTCAGGTATGTAGTATTTCTTGTTGAGCAAGTCGGGGATTGCCCGTCTTATCATATAATTGTCTGTCATAAGTTTGTCGCTTTTATTAAGTATGTCAACGTAGAATTATGATTTTCCTTATGGGATGTCTCTTTGTTGAAACTAACATAACAATTATAGTTTTGATGTTTCATTTTCTAAGCAAGGATAGCTTGTACCATCTGCAATACGATTATACATCAATGATGGTTCGGCGGCTATTACGCATTTGTAGTTATACTCAACAGTAAACCTCATACTGAGTTTGTTCTGATCAGCTTCAGACAGTGGCTGAATGGATAGCCATTTGTTATAGATTTTTTCTAATGTCATATTATTCGATGTTTTATATACCACCATTATCTTATCGTTTGCTTCAATCCAATATTGTCCTAAATAAATTTAGGCGACAGCGTAACGTGCAACGCCATAGAG
>ERZ779851.1459-NODE-1459-length-20738-cov-22.872311_pt1 | contig 20738 bp, 3 predicted proteins | sample MGYA00511094_ERZ779851 | MGnify/ENA primary metagenome ERZ779851 (study PRJEB29588, sample SAMEA2155512) | human gut metagenome | biome: human gut; feature: human-associated habitat; material: faeces | place: Denmark | collected 2008/2010 ...
AAAGTAAAAAGGGGCTGTGAAGAAATGAGGATTCATTTCTTCACAGCCCCTTTTTATTTTCTATAGCTCATACGCTTTCTTGCGATCTTCTCAGCTTCACGTTCGGCCTCACCCTGATTCGGGTGGGCTTCTTCGTCCATTTCATACTGCCACATGCGCGTGGGAACCATTTCGCCCTCAGGGCTGCTGGTGTAGCGCATGGACTTCGGCATGGTCTTCACGGTGGAGAGCGGGCTTGTGAAGCCGCGGCCGATGACGTCTGTGGTATTCATGATGAAGAGAAAGGCATGCGGATCGATTTCTTCAATGTAGTGACGGAGTTTCGTGATCTGTGTCAGATCGACGATGGCAAAGATGATGCGCTTATCCATGCCGGAGAAGGCGCCCTGCCCGTAGAGGAGGGTTGCACCGTGGTGAATGTTGCGGAGGATGGCGTCTGCGATCTCAAGAGGCTTGTCAGAAACGATGAAGGCGGCTTTCCGCTGGGCGAAGCCGATGACGAGACGGCTTGACAGATTCGCATTGATGTACATCGCGATCAGGGTGCAGATGGCGAGCTCTAAGGCAAAGATCCAGGCACTGGCCATGACGATCAGGAAGTTCAGCGCAAAGACGACGTAGCCGATCTCCAGATTGAAGTATTTCTTCAGGATCGCACCGATGACATCGAGACCGCCGGTGTTGCTGTTGTAGCGGTAGAGGAGCCCCATGCCAAGGCCAAGGATGACGCCGCCTGCGATGGCAGAGACGAGCGGCTGTTTCACGGAGGACATGGCGGCAAGCGGTGCGGTGAGGTCGATGAAGACGGAGCAGAGCACGGTGCCTATGATGGTGATCAGGGTGTAGAATTTCCCCATGAACTTCAGGGCAAGAAGAAGGATCGGGATGTTCAGGATGAGGTTTGCGATACCGATGGGAAAGCCCGTCAGGTAGTTCAGGATCATCGCGATGCCGGTGAGCCCGCCTGCGAGAAAGTGATGGGGGACATAGAAGGCATTGATGCCGACGGAGTAGAGAAATGTCCCGACCACGGTGATGGCCAGAATGAAAAACAGCCGCTGCCAGAAAGTGGGGCTTCTGTAGTCAGCCCCCAACGGGGTGTTCATGAGTGGGTCCTTTCTTTGAAACATGGAAGCACCAAGGGTGTTGTGAGAATATTTACATCATATTATATCACGGAGAGCAAGGCGAGGGGGCGTGGGGCGTGCCGCCCTTTGATTGCGTGCGAAAGCTTCGCTTGAATGAGAAATTAGAAATGAGAAATGCGAAATGGTAGTGCGGCGCATAAAAATATAGAAGCGCCGCAGAATTTTGATAGTGCTTCGCGCCGTCGTCATCTCGAGCGTAGCCGAGAGATCTTCCTTGCAGAACGGTCAGTGTACCAATTGCGCTATTTCAATCACCGCTTGCTCCTAATCCCTAATCCCTAGCCACTTATCCCTGCTTTCAAACTTGTGGTGGCGGCTTCGCCGCAATATATATGGGGCGATGCCCGAAGGTCTGCCCCAAAGCAGGTTTCCCGTTTTGAATTTTCCAAACATTACCCGCTTGACCGCGAATAACAAAGATCGAGGGCTGCGCTCGGGATGACGATATGAGAAGGCGGCAGTCTGACGTCTCCTAGTCTCCAGTCACTAGTCCCCAGTCCCTAGTCACTCCCCCCGAAAAAACTTTTCTCTACCCTTCTCCCCTGTCACTTGTGACAGGGTCAGAAGGAAGGATTTCATGTATAATAGATAGAAAATAGGGATCGTGTACCCTTTTTTAGAAAAAGCAGACGGTCTTCTGCGCATTGCCTTTTTCCAATGGAGGATCTTGCCATGAAACGTACGATACAATCACTATCTCTCAGTCTTTTGACAGCCCTTCTTTTTTCAGGCAGCGTGAGTGCTGCACCGGCGCTGCCGCAGCTCGATCCAACGGATCCGGCGGTGCAGAAGGTGACGGATCAGGCGTCGCGCATGAGCGAGACGAACCAGCAGGTGGCGTCGTATTATCAGAAGAGCCGCTACCGCACGCTGGATGCCGTGCATTCTTCGGAGGCGAAGGCCGAAGAGGGCGGGCTGGTCTTTGAAGTGAAGGAGATCCGTGTGACGCCGTCGAAATTTCTTTCCGCAGAGGAGATCCGGAGGGCCATCCATTTCAAAGGCGGAGGGCCTGCCACTGTGAAAGAGCTGACGGACATGGTGGCCCGCCTGAATGCGCTGTATCAGGAGAAGCATATCGTGACGGCGCAGGCCGTGCTGCCGCCGCAGAAGGTACAGGATGGCGTGGTCTACATCCGGCTCATTGAAGGAAAATTCGGAAAGACGGTCGTCACGGGAAATCAGCGGATCTCCGAGAGGTCGCTCCTCTCGCGCATCCATGGAAAGACGGGCGAGCTGGTGGACGTGGACCGGCTCGAGGATGAGCTCCGCGTATATAATTCGACGAATACCTATCAGGTGCAGGCAGAGCTGGTGCCGGGAGAGGAGGAAGGGACCTCCGACCTCCACCTGCTGCTCGGGGAGAAGGAGAATCCGCTGACATCCTTTATTTTCACGGACAATGCGGGCCAGAAAGAGAGCGGTCGCTATCGCATCGGTGCGTATACGGAGTACCGCGGGATCGGCGGGCATGATGCGAGCCTTGCGGTGAGCCCGGTGTGGACGGAAGGCATCTGGGGCGGCTCGGTGATGTACGATACGCCATGGGGGCATCACGGGACGCGGGCGCAGATTTCCTACAGCAGAAATCTGGTGGATATCATCGACGGCACCTTCAAGGATTATGACATGAAGGCCAATTCGAATGACGCGGCGATCTCCATCACGCACCCCGTGAATATCACGCCGCTTTCCCGTGTGGATGTCTTTCTGGAAGGCCATCGGAAATGGTCGGATACCACGTACTCCGGGATGGAACTCTCGAATAGCGAAACGCGCACGGTGAAGGCCGGACTGTCAGCGCGTAGCTTTGATGAGAACGGGCTGTGGTTCTTCATGACCAGCGTCACCGGCTATGAGAGCGATGACCGCGTGAATGATAAGGATAACAACGGCTCATACTATAGCGCCTACCTCATGCGCCGGCAGAATCTCAAAAATGACCAGTACATGCTCTACCGCCTCTACGGCCAGTACACCGCCTTTACCTCGCTGCCCTCGACGGAGCAGTTCACGCTGGGCGGCATGGGGAGTGTCCGCGGATACAAGGAAAGTATCCTTTCGGGCGATAAAGGCTGGTTCGCCGGTATGGAGTACGGCTTCCCCATCAGCAGTGACCATCAGACCTGGCGAGGCTTCGTATTCCTCGATCACGGTGTCGCATATAACAATTTCAGCGTCAAAACAACGAAGGACTACCTCACGAGCGCAGGCTTCGGCCTGGAGTGCAGCAAGGGCGGCTGGTATGGCAAGGCCGTCCTCGGCATCCCGCTCAAGGATTCCGGAAATATCGGAGATGCATCGCCCAGAATCCATTTCTACCTGCAGAGGAATGTGTGATCTTGAGGGACTGGGGACTAGTGATTAGTGACTGGTGACTAAGAGACTGGGAGACATCCGACTCTCTCGTATCGTCATTTCGAGCGAAGCGAGAAATCTTTTCCGTTCGCGGTCAAATGGTCGAGGATAGGAAATCCTAAACGGGAAACCTGCTATCAAGAGCCCTTCGGGCACCACCCCCCGCTGACAATGCTATTAAGTTAAGGAAAATGTTAGTGCCGTAACGACTTGCTTCCCCCTTCGGGGGAAGTGCCGAAGGCAATAGGGGCATGCTAACGGTATAACGCTCCATGTTGAATAGTCCGATGCTATCGATATTCCAACATTTTCAGGCAATACCGCTACGTAGCCCCCTCAGCCCTCCGGGCAGCTCCCCCGATGGGGAGCCAAGAATGATCTGCCGCTTAACTTAATAGCATTACCCCCGTAGAACCTACAGAACCCGCTGAACCTCTTTCGCAAACGGAATCAAAGGGCAGTACGTCCTACGGGCTAACCCTGAACCCATCAACCGATCTTCATGATCTTCTCACCCAAAGGAGGACCGTCTTATGAATAAAATATACAAAGTCATATGGAATGCCACGCGCGGCTGCTATGTGGTCGCTTCGGAGCTTGTCAAGACGCATCAGGGGAAGAAGAGTACGCGCCGGGGCGGGAGTATCCTCTCCCGCGCAGGGACGGCGCTGCTCCTTGCCATCGCAGGCTGGGGTGCGGCTTGCAATTTCATCTATGCGGACGTGACGGTATCGGATCAGAAGCACTATGGCAATACGGTCACCGTGAAGGATATCGCAAACAGCGGCAAGCAGTATGATATCACGAACCAGCAGGTGAAGGCCGGCAATGCGCTGAACAAGTTCGATGATTTCGGCATCAAGCAGCACGATGTGGCGAATCTCCATATGGGAGAGGCGAATCACCAGATCAATGTCGTCAAGAACAAGATCGACATCGACGGCGTGGTGAATGCGATCAAGGATAACAAGATCGGCGGGGACGTGTATTTCTTCTCGAATGCAGGCATTGCGGTCGGCTCGCATGGCGTCTTCAATGTGGGCCGCCTGACGCTGGGGACGAATACGGCGGTGGGAGATGCGCTCTATAACGGTCACTACTTTGTGCCTTCTCAGTCAGGACCGGTTCAGGTCAATTTTGACCGTGACAAGGATTTTTATCAGAAATCGCCGGCGGAGCGGGCGCGCCTTTTGAATGACAGCTCTCTGTGGGGCGGGAACACGGCAGGCGATGCCGGGATCTCTTTCGCGGGCAAAATCAACGCAAAGGACAGTGTGGTCATCGCTTCGGCAAAGAGTACGATCTCGCAGACGGACGGCGTGATCCAGACGGGGGCCGTATTTCGTGACTACACCGCGGGTCAGAGTGCGGATACGTACAGAAATTCTCTGGTAAATACGGCGGGCATCGTGGATGCGACGGCGGCGGTAGCGACGACGGATGGCATCGCGCTGGTCGCAAAGAAGGATATCACGCTGGCGGGCGAGATCGCGTCTCATGGGCGGAGTGTCACCGTAGAGACGGGGGATAATCTCGCTGTCATCGGCACGGAAGCGAAGGCGAGCCGCATCACCTCGGGCGGCGGGGCGATCGCGCTGACAGCGTCTTCGAGTGATGCGAAGCTGCAGGCGGATCCCGGTAAGGAGCCGGGTGATGGCATGATCTCCATCAAGGATGCGTACATCGACTCGTCGTCGGAGAAGAAGGACAGCGGCAAGATCAATATCACGGCGGTCAGGGATGTCATGGGCGTCTCCCGCATCGATGTGGATGATGCGACGATCACGGCCGAAGGAAAGAGCGGTCACAAGGCGGGGGATGTCTCCATCCATGCGACGGCGGCGACGAAGCTCTATGCATGGGACATCGGGGACGGCGCGTATGCGCTGGTGAAGATGGGACAGGAGAGCCGCGGCCGAAATACGATCAAGGGGGATAATGTAGACATTTCCGCTCGTGCCACGACATCGGGCGTCATCGGTGATGACAATGAGCTCTCTGATGCGGAGATCAAGGCGGGTATCGAGCGGGAAAAAGATCACAATGCCGTCTTGGGACTCATCGAAGAGTACGGCGGCAATTTCCGCACGTTCGGCTCGGCGACGAAGACGTACGCCGAGGCGAATGTGGATATCGACAAGACGGATATCACGGCTCTCGGAGATGGCACGGGCGCAAAGGGGCATGGCGATGTGAAGATCACATCGGACGCAGAGTCGGATATCGCGCCGCTCAATGTGAATCTTGTTGGCATCGGGTTTAACGTGGGCATCGGCGACGTGAAGTCGTACGTCGATGTGGATGACAGCACGATCACTTCCGCGAAGGATACGACGCTCTACGCGGAAGGAACGAATGCGGTCAAGATGAGCCTGATAGATTTCAGCGCCGTGCCGATGGGCGGGCTGTCGCTGGATTTCTCCTGGGCGCAGCTTACGAGCGACATCGCGGCGAAGGTAGGCGAGAAGGCGACGCTGACAAGCCAGGGCGATGTGGATATCAGCGCGAAATCGATCCGCTCGCTGGGCTCTGGCGCGTCGAACTGCGGACAAACGCTGGGGCTCGCGGTCGGTCTCGGGATCTCTGATACGAAAGCGAGCGCGGATATGGCGGGCACGGTCTACGCGAAGGGCGATGTGTCGGTCAAAGCGGAGAATACGCTCTCTGAAAACGGCGGCGTCTATGCGGCGGATACGGTGACGGCATCGAGCATCGGCGGGGATACAGCGCTCAAGCCGACGACAGATCCGATCATAGAAGGCGTGGGAAATTTTTTCTCGAAACTGAAAAAAGCATTTACCGAAGAAGATAAGACAGGCCAGGCGGCAAAGGACCTCGACCTCGATAAAGCGGACAAGCCGGCGAACCAGAAGAAACCATGGAACAAGCTGGGGGCGAATGCGTCGACGGCGCTTCTTTTCAGTGACAATGATGCGACGGCGTCCGTGACGGGGAAGGTGCGCGGCATCGATGCGAGCGGGAATGCGAGTGAGGCAGCGGGCGCAAAGTCGCTCACGGTCGATGCGCTGACGCTCTCTCGCAGCCATGCGGTCGTTGGTTCGTACCAGAATGACACAACGGTGTCCAAGGATGAGACCACGAAGAAGGACAATACCATCACGGCGGCGATCTCTTATCTGGAGCAGAGAAATCACGCGACTGCTTTCATCAGTGGCGACACGAAGACCAGCGGAGATACGACCGTCCATGCGAAGACGGTCATCCCCTGGCAGACGAGTTGGCAGAGCACCGATCCCGTGGATCAGCTTTTGAATGTCTTCTTTGCATCGATCGATACGAATCCCGTCCTTCCCGATCTGGTGGACAGCTGGACGCAGGCGGCGGGAAATGGCGACAACGTGAATGGCGCGGCGTCCGTCTCCATCGTGAACTATGACAACAACGCCAAAGCGTATATTGGCAAGAAAGATGACACGCAGACGACGACGCCTACAGTCGATGCCGCTGGCAATGTGAATGTCACGGGCGAGACGGACATCACGACGGTGAATCTGACAGGTACCATCCAGTCGTACCTGAGCGCGGCTCCGCTGAATCTCTGGAAAATGGCTTATAAAAATAAAGACAAAAAGTTGGCCTTCCAGGATATTTTCAATAGAAATGGCTGGACGATGGACGGCGCATCCAAGGCAGGTATCGGCGGCGCGGCGCTCTCCGTGCATCAGAAGAATAACGCAGAGGCCTATATCGATGACGGCGCGGTGGTCACGGCGAAGGGATCGGCAGATGCCAGTGCGAAGGCACGCGCGCTCAATATCGCGATGGCGGCGGCAGGCGGCCCGGCGAAGTCGGTCGCTGTCGATGCGACCGTGGGCGTGAACCGTTTCGATAATACGACCAAGGCGCGCATCGGAAACGCGACGGTCACGGCGAAGGATGTCTCTGTCACCGCGGAAGACCTCTCCAAGACCATTCAGGCGGCGGGCGCGATCGGTGTCAGCGGCGGCACAGGGATCGGTGCGTCCATCGCGTACAATCACATCAACCGCGATACGGAAGCCGCGATCTCGGGGAATGTCACGGCAGAGGACAACGTGAATGTCTCTGCGAAGAACACCGGCGAGATCATCGCAGCCTCTGTCGCGGGTGCGGTCGCCTATGACAATAAGAGTCCGAATGTGAAGAACAAGGCCGGCAGCACCGGCTTCCATGCGGTCGAAGACGGCGATGAAGACGGCATCGAGCTGGAAGATTTTGTCAATGATATGGATGATGCCGATGAAAATGCACCGCTCCTTGGTCAGGAAGCGGATCAGCATATTGCAAATGTCGCAAATCAGGACGGTGCGATGAAGGATAACGTGGTGGAAGCCAAGGGTGGTCTGGCAGCCGCAGCGAATGTGTCCGTGAACCGTATCACGGATACGGCGAAGGCGTCCGTGGCGAAACAAGAAGGCGGGGCTGCGCCCTCTGTCACGGCCGATGCGCTCCGTGTGAATGGGCTGAATGACAGTGCGATCCGCGCGACGTCGGCGGCTATTGGAGCAAATCTTCATGCCGAGGCCGGAGCGGCGCTTGCGGGAAGCTTCATGTACAACTCCATCACGGCGGACAACGAAGCCTATGTGGATGGGGCGAGCCTCACCCTGCGCGGCAATGAAGAAGAAGACAAGGACGGGAAAAACATCGACGAGTCCCTCACTGTCCGTGCGGAGAATGATGCGACAATCCTGAACATCGCGGCCAGCGGCAGCGGTGCGACGAAGGGCTTCTCCGGGGCAGGGCAGATCAGCCTGAACTGGGTGGATGACAAGACGGATGCACATGTGAAGGACAGTACGGTGAAGGCGAAGGAAGCCAGCGTCATCGAAGCGAAGGACAAGGGACAGATCGACTCGTACACAGGGGCAGTGTCTGTTTCCACGGGCTCTTCCGCGGTCGGTGCGGCCATCGGCGTCGATCTCATCGAAGGGGATACGAAGGCATATCTGGAAAACAGTGAAGTGGCTGGGACAGTGGAAGGAGAAAAGGCGGGCAAGCTCGCTGTCACCGCAGATGAAGCGAGCCAGATCACGTCTATCATCGCATCCGGCGCGCTGGCGGATAAGGCGGCGACCGCTTTCTCAGCAAGCGGGAACTGGATCCATACGACGACGGATGCCCATGTGGATAGTGACAAAGCGATGAAGACAGGAGCGCTCACCATCGATGCCGGAAATCACAGCAATGCGACGCTTGGCGTCGGTACGGGCGCGATCTCGAATACGGCCGTCGGCGCGTCGGTCGCAGTCATGGTGAATGACTCGGCCGTCAAGGCGTCGCTCACCGGCGATGCGAAGAAAGAAAAGACCATCGAGGCAGACGGCATCTCTGTCAAGGCGGACAATGCGTACAATGGATCGGCGAAGGACAGCGATAGTGACAGTACGGCAAAGACCGTCGCTGTGGGCTTTGCGGCAGGCGCGGCGAAATTTGCCGGTTCCGGCTCGGTCACGGTGAATGTCATTTCCCAGAAGGCCGATGCATCGATCGGCAAGGGAAACTATCAGGCAGGAAATCAGGGCGTTGACGTAGAAGCGAAGAATACAGCGCGCCTCTTCGGCTTGGCCGGCGGCCTGGGGATCAACCTGGGCGGCACGGGCATCGGTGCGGCGGCTGACGTGCAGACGTACAAGGGGCATACCTATGCGTCCATCGAAGACGGCGCGAAGCTCTCGAAGGCATCTTCTGTCCGCGTGAATGCCGAGTCGGAAGAGGACCTGACATCCGTTGCGGCGACGATCGCGACGGGGGATACATTTGCCGGCGCCGGGGCAGCCGGACTCCATGTGATTTCGACTGATACGAAAGCGTATATCGGAAATCAAGAGGACAAAGATGTCACGGACGCGGGCAAGGCCGAGCTCACAGAGGCGGGCGCTGTCTCCGTGACGGCGAAAGATACGACGAAGCTCACGACGTCCGGTGGCAGCGGGGCTGTGAGCGGGACAGGGGCCGGCGGCCTCTCCGCAGCAGTCGAAGTGGTACATAAGAAAGCGGCTGCCTATGTAGGGAATCACGCGAGCATTGGCGGGGAAAGCCTCACTGTACGGGCAGAAAATACCAGCGAGTCGAAAACAGCGGCGGCAGGTCTTGGCGTCGGCGGTACGGCGGGTGTCGCAGGCGCGGCTTCTGAGACTTTTGTCACGCATACGACAGACGCTCATGTAGGCAGGGCGGCGAATGTCACCACCTCGGGCGATGCGGACGTGAAGGCGGTTTCCTCCTTCAAGCAGGGCGCCGGTGCCGGCGGCGTCGGCGGCAGTGGTACAGTGGGCATCGGGCTGGCAAACTCGACCGTCTCGATGAGCGCGGATACGAAGGCACATGTCGATACCGGTGCGAAGGTCACGGGGAAGAATGTCCGCGTCGCAGCAGATCATACGACAGACATCACCTATGCGACCATCGCGGGCGGCCTTGCAGGCACCGCGGCCATCAATGGCGCGGTCGGCGTGAATGTGCTGGATACGAAGACCAAAGCGTATACGGAAGACCATACCGAGCTCACTGCTACAGGCGCGGCCGATAAGGATGGGATCGCCCTCACGGCGTCGGATGCGACGAAGCTCTCGGGCGGCAACGGCGGCGCAGCCATCGGTCTCGCGGGCGGCGGTGCAGGTCTTGCTCTCTCCGTGATGAATCTCACGAAAGACACCGAAGCCTATGCAGGCAAGGCGGCCAAACTGGATGCCAAAGGCCAGATTTCTTTGGATGCCCAGAACAGCGAAGATATTTTCAATCTGTCCCTGCAGGCGGCGGGCGGCTCCTATGCCGGCCTCGCGGGCGCGACGAATGTGATGAACCTCACCGCGATCACGAAGGCATACACGGATACGGGCGTGGAGATCAACCAGAAGGCCGGCTACGGCAAGGATGGCTCGAAGGATGTCTCGCTCACGGCGACGCATGAAGTCAAGGAAATGAAGAACACCGTCACCGCGGCGTCCGGCTCCGGCGGTGCGTCGGTCGGCGCAGCCGTCGATGTGGGAAATATCAAGACGCAGACGAATGCCTTCCTCGGCGATGGAAACAAGGTCGCATCGGGCGGTAGCGTGACCGTCGAAGCGAAAGATGATATGCATGACATCATGTCGAATGCGATCTCGGCCGCCATCGGTTTTGTGGGACTTTCGGGCAGTATCTCTGTCTATAACGTCGGCAGCACGATGTCTCCGGAAGACCAGAAGACGCTCTCGGGCCAGACGAGTGAGAATGGCGAGACCGTCGGTTTCGACAGCTGGGTAAATGGGGAACTCGCGAAAATCAACGAAGGCACCGGCAAAGCGGTCGGTGAGTATAAAACGGCATCGCTCGAGGAAGTGAAATCGAGCCTTGGCAAAACCTTTGCGTCCGAGGCGCCGAGCAGCGCGGGCGAAAAAGGCACGCTCGCAAAGATCGGAAACGGCACCGCCATCGATGCGGCGGGCGATGTCAAAGTCCATGCGGATGACACGCTCTCCGCGGAGAACATCATGGGCAGTCTCTCGGGCAGCGCGGCGGCAAGTGCCGGTGCGTCCGTCAGCGTACTGAATACGGATACGCAGACGAAAGCGCTCGTGGACAAGGCAGCGAAGGTGACGGCAGGAAAGGATCTTGCCATTTCTGCAAAGGCCGCGCACAATTTTAAGGAATATATCACGGGGGCTTCCGTCTCCGGCGGCGTAGCTGGGCAGGGAACGGTCGGGACATGGACGGACAAGAGTGCCGTCTCGGCGCTTCTTGGCGATACGAATGCCGTCCACGCGAAGAATATCTCCATCACTTCAGACAATGACCGCACGCTTGATGCGTATGTGACAGGGGCTTCGGTGGCGCTTGTCGCGCTGAATGGCGCTGTCGTCACGGCGAATGTCACCGGCTCTTCGGAGGCGGGCATCGGAGACGATGAAGGTAAGTACGCGGGCGAAGTGAAGGCGGATGAGGCTCTCACTGTTTCTTCGAATGCCAAGACAACGATGGATGCGAAGGCATTCGGCGCGGCGGCAGGCATTTTCGGCGGCACGGGAACGGGCGCAGACCTTTCGTCCGCTGTCGATGTCACAACGAAAGTCGGGAAGAAGGCGAAGCTCTCCGGGAAAACGATCTCCCTCACGGCGGAAAATACGCCGAAGATGTCCGCACTCGCGACTTCGGCGGGCGTCGGCATCGGCGGCGTGGGGGCGACCGTGGCAGAGATCGACTCCAAAGACACCTCGCGTGTCACCATCGCTGACGGGGCATCGCTCACGGCCGTAGACAAGCTCATCGCCCGTGCGGCGATGTCTATGCCGACGGATGATTACAATGCCTATGCGCATGCTATCGCCGGAAGCGGCGGCGTCATCGCCGGATCCGTGGCGGTCGTGGGGATCGGCATGAAGAATACCACCGAGACCGCGATCGGGAAGGATGTCAAGATCCAGGCAGGCCGCGCGGAGATCACCGCAGATCATAAAGACAGAGGAAACTATGAGATCGAGTCTATCGCGGCCGGCGGATACAGCGGTACCGGGGCGGATACGAGGTACACCGTGGACTCCACTTCGAAGGTCACCGTCGGTGACGGTACGACCGTGACGACGGATCGGGAGACGGCCATCCGCGCGGACAATGTGAGTGAAAAGGCGTGGAAAGACGGCTCGGAAAAGGAGAATGCCACTTCTGGTGGTGCGGCGCTCGACTCCGGGAATGGCGTCGTGAGTGTGACGAAGATCACCCACACCACGGAAGCGAATCTCGGGAAAGTCACCCTGCAGGCGAGCGCTTCTGACCTTACGGCGGAAGAAAAGGCCGCGGGGAAGACCCTGCATGACAAGAAAGCCATCACCATCGACGCCGCGAGCCGCGTCAAAGCGCATGATAACAATGCGTTGTCGACTGGTGCTGCCGTCGGTGCGGCGCATGTGAAGGAAACGCTCGATGTCAAGGCGACTACGAGCGCGACTGTCGCGGACGGCGCAAGCCTCAAGGCCGGCGAGACAGAGAAGGCGAATGCGAAAGACAAGGCTTGGGAAGGGGAAGCGGAAACCGCCTCGTATGATGGCTCGTACAAGGGCGGTACGATCGCCATCGGCACAAGAAATGATGCGGATCTCTACAGCACGACGCTAGTCGATGTCTTCGGCTTGGCGGGCTATGCGGGCTCGGAAAATGACGTCACCTACACGGGCAAGACGAAAACCACATTCGGCGCGGCCGCGGAAACGGCGAAGGGGGATATTTCCCTTGCGGCAGGCCGTGACAGCGCAGGCGAGACAGGCACGATCAGCGTCAGTGCGCACAGCGACATCCTGAATGCGACGGCGATCCCGATCTCCATCCAGAAGGATCCCTATGCGAAAGCGGACAGCCAGGCGAGCCTCACCGTCACGAATAGCGCGGATATGAAGAGCGACCGGGACATCCTCCTCAAGGCGAAGGCGGGCGCGGTATCCGCCTTTGGCAATGGCGAGGTGAAGGACTGGGTGAATGCCATCGAGGATGCTTTCGGCTCGGACGGCAGCCAGATCGGGAAGAAGGAGATCGCAAAGTCCGCCGATGTCACCATGAATGGCAAGGCGGAGACGGGCATCCATCGCAAGAAATCCATGATCATCGGGGGGACGAATAAGGATGGGACATGGACGACCAAGGTCACGAGCGATGGCGACCTCTCCTACACCTATGGCGGCTCGAAGCCGGCCGGCTCGGAGCTCTATGACCAGCTCCACGAGCTGCAGCAGAAGCTCATCGACTATGCGGCCGATCCCTCGGCGAAAGCCGCATATGAAGCGGAGATCACATTCCTGGAACAGAAGATGGCGGCAGAGGGCCTCGGGTATTTCGATACGAAAGGCCGCTTCGTAGAAACATCGCCGGCAACGACCTCGGAGCTGGACAGCGCGAAGGCTATGCGGGATCAGGCGAATGCGAAACTGCCTGCGATCAAGGATGCCTATGAGGCGGAAATCAAAAAGACGCAGGATCAGATCGATGGGCTGAATACTGTCACAACGAGCAAGACCTCGTATGACAGTGCGGCCGCATCGGCAGCCGGTGCTGAGAGTGCGCTTACTGCCGCCCGGGTCGCAGAAGAAACGGCAAAGACGGCAGTGGAAGAATTGGCGAAGACAGCGGGGCTTAATCTTGATGACTATATGAAAGCCAATCCTACTCAAAGCGAGGTCCGCACATACCAGCAGGCACAGGCTGCGACGCAGGAGGCTGTTACGAATAAGACCGCTGCCGATACTGCGAAGTCCAGCGCAGAAACGGCATACACCAGCGCGGTCAATAGCTACAACATCGCCTACAGCGATACGATCCCGACCGACCCCACGCAGTACGACGCGACGGACATCAGCGAAAAGCAGACTGCATTGACGACTCAGAAACAGCAGCAGGAGGCAGCAAAGGAGGTCCGCGTCGGCAACTACAACAAGATCAACACCCAGATCCAGCTGACGGAGGATTTCTTCCAGAAGCAGAAGGGCACCGAGAAGGACGGGAAGTTCTTCTATGCGAATGGCGATGAAGTCGAAGGCGGCAAGGTCATGAAGGACGGCAAGGAGTACTACCTCCTCCACAGCAAGACCTATCCGCAGATGACGCATGATTTCCTCGTGGGCGATGTCACTGCGCAGCTCGGGGATATCGTCTTCGAAGGGGACAATGTCTCCGGCGCAGGCACGCTCAAAGCAGGCGGCGATGCAGAAGTGAAGATCACGAATGTTTCGCCGAATAATCTGGTGATGGGGGATATCCACGTCGTCGGCAGCCAGGGCACGGCAGGCGCCGGTCAGGGCGGTACGATTTATTTCAACAGCACCGAGATCAAGGGGGACAGCGCGGAGGCGATCCAGAAGGCGATCCAGAAGGAGAACAAGGACAAGACGAGATCCGTTTCCTTTGCCGCCGAGACGCGCTACCAGACCGGCGGGCCTTCTGTCACTATCGAGAACAATTTCCGCCCGCAGACGTATGTGGATGGCGACAATGCGCCGTACTACGCCGCACCGAATGTCAATCTCAAGGGCTACATCTACAATCCGCGCGGCACGGTCACCGTCACGAGTGCGAATGGCGACGTGTACAATAAGGGCACGATTTACGCAGGCAGCGTGAATATGACCGCAACGAACGGAGATTTCATCCAGACCTATGATGCGAGCAGCGCGGGGACGCGGTCCGGCATTTCCAGCGTCGGCGGGAATCCGCTCGATGACACGGGCAATTTGCACAATGTCGATAAAGACGGCAAGGCGAATGACAAGCTCGGCAGCGGCATCCTGGCGAATGGCAATGTCTTCATTTCCGCGCGCTATGTGAACATCAATTCCAAGATCCAGAGCGGCGTCCCGGATCACGCGATCACCATCCCGAAGGAGTACAAGCTCTTCTATATGAACGGCAGCACGAAGGTTAATGTGACGGACGCAGCGACGGTGCCATCCGGTGCGAAGATCCTCGTCGCGGACAAGGCGGGAAAGGAGATCGAGGGCGTGTCCTATGACAGGACGAATGACCGCTTCGTCATCAGTGATGTCGAAGTCCACGGCGGGCATGTCTCCATCGTCGGGACCATCCTCAATACGACAAATGACACAAACAAAGCCCGCATCGAAGCCCTCGACGGCTACGGCACGATCCAGGTGAAGAATGACTCGGATAAGAACATCGAGCTCAAGACCCTCTCCACGGGCGGCGGGCTCGAAGGCAAGATCGAGATCACGGATCTGGATCGCTCGAGCGGGAAAGTCACAAGAAAGACCACCTACACCCGAAAGGATGGGGTGATCTCGCAGAGCGTCCAGAGCTATGCGAATGGAAATCCGACCGGGAATCCGGTGATCTCCACCTTCGCGAATGCCAAAGACGCGAAATATCAGACGACGAAGGGCTCGTACTACACCGTGCAGACGGGACAGGACAGCAGTACCACGACCACCTATGAGCTGCATGACACCCGCCTCGACTGGTGGGGGATCGATGACAGGGCTCCGACGAGCGCAGAAATGCTGGCGCAGGGCGGCACCGTGACCGACTTTTCGCAGGGCGCTGTCCGCACGCTACAGGGCGGCGCCTTCGTCTCCGGCTACAACAAGGTCGATGGGACGAAGACGGACGCTGCATACGTGACGTCGGACAAGCAGTTCACGGCAGCAGAGCCGACCTCTACGTTTACGAAAAAAGAGGAACGTCTCTGGTATACGTTCGGACTTGCGAAGAAATACGATTACAAACTGGTCGAGACCACGTACGATACGAAGGTGACCCAGTATTCCCTTAAGTCGGACTACGATGTGGGCATCGGCTTTGGCGGCTCGGAGAATGGCGGCACGCTCACCGTCAATGGCGGCAGCCATGACGTCCTTATCAATGGCACGCTCTCCAATGGCCGCGGCGCTTCGACACTCTCGGGCGGCAGCCTCACGCAGGGCGACCTCGGCTATGTCGATACCGGAAGCCTTCATATGAAGGCGACTGGCAGCATCGGCAGCGTAGGACAGGCGATCAAGACCAGCGCAGACATCGTTTCCGGCAGCGCAGGCGGCGACTTCGCCGTCAATGTCAAAGGGAATGTCACCCTGGGCAAGGTATCGGCTGGCAAGATCGCTGATATCACGGCCGAGGACGGCATCACGCAGGCAGCGGGAGAGGCGCTCTCGGCAAGCCGCGTGAACCTCGATGCAGGAAGCGGCGCCATCCGCGGCGCATCTGGCGCACTCTCGATCGTAACGAAGCAGGGAAGCGGTGAGGCCTATGGTCTCAAAGCCAGCGCAGATGGAAATATCGCTATCACGAATACCGGCGGCGATCTCTATCTCGACAGCGTCACCTCGAAGCATGGCGATGTCACCCTGACGACAGACGGCAGCTTCATTGACAACAATTTCACCGATGTGGCGAATGAAAATGCGAAGGCAAAGCTCGACGCCTGGTCGAAGGCGCGGGTTCTGGAAGGCAGCGAGGCGACGATCTCGAAACAGAAATCCCTCCTCATCGCCAAAGTACAGGGTAAATACAATGAGTATCAGACCCTTTCTGCCTACGTCAAAGACGGCAAGTACACGTTGGACGAGACCGCGAAGGCGGCACTTGCGAAACATGGCGTCACTGACATCGATGCGTATATAGCAGAGAAACAGGCACGCTATGACGAGCTGAAAGGCAGTGTCGGCACTTGGAAGAAAGAGGACGTCGAAGCCTATGCGAAGGGGATCGAGGGCAGCACAGACAAGACGCTCTATGGCAATGCCGCGCTCACCGCGAAAGATCTGACAGCGGATGCGTACCTCACCGCGGAAGAAAAGGCAGAAGTCCTCGTCGGCTCGGCAAAATCCGCACAGGATCTCCTCGTCACCTTCTCCGGCGGCAGCATCAAAGAGGGCATCACCGATACCCAGACCACGCAGAAGGAAACCGCGCATGTCACGGGGCAGAATGTCATTCTGACAGCACTTGGCGGTAAAACGGAAAATGGCAAGTACGTGAGCGGTATCGGACACAAGGAAAACGGACAGGTGATCGACCTCTCGACGAAAGAGAAGATCGAGAGCCTGACGGCAGACCAGCTGATCGCCCTTGCGTCCGCAGAGCGCGGGGATTTCAAAGTCAATGGCAAGACCGTCACCGTCAGCTCCATCCGCTCCATTGAGACGAATGCGGACGGGAAACTCACCGCGAAAGCAGAGAATGGCGCCATCTACCTCACCAGCGATACCGGCGTGAAGGAAGGGAGCAAGCTCCTCTCCGGCGGCGAGCTCCGCGTGAAGGGAACGGACGATCTCAAAAATGTCACCGTGGGTGCGAAGGACCAGATCGTTCTTGAATCCGGCGAAGGTGAGATCTCCGGCGTCACCATCCAAGAAGGCGGCACCCTCACTGCCCGCGCAAAGAAAGGCGTCTCTCTTGCGAATGCGAAAGACGGCGACCTCGTCATCAATACCGTCTATGCCTCCGATGGGGACGTGGTACTTGACCTCAAGGGCCACAGCCTCCTTGCCGAAGACGGCCATGATACAGATGAGGAAATGGGCACCACCTACACGAATGTGGAAGGTGAGAATATTTCCATCGAAAACGTGGCAAATGTCAAAGGCGAGGGCGAAGGACAGTCCCTCGGCATGAAAGTGACCGGCACAAAAGCCGAAGACGGCAGTATGGTGCCGGGCAGCATCCGTTTCCAAGCGGCAGGCGACGCCGACATCACCCTCTTCGGAGAAGCGGCATCGGAGGCGATCGACATCGAAGCCGAAGACCTCACCATCACCAGCCGTGGAAACATTTCGAATGGCAACTACCAAGCAGGGAATGCCCTCCGCGTCCACACCGCAAAAGATGGCATCATTTCCGGCGGCAACTTTAGCGGTGGAACCGCAGACATCACCAACGCGGGCAAGACGAGTGGCGGCGTGTACACCGCAAAGGGGACGATGGACATCACGAATGAAGGAACCATCGAAAACGGCACCTATACTGCCCGCGGCGACCTCACCTATACCGATATCGCAAAGTCCTCCCTCACGGACGGCACCTTGATCTCGAAAGAAGGAAAGGCAAAGATCACTGCACATGGCGTGCTCCAGATCAAGAAACTCAGCGCGAAGAATAACGCGACCGTCGAGGCAGATCACGATGTCACGCTCAACGAAGCAGAAGCAGGCACGCTTGCTGTTTCGTCGGGAGGCAGTGTAAACGCGGGTACGCTCACGGCTACGACAGGCGATGCGAAAGTCACTGCAAAGACAGATGCGACGATCGGCACGCTGAAGGCAGAAACCGGCAGCACAACCGTCGAAGCGACAGACGGCAAACTTGACGTGACGACGCTGAATGCAAAGAGCCTGACCGCGAAAGCGGGTACAACGCTTAGTGCGAAAACGCTGGATGTGAAGGAACACGCAGAACTCACCAGCGGTGACGATATGGTTCTTACGGAAGCCCATGCGAATACCTTGACTGCGAACGCGGGCGGGAAGCTGACGACGACAACGCTTGGCGTGACTGGAGCAGCTGGTCTGACAAGCGGCGGCGCGATGGAAGTGAGCGAAGCGACCGTGGGAAGTGTGGCGGCGAAAGCAGGAACAACGCTCCACGTCAAGAAGCTCACTTTGACTGGCGAAGCGACGCTGACGAGCAAGGACGAAGCGACGCTGGATGACGTGACTGCGGGAACGCTTGCCGCAGAATCGACAGCGGGCAGCGTAAACGCGGGCACGCTCACGGCTACGACAGGCGATGCGAAAGTCACTGCAAAGACAGATGCGACGATTGGCACGCTGAATGCGAAGAGCCTGACCGCGAAAGCGGGGACTACGCTTAGCGCGAAAACGCTTGGCGTGCAGGAACACGCAGAACTCACCAGCGGCGGCGCGATGGAAGTGACCGAAGCGACCGTGGGAAGTGTGATGGCAAATGCCGGAAGCACGCTCCATGTCAAGAAACTCACTTCGACTGGCGAAGCGACGCTGACGAGCAAGGACGAAGCGAAGCTGGATGACGTGACTGCGGGAACGCTTGCCGCAGAATCGACAGCGGGCAGCGTGAAAGCGGGCACGCTCACGGTTACGACAGGCGATGCGAAAGTCACCGCAAAGAAAGATGCGACGATCGGCACGCTGAAGGCAGAAGCTGGCGGCGCGACGATCGAAGCGACCGAAGGCAAACTTGACGTGACGACGCTGAATGCGAAGGAACACGCAGAGCTCACCAGCGGCGGCGCCATGACGCTGGAAAGTGCAAGTGCGGATACTCTGACCGCGAAAGCAGGCACGACGCTCGATGTGACGAAGATTCATACGGCGGGCGATGCGGGTCTTGCAAGCGGCAGTGATATGGTTCTTCATGAGGCAGAGGCAGGCGGCAAGCTGACGATGAGCGCAGGCGGCAGCATCCTTGCTGAAAGCGAAAATGCGAAGATTTCCGGAAGCACCATCGAGATGACGGCGAAGGAAAACATCCGCATCACAGATCGTTCGCAGGTCGGCAAGCTGGATGGTGTGGATACGAGCACGCCGGCAGGGTCGACCACCGGCAGCGGCGCGGCAGGCAGTCTTGTCACCGGCGAGGCGAAGCCGCATGATTTCGATGCGAGCGGAAAGGGCAGCGCGCTGCTCTCGTCTGCGGGCGGAAAGGTTACACTCTCTGCGAAGAAGGTGGAGATCGATACGCTGGCAAATGGCGAAGGCGGCACGGCAGACCTCACGATCTCTGCGGACAACATCGGTATCGATGATCTGGCAGGCGTCGGCGCGCAGCATGTCACCATCCTCGGCGCGAACGGACAAAGTCAGGCGCACTACGCAGGCATTCACTCCACGTCTGCGGGCGGCACTCTTGTGAAGGATAGCGCAGTCGAGCATCTGAATCTCACAGGCAAAGAACCGCTTGGCCTCACGAATACCGCGATCGGCGGAGACGGTGTCCTTGCAACGGATAAGATCCGTGTGACGATCCAGAAGAATCCGGGCAGCAGCCAGGCGGAGCATTTCGGAAATCTCTCTCTTAGCGGCTATGATATTGCGACTGACCATGTCATGACGAGCGTCAAGGACGGCCTCACCGTGAACGGCGAGCGTTTCCCGGTGACGGCGGAAAGCGTCATGAATGCGAGCCTCTATGAGGACCGCACGCTTGGCCGTGACGGACGGGAGAAGGAAGAAGAAACGGAGAAGGATAGCCCGTCTCTTGCCTTCGGCGCACCGAATGAGAAGGAAGCATATGAAGTCGTGAAATAGGTTTTGAAGTAGCAAGAACGCCTCGTCGAAAGACGAGGCGTTTTTGTCGTATCGTCATTTCGAGCGAAGTCGAGAAATCTTCTTTGCAGACCGAGGTGCGATGTATATCATCGTGCAAGAAAGATCCCTCGGCTTCGCTCGGGATGACGGTGCTTGGGGAGCGGATAGGTTCACAAGGGTGGCGCGCCGTCTTTTTAGAAGAGGGGATTCTCGTATCGCAGCCTTCCCCTCGAGGGGAAGGTGCCCCGCAGGGGCGGATAGGGCACAAGCGGTATGAAAGAGAGTGGGAAGGAGCGTCTCAAGTCGACGATTTACGAAAGCACCCTATCCACCGCTCCGCCTTGATTTTTATAAAGGGCGATGCCCGAAAGTAGTATTCAAGTCATGGGTTACCAGTCATAACAATGATACGAGTAGGCCCTTGGAGACGGGAGTCCCGCAGAGGGACTTCCGAGTTTGGCCTAATTCAAAGAGGCGCCTTGCCCATTAAGGCGCCTTCCTGTGAGGCCAAACGGCCCGCGCCGAAGGCGCAGGA
>ERZ779851.1466-NODE-1466-length-20679-cov-5.592174_pt1 | contig 20679 bp, 13 predicted proteins | sample MGYA00511094_ERZ779851 | MGnify/ENA primary metagenome ERZ779851 (study PRJEB29588, sample SAMEA2155512) | human gut metagenome | biome: human gut; feature: human-associated habitat; material: faeces | place: Denmark | collected 2008/2010 ...
ACTTCACAAATTTTTGATGTTGTTTTTGTGAATAATGTATAGTACCTTAGTCCTAATTTTTGTGAATTGATTTAAAAAATGCACAATCACTATTTATATCTTTCCCAACTTTTTGTCTGCAGCTGTTTTCTGCCATTTTGTTACGAAAATAATGCCTCAAATTCCTCCCGGCTGATCTTCTCTTTTTCTAATAAAAGCTCTGCACACCGGTTCAATACGTCTTCATGCTCACGGATAATTGCTTTTGCTCTTGCATAGCACTCGTCAATGATCCGTTTTACTTCATCATCGATACGTGCTGCAACGCCTTCCCCATATCCTCTTGCATGTGCAAGATCTCTGCCGATAAATACTTCATCGTCTTCATTATCATAATTGATAAGACCTACGTTGTCTGACATGCCATATTTTGTTACCATGGCTTTTGCAAGCTGTGTCGCCTGTTTGATATCCTGTGATGCCCCGGTTGTAATATCATCAAATACTTCTTCCTCGGCTACACGTCCGCCGATGAGAGAACACATTTCGTCAATCATCTGGGACTTGGTCCAGAGTTTCCTCTCTTCAGGAAGATACCAAGCTGCGCCAAGTGCCTGTCCGCGCGGGATAAGTGTAACTTTGAACAGAGGATTGGCATACGGAAGCAGCCAGCTTACAGTAGCATGGCCTGCCTCGTGATGTGCGATGGAACGTTTCTCCGCAGGAGTGATGATTGCCGCCTTGCGTTCAAGTCCGCCGACAATCCTGTCGACCGCATCCAGAAAATCCTGTCTGTCAACAGCTTTCTTGTCTCGTCTGGCAGCGGTAAGGGCTGCCTCGTTACATACATTGGCAATATCTGCTCCGGAGAAACCTGGAGTATGTTTCGCCATGAACTCCACATCGAAGTTTTCAGCTACTTTAAGATTCTTGATATGGACCTTGAAGATTTCCTCCCTTTCCTTCAACTCAGGAAGGTCCACATGTATCTGCCTGTCGAAACGTCCTGCACGCATGAGAGCCTTGTCCAGAATATCTGCACGGTTCGTAGCTGCAAGAACAATTACGCCGGAATTGGTACCGAAACCGTCCATCTCCGTAAGGAGCTGGTTAAGAGTGTTTTCCCTCTCGTCATTTGAAGAGAATCCGGCATTCTTGCCACGTGCTCGACCGACAGCGTCAATCTCGTCAATGAATACGATACAAGGAGCTTTCTCCTTGGCCTGACGGAACAGGTCTCGTACACGTGATGCACCTACGCCCACGAACATTTCCACGAAATCAGAGCCGGATATAGAGAAGAACGGCACATTGGCCTCGCCTGCTACAGCCTTGGCCAGCAATGTCTTGCCGGTTCCCGGAGGGCCCACCAGCAACGCTCCCTTAGGAATCTTGCCTCCAAGTGTCGTATATTTCTTCGGATTCTTCAGGAAATCCACGATTTCCATAACCTCATCCTTCGCGCCATACAGGCCGGCGACATCCTTGAATGTCACCTTGACCTCATTCTTGTCGGCCAGTTTGCCGGTGGATTTCCCGACACTGAAAATGCCGCCTTGTCCTCCCGGACCGCCGTTCATGTTCCTGTTGAATCCTCTGAACATGAATACCCACATGAGTATCAGCAGGATAGGGAAAAGGAACCAGTCCATTATATGGCCCCAGAAATTGTCATCATTGTCCATGATGACCTTGAAATGACCGTCGGACGGAAGTTCCGCGTTCAATGCCGCGAATTCATTCTCCGGGTCAAATTTGCTGGAAACATAGAACCAGAAATGCGGTGAAGAAGAAGGCACTTTGCCTCCGAACCGCTCGCTGTATTTGCTCAAACGGTCAGGACGTATTGTTATTTCTCCCTTATAGTCGTTTCTGACGAATACGATATCTTTGACATCCCCGGATTCAATCATCTCCTTGACATCAGCCCATTCAGTCTTTTGTGGATTTGGACCCGAATTGGAGAACAACATCCAGATGATGCCGGATATGATAAGGATATATAGCCACGACAATCCAAGATTGACCGTGACTATCTTTTTCTGCGGATTCTTGCCGCCATTTTTTCTTTTTGCCATTCGGAAATAATTACAATGACTCCGAATCCGTTTCCGTTTTCCTGATGCGCTTTGCAGACGCTCTGACCTTGGAAGCAGCCTTCGGTTTGACTCGTTTTTCTTCTGGTGCTACTGATACAGGCTCATCGGTATACTCGGTTCTTTCGGCATCGGCCCAAAGGTCTTCGAGGCGATAGAATTCCCTATATTCGGTGAGGAACACATGGACAACTATGTCACCATAATCAAGTATAATCCAGAAATCGTTTTCAAGACCCTGCATACGCAAAACCTTGCGGCCGCATTTTTCCTGCATTTTCACAATGATATTGTCAGCAATAGCCGCAACAGCTGTGGTTGAATTGGCGTTACATACCACAAAATAATCAGATATCGCTGTACCTATCGGACTAAGGTCCAATGACACGACGCCCTGCCCTTTTTTTTCGAGCATTGCATCTGTTATGACCTTGAGAGCATTTTTTTCCATTTATTTAAAGGTTTGTTTAAATTTGCGTACAAAGATAAAACAAAAATCAGTCCAATGAAAGCGCAAACCCCCATAACATGGTTCGAAAGCATTGATTCCACTAATTCAGAGGCCCGCAGGCAGATGGGAACTGTTGACAAATTGTCAGTCTTCGCGGCCAAGTACCAGACCGCAGGGCGTGGGCAGCGCGGCAACAAGTGGTCCAGCGCAGCGGGAGAGAATCTGACTTTTTCGATATTGGCGCCCCTGTCCGGGGACAACCGGATCAATGTCCGCGCAGTGGACCAGTTCAACATTACCATCGTTTCAGCTCTTGCCGTATCGGACCTCCTCACGAAATACGGCATCGACAACCGCATAAAATGGCCCAATGACATCTATATAAGGAACAAGAAAGTCTGCGGAATGCTGATAGAGAATATTCTGGACAGAGACCTGGTGGGGACATCCATAATCGGCATCGGAATCAATCTTAACCAGACGGATTTTCCTCCGGAATTGGTCAATCCTACGTCAGTATTTCTGGCCTCCGGAGAAAAGCACCAGCCGGAAGACGTGCTTGTAGAGTTTATGGAAATTTTCCATGCGCTTCTCGCGCAATTAGCTGAAAATGAAGGCATTGAAAAATTACGAAACAATTATGTTTCGCGCCTGTTCAGGCTGGGAAGTACCGAAAAATACTGCGACAGCATATCCGGAACATACTTTTCGGGCAAAATAAAAGGCATTTCCGATGAAGGATTGCTCCTTATGGAAATGCCCGACAATTCTCTCAGAACTTTCGCCTTCAAAGAACTCAGTTATGTCATCTGACGGCACGCATTGCCTCGACTGATGATGCAGGATCTGCAGCTTTGAATACTGCGCTGCCGGCTACGAGAATCTCTGCGCCCGCGACTGCAAGTGCAGATGCATTGAAAGGCGACACTCCCCCGTCTACTTCAATCTGACAACTGCTTCCGATGCGGGAAATCTCGCTCTTTATCGCACGGGTCCTGTCGTATGTCGTCTCAATGAATTTCTGACCGCCGAAACCGGCAAAAACAGACATGACAAGTATGTAGTCAGCCTTTTCCAGGTACGGAAAGACACGCTCGGGAGCTATATCCGGATTGATTGCCAATCCAGCCTTGATGCCGTACGATTTTATCATGTCCAGCATTTCTGCAGGATCATTGCCGTCACGGTCAGCCGCTTCCAGATGGAAACTCATCATTTTGACACCGGTTTTGGCAAAGCGCTCAAAATATTTTTCCGGGTGGACTATCATCAGATGGGCGTCCATAGGCTTGACGGCCTTCTTGGCAATCGCTTCTATAACAGGAAAGCCATAAGAAATGTTCGGCACAAGCACGCCGTCCATGATATCCAGATGGAAAATATCCGCACAGCCGTTCACCATCTCCACATCTTTTTCCAGATGCAGAAAGTCAGCTGAAAGCATTGAAGGTGCTATCTGTATCATTTGAAATTAGTTACGATGTCAACCAGCAACTTGACGAATTTCTCGTTAGATTCGAGATCCAGTTTTTCACCAGGAGCGTGTACTCCCCTCAATGTAGGTCCGAAAGATACCATGTCCAAATGTGGGAACTTCTCAAGGAAGAGTCCGCATTCCAGTCCGGCATGGATTGCTTTTACCTCAGGTTCCGTTCCGAACAGTTTCACGTATGACTCTACGGTTTCTTTCAAGATAGGTGATTTCATGTTCGGAGCCCAGCCCGGATATGGGTCTGAATGAGTGACTTCTGCACCTGCAAGCAGGAAAGCAGCCTCCACTTTGTCCTCCATGAATTCCTTCTGTGACTCGGTAGAGCTCCTCTGGCTTGTCAAAACCATGATTTCACCTGGTTTGTCCATCTTCACTGCCGCGAGATTGGTAGATGTCTCCACAAGTCCTTTGATGTCCTGGCTCATTGCGAGAACTCCGTGATTTACAGCGACAAGGGACACAATCAAGCGCTTGGCAATCTCACTTTCGACAGCATTGTCAGTGCAGGCCTCTCTTGACGCTTCGAAACGTACATCCGGATCCGTATTGTGGAATTCGTTCTTGACAGCAGCACCGAACTTTTCGAATCTGCCCATGAGAGCGTCCACTTCGCTTTCCTTTACGTAAACGACAGCTTCAGCATCTCTCGCGATAGCATTTCTCTTGCTGCCGCCTACAAGTTTAAGAAGCTGATAATTACCGAGTTCCGTATAGAGGAAACGTGCGATTATCTGTACAGCATTAGCCCTTTCTTTATTGATGTCGTCACCGCTGTGTCCGCCAAGTGCATTGGAAACCTTGAGACTTACAGCCTTATAGCCAGGTTTTACCGGTTCGGTAGCATAATTGAAAACCGCGGTAGTGTCAATTCCGCCGGCGCAACCTACGAAAATCTGTCCTTCGTCCTCAGAATCGAGGTTGATCAATGTCTTGGACTCGATGAAACCGGCCTCGATGTCGTTGGCACCATTCATTCCGGTCTCCTCCGAAATCGTGAAAAGTCCCTCAATCTTGCCCATCGGAAGATCACTTATAAGCAATGCCAATGTTGCGGCAATGCCGATTCCGTCGTCTGCTCCGAGAGTCGTTTCCTTCGCAATCATCCATCCGTCCTCAATTACATAGTTGATCGGATCTTTCGCGAAATCATGCTTGCTTCCGGCAATTTTCTCGCAGACCATGTCTTGGTGGCTCTGCAATGCGATTGCAGGAACATTTTCCTTGCCTTCTGATGCTTCGCGGGTGATTACCACATTACCGGTTTTGTCGGTTCTGCAAGCAAGATTATGCTTGGCCGCAAACTGCTGAAGATACTCGGTCATCTTCTCTTCATGACCGGATTCCCGTGGAATCTTGGTGATTTCACGGAAAATTTCAAGAACTGAATTGGAATCCATTTTATTACCTGTTTAATATTATCTCGCAGGCACAAGCATTTTTTCGATATCAGTCACGTACTGTTTGAACAACTTGTCAGTCGTCATAAGGTCTGACACCGTATTACATGCATGCAGCACTGTCGCGTGGTCTTTTCCTCCAAGTTCCGCGCCAATCGTGGACAATGAGCATCCGACAAGGCTCCTGCTCATGAACATTGCAATCTGGCGAGCCTGAACAATCTGTCTTTTTCTGGATTTGGAAAGCAGAGTCTCCTTGGTGATGTTGAAATACTCACATACGGTCTTCTGCACCTTTCCTATAGATATTTCGCTCTTGTCTTCACCGATAATCTTGCCGGTAATCATTTCGGCAAGCTCCACCGTCATTTCCTTGTGCACCAATGTCGCATGTGCGATAAGAGAAATCAATGCACCTTCCAGCTCGCGGAAATTCGACTTGATCCTTGTAGCCAGGTAAACAAGTACATCTTCGCTTACGGTCACACCTTCCCTGAAACTTCTTGCTTTCAGCATTTCAAGTCTTGTGGCGTAAGAAGGACGCTGAAGCTCCACAGACAGCCCCCATTTCAGACGGGACAGCAGGCGCTCTTCGAAATTCTGAAGGTCAGCCGGTGCACGGTCCGAAGTGAAAATCAGCTGTTTGCCATTCTCATGAAGGTGGTTGAACACATTGAAAAACGCGTTCTGTGAACCCTGTCCCATCAAATCCTGGATATCATCCACGATGAGCACATCTATCTTCATGTAGAATGCAAGGAAATCGGTAAGTTTGTTCTTCACGTTCACGGCATCCATGTACTGGGTCTTGAACTCATTGCCGGTAACATAGAGAACCACCAGATCAGGATATTTCTCTTTGATGGCGATACCGATGGCCTGCGAAAGGTGGGTCTTGCCGAGCCCCGGTGCTCCGAACAGGAACAAAGGGTTGAACGGCGTATTGCCGGGAGCGGAAGAAATGCTCTCGCCTGCCGTGATACCCATCTTGTTGCACTCGCCCGTCACGAGGTTGCTGAAGCAATATACAGGATTCAATCTAGGATTGATCTGGATTTTCCTCAGTCCCGGGAACACGAAAGGTCCAGGATTGCCTCCGGTAGGATATGTGTTTACCGATACGGGATTGTTTACAGGAGCAGTGCCGTTGGCCGCCGGAAATGTCATAGGCGGCTGCACTCTCACAGGAGTAACCGTATATTCCAGCTTCGCATCAGGACCAATGACTCTTTTCAATGTCTTCTTGAGAACGTCAAGATACCTCTCTTCGAGATATTTGATGTAGAAGTGCGAAGGGACTTCGATCTTTATGGTCGACCCTATCAATGAAACAGGTTTCAATGGCTTGAACCACCTGGTAAACATTTGAGAACCTATGATATTCTCAATGATTGCCAAGCATTTGTTCCAAGTCTCTATATGATTAATCTGTTCCATATTGTCGTGTCAGCTATATAAGGTCAAAACAGCACCAGAACAAAAGAGGTATTCTTTTCTTCTGATGCTGTGCAAAAGTAGGTGAAAAAAAAGTTATAAAAAAATAGAATGGCTATTGTTTATTAAATATATTTTACTTACTTATTCGTTTAAGAAAACGCCAAACGGATTCTTTATAACTTATTATATATCAATTTATTATAATTGCACACATGGACTGACGACACGCAGCGGCGCGATTTGTCTTTAGAATAATTCCAAATTAGAAATAGGCTGTCCTTACTATCCGGAACAGCCTATTAATGAGGAGTTTCTATACTGATAATCCACCCGTATTTTCTACAGTAGTCTCAGCCTTATATACTTCTTGGGATTTTCTTCAATTTTCTTCACCAGACTGTCAATGTCTTTCAAGACGCTGTCCAATGATTCATAAACACGGCCGTCTTTCGTAAGTTTTCCGATGGTTCCGTCAGGATCATTGAGACTGGAAACCAAGGCGTGGAAAGAATTGACCAGTCCCTCGATATCCGCCTTGTCCAGCCGTGCGGCGACACCGCTGATGTCGGTCATCGCCGAATCGGCCTTCCCGCTGATTACGGCCAGCTTCATCGACACGTTCTTCAGATTCATCACGAGAGAATCAATGTCCTCCGAATGTTCAGCCAGCGAGCCTGTAAGTTTTTCGGCATTGGCCAATGTCTTGTCGATGTGATTCACGACAGAACGGACTTTATTCTCGTCAATCCCGCTCAAGACTCTGTCCAGAGCCGCACTTGCTGCCGCCAGGCTATCCAGCGCAGATGAAGCCTTGACAATGAGCGGTCCGATGAGGTTGGTCAATGAACTGACCATATCCGGAGCGTAAGAAGGCATCAATTCATCGCCGTCCTTTACCATTACGTCAGACGAACCCAGATCCAACCTGATTCCCTTGCCGCCCATGAGGTCCACGCTGTAAATCGTCATTTTGGTGTCGACAGGCACCGGAATCTTCTTCAGGATGGAGCACGTCACGTCGAATACTCCCGTCCCGGTGTTGTATTTGACTTCCGTGACCGCGCCGGTCTTATATCCGTTCACATATACCGGATTGGAGGCCATGAGTCCTTCAACATTGGCATAATGAGATACTATATTGATTTCCTTGCCGAATATATCCTCGCCGCGGAGATAATTGATGACACTGAACGCAGCTATCAGTACTGATGCCACGAATATGCCTATCTTGGTTTCCCTGCCTATTCTCATGATTTCCTAATTTATTCGTTTGACATTATCGCCTTCCACAGCCACAAGAAATGAGCCAGTGAAGGACTTTTTGATTTTGGAATAATGCTCCCGGGCCTTGTCGGCAGAAGAAGCCGTACCTATAATATATTTATATATATTGCCGGATTTGACACGTACCGGAGTGTAACCCTTGAAAAAAGGGTCATTGTCCTTCATCAATTTTCCGGAAGCGAGCACCTGCGTGCCGTATACGGCCGCCGATTTTTTGGTTTCAACAGCAGGTTTGGCAACATCCGGTGCTTTCGGCGCTGCTTTTTCCGCAGCACCTGCATTGACACTGCCGTCATACCTTTTCTTGAATACGCCGAAGGCCTTGAAAAGGGCCTCCGCAATCTGTTCGCGGCCGTTTTCGGATTTGAGGACGGTCAGGTCCGTCGGATTGGACATGAAACCGATTTCTACCAGGACGGACGGCATTGCGGTCTTCCAGAGGACGAAAAACGGATCCTGCCATATTCCACGGCTCTTGCGCATCGGTCCGGCAGACATTGCCTTGTCCGCGTCTTCAGCGAAGAGCAGACTTTGTTCAAGATGGGCGTTCTGCATGAGGTTAAAAAAGATGAACGATTCCGGGTCGGAAGGGTCAAAGCCCTGATATTTGGTGGAATAGTCATCCTCAAGCATCATCACAGAGTTCTCACGCTTGCAGACATTCATGTTATAAGCGAACAGGTCCCGGTCCTTTTTCGACGACTGCCCCAGGACATGGATGGAATATCCGTTGGGAGAGGATGAAGAAACCGTGTTCACATGTATTGAAATGAACAGGTCCGCATTGTTCTTATTGGCTTTATCCGCCCTGTCTCCAAGACTGATGAATGTGTCCGTGGTACGCGTCATCACGACTTTCACGTCCGGATAAGCAGCTTTTATCTTCTCCGACAGGCGTTTTGCGACATCAAGTGCGACGCGGCTTTCGTAAGTTTTTTTATCTTTGCTGACGCAACCGGGGTCCTTTCCGCCATGCCCTGCGTCGATGCAGACCGTTTTAAGTCCCAGTTTTCCGTCATTGGCAGAGTAGCCGTCATGAGAAAAAAACAGCAGGCAGGCAAGTGCCGACAACAATCTAAATGCGATATGAGTTTGCGTATATTTCAAAATGGCGTTATATTTGTATTCTGCAAAAATAAGAAATTTTGCGATAAAACTTATAAATTCAGACAATTGATACGTTCTGACAATAAACGTAAGCATCTTCCTGATCAGGTTTGGCTGGCTGCCATTCTCCTGATTATATTCATATCAGTCTGTTTTCCTGGCATATCCCAAGATGGCAGGAGACAGCGTCGTACACCGAAGCAGACCTTCAGCCAGGCAGTCGCATACAACAAGGACAGCGTTCCTCCTATGACGGATTCTCTCCGTGCAGTATTGGACTCCATCCACAGGGCGGATTCATTGTTCAAGATAGACTCGGCGGCATTGCAGCAGAAAAGTTCATTGTCCCGTCCGGCTTTCTCTACGGCGAAGGACTCTGTAATCGAGGTGTTTACTGACGGACAGCGCAAGATCTACTACTACGGTGACGTTACCGTGAAGTATGACAATATGGAACTGAGCGCGGATTATATGGAATATGACCTGAATACAGGTACCGTCTATGCTCGTGGAACATTAGATACGCTGACAGGTGAGGTCAAGGGACAACCTGCCATGAAAGAAGGCAATTCCACATACACCATGGAGGAACTGCGGTATAACTTCAATACCCGTAAGGCCCGCATTACCAATATGATAACGCAGCAGGAAGAAGGACTACTGCATGGAAAGAACATAAAGATGCTGCCGGACAGGTCCATCAATATAACCAAAGGACAATATTCCGTCTGCGATCTCGAACACCCGCATTATTATCTGGCATTGACGGCGGCCAAGGTCATCACGAAGCCTTCCCAGAAGACAGTGTTCGGCCCTGCATACCCGGTAATCGAGGACGTGCCGCTGCCTATCGGTCTTCCGTTCGGATTCATTCCGAAGAGACCGAGCAGGGCGACCGGACTGCTGATGCCTACTTTCGGAGAGGAAAATTCGCGAGGATTCTATCTGAGGGATCTCGGAATGTATTTCGTTTTCGGAAATTACCTGGACCTCTCCATAACAGGAGACATTTATACTTTGGGCTCTTGGGCAGTGAACGTAAACTCCAGATACAAGGTCAATTACAAATGCAACGGCAACTTCGCCATGAACATTTCGAATGACCAGACCGGCGAGCGTGGAAGTACTGACTTTTTCCAGACCAGGAACTTCGGTCTCAAATGGTCGCATTCACAGGATTCCAAGGCGCATCCGGGAACCACGTTCAGTGCTTCGGTGAATTTCTCCAGCCCTTCGAACAGCAGGTACAACTCTACATCCGTACAGGACGCTTTGCAGAACCAGGCTTCTTCATCCATTTCCTATTCGAAGAATTGGAACGGAAAGTTCAACCTGTCAGTCAATGCGTTGCATAACCAGAACTCGCGGGACAGTTCATATTCCTTCACCCTTCCTAACCTGACTTTCTCCGTAACGAGATTTTACCCGTTCAAGAAAAAGAACCGCGTGGGAAAGGAAAAGTTCTATGAGAAATTCTCTCTCGGATACAGTACGACCTTGCAGAACAGAATCAATTTCAAGGCGTCGGAGTTCATGAAGGAGGGATTCATGGACAAGTTCCAGAACGGAATGACTCACAACTTCCAGATAGGTCTGCCGAACTTTACGCTTGCAAAGTATCTGAACTTCACGCCTAGTGTGAGCTATGGCCAGAACTGGTTCTTCAGGAAGACCGATTATGAATACAATCCGGAGACGGACAGGGTGGAATCGCATGATGCCGGACAATTCAGCACATTCGGCATAAGCCAGAACTACTCCGGTAGCTTGTCCATGAGCACCAGGCTTTACGGTATGTTCAATTTCGGAAAGGCGCATAAGATACAGGCCATCAGGCATGTGGTCTCCCCTTCCATGTCATTCTCGTTCAGCCCTGAGAAAGGAACATACGCGAACGGTTACAGGACATTGGTATATACGGACAAGGCCGGCGTGGAAAAGTCATACGACTACAATATATATAGCGGACAGCTGTATTCCCCACCGGGAAAGGGCAAATCCGCGACGATGAGCCTTTCCATCGGCAACAACCTTGAAGCCAAGGTGCGTGACTTGCGCGACACGACAGGCGCGGGCGTGAAAAAAGTAAAGCTTATCGACCAGCTCAGCATCAGCACGGGATATAACTTCCTCGCGGATTCATTGAAACTCAATAATATAGGAATTTCAATGTCGACTTCCGTATTCGAGAAGGTCGGCATCAGCGGAAACGTCAACTTCGACCCTTATGCAATCGACGAGCGCGGACGCAAGATCAACAAGTTCAATGTCCAGACGATGGGCTGGAACAAGCCGCTGCGGCTGACCAATGCCAGTGCATCATTGTCCTACTCGCTTTCAGGAAAAGGCGCCATCAACGGCAATGACGGTTCGAAGACTGAAGGCGGCGACGGCGGCGGCGCACAGCAGAACAGCGCGGATTATTACAGAAGAATATACTATCATCCTATAACCGGAGAATATATCCCTGGAGGTTGGCTGTATTATACGAATCCGAACATTCCATGGTCGGTCAATTTCAACTATTCGTTCTCTTACAGCAAGTCGTACCAATATACTAACGGCCAGCTGATTACGAACAACAGATATACGCAGACCCTGGGAGTTTCAGGCAATGTCAAACTGACACCGAAACTGTCATTGAACGCTACTACCGGATTCGACCTCATGGCGATGAAGATGACCACGACGCAGTTGAGCGCATCATACGACCTGCATTGCTTCAACATTCAGGTTTCATGGGTGCCGACGGGCACATGGCAGTCCTGGAGTTTCAGGATTGCAGCCAATGCCGCGGCTCTCTCCGACCTGCTTAAATTCAAGAAGAGCACCAGCTATTGGGACAGATAGTGTTTGGTTTTTAAATATTATTTCGTATATTTGTCAAATCAATAGGGAAACTCAAGCGTTTCCCATCTGTTGTTTGGCTGTTATTCGGATAGTCAATTCCGGAAACGGCGATTTCATCAAAGTAGATTTTTATCATTGTACAGTAGTACTCAAATACATTTTATTATATGCCACACACTCTTATAGAGTTGAGTTCAATGACTGAAGAGCAGCTCAGAGCCCTTGGTAACGAACTTAAAATCAAGAAGGCTAAGGATATGGACCTTATGGAACTTGGTTATGCGATTCTGGATGAAGAAGCTAAAATTGCATCTAAAGTTCCTGATCCGGAGCCGTCCCAGAAGAAGAAAAGGGGCCGCCCTCGTAAAGAGGAGACAGCGAAGAAGCCGGCAGAGACTCCAAAACCTGCAGCGGAACCTGCTGTAGAGGCCAAACCTAAAGCAAAGCTAGGACGCCCGGCGAAAAAAACAACTGAAACCAAGCCGACGACACAGAAACAAGCAGGTGAAGTGCCTGCCAAGGAAGTAAAGAAGGTTCAGGAGACACCTGCAGAGCAGCCTGCACAGAAGAAACGTGGCAGAAAGCCGAAAGATCAGGAGAAAGCTGCCGCTCAGGAGCAGGTCAAACCTGTTGCTGAGGTAAAACCTGAGGCCGTTCCTGCCAAGCCACAGGTCAAGCCAGAGGAGAATGCTCCTAAGGCACAGCCTGCACAGCAGCCTAAGGAAGAAATCGTATATGCTGACAGGCATAAGATCGTGCTTCCTCCTCTTCCTCCGAAAAAGAAGAAATTCAACGGCAACAACGGCAATATTGCCAATGCCAATACCCCGCAGCCGAAGCCTCAGAACAATGCAAATCAGGAGCAGCAGCGCCCGGCACCGAAGCCGAAGATCGAGTTCGAGGGAACCGTAAGGGCCACGGGTGTTCTGGAAATCATGCCTGACGGTTATGGATTCCTCAGGTCATCTGATTACAACTATCTGAACTCTCCTGATGACATCTACGTGTCCCAGAGCCAGATAAAGAACAATGCCCTGAAGAACGGCGACACCGTTACAGGAGAAATCCGTCCTCCGAAAGAAGGTGACAAGTACTTCCCTCTCGTGAAGATTGATTTCATCAACGGACGTACTCCGGAATTCATCCGTGACAGGGTTCCGTTCGATTTCCTGACTCCGCTTTTCCCTGATGAGAAATTCAATCTTCTCGGACATGGCCACGAACATGATCTCTCATGTCGTATCGTGGATATGTTCACCCCTATCGGAAAAGGACAGCGCGGACTTATCGTGGCACAGCCGAAGACCGGTAAGACCGTATTGCTCAAGTCAATAGCTAATGCCATCGCGGACAATCATCCGGAGGTATATGAAATCGTGCTCCTGATAGACGAGCGCCCTGAGGAGGTTACCGATATGAGCCGCAGCGTAAAAGCCGAGGTGGTGGCTTCCACATTTGACGAGCCGGCAGAAAGACACGTGAAGGTGGCCAACATGGTACTTGAGAAAGCTCGCCGTCTGGTAGAATGCGGTCATGACGTGGTAATCCTCCTGGATTCCATCACCCGTCTTGCTCGTGCTTACAATACTGTACAGCCTGCATCCGGAAAAGTTCTTACCGGAGGTGTGGATGCCAACGCATTGCAGAAACCTAAGAGATTCTTCGGTGCGGCACGTAACATCGAGGGCGGCGGTTCACTGACAATCCTTGCCACGGCATTGACAGATACCGGTTCCAAAATGGACGATGTGATTTTCGAGGAGTTCAAGGGTACCGGCAACATGGAACTTCAGCTGGACAGGACTCTTGCCAACAGGCGTATTTTCCCTGCTGTCAATGTGGTTCTTTCAAGTACCCGCCGTGATGACCTTCTCTACTCGCCTGACCAGGCTCAGCGCATCTGGATTCTCAGGAAGCTGCTTGCAGAGATGAATGCTACAGAGGCCATGAATTTCATGATTCAGCTCATGGACCAGTATCAGACCAATGAGGATCTTCTGGACAACATGAACAAGGTCTCTCCGATGGACGCCAAGAACTACGACTACTAGTCGCAGCATGACAATAAAAAAACCGCCGATAGCAATACCGGCGGTTTTTTATTGTGTTTTGTCTATTAATACTCGTCCCAGGACTTGATCTGGATGTCATCCATTGACATTGAACAGAACGCTCTGATGAACGCTGTCGCCAGACGGGCATTGGTAAAGAGCGGAATATTGCTGTCGATGGAATTGCGCCTGATCTGGTAACCGTTGTAAAGCTCTTCTTCGCTGAAGTTCTTAGGGATATTGATTACCATGTCAGCCTCCTTGTTGCGGATCATGTCGAGTGCTGACGGGAACAGATTGGCCATTGCCGGATTCTTGGCTTCTGCCGGCCAAAGTACACGCTGGCAAGGTATGCTGTTCTCGATGAAATACTTGTATGTGCCGCCAGTTGCATAAAGTTCATAACCTTTCTCTGCAAGCATCTTGCATGCTGTAAGCATATCAGCTTTCTGCAAGGCATCACCGGTAGAGAGCAAGATACGTTTCGCAGGAATCGTATTGCCGACAGAGAGGATGGACTTGAGAAGGGCCTCATCCAGGTTGTCACCGATACATCCCACCTCGCCGGTAGATGACATATCCACGCCCAGCATAGGGTCAGCTTCCTCCAGACGTGCGAATGAGAACTGCGAAGACTTCACACCTACGTAATCCATGTCAAATGCACTCTTCTGCGGTGCAGCCGGATGTTTCTCCAGCATTACCTTGGTAGCAAGCTCGATAAAATTGATTTTCAGCACCTTGGAAACGAACGGGAAGCTTCGTGATGCACGCAGGTTGCACTCGATGACCTTGATCTTGTTCTCTTTGGCGAGGAACTGGATATTGAAAGGACCGGAAATTTGAAGCGCACCGGCAATCTTGCGGGCAATCTTCTTGATTCTACGGACTGTCTCCACGTAAAGTTTCTGAGGAGGGAACTGGATTGTGGCATCACCGGAGTGCACGCCGGCATACTCGATATGCTCGGAAATTGCGTAAGCGAGTATTTCACCGCCATCCGCAACGGCGTCGAACTCGATTTCCTTGCAGCGGTCCATGAACTTGCTGATGACCACAGGATGCTCCTGAGACACGTCGGATGCCAGTGAGAGAAAATGCTTGAGCTGCTCCTCATCATAGCAGACGTTCATGGCAGCGCCTGAAAGCACGTAAGACGGACGCACGAGCACAGGGAAGCCTACCTTGTCGATAAACTTGTCCACGTCATCCATTGTCGTAAGCTCGCTCCATTCAGGCTGGTCCACACCGAGGGAATCCACGATGCTGGAGAACTTGTTCCTGTCCTCAGCCTTGTCAATGTCCTTCGCCTTGGTTCCAAGGATAGGAACGCCGTTCTTGTCGAGCCTGAGCGCCAGGTTGTTAGGAATCTGTCCGCCCACGGAAACCACGACGCCATGAGGGGTTTCCAGCTCAATGATGTCCATCACACGTTCGAAAGTAAGCTCATCGAAATAGAGCCTGTCGCACATGTCATAGTCCGTGGAAACGGTCTCAGGGTTATAATTGATAAGCACTCCCCTGTAGCCTTCCTTGCGTATAGTTTCAATGCAGTTTACGGAGCACCAGTCGAATTCTACAGAGCTTCCGATACGGTATGCACCTGAACCGAGAACGACTACGGATTTGCCGTCATTTTCGAACTTGATGTCATTGAAAGAGCCGTTATAAGTAAGGTACAGGTAGTTTGTCGCTGCCGGGAACTCTGCCGCGAGAGTATCGATCTGCTTGACCACGGGCACGATGCCATGTGATTTTCTCCATGCTCGGACGATGTCCTGGTTGGCGCGGAAATCGCCGTTGTCCTTGAACAATGCCCTCTGGATCTGGAAGTCCGAGAATCCCTGGCATTTCGCCTGGCGCAGGAGTTCAAGAGGCATTGACTCGACATTGTCGTAGGTATTCATCTCGTTGTAGGTGGAGACGATGTTCTCGAGTTTTTCGAGGAACCACTTGTCAATCTTGGTGAGCTCGTGGATCTGGTCGACGGTGTAGCCGGCGCGCATTGCCTTGGAAATCACGAAGATACGTCTGTCGGTAGGCTCTTTCAATGCTTCATCGACATTGGCCACCTGAAGTTCCTTGTTGCCCACGAATCCGTGTGCGCCCTGGCCGATCATGCGGAGGCCCTTCTGGATTGCCTCTTCGAATGAACGTCCGATTGCCATGACCTCGCCGACACTCTTCATGCTGGAACCGATCTTCCTGGACACGCCGTGGAATTTGGAAAGGTCCCAACGCGGGATTTTGCAGACGATATAGTCAAGCGCAGGTTCGAAGAATGCAGGAGTCGTCTTGGTCACGGAGTTCTTCAAGTCGAAGAGACCGTAGCCGAGACCGAGTTTCGCAGCCACGAAAGCAAGAGGATATCCGGTAGCCTTGGATGCCAATGCGGATGACCTGGAAAGACGCGCATTGACCTCTATCACCCTGTAATCCATGGCATTAGGATCGTATGCATACTGCACGTTACACTCTCCGACAATGCCGATGTGGCGCACGATCCTGATGGAGAGTTCCCGCAGGAAGTAATAGTCCTTGTTCGAAAGTGTCTGGGAAGGAGCTACAACGATACTCTCTCCTGTATGGATTCCGAGAGGGTCGAAGTTCTCCATGTTGCAGACTGTTATACAGTTGTCGTATTTGTCCCTGACAACCTCATACTCAATCTCTTTCCAGCCCTTGAGAGATTTCTCCACAAGTACCTGCGGAGAGAATGAGAATGCCTTGGTACACAATTCCTCAAGCTGCTCGTCATTGTCGCAGAATCCTGAACCGAGTCCTCCGAGAGCATAAGCGGCTCTTACGATAAGAGGATAGCCCAATTCATGTGCGGCCTTGCGGGCCTCTTCCATGTTTTCTGCCGGATGCGACTTGATGGTCTTGACATTGATTTCATCAAGTTTGTTCACGAAAAGTTCCCTGTCTTCCGTATCCATGATAGCCTGGACAGGAGTACCCAGAACCTGAACGTCATATTTCTCAAGTATGTGATTTTCATACAGTTCCACGCCGCAGTTCAATGCCGTCTGACCGCCGAAAGAGAGCAGGATTCCCTGCGGACGCTCCTTGGCAATGACTTTTTCCACAAAGAAAGGCGTTACCGGAAGGAAGTAGATCTTGTCTGCGACTCCTTCAGATGTCTGGACCGTGGCAATGTTCGGGTTGATCAGGACGGTCTCAATGCCTTCTTCGCGCAAAGCCTTGAGCGCCTGTGAACCGGAATAATCGAATTCTCCTGCCTGTCCGATTTTCAATGCACCGGAACCGAGGATGAGGACTTTTCTTATATTAGGATTTTTCATGTTTCTCAGTGGATTTATTTGATTTTGCTGATGAACTCGTCGAACAGGAATTCCGTATCTGTAGGACCGCTTGAGGCTTCAGGATGGAACTGTACGGAACAGAACGGTTTGGACTTGTGTCGGATGCCCTCATTGGTGCCGTCGTTCATATTGACAAACCATGGCTCCCAATCGCTTCCGAGTGCGGAGTCGTCAACTGCATATCCATGGTTCTGCGATGTGATGAAGCATCTGTTCGTGCCGATCATACGTACAGGCTGGTTATGGCTTCTGTGACCGTATTTCAGCTTATATGTCGTAGCTCCGGCTGCCCTTGCCATCAGCTGGTTTCCCATGCAGATACCGAAGATCGGCTTGTCCTGCTGCATTGCGATACGCAGATTGTCTACTGTCTTCTGGCAGAATTCAGGGTTTCCCGGGCCGTTGGAAATGAAAAGGCCGTCATAGTCGAGTGAAAGGAAATCATAGTCCCATGGCACGCGGATAAGTTCCACTCCCCTGTCCACGAAGCAGCGGAGGATGTTGTGCTTCACGCCGCAGTCCACCAATACGACTTTCTTGTCGCCTGAACCATAATGAATTACCTCTTTGCAACTTACGATGTCTATCTGGTTCTCCTTGTTCGGATCAGGAATCTCCGCAGCGGCAGACTCGCCTTCAGGAACAATCTGTCCGAGCATGGAGCCGTTGTCCCTCAGCATCTTGGTGATTTCTCTGGTGTCCACGCCATAGATTCCCGGAATTTTCTGCTCTTTCATCCACTCGTCAAGGCTCTTTACAGCATCCCAATGGCTGTATTTCAATGAGTATTCAGATATGACAAGGCCACGGACCCAGATCTTTTCTGATTCGAGGTTCCTGGAAATGCCATACTGGTCAACTCCCTCGTCCGGAACACCGTAGTTTCCTATAAGAGGATATGTGACACAGAGAATCTGACCTGAATAGGACGGGTCAGTCAAACTTTCCGGATAGCCTACCATTGCCGTGGAGAACACCACTTCTCCGTTGCATGGTTTGTCATATCCGAATGACCATCCTTCCAGTTCCATTCCGTTCTGCAGACGGAGTGTTGCGCGAAGTTTTTTTTCCATTTCGTATTTCAATTATTCAAGTTTCAAAAATCCCCTTGTACAAATATATAAAAAAAAGACCATCCCTTTCGGGAACGGTCAATCATTTGTCAGTCAATAAAAATAATAATGGAACAACCCTGGAGGTGTCCAGGCCACGACATGGTGAATAATGTTCCTTTCTTCATTGTCTGAAATCTGTTTTCTATATTTCAGGATGCGAATTTAAGACTTTTTTTCCCGATTACAAAGACGTGGCCGGACATTGTTTCGTTTAATTCGTTTAAAATTTAATTTAAACGAATTAACATATTGCATTGAAATTCAAATAACTTATTTTTGCGCGATTTTTTAGGAGAATTATGAAAGCACAGGACAAGGTCAGAGGGACCTTTTTAAGATGGCTTCCGGTTATAAGCCTGACATTTTCGACATTTATCTTCAACACTTCGGAATTCATTCCGATCGGGTTGCTTACAGATATTGCCAATGATTTTTCGATTACCGAGTCCAAGGCTGGACTGTTGATTACCGTCTACGCTTGGGTAGTGGCATTGGCCTCGCTGCCATTGATGCTGGCATTCTCGAAGACGGAAAACAAGAAACTGCTGCTGTCGGTAGTGGCGTTATTCATTGTCAGTCATATAGTTTCAGGTGTTTCATCCGGTTATTACATGCTGATGCTGTCGAGAGTCGGCGTCGCGTGCGCACACGCCATATTCTGGTCCATCGTGACTCCGCTGGCTGTCCGTGTGGCACCCGAAGGCAAACGTTCATTGGCATTGAGCCTTATTATTACGGGCTCGTCGGTCGCGATGATCGTCGGTCTGCCGCTGGGACGTGCGATCGGCCTCATGGTCGGCTGGCGTACGACTTTCCTCATCATTGCAGCGGTTTCCGCGATAATTTTCATGTTCATCGCTGTCGCACTTCCGAAAATGCCGAGTGACAATGACGTGTCTTTCAAGTCGTTGCCTACGCTTCTGAAGTCGCCGGCGCTGCGCTGCATCTATGTCCTGACAATCGTCGCCATAACCGGTCATTATACCGCGTACAGCTACATTGAACCTTTCCTCGGCCAGATCGCAGGACTTTCCGACGGCTGGATTACCATGGTCCTTTCCGCTTTCGGCGTCGTGGGAATCATCGGAAGCTGGTTCTTCTCCAGATATTATGACAGGCATAATCTGGCATTCATCAGGTTCGCTCTGCTGGGCATCTGCACCTTCGTGCTCCTGCTTCGTCCTGCAGCGTTCAATCCGGCTTGCATAATCATTGTCTGCGTCCTCTGGGGACTCGCCATCAACAGCTACAATCTTGCGTTCCAATCCGAAATCATCCAGATTGCGCCTCACGGCACAGCTATCGCAATGTCCATCTACTCAGGTATATACAATGTCGGCATCGGTGCAGGAGCCCTCGTCGGAGGAACAGTCTGCGCCAATGCCGGCGTAGCTTCAGTGGGTTATGTAGGCGGTATAATCGCCGCCGTCGCCGCGTTCTATTGCCTCACGAGGTTCATCCCGGTATTGACAATGCATGTGAGTGACTAGAGTGTAACTATTTCTGATTTGTATTTTACACGATAGTCGGTGGTGTCGGCATCGAGAACGAAAATCTGGTAGCTGTTGCCGCCCGGATAGACTCTAATGACAATGTGTCCCCACGGCTTGAAATTGCTCCAGAGCTTTTCACCGAGCTTCTCCCTTGACTGGTCCACCGTTATATAATAGTCGCGGTCGCCTCTCCAGACCTGCGGATCCGTGATTCTCGTCATTGTGGAAGCGACAGGATGATTCTCGCTGCGCGCGTCAATGACAATGACCTTCGGAGACAATGTCTGCATGAAAAAGGCATTGCAGGTATCGAAATATCCGTGGTGATTCGCCTTCATGACAGTCACCTTGCCGCAGACTTTTGCCACAGGGGTCTCGAAATCACGTTCCTGGGATTTGTACAGAGGCCAATTGCCACCTGAAAGGTCACCGCCGTTGTAATAGGAGAACTTGCCGTAGCGGAGACGGATTGCGCAGGAATTCATGTTCTCGTCGAACAGAAGCGGATCGCCGCTGTACATCTTTACAGACTTCTTGCCCTTTCCGGTCCACACCTCTCCGTTGGCACAGAGATTCCTGATTTCGAATGACTTGGCGTATT
>ERZ779851.1473-NODE-1473-length-20631-cov-4.151098_pt1 | contig 20631 bp, 14 predicted proteins | sample MGYA00511094_ERZ779851 | MGnify/ENA primary metagenome ERZ779851 (study PRJEB29588, sample SAMEA2155512) | human gut metagenome | biome: human gut; feature: human-associated habitat; material: faeces | place: Denmark | collected 2008/2010 ...
TGTCTTAAAATCAATTTAAATGCTTAATTTTTACTTGATTTTTTTCCTTTTTTATTATAATTTTTATTTGAAGCTATAGGTTTTACATTCTCTATTTTTTCTTCTATTTTTAATTTTTCAATAGGATTTTTTTCTTCTTCTATTATAATATCTCCTTTAACTTCTTCTTTATCTTTTATTTCTATTACTTTAAACATTCTATCTTCTAAAGCAGTGTCAATTCCTCTTACTTTTAAATCTTCACATATCAATTTATACATAAAATTTCCTTGACCATTTTTTCCTTCACTCATAACTTCATATGAATGGTCTTTGAACCATACTGGTTTTCCATCAAATGAAATATTTGTTAGAAATTTTAACTGTTTCATATTATCACTCCTTTACTAAGTGCTCTCTTTCCATGCACCATTAGATTTAACATAAGGCATTCCTTCTGACCATGTTCCATTACTTTTAATATAGCAGTCTCCTTCAACCCAAGCACCATTTATTTTTATCCAAATTTGATTTGCTCTAATTGGTAAAGAAAGAGCATCATTAGCCGTACTCCAAACACCCCAACTGTTATAAGTCTGAACTCTAACTGTAATCCTATCTCCATTCTTAGCATTTGGAAATAAGGTAGCTAAAGACCCACTACAAGAAGCACTACTTCCAGTATATATAATTCCTACATTTGTCCATGCTCCAGTAGCTTTAGTATAATATAAAAATTGAGCTTGATATTTACTAATAGAACCAGAACCACCACTAGCTCCAGACCAACTAACAGAAAATCTATCTCCTTTTTTTACACTTGTAGAACCCCATGTAAAAGAAGATGGAGGAGAAGGAGCTACAAATCCCACTTGTAATTCACTAGAATTTAACCAAACAGAGTTCGTATATTTTCCATCCCAAGAACGAACTCTATATTGATATTTTACTCCATAAAATACTGGCTGACCAGAAATATTCATACTATTAAGAACAGGATTAGTATAAGAGGTTCCAGAATTAGCAGAAAGTAAACTTACCCAATCTGTCCAAGCTCCACTTGGCTTTGTAGACCTAATTTGTAAATCATATTGTAACACTCCCATACTTCCAGCTTTAGCTCCACCCCAAGTAATTATTGGTTTTGAGTTTACATTACAAGGGTTTGGATTAATACTAATCCAAGTGGGTGCAGTTGGAGCAGAAAAGGAAGAAATAGAAATAGTCTTAGACCTAGAAGGCATAGTTCCTGCTGTATATCCTAGAGTACCTAATATTTCACATTTCACAGTAGCAGTATTACTCGTACTGGTAAAAGTTAAAGAACAATATTTTGTTCTTGAATGTTCCTTAGAATTTTCCCAAGAATTCTTGTCTTTTATAACCACACTATTTTTTTGACTACCAATAGTCATATAAAATGTTAGTGTCCAACCAGTTCCTAACCAACCATAACCATATTCATTAACAAATTTTTCTACTATTTTTGCTGTAACAGTTACTTTATCTTTATTTCTACTAGAAGAAAAATTTATATCTATTTTCATATCTGGGTCTGTAGTATTAGTATATGTTATATCTGCCATTTATATACACCCCTTTAACTTTCAATTTTAACATAAAGATTTCCATCTAATCCTAAGCTAGGACTAGGAGCTGAAACTCCAGAGTAAACCATTCCTACTTGTACCCAGCTTCCCCAAGTACCATTATAGAAGTTTCTTACCCATGTTTGAACTCCTGAGCTTTGATAAGCCGTAAGTGTTTGCTTTACTCCAGCATGTCTTTCTACAAATAATGAGAAAGATAATTTTGTTGGAGTATTTGACATAGTTGCAACTTCTGTATTAGCAGGATTATAATACATACCAGCAGTTTGATAAGTATTTAAATTAGAATTACTTGGTATATATTGTGGAATATTTAATTTATTGTTTAAAGCATTTTGCATAGCAACAGATATAGGTTTATTCAAATCTGAAGTGTTATCTACATTAGATAATCCAAGTTGGTCTTTACCTAATAATAAATAAAATTTATCATTTTGATATTTTAAATACACAAATGAATTAGCTGTTAATATACCACCTTCTAATTCTGTACCATCTGCATATACTACTGGCTTTGCAGTATCTCCATTTATAGACAAAGTAAGTCCACTTTCATTCTCAACTGTTGGTATAAAAGCTATAATACCCATATTATTACCTACTACATTTGTTAAAGGAACGGTAATACCAGTAATGCTTAAATTGTATTGTTGTGATGTACTAGTACCTAAAAATGTTGCATTTAAAATCATAGCAGGATTAAATGGATACATAGGTTCATATCCTGCTGAAGTTAAAACTTGCATAATAATATTTTTTGCCATTTATAATCCTTCCTTTCTATTTAGATAATATTTTATTTATAACTTTTTCAACAATTATATTATCTACATTTTCTTCAATTCTTTTATTCATAAAATCTTCAGCTATTTCACTAGCTTCTTTTTTGTTTATTTTTTCATAACCCTTTTTACCAGGTTTATGGTCTTGAAAATATACCAATGAATTGTCAATGTAAATTAAAAAAGCCTTGTCAATCTTATAAGTTCTGTTTTTAATTATTTCTTTTGGAGAAATTCCATTAATATATTTCTTTTTATCCCAAACTTCATATCTAAATCTTCTGGCTTGAATTTCTCTTATTGGTTCTCTATCTATTTGGGAAATTAAATTTTCTATCTCCAAAGTCGAACTAACTCCACCTTGGTCTGTTATATATTGTAAAATAGAATTTATATCTATCATTATTATCTCTCCTTTTATAAAAAAGGGAATATATTTCAATTCCCTTTTATTTTATTTCCATCCACTTGGAATGCTACTATAATTTGGTAATTTTGTACAATTTCTAAATGCAGCTGCATGGTTAGTTAAAGAACTTATATTATTTAATGAATTAATTACTGTTAAAACATTAGCTGTATCCGTATCTCCTTCTAACAAACTACAATTTGCAAAGAATGAATTACAAGTTTGTAGATTTGGAACAATAGTATTCAACTTACTCCAATCCATAGCAGCAGGAACATAATCAACATTCATATCTGGTATTCTCATTGCAGATTTAAATCCACTGTACATTCCTTCTATATTTGTCAATGCTTTACTATTATAGATAAAACATGGAGAAGTATATTCATTATTATAAGAAGCTGTTGCATTAGTAAACAAATATTTTGCATTTTGTATTTTAGTACATTTTCCAAATACTTGCCCACCAGAAACTTCATCCGTACTATCTATTAAAGCACCGAAGCTTGAATTTGCAAATGCATAAGAAACATCCGTCAATTCTGTATTCTTAGCAAACAAATAATTATTTATTCCATTATACAAATGATTTAAAATATTTGTACAGCCATCAAACACATGTGATATAGTAGTAACTTTAGGACACCAATAGAAGAAACCTGTAGGTATTCCTATTGTTTGAGTACCAGCAACCGTAGTTATATTAACATTTCCAAGATTTTTACAATTTCTAAACATATAAGACATATCTGTAATATTTGGACAATTTCTAAATAATTGTTTGTCTAACAAGGCACTATCCAATTGAAGGTCATATCCTAATATTGGGTCTTCTACATATTTAAATATAAAATGTTCTCCAACTTGTTTAAGAGCAGTACAACCATCAAATAAATATGATACATTTGTTAAATTGTTATTAGAACCAAATACAGTCTTTATATCGCTAGGCATATTTACTAAAGAAGTACAACCTTGAAAAGCATTGCTTACATCTTGAACCGTACTTGGAAAAAATCCACCTTTCAAAGTTCCTAAATTTGTACAACCTGCAAAAATATAAGACATATTCGTTGCTTTAGGTAAACTAACATTTGTAGGAGTGCTATTAAATCCAGTATATTGAAACATACCTGTTGCGTTAGTACAGTTAGAAAATGTTAAACTTCCTACTCTATTTTCTCTCAAGTTTTCACAATGAGAGAACATATAAGAAGCATTTTGTATTTTTTCTACATTAGATATATTAACAATCATTAAAGAAGTACAATCTGCAAACATTTTACTTGCATTTGTTACATTTGTCATATCTATTGTCCAGCCTCCATCACTCAATCCTTCCATACTATTTTCAACAAACATTTCTTCCATTGTTGTTACTTTACTTGTATCAGAAAATATAGGATAACTCTCTCCATATAGTCCACTCATTGAAACACAACCATAAAACATTCTTCTCATGTTTGTTACATTAGAAGTATTAATTGTATCAGAAGTTACACCTTTAAAACTTGATAATGCTAAACATCCTGTAAACATATTCTCAAATGTAGTAGCACTATCAGTATCTAATTTTACAGTAGTTAAAGCAGCACAACCAGCAAAAGCTTGGCTAAAAGAAGTTACATTTTTACTGTTTCTTATTGTCAATTCTTGCAATTTTGTCAAACCTTTAAATGTTTGGTCTAAGTTAATTAAATTTTCTGTATTATAAACATCCATTTTAAGGACATTATTGTTTGCAATATAATTCCTTAATACTTGACCATTAGGGTCATTATCTGCTCCTTTTGATATATATACAGCGGCATCTGTTTGAGCATTATCTGTTATAATAGCTCTATATTCTTTTGTTGGTTCTTCTCCAACTTCATACACCAAACCAGTTGTTTTATCAACATAATATCTCATAATTACAGCTGTTGTTTGACTATTTATTAAATCTACTTCAAAGTAAAGACCCGTTTCATACATAGATTGAGTATAAGTATATCCTTCTTCTCCATATATTTCTTGTACTATTTGTTCTGCTAAAGTTGAAGTTATAGTTGGTTTGTCCCAACCTGGCAAAGTCCAATATTTATTAATTATAGCATACTTTTCTGCATCTGTTAAATAATTTAAACTATTAGAATTAAACTCTAAACTTTGTGTAGTTGAAGATGTTAATGTTATTAAACTATCTTTGATATTATGAACCGAAGTACTGTCTAAAGGACAATCAATAAACGAAATACTTTTTTTTAAAGCAGGTTCATTTGTTTCTTTATTAAAAAATCCACCAACAGTTTTTAACAAAATACATCCAGTAAATATATTATCCAAAGCTGTAACATTAGAAAAATCTTGTTTTTCTATGGTAGATAATTTAGAAGCCCCTTCAAACATAGATGTGTAATCTGTTATATTATCACTGAATATAAAACTTCCAATATAATTTACTACACTATCTTTAAAATATTTTTGTGGAATATTTAAACCATTCATTCCATAATTTCCTATATTTTGTATTTGACTTAAAGGTAGGGTAAATGTTGCATTATTTCCATTAAAAGTATAAGCAGGTATTTCCCTAATTCTTCTTGCATTCTTAAATACATCTGTATAATTTGTTGCATTAGAAGCATCTTTAAATAATTCATCAGGAATATCATCAAGCTCCTTACAACCATTAAATGCATTAGAAAAATCTTTTGCTCCAATTGCATTTTTGAATATATTTTTAAATGTACTTCTTAAACTAGTACAATTCTCAAATATATGCGAGTAATTCTCACAATAAGAATTATTAACAAACAAGTTGTTGGGAATTGTTTCTAACTTAGTACAATTACTAAAACAACTACTAAAGTTTGTAACACTTATATTATAATCAAATAATTTTTCTGGAATAATAGTTATATTTGAACAACCAGCAAAACAAGAAGTAAAATTAGTCACTAAATTATTTCTATTAAACAATCCGTTAGGAATAGAAGTTATACCTGTACCACTAAAAGTATTAGAAAAATCAGTAATATTGATATTCTGGTCAAATAATCCAGCTGGAATAACTTGTAAACTACTACAACCGAAAAAAACTCTTATAGCTGTTGTAATAGAAGGAGAATTATCAAAAATTCCAGTTGGTATAGAAACTAAATTTGAACAATTTTCAAACATAGCATCTATATTTGTAAAACTTAGAATAGACTTGTCTACAGATTTCAAATTTTTGTTTCCTTTGTTAATTTTAAATCCAGTAGTATTACCTATAATTTTAACTACATACTCTCCTGCTTCAGTATAAGTATGATTAACTTCTGTATTTGAAGCTGTTATTATATCACTTTCTGTACTATCTCCCCAATCAATATAAAAATTATTTGTAGAAATCGTATTTGTTTTAATTCCAAAATCTAATCCATCTTGTAAATCGACAGTCATTTCAAAATTAGAAGGAATATCTTTTATACCATATTCTTCATTATATCCACCTACTGTAGAAGTTCCTATATCTATACCACCTATTGCATAGGCTTTATTTCCAGATACAGCTGTTGTTAAACTACTTCTAGGGTAGTTCATAGGCATATCAGCTTCCCATTGATTTTTTTCTATATTAAATTTTTCATTTATATCTAAGCTATACCAGTCGTTATTCAAGCCACCTATAGCATAAATTGTTCCAGCCTTATGAAATGTTCCTAAATAACTTCTAGGAGTAATCATATTAGCTTTAGTAGAATAAGTTTTAGTTGTTATGTCATATACTTCTACATTTCCAACTGTTTCCTCTAAAGAATTTATTCCACCTATTGCATATATAAAACCATTTGCATAAACTAAAGAATGTCCCCTTGTAGCAGTTGGCTTATCACTAATAGCTGTCCATGTATCTTGAGTTGGATTATATATATAACTTGTAGGAACTATTTGCCCATTTTCATTTACTCCACCAAAAACATATCCATAAGTCTCATCACTAACAGCATCTGTAATCATTTTTATTGGTAAACTTGCTTTTGTAGTCCATGTATTTGTTGTAGGGTTATAACTTTCAACTTTATCTGTTACAACTCCATTATCTGTTAATCCTCCTACAATATAACCATTATTTCCTATAGAGAAATAGCCAAATCTTGCTCTATCTGAGCTTAAACTTGCCTTTTCTGACCAAGTTCCTGTTAAAGTATCATACATTTCATTTTTATTACTTAAAGAAAAGTTAGGTAAAATTCCACCAACTACATATATATTATCTCCTATAGTAAAAGCACCACTAGAAAATCTAGGAGTTGCTTCACTTTGTCTAATACCCCATGTGGTAGTAATTACTTCTTCTCCGTCTGTAATTTGAAACCAAAAGTCTCCAGTAGAATATCCACTTTGTGGCATGGCTTTTTGTATAGGAGTTCTATTTGGCATTTGTGGTAATGAAATTATTACCCAAGGATAATGATTTAAATTAGGGACAGTTCCAGTATTATCAGCTAAAGCATACCATAGTCTGTTCTTATATACTACAACATCTCCTACTTTATAATTTAAACTATTATCCCAATTATATCTTAAATTTAAATCTATACCACCATAACCTTGTAATCCTTTAATGTCATATTCTATCCAATATTGAATATCAGTTGGCAAAGTTCCTAAAGGTGGTTGAGCAAAGGCATAATAACCTTTTCCTTGATAATATACGAAATTATGAGGATAATATTGTAAAGAACTATCAAATTGTCCCATAATTTTTGTATTATTAATCATATCTTGAAATTGATTTAATAAATCTTGTAAATAATAATCTATATCTGTTATTGGTTCTAATTCTCTCTCATTTACACCTTCTATTAAACTATTAACATTTTGAGCAATTATCATTTGATTTTTAAGCTCTGGATTATCATTAAGAATAGTATTAGCATAAGAAATATTATTAGATTGCATTGCATAATAATAATCAGAGAATTTAGATTGACTACTTAAATGCATATCATCTAACAATTCAATAATACTTGCGTCTGCCATATATTATCCTCCTTTCTATATTACTTGATACCATTGGTCTCCAATTGTTTGGTCAGTTGGTTGTGTTGCCGTTACTGGTATCTGTATTGCAGGTAAAGCTGTTAAAATCTCTTGCCAATAAGCTGTTCCTGCTTGTGGCTGTTGCCCCCTATTAACTTGAGTAGCAGCCCACCATTTGTTTCCATATACAACTACATCATTTAAGTTATATTCAGTATTACTATCCCATACCCATGCAAAAGACAATCCTTCTCCTGATAATCCTCTTTCGCCTCTAAGAGTTAATACTCTCCAATAATTTGTATCAGTAGGTAGAACACCTGTTTCTGGTTGTTTAATACATAAATATAAAAAAGTTCCTTCAGCAGTCGTATAATTTACCATATTGTTTTGGTAATATTGGGTTGTTAAACTATAAATACCCTTAAAATTAAATCTATCTATATTTGCTTGCCATTCTGACTGTTTACTCGCAATATAAGTAGAAATATCATTTTTATAAAACCTTTCCAATGCTAAAATTGCATCTCTAATTTGGTCATAATCATTAGCATTAAAAATCTTTCCATTTAATTGTGGATTTGCATTTAAAATAGCTGCCGCATTTGAAAAATCTCCTGCGAGAATAGCATTTTGTATTTGTCCAACTAATTGTGCATCTGTAGTATTTGTAATATTACTTTTTAAAGAAATATTATCTAAAGCATTAGGAAAGGTTGTAAAATCTAAATCTGGATATAAAACCGACATGTTGTTCTCCTTTCTTATTAACTTATTTTCATTAAAACTATTCTATATTGGAAATTAGAAGTTATTGGATAAACACTTACTGTAGCATCTCCATTAGTTCCAGTTACTATTATATTTCTTATTTGAAGATTTATGTTATCATTCCCAAGAGTAAGTCTATAAGGAAGTTCACCTAATACATAAGAAGAACTATTAAAAATAGAACCCATTCCCCATTTAGAACTATCAGACTTATAATGGAAAGCAACATTCAATATTGCAGTATTATCAGCATTAAATCCAGCTGGATAACTAATAGTTGTTGAATTATCTGCATTTAAAGTTCCTGTTAAAACCACAAAATCTCCTTTTAACTTACTGTTATTAACTTGAGTTGATAAAGTACCTACAGTATTACTTAAATCAGATACAGAACTATCTAAGCTACCAATCCCATCTTCTATATGGTTCATTCTGTCAGCTGTCACCAATGTACCAGCCTGAGTAATTTTACCAGGAGCTGGGCTTAATGTAATAGTCCCATCTGCATTTGTTGTAGAATTAAATGTTAATGGTTTTTCAACTTGTCTATCAGTCCATACTTGTTTAACATATGCCATATATTTTTCCTCCTTTATTCATATAAATATGGGAATTGAGATTGAGTTGAAGAATACCATAAACCAGTACAAGGATATTCACTTACCAAAGTAGTAGGAGCAGTTGGCTCTTCTGGATATACTTTTATAGCATTGATAATCATATTATTGCCTATTCCTAAAGGAATTTCTAATGTTTTAATTAAATATTCTCCTTCAATTCCTATCTTTTTATTTGTATAATTAATTTTTACATTTACATCATTTAACCAATAAGTTGGTACAATCTCTAATACAATAGCATCATTCATTCTTGCATGTAAAAATAATTCATATTTAGCTCTTTGTTGTGCTAAATCATCATTATATATTCTTTCATCATCCACTATATAGTTAATTCTTCCTATTTTATTTACATTAAATGGACTATCTATCATTGTATCAGTAGCCGTTGCTGTAACCTGATAGCCATTGTCTAATAATCTTCCCCATATAATTATGTTGTTCTTAACATTCTCAAAATCTACATCTAAATTATCACTAATTATAATAGGTTGGCTTAGCTGGTCAAAATCTAATACAACAGCCTCATCTTCCCCGCTAGGAATTTTTTGCCAATGAAATACACCATTCGTATCAAAAAACATTTCCCAATTAGAATATAAATCCCTAAGTTCTACTAATAAATCATATACAGTAGAACCTACATCTTTTTTTATATCATAAGGAACAACAAGCCCTTCATCTTCTATTACATAATTATTAAACCCACCTAATTGAGTTATTGTTTGTCTAACTACATCTGCGATTTTACTATCTACAGGAACTAAAGTTGTAATGGCTGGTAATTGTCCATTCCTTCTTCCTGTAAGTTTTGCCATTAAATCTAGTCCTTCAAAAGATATTGTATTAGTAGTTGCATTATATACTCTATTAGGATTATTTATCATAAATATACCTAAATTCCACCATTCAGTTTTACCATTAGCTCTAGGATTGTCTGTTCCAACATATACTTTAATGTATTTATCTAACCAAAATTCTCCACCTTCAGAGATAGTTTGATATTTCTTATTAGGAACTAAAGAAACAGAGCATGTTCTTCTTATATCAGCAGTAGCATCTATGCTTATACTTCCTTCAATAACATTTCCTTCTATTAAATCTATAGTTTGAAAGTTAAAATTTAAAACTTCAACTTTTAATTTATTGTTTCTTACTTTTAATTGAGACAACTCATAGTCTGTCTGTGTAGGAATTACTGCCATTTGTAAACACCCCCATTTCTAATTAGCTGCATAAATTAAATTACTATTATATAAATCTGTTCCATCTCCAGCATCTCCAATTTCACTCCAATTGAAGTCTACTCTTGCAAATCCCATTCCAACTTCAGAGTAATAAGTAAGTGGTAAATTATCACTTAATGTTACCAACCATATATTTCCATTGAAATCTTTTAATATTTTTGCAGATGGAGTTGTTAAAAATTCTTTTATTGCATTTAATCTATTAATAGTAGCCTCTCTATCCAATTGTTCATCTGCTGTTAATACAATAATAGTTCCACCAACAGTTCCTTTATCATAACTTAATTGACCATTAGAAATAACAATAGGATACTTACTTCCATATGGTTCATAAGTTGCAGTCAAGTGAACTCTTTCATTATTTGAATAAGTAGCATTTTCCTTGAATTTATAAGAAGAAGTTCCGTCAGTAATAAATATTCCATAAAATTCAGATTTTATACTATTTATAGAATATTCACCATCAACATTTCCAATAACTGGAACTATAGCATATTCATATTCTACATTATTTTGTGCTAAATAATCATATCTTACAAAATCAACATCTTCAGCTTTTTCAATAGGAATATTAAATAATGTACACCAATCAAAAGTTCCCTTTTTTCTTCTTTTTACTTTAATACTACTAATAGAACTTACAACATAATCTATATTACCAGCATTGATGCTTCCGTTAAAATCAGCATCTAACTGAGTTTGTAAATCCCATGCTCCAGGAATATCAGTGATATATGGGAAATTTACATCTTTAGTAATATTAAAATGGTCATAAATTCCATTTTTAATAGTAATATCTTCTATATTTACTAAATTAGTTGGAACTGGTTGCCAACAATACTTGTCTTGTAAAAAATTATATCCTAAAAATATCATATACCACTATTCCCCTTTCGTTAAATTTTCTATTTTTAAATCAAATATATTTTTATTCCTTCTTACCCAAATAAATATGTTATCTGTGTTTTCTGGAATAGCTATATAATTACTATGAATTACATAAGGCATTGTATTAGCATTCCAACACTTCAATAATACATAAGCCTTCACACTCTCTTGTGATTTATCTGTAGTCATCCATTTTAATTCAATTTTATTAGGATTTGCCTCCGTATTTATATCATTTGTTAATGTTATAATATTTTGATTTTCATTAAAATTTCTTCCCCATGCTCTCATTGTAAAATCATCTTTTATTCTAAATCCTGAGTTCCACCTAACCCAACTATCAGGGTCAGTCAAATCTACTTCTTTATCATCTATATATATAGGTGGGTCTGGATTAGATATACCATCAATAGCTACTATATTACTAGATATTTGTATATATCCATCTTTGCAATCATTAACTAAATCACATATAGCAAATGAAGCTGGTTGAATATATCTTACTGTAAAATAAATCAATCCTGTACTTATAGCCGTGTTATTAACAGTATGTCCAGATAATTCTATATAATAAGCAGTATCATTAGACATACCTACAAAGGTATAAGCTAATGAATTATCTGTTTCATAATAGATTAAAGGTGTTTGACTTAACACTTCTTTATTACTATTATATAATGTAAATTGATAACTATTTAATAATTCTCCTTCTGCTTGAGCATAACTACCTTCAAATGTATAAGTTCCATTCTCGATAGTTTCACTACTAGGTATATTATTAATTGTTAATGTTGGTTGACTGTAACAATAAAATGGTACAGCCGTACTAGGAGAACTTAAATTATTAGCATTGTCCAATGTTTGAATAACAGCATTATAATAGCCACCATTAGTTAAAGTACCAGCAGGAATTATATGTTCTAATTTTAGTGTACTTTCAGTATCACTATATATTTCACTTCCTGTTTGGTTATCTTGAATAATTAGTTTGTTGGCTACTACTTGAGCTCCACCTATTACAACAAATGTAATTGTATGGTCTTGAGTTGCATCAAATGCAGCAATAGGGTTCAATATTGGTTGTGTTAATTGTTGTATCGCCATTTATCTTCTCCTTTCTATTTTTTATTCCTAACTATCTGTTACTACAAATGATAAAACTTTATTTCCATTCATATATATCTGGTTATTAACCGTTAAATCTCTAGTTATAGTGCCACCAGACAAAGCCAAATAATTAGCAAATTTTTCATTTAATACTCTTCCTTGATTAGCAGATAATGCACTATTAATATCAGAACTATCAAGATTATCTATTATTTCTATAGACCCCAAATCTAAGCTTTTAAATTCTCCTGTATCTGGGTCTTTATATTTTAAAACTGCCATTATATTTCACCCTTTCCTTATTCTGTTACTTTTATTATATAATTCAAAACAATATAAGGTTGCATATTATTATGTGCATTTCCACCACCAGTCTCTTGGTTAGTAGCAGTTGTTGCATTGTTTGTAGCAGTTACACTGGCAGTATTTCCAGATGCAGCACCAGAAGTTAAAGCACTTGAATTTGCAGTGCTTCCACTCGCTGCTCCAGTTGTTCCACTTACTGTGTGATTATGTGACGCATCAATATCAAACCCAATTCCACCAAAACTTGAACCCTTAGAAAGATTACTATTAGCATTTATATAGTTTCTTGAAACTATTCCATTTCCAGTATGGGTTTTGTAACCTACACATGTCCAGTCTCCTTTTAACTCTTTAGTTGAAGTAGTAGCACTAAAACTATGAGTATGTGAATTAAGTCCATGACTATGTGCAGGTATGCTATGAGTATGACTATTTAATCCATGATTATGTGCAGATTGAGTATGATTGTGACTATTTTGAATATGCGTATGAGAAGGCATTTGTTCAATTGTTAAAGTTACTGTAGCCGTACCTCCTGTTTCTCCTAAAGCATAATCCGTTTTTGCACTGTTTCTTCCAACAGGTACTCTCTCTCTTAAATCTGGTAAATAAAACTCAGTTTCTGTTCCGCCAAAATAATTTCCTATTATCGCATAAAGCTCTGCATAATCTGTCTTTGACAATGCTTGACCTTCACAAAGCAAATAGCCTTGTGGTGCAGTAAACCCTGCATATTGCATAATTGTGCCAATAGGAATACCATTGCTAGACCCACCAATTGCATTTATAGTAACAGTTTTTCCTACTTTATTAAGTGTAACATTTTGACCTGCTACCAAATCTGAAGCTTCTAACTTTTCTTTATCTAATTGTTGATTATATGGTACCATATTTTACACCTTACCCTTCATTTAAAGTATAATTTCCACCACTAATAATAGTATCACTTCCAACTACTAAGTTCGTTCCACTTGGTGGATAAAAAGTTTTTCCATCTCCAGTATAAACATAATGGTCAGCACCATAAACATAAAAACCATCTACATTATAACTTGAGCTGGTATATTCATTAAAAGTCATTCCTTTTCCTGCTTGATATTGAGTAGTGCCTACTGTAAAAGTAATTGTAGGACTAGCATATTCTCCCCTTACTACTATTGCAAGATAATAATCCGTACCTGTACCCCAATCATTTGTTAATTGTATCTCATTAGATATACTTCCAGTGGTTCCTACTTCTAAATAATGACCATTGCTTCCAGCTGCATCAGCACTTAATATCAATAATTCTCCATTAAAATAAATGTCCAATACTCCAGCTCCTACCTTGTAAGTACAAGGCAAGGTTATTTTTCCACCTGGCAATACTTCCTTCATAGGGCTACCTGATATTTTATATTTATGTGTCTTTTGCTCACCCTCAGAAGCATTTAAAGTTCCATCTGCTTCAATACTTAAATTGTTTCCAACCTTAATTCCACCTAGCTGCGTACCACTTGCAATTGGTATTTCACTAATAAATGGATTTGTTCCATCAGAACCATCATTTGTTAGTTGACTAGTTTTAGTAGGAACATCACTTTTATTAGCTTTATCTGCTAAAAGATTATTGACTTCAGTTTGATTATAAGTCTCTGTTTTCTTGTAATAGTGTGTTAAACTAGTAGTAGTCAATATTTCATGCTCTTGGTCTCGTAATATTTCATCTATAGTACTTTGAGTATATGTCTCACTCTTTTTATAATAATTAGTCAAGTTATCAACCGTGTTAGTAATATATCCACTGTCATTAGTTAGTTGGCTAGTAGTTGTAGGTATATCCTTAACATCTGCTTTATCTACCAATAAATTATTAACTTCTGTTTTATTATAAGTCTCTGTTTTTTTATAATAATTTGTTAATTCATTAGTAGAATTAGTAATAAAACCAGTATCATTATCTAGTTCACTAACCTTTGTAGGTATTTGTGAAGTATCGGCTTTACTATTTAGTAAATTATTTACTTCTGTTTCTGTATAATAGTTTGTTAAATTATCTACTTCATTAGTAATATAACCACTGTCATTCGTTAATTGACTGGTTTTAGTGGGTATGTCTGAAGTATTCGCTTTATTCCCTAAAAGATTATCAACTTCAGTCTGATTATAAGTTTCTGCTTTTTTATAATAGTTAGTTAAATTATCTACAGTATTAGTAATATACCCACTATCGTTAGTTAGGTCACTAGTTTTAGAAGGTATATTTGGTTTGTTTAATAAATCATTATAATTTCCAGTTTTTGACACTTTATGCAAAGATACAGTACCACTAATTTCTTCTTGAGCATTTACTTCTAATGCTACAGAATTATCTGTATTTAAAGCTGGTTTGTTTGATAATGCATTATAATCACTTGTTCCAGTACTTCCTCCAATAGAGCTAAGAACTCCATCTTCTGTTATAACTAGGTTGTCTCCTACTTTAATTCCACCTAATTGTGTAGCACTTGCAACAGGAATTTCACTAATATATCCTTTATCATTTTCAAGTTCACTAACTTTTGTAGGTATTTCTGTTTTGTCAGCTTTATTATTTAATAAATTATTAACCTGAGTTTGATTATATGTTTCACTTTTTTTATAATAATTTTCTAAATCATTTACTGTATTATCTATATAGCCACTATCGTTTGTCAACTGACTGGTTTTAGTAGGTATGTCCGAAGTATTTGCTTTATTACCTAATAGACTATTAATTTCTGTCTCTGTATAATAATTATCTAAATTATCTACAGACTTAGTTATATATCCACTATCATTAGTTAGGTCGCTTGTTTTAGTTGGAATTGAACTTTTATCAGCTTTATTATCTAACAAATTATTTACTTGTTCTTGAGTATAATAGTTAGCCAAAGAATTGTTTATTAATTGAGTAATCTGACTTTCTGTCAAAAAATTTGCAATTTGAGTATTTACCCAATCTTCTGTCGCATATCCTGTTAAATCTATTTGAGTTGAACCTATTAGTTCCCAAGCATTATTTACCCATATATATTCATTATAAACATCATCTTTAGAACCTTCTTTTGGAACTAAATAAATAATATTACTTTCTCCAGTAGTAGGTAATGTATCTACAACTTGTATTGATATAGTTTTTATTTGTCCAATTAAATCATTTACTTCTGTTTTAGTATAAGTTTCACTTTTTAAGTAATAATTAGTTAAATTGTCTACAGCATTGGTAATAAATCCAGTGTCATTATTTAGTTGACTAAGTTTTGTTGGTACACTAGATTTATCTGCCTTATTATTTAATAACCCATTTATTTCGGTTTCAGTATAATAATTTGTTAAATTGTCCACTTCATTTGTTATAAAACCACTGTCATTAGTTAGTTGGCTGGTTTTAGTAGGAATACTTATATCTACAATTTTATTCACAATTGGCTGTAAAACTCCATTGGTTTTAATTCCCGCAATTGCATTTACTTCAGCCCCACTCTCAATCCCATTCAATTTTGTTAATAAAGCATTGGTAAAATTATTATCAGTATGGACATAGTCTTTATCTGTAACTGTATTATTATCATTCTCAAGTTCTGACAATTTAGTAGGAACTTCTATGTTTACATTTTTATTTGTTATAGTTAAAGCTTCTCCATTTTTAGATATGCTCTCAATTTTATTAACTTGTGCTCCACTTTCAATCCCATTTAATTTAGTCAATAATGCATTTGTAAAGTTATTGTCTGTGTGAACATAATTAGGGTCTGTTACAATTCCACCTGGTAATTGAGAAGTTGGAAGTTTGCTATTCTCATCTAACGTAGCAACACCTCCAGCTACTCCTTTTTCTGAATTTGGAATAAAATCTAAATCAGGTGTTCCAATTAAGTCACTATATTTTCCTGTTTTAGAAATTTTGTGTAATCCAATAGTTCCTTTTATTATTTCACTACTATCAGGAGATAGAGAAGAAGTGTAGTTAGTATTTAATATAGGTTTACTCGTTAAATCATTATAGTCTGTAGTAGTACTTCCACCACCAGAACCACCAATAGCTTCTATATATATGTCAGAAAAGTTGTTTAATGGAGATTTAACTTTTACTATATCTCCAACTTGTAAAGTTCCTGCATAAGGAAGTGTATAACTTCTTCCATTAACTTGAACTTCATACAAACCATTATCTATTATACTAGTTATTTTTCCTCTAAATGTCTTATCATATTTTAAACTAACTAGTTGTGGTGTAATCAAATTGTTAATAGCTTGTAAAATGCTATCTAAGCCTTCTTTATAATTTGACATATATTCTCTCTCCTTTCTATATTCTTAATGTTGATTGTGAACTTGCCATTCTTGGTAAATCTTTCAATGCAGCAATAAAATCATCAATATCCTTAACATTTGGTAATTCGATAGAATTTATATAAATAGAGCCTGTATTACTATTTTTATCCGTAGTTTCAGCTCTTATATTGCTTAAAGTTAATCCTGTATTACTATCTATTTTTGGCATGATACTAGATAATGCACTATTTATTTTATCTTGTGTTTGAGAACTATAAATTAATCCATCTGTAGCAGTCGTACTACTAGATAATATACTTCCTACTGTCTTGTTTAAATCTGACAAAGATTTATTATAGTTATTAAGCCAATCAGTTGCAGTTTTTAAATTCTCAGCATTATCTAATCCAAATTCAGCCATTTTCTTTTGTAATTCTTCAAATGTTTGTATTCCTTCTTTATTAGCTTTATCAATTAGATAGTTTTGTTCATCTAAGAAGTTTTGTAATGCATCAATTCTACTTTGGTAGCTATTCTCTAATGCTTCTTTTTCTGCATTAAGCCTATCTATTTCATCTTGTTTAATTTTATCATTTAAATCATCTTGAGCTTGTTGTAGTTCATCAGCGGCCTCTTTTATTGTATCAGGGTCTGCCTCATAAACAAATCCTTGACCTTCACGATACACCTGAAGCGTCTTTTGTCTTTGTGCATTTTGTAACTTGATTTTAGCTTCTTCTACAGCTAACAATTTTTCTTCAAGTTCTTTTTGACTATCTAATTCATCATTTTGTTTTTCTAATGCTGCAATTTGTTCTTCCAACATTTTAAGTCTAGGGTCATTCTCCATCTCATGCTGTAGGTCAGTGATTTCATTTTGAATTTGGTCTAACCTACTTTGTTGGAATTCTTCCATTAACTCATTAAACTTCTTTAACTTTTCTTCTGGTAATGCTTTTATTTGGTCATTAAAGTCTGAAATATCAGCATTTAAATCTCTTATAGAACCATCAAGACTTCTATTATCTTTATTTAAGTCTTGGATTTTCTTTATCATTTTCTCAATGTTTTTCGCAGTATCTCCAGTAAATCTACCAAGTCTTTCCATATTGTTAATATTTAATTGATTTGTTTTAGAATTATAACTTATTTGAAATCCTTGTTTCTTTAGTTGTTTTATATAATTATTTATTTGTCCTACTTGTGCATTTTTTAAATTATTTGTTGCTTTTATTTGGTCTTTTGTTGCTTTTATTAATTGATTTAAATATTTTTCTCTCTCATTAAAGTTGTCTGTATTTTTAAGAGCATCATTTAGTCTATCAACAGCATCTTTAGCATTGTCCAAAGCATTTTCATATTTGTAAAGTGCATCAATTTCTGGTTTATAAACTTCTTTTGAAGACTTTGATTTGGAACCAGAACGAGATGTAATACTTTTACTACTTCCTGGTGTCCAACTCTCTATAAAAGCTTTCGTTTTTGTAGCAGTTGCCAATATATTATTTATTTTTTGAGAAATCTTATCACTAGGAACGTACTCTTTTCCAGCTATAGCTGCTAACTGAGCATTCAATTGAGCAGCATCCCCAGCTGCTTTTAAAAGGTTTGCTCCTGCTTCAACAGCATCTTTCCCTGTTTTCTTAATTGCTGTGCCAGCTTCTCCAGATGTCGTTTCTACGTCTTCTTCTTTTGCCTTCAAATCTTCTAAAACTAAAGCATGTATTTGTTCATAAGTAGAAGCTTGTAAGTTAGCCAAAGCCTGTTCCTTTATTTTATCAGTGCTATTTTGAAATTTGGTAATATTTACACTTAATTTTCCACCAACTTCATCTAAATATTCTAATAAATTATTCTCGGTTAGACTTTGGAATGTTTCTGCAGTTATAGAACCCTGAGCACTAAGCTCTGATTGAGCTGTTTTTAATAAATCTAGGTTTTCCCCATAATTTATCATTGCGTCTATATTACCATCTAAAGCTTCTTTATAAGCATTCATAGCATCAGTAGCACTATCTATTTGTTTAGTATATTTTTCTTCTTCTACCTGAGCTTTCTCAGTTTGAGACATCATATACTCTTTCATCTGAGCTACATCCCAAATAGTTTTTCCCTCTCTGGTTTCATAATCATTTAAACTTTCAATAGTTGCCAATTGAGATGCATTAATATATCCTAAATTTTCTAAAACTCTAGCTTGCTTATTAGTTATTTGTATGCCATTTTTTAAATTCTCATATGTTTGTTTGTATCCATCTTTATAAGAATTAAGCAAATTTGTTAAATTAGAATATTCTTTTTGTAAATTCTTTAAATCTTTTTCTTCTTGTTTTGTTCTATCATTTTTTTTATTTAAACTAGTAATAGCATCAACATATTTTGATTGCAAATCTACCAATGTATTTCCAACTAAATTATAACTTTCTTTTAATTTTTTATTTTTAGATGTCCATTCATCAGTAGTTTCTAGCATCTTTCTTCCTTCTTCTATTTGAAATTGAAAATTTCCAGTTTCAACAGTTTTCTCAGATTGTAAAGCTGCCAATTGTTGCCTTTTTGATATTTCATTTTCTATAACCTTAATAGCTTCTTCTCTTGAAGTTTTTTCTAAATCAATTTTATCTTTAGAAATTCCATATTTATCAACCAAAGTATCAATTACATCTTCTAATTCTTTACTTTTAGAAACATCTTTGCCTTTATTATTTGTTAATTTCTCATACTTTTCTTTTAATTCTATTATGCTATTTGCTTCACTTGAATACTGACTTGCATTTTTCTCTGCTTGTTGTCTAGCTTCTTTTTCAGATTGTAGCCACAAGTTTACAGCCATTACCCCTAACGAAATAGCGGCAGTTACAGCACCTACAGCCAAACTAAGCATAGACATACTTGCAGCTAATCCAGTTGTTGCAACTTGAGCACTTTCCGCACTTCCCAAATAAATAACATTTGCATTTGTAGCTCCAAAAATTCTTTGTTTTAGAATTTTAAAACCATTTATTAGAGAAGTTATAGCATTGCTAAATTCACCAACTTTTTCCCCTATTTGTTGTGCTTTAAACATTAGAACCATTCCCAATAGAGAACTAACAATAGGAACCAATCCCCCTAAAGCATCTCCTATTTTTATAAGATTAGTTAAAAAATCCAAAGACCCTTTTATAAAATCACTATTTACAGTTGTTCTTGCTAATTGTTGCCAAGCAGATTGTAACTTTTTAGTCTTACCTTCAAGACTATCCATTCTTTTGTTGTTTTCTTCCATAGCACTACCTTCACTATTTAAAGCAGCTTCAGTAGCACCTACAGCAGTTTCAAAGTTTGTCATTATAGCAGTAAACAATGACCTTTGAGTTTTACCTGCTACAGTTTCTGTCAATTCTTGTTTTTCTACAGAAGTTAAATCCCCCCAAGCTTTTGATAAATCTTGCAATATATCAAAGGTAGAACGTAATTCTCCTGTTTGCTCATCTATAACACCTTGACCTTTAGTTATAGATTTTATATATTCATCATTTTTTTTAGTTAAACGGGCAGTAATTGTCGAAAGTCCATTCGCAACCCTACCTGGTTGTCTTAATATCTCGGTCAATTATATTTTATTAATATCGTTACTTATTAATA
>ERZ779851.1474-NODE-1474-length-20603-cov-3.774869_pt1 | contig 20603 bp, 20 predicted proteins | sample MGYA00511094_ERZ779851 | MGnify/ENA primary metagenome ERZ779851 (study PRJEB29588, sample SAMEA2155512) | human gut metagenome | biome: human gut; feature: human-associated habitat; material: faeces | place: Denmark | collected 2008/2010 ...
GCAAAACAGGGCAAAGGGGAACCAAGCTTTCCCCTTTGCAAACCCCTTTGACGCTAAGCTGCGGCTGGATACGAACGATGCGAAAGCATCGTCCGTACGGCGCCGCAGATACGCTCTCAAGGTGCCTGCGGCGCATTATATGTGGGGTAACTGCAAATCGGCAGCAGAAAGCTACCACCGAAAAGCATGTGCGTCCTTGTCAAACGAAGGTAATGAACTTAAAAACTTTCCCCACAGCCGTTCCGTAAATGTGGAGGACTGTGGGGAATACATAGCTGGTTTCGGTTTTCAATGTTACCGATTGACCTCTTTTTTATCGGTGCGGCCCAGCAGGTAATCCACACTGACATTGTAAAAATCGGCCAAGGCGCAAAGCACCTGTGGTGGCAGCATCCGGCCGCCACTTTCGTAATAGGCGTAGGTGCGCTGCGGCACATTGATGGCCGCACCCACCTGCTGCTGGGTCAGATCAGCATCTTCCCGCAGGTCGCGGATCCTTTGGTATTTTATCATTACGATCACCCCAGGGACAGTATAGGGGTGAATAAATTGTTCTATTTATAAAATGAACATATTGTTCTAAAATGATTTGTGAAAGGAGATGCTCAAAGTGGAAAAAGAGGAATGCATCCAAATTATGATGATACAGGATAAAATCATCGCGGCACAGCAGGAGTGTGAAGAAGCCTGCCTGCAAAGTGATACACCGGATTACCGAATGCTGTACTTTAGGCTTTTTGCCCGAATGGAGGAAGTGCGAAAGCTGCTGGAGCTGAGATAAATCAAAATAAAAAGCCCCCGCTGAGGGGGCGGGGGTCAGGGCAGCTCCGGTTCCCGGCGGATGTGGAACAGCGCCCGGAGCAGACCGGAAAGCAGGCGTGGGCTGCGGTAAACTACAACTTTCATACAGTTACTCCTCCTTTTGGCAAGTGACAGCAGCTAACGGCGGCAGCGAAAGCCAAGGATCACCAAACCGATGGCCGCAAAGACCAGCGCGGTGCGCAGCTCGCCGCACAGGGCCAGCAGCACCCCCAGCCCAAAGGCCATGCAGCACAGCGCCAGGGGGCAGTCGCCCCGGCGGGGAGAACGCCTGCGATACATGGCCTCTCCCCCTTCCCTTTCGTTGCTACGCCATCCTATGCGGCCGGAGGGGAATGGGTGCAGGGGCTATGCCTGCTTCCTTTTGGGGCAGAATATCGCCCGCAGCAGAAAAAACAGGGCGGCGGAAATGACTGTGCCAAAAAGGTTCATCAGGATGTCATCCACATCAAAGCTGCGCCCCACTATGGGCTGGATCAGCTCAATGGCAATGGTGGCGCACAGCCCCGCCAGCACCGTGCGGCCCCAGTTTGCCTGCGGCCGGTACAGCGGGTATAAAAGCCCAAATGGCAAAAACAGCAGGATATTATCACGGTTTTCCGTTGTGAAATTCCGGAAAAAGTCAAAGGAAAAATCGTAATCCATCACAAACCACGGCAGCCCGCCCTGGGAGGGCCTGCCGTAGAACAGCAGATAGTAGAGATCGGAAACGGGGTACAGAAAGATGGTAAAGACCAGCAGCCCCGCGAAATAGCACGGGAACAGCGAACGCAGCAGCACCCGCCCGCCGGGCAGCGCGGGCTCTTTTTTGTGCAGCCGCAGGGCATACCACACCCCGGCCGCCAGCGCAAAGGGCAGCGCCTGCAAAAAATATCCCGCCACGGTACCAAAGAAAAAGTATTGGAAGGTCATGGGTATCCTTTCTTGGTGCAGGGAATGAAAAGTCAGCCGTTTGGACTCTGCCGCTTGGTGATGGTGACCTTGCTTACTGTTGCGGCATCGCTGCCGTAGTCGACTTCATAGTAAATGACGACCACCTGATCCCCGCAATTGTAAATATCCCCGAAAAATCCGGAAAGGCCGCTGTCCGGCTCCCCGAATTTTTCCAGCACCTCACTGCGGGGCGTTCCCTCCTTGATGGCTTCATAATCCTTTCGGGTGGGCTCCCCGCTGCCGCAGGCGGCCAGCAGCGCAAGGCACAGAACGGCGGCCAGTACAGCCGCTGCAATGATGCGATGTTTCATAGAGTACTCCTTTCTGAAAAGACAAGGGACGACAGCCCGGGAAAACTCGTTCCTCCCGGGCGCCGCCCCTCTTATAACCTCACAGAATCGGTATGGTTCCGCTTACCAGTTCTCGATCATCATATCCCGCAGGTGATAGGGAAGGTCCTCCGGCTCGCAGGAAAGGGTGAAGACGATCTGAACATCCTGGGTGGCCCGCAGGCTATCCAGCGTGTTTACCATCTGGGTAAAGGCCTCAAAATCGCGTCCGCACATCTTAAAGACGGGGTCGATGTAAATGTGGGTGATATCATAGTTGCCGGCCAGCAGCCCGGTGATGAAGCCATAAACGGCGTCATAGCCCGCAATGGCGTATTCATCGGAATAAACCAGGCGTGCAGCACTGCTGATCTCATAGGTCAGGCGGACATCCTTTTCGATGACGACAACATAACCCTTGCTCTCCTTTACGGCTTTGTTGGCCATTTCCACTATGGCCTTGGTCTTACCACTGCCCTTGTGTCCTACGATTAACTGTATCATACTTATGATCCTCCTTGGAATTTGGTGGTTGCAGACTATTCTTCCATGGGCGTCGCCCAAAGTTGATAAAATTTATTCTCCCAGCTTGGCCAGCAGCTCCTGCCGCAGGTCCTCATAGCCGGGCTTGCCCAGCAGGGCAAACATATTCTTCTTATAGGCCTCCACGCCGGGCTGGTCAAAGGGATTGACCCCCAGCAGGTAGCCGCTGATACCGCAGGCCAGCATGAAGAAGTACACCATGTAGCCGTACTCCTCCTCATTGATGGCCGGGACCTCCAGCACCAGGTTGGGCACGCCGCCGCGGGTATGCGCCAAAATGGTCCCCTGCATCGCCCGCCGGTTGATCTGCCGCATCGCCATGCCGGAAAGGAAATTCAGCCCATCCAGGTTTTCGGGGTCCTCCTCCACCGTCAGGTCGGCGGCGGGGGTGATAAAATCAATGACCGTCTCAAACAGGTTGCGGCTGCCGTCCTGGATAAACTGTCCCATCGAGTGCAGGTCGGTGGTAAAGGCGACCGAAGCCGGGAACAGCCCCTTGCCGTCCTTGCCCTCGCTTTCGCCGTACAGCTGCTTCAGCCACTCGCCCATCTGGGTAAAGCGGGGTTCGTAGCTGGCGTAGATCTCAATAGCCTTGCCCCGCCGCAGCAGGATATTGCGGATGGCGGCATAGCGGTAGCAGGGGTTATGGGAAAAGTCGTCGTTATCCAGCTCGGTCATCGCCTTTTCGGCACCGGCAAGCACCGCATCAATATCGATCCCGGCCACCGCCATCGGCAGCAGGCCCACGGCGGTCAGCACCGAATACCGTCCGCCCACATCATCGGGAATGACAAAGGTCTGCCAGCCCTCCCGGTCGGCCAGGGATTTTAGGGTGCCGCGGGCGCGGTCGGTGGTGCAGTAGATGCGCCCTGCCGCCTCCTTGCCGTAGCGCCGCTCCATCATGCCGCGCAGCACACGGAAAGCCAGCGCCGGCTCGGTGGTGGTACCGGATTTGGAAATCACATTGAGGGAAACCCGTTTGCCCTCGCACAGCGCCAGGATCTCATCCAGATAGCTGCCGGAAAGATTGCACCCCGCAAAGTAGATGGCCGGGCCATCTTTCCCCAAAGCATTGTAATAGGGGCTGCGCAGCAACTCGATGGCGCTGCGGGCGCCCAGGTAGCTGCCGCCAATGCCGATAACGACCAGCACATCGGTATCCTCCCGGATCTTTTCCGCTGCCGCGTGGATGCGCGCCAGCTCCTCTTTATCGTAGTCCCGCGGCAGGGTCAGCCAGCCGTGGAAATCACTGCCCGCGCCGGTGTGCTGCCGCAGCTGACGAACAGCCGCCGCCACCTGGGGGGCCATGCAGTCCATTTCGTGGGAGGAAACAAACCCCTCCAAATACTGTTCCCGTAAAGTAATCGCCATTGCTCCAAACCTCTTTTCGGGTAAGATATTATTCCACCTATATTTTACCCTAAAACCGGCAGGTTTGCAAGTGTTTACCGCTCTGTGGAAAACTTTGTGGAAAGTGTGAAAAGCCGGAATGACGGCCGGCTTTTTTACAAGGTGTATATTTTTATGTCCCCGCGGCCCACAGCCTCCCCTGTGCAAGGGGTAACGAAGCGGCATCGCCCTACACCACAGGCTCCCCTGTGTAAGGGGAGCTGTCAGCCGCAAGGCTGACTGAGGGGTTGCCGGTATAAAGTTTCATCTCGCCTTCGGCGGCGCGGAGTCACCGGAGGGTGACTCCGCGCCGCCGACAGGCGACCACCATCTTGACCTAAAAAGTCTTTTGCCCACTTTTCCTCATATGGAAAAAGCAAAACCGCCATGCCTTTAGCCAGAGGCTCTAAAGGATGCTTTTTGAAAAGATTGGGTGCAGCCCCTTTTTTGGGGCTGCGCTCTTTCTTTTTATACTGGTTTAAAGCTGTTCTGTTCGGCTTTCGCTTCTTCAAGCAGTTTTGCAATTTCTTCCGCTGTCGGCAGATTGAAAAGTCCCACGGCTGTAAAATAAATATCTACCTGAACAAAGCAGTGACCGCTGGATTTGTCGTTGTTATGAATTTCAATCTTCTGGATCAGTTTGTTTACGAGCGTTGGTGTGAGCTTTTTCACTTCAGTAAATTCCCGAAGTCCGGAATATAACATACGCATATCCACCTGTGTCTTCTGAAGCTCTGCTAACTTTTTCTCATTTTCAGCAAGCGAGATTGTGAGTTCAGACTGCTGCTTTTCGTATGAGGCGAACATTTTCTGAAAACGGTCACTGGGAAGATTCCCAAGCGTTGCATCCTCATAGATTTTTTCAATCAGTCTATCAATCTCTCGGATTCTTTTTTTACTGCTTTCAATACTGACTTCCAGCTGCTTCTTTGTTTTTCTTCTGCCGTCATCGCACTTTTGCATAATCAGATATTGGAACACCGGCTCATAGCATTTTACAAAGTCTGCCATCCCTGATACAGTATCTGTTACGATCTGCTCCAAAACCATATCACGGATATAATGAATGGTGCAGGTTCCACGCCCTGATTTATACTGAGAGCATCTGAAAAATTCCTGATTTCGTTTCAAGCTCTTGGCAGCACAAAAGTGAAGCGGTGATTTGCAGTCATAGCAATAAACCAATCCGGAAAACAAGCTCTTTCTGCCGGTGGCCGTTGGGCGAATCCGATGCTCTCTCAATTCCTGTACTCGGAGCCAGGTGTTTTCATCAATGATGGCTTCCTGTGTATTGGGAATGATCTGAACATCCTCTGCTTTGTTGTAAATGACTTTGTGTACCTTGTAGCTGACCGTTGTAGAAAGAAAATTCACGGTACAACCGGTGTATTGGCAGTTTGCCAATATGTTTTGAATAGAACTGTCAGACCATCTGTATGGATATTCCGGTGCAGCGTTGCTTGTTTTCTTTCCAATCGATTCATAGTATGCGGTAGGTGTCGGAATTCTTTCCTGTTCCAGCTGTTTTGCAATTTGCAGTGGGCCTTTTCCGCCCAGACACAATGCAAATATTTTGCGGACGACTTCTGCCGCAGGCTCATCAATGAGCCATTTCGTTTTGTCATCGGGATCTTTCTTGTAGCCAAAAGCTACGGCAGAGCTTACTCTTTTTCCTTGTTCTGCTTTCATTTTGTTGACCGCACGAATTTTTTTGCTGGTTTGTGCCGCATACCATTCATTAAAAATATTATTGAAGGGCATCATTTCAGTACCAGTTTCATTGAGAGTATCCACATTTTCCTGAATGGCGATAAATTGGACGCCCAAGGTAGGGTACTTGATTTCCAGAAAGTTTCCTACATCCAGATAATTTCTTCCGAATCGGCTGAGGTCTTTTACAATAACCGTAGCAACCTTTCCTTCTTCAATCATCCTTTCCATACGGAGAAAGTCTGGACGATCAAAGCTGGTTCCGGAATATCCGTCATCGGCAAATACCTGCGTGTTCAAGTATCCTTTTTTATGTGCATAGTCCAGCAGAATTTCACGCTGATTTGCAATGGAGTTGCTCTCGCCGTCCATACCGTCGTCCTGTGAAAGGCGGCAGTACAGGGCGGTGATTTTTTCTTCCTGTCCGTTATTTTTTGTTGTCATAATATTCATTTGCTCCTTTCTGACAACCGGACATTGTAAGGCTTATTTTAAGTTTACAATGTCCGGATATGTTTTGCGACTGTGCCGATTAAGATTTGAATTCTGATTCTAAAAGCTCCATAAACTGCTGCAGTAGTGTTTGTGTACCTAGGTCATTCCAAAATGTCTTGACCAGATAGGTTGTACCGCCAATATGTTTTTGGAAGCTGTCACCGTTGTTACTTTCAAAGTAAGGTGAGAAGTTCATTTTCTGTTCGATATTTGTTGTGTTATTCATCATCGTGCCCCCCTCTGTCTTTTCTTTTGGCGTATTTCCAAAAGCTTTATGATGTCATCCCGGATATCCTTTTCCGTATAGCTTTTGGGGAAATATTTCCGTAAATCTTCCGAGCGAAAACGGATCTGCTCCTTTTGATTTGGTTTCTGTTCGCTCATAACGATGTAAATCACATCCCCGTTGAGTCGTCCCTCCTGGCTGAACCGATGCAGACGGATGGCCTGGGACAGTGAAGGGGTGCAGTCTGCATAGTCCATTTCGGAGAGCAGAATTTCCTGTTCCTGTTCGGTCAGGTAAGAAAGCTCCACAGCCGGAGTGAGGGCAATCTTTCTTTCATCTACCATCTGTAAAAGTTCAGGAATTAAGTAGGTCAAACGAATATAACGCTGGATCTGTCTGCCGCTTTCGGTTTCAGACAGCATATCCCGTGACTTGTGGCCAAGTTGGCCACAAGTTAAATCTGTCCTTTTGCCCTGTGCGGAAAGGGCATCCATTTTCAGCTTATAGGCAAACGCTTTTTCACTGGGCAGCAGATGTTCTCTTTGCAGATTGCTGTCCACTAAGGTAATTGCTGCTTCATTTCGGTTTAACTCCCGAAGAAGAACAGGCACTGTGTTAAGCCCTAAATATTCACAGGCAAATTTTCTGCGGTGTCCGCTGATAATTTCATATTTTCCGTTCTCGGTTTCTCTTGCGATGATCGGGGTGATGACCCCGTTTTTCGCAATGCTTTCAATGAGCTGTTCCATCTCGGAATCCATCTGCACCTTGAACGGGTTATCCGGTGCGGCGGTCAAATCATTGATGGCAATTGGTTTGATTTCATTCATTTCCGTTCACCTCAATTCCATTTCAGATTGCTTTTGACAGGCCGAAGAAAATGACTTTCTACATCCGCCTGGAATCTGGCCCAGTGGAGCGCTTCTTCCCTCAGCATCGGAGCGTCTATAAATCCTAAGGCGTTGGCTTTTGCTGCCAGCTGATTGATGTTGTTGCCGATTGCAGACAGTTCCCGCATTACTTCATAGAATTCGGCATCCGGCTGTTCTCTGGGAATAAACCCACGGATTAAAATGCGGATGGCTGCGGTTTCTGTTATGCCACAGAGATTAGCTTTTCGTTTTAGTTCCGCTGCATCCTCTGGGGAGAGCCAGAATTGTTTCTTGATTCGTTTGTTCATTCTTTCAGTTCCTTTCTTGAGATAGGTATAAATAAGAGAGATCGTTATTATTTCGGGAGATAGATTTACTCTATTCCGTCTTACTTGCTTCTGTTTTTCAGACTTCAAGACTTCTGATTTTCGGAAGTCAGAGAAATTTCTTCAGATAGATGATGCTGGCCTTGCCCTGTCCCTGTCGTTTCCGCTCAATGAGGTCGGCGGTGGACAGTTCTGCAAAAAGCTGGCATATTTTTTCGTGACCGAAGCCCAGCAGCTCCTGTGCCTGCTGAACGGTGAAGAACTGATAGACCCGTCCTTGCCGGTCGATCCAGCCGTTCTTGAGGGACAGGCTCATCCGATCCAATAAAAGGCCGTACAGCATTTTGGAATCGGTGGAGAGAGCTTTGTATTTTTCTTCTGTGAACAGTGCCTTCGGTACACGGTAAAAGGCAACCTGTTTTGCATCATTGTGATTAAAATAGTTGTTCAGCTTGAACCCTCCTTTTTGGGTAGTGATTGGGTGCGTGTTTTGGCGTTTTCTTTCGCTGTAAGCTACGCAAAATTTGTAAAGGTAAAACTACCTTCGGAACACACACCGCTTGTTTTGGAATGAAAAAGGTGCGTTATTTGATTCTTTTGCATTTGCTTTTTTGAGCGTAGTTGGCAGAGCGCTTGGATAGGTACCTGGGACAGACCAGTACCTCGGCCCGAAAGCTCTGCTTGCAGTCGCTTACACAGCTGCGGCAGAGGGAATTGTAGGTGCGGCGTCCTGTTTTCGGGTGCAGGAAGAATGCCCATTCTTCCCGCAGGCGTTTTGATAATCTGGGCATTGGAAATACCTCTTTTCTGAAAATTCATATTCACAGCAGATAGATAAGCCGTTCTACCCGTAATCGTTCCTGCCCCCAATCAGGCGGCGTTGCTTCGCTCCGGCTGGTCAAACAGCTATCGTGGCAAAGTCATATCCCTCACGGACGGTCATTCAGTTTTCAAAGTACAGGTTTGGGGGAAATGTTTTGTCCCTCAATGGGTAGCCAAGCGGGTACGGCCTTTCTTACGAACCCCCTCATTTGTTTTGACAGGGATACACCATTTGCACACCCTGTTTTCTCAATAAAAAGCTGATAAAACAGAAAAACGCCGCAAAAACCTCAAAATGCAAGGTTTTTACGGCGTAAATAAATTTTAAAAAATATTTTTTATAAATTGAAAAATCAGCTGAAAATAACTATAATTATAGAAAAGGTCAACTTGTGATATGATAGTTAGGTAAGGCGGTGATGGAATGAATGTTCCAATTCAAAATATTGAAAACGAATTACACTACACAGATATACAGGTATACTTTCTGCGTGGGGTTCCCGGTATGGGTAAGACCAGAACGGCGCTGGAATATTGCAACAGACATTCGGATAGTCTGTATTTTTCCTTTCAGCATTTAGATGCCGCTTTTGCTCCGGTGATTTTCTCAAACCGCTATCCTGAAATCTTTGGCAGCTGTAATACCTGGCAATGCTTTTTCGCTGCCCTTAAAACCTACACAAAAGAAAAATGCCCCACGATCTTTTTTGACCGTGTGGGCAATGTAAAAGAGCAGGACTCGTTTTACGCAGAACTTCAAAAATTTCTCGACGCAAACCATTCCTGCAAGGTAATATTTGTCGGCAGACCTTGGGGTAGTATTCCATTGTCCTGCACCTCCATTGAAGCAGAGAAAATGACAATGCCAAAGCTTGCCGATCTCTATTCCCTCAAGGATGAAACGGCGGCAGAAATATTTTCACTAACAGCAGGACTGCCGGAGCTTCTTTCTGTTTATGACTTGGAAAAATCCTTAGAGGAAAATGTTCGGGCAATGCTGCATAAGGATTTTGTGTTCTATAGTCTGGCAGCTGACTGGATGGGAGAGTGCTTTCGCACACCGGAAAGCTACAACACTCTGCTTTACGGGATGACGCAGGGGAATAATCGAATCAATGAGCTGTCTGCATTTAGTGGCTACCCGAAAAACAAATGCGATAAATACATCAAAGCTCTGATGGAGCACGGCCTTGTTCGTAGAGAAGACGGCAAAAACGGACACAGCAAATATTATCCTGCGAACAGTTATCTTTGCCTTTGGTACGGTGCGCTGTTCACAGCTGTTCCAAATGTGGACGGCAGCTTCGGAGAAGAAACCGCCTGTGCCTTTTTGGACCACTTCCGCCGAACTGTGCTGAAAGATTTTTACCGGCAGCTCTGCATTCACTGGTTCAAAAACAACTTGAATCACGATACACATTGCTACATCCATACGGATGACATTTCTCTTTATGATGTTGAGGTCGGCGGTGTCTGTTTCGATTTTGCTTATGCTTCAGACACAGGTTACTATGCATACTTTGATTCGGCTTTAGGTGAAGGACTGACAGGCAGACTTTGGGAGGAAATCGATCAGGTTACAACCCGGCAGCGACCATTTTACAAAAACGAATATTATCTGCTCACCGTGAACCGGGTGCCGGACAGCTTTTGGAATCTTAGCAAGCAATATGACAATGTACATATCGTCCAGAGGAAGAGCCTGTTCGCTGAGTTTAAGAAGGGTTACAATCGAATTGCACATCCGAAATTTGTGCCGGGCTTTGTGAGACAGCAGCGATAACAATTATCCTGTATCATCTAAACGAGCATCCCCTTTGGATAGCCACGGCTGCCAAAGGGGGAATTTTTTAGGGCTGGCTCTAATACCCACATCAAAAAATATTTCCTTACAAACAGAAAAAGCGGGTGCCGGAAAGTTCCGACATCCGCTGATCTTTTTATATGCTGTTTTCAAGGGAGGTTTTAGGAGCCAGCTCCTAACGATTATACTGTTTTACGACTTTTGGGAGTATAAACAGACTGCTCGCTCAGATGATACAGACGATATTCTTAACAATCATTATGGCATTTTTATTTCAATATAGTCATACGTCAACGAAGAAAGGTCTTCTATACTTTGCTTCAAGTCTTCGGTTGTGCTTTCTTTATCAAGGAGCTCCGAGGATGAGTGCGATAAAGGATTTGCGTTTCTTAATTTATGAGCTTTTTCAATAATCGTCTTATTAACATCAAATTCCGAATAAAATTTAATTAACTGTTCTTGTTTATAAAAAGCTTTGTAATTTGGCCTTTTCTTTTTAGGGGATGGATCAATTATAAAGTCCAAATCGGCAGTAACTCTATCAAAATAATTTTTGAAATATGCAAACGCAGCCATATAATTTTTACGTCTAAATTCACATAAGTACATAAAATACAGATAGTAAGCTTTAGTATCCTGTGCAATTATTCCACGAAGTTTGTCATTGAATTTCTGTGAGAAACATCTGAAAAAACTCTTTCTGCAGTTATTGAAATAATATTCGTAAAGCTGTGGATGTCGATTTAAGAGTACATCTATTAGATCTATATGCTTAAATTCACTTTGTATCAAGTAAGAAATAGCTATTGTTGTATCATAGGAATTCCATTTATCCGCCCTGTTACGCTTAAATAATTGATTTAGAAAACCCTTAATGGCCCTATCATTTTTTGTTTTCATAATCAATATAGTTAGTCGTTTAGGATCTAGACTAATAAAAGAAATGCTTCGTTTAACTAATTTTACAATTTCCGATACAACAACTTCTGATTGCAGTTCTGAATCATTTTCATATACAAAATAATTAAAAACTTCACTAGGGGTAAGCTCAACATTATCTGAAGAAAAATGCTTTTCAATTAGTTTATTATAAGTTTCTACGTCAATACAATCAAATAAAAGATTTTTCGACAGATCACTTATGAAAGCTTGCAAAGAACCGGGAAACAGTTCCTCTATATTATGCTTTTTCCCATTAAAATATTCGTCATATAGTGATTTTTTAGTTCCTGATTGATCTCTTTCGTTTCTTTTAAACAGCATTTTTTAGTATTTAAAGCCAATCCATATTCCTTAAGAATAGAAGAATACTCATTTCGTATTTCGTTATATGCGCCGTGTAAGGCCTCTATTGATTTGTTTGATGAAATGAGTATATACATATCATCTACATAGCGTACCATATGAAACTGTGAAATTGCTGGTATATTTTCAGAAATATAATTATGAAGTTTCGTGTCTATTTCATCCAAATATACGATCGTCGCTAAAAAAGAAGTAGCAACGCTGTTTTCTATAAGAGGAAATCTGCCATTCCCACAATACTTCAGTAACTCTTTAAAAATATGTAGCTGTGCCTGTGTAAAAACAACTTCATTTGCATTGCAGATGGAGTCAATTTGATTAATCAATTTGTCGATATTTATATTGGCGAAAAAATTTGTCACATCTGTTTTTATAAAATACGGATATTCTTCTGTATAAGAATTCAGCTCTTTGAAAAAATCATCGTAATCCTGTTTGTATTTAGGTCGCATATACGCATAGTTGCCTGCATAATAAGCTGAAACATCAGCCGGCCTCTGACTTGAATAGCATTCAAAGATTTCTTTTCCAATAGCTTGTATAACTAAATATAAAACAGGAGAAACAAGTGAAGAATCTCTAAAACTACCATCGCCCTTTTGCAAAAAATTCTCCGATCTGTGCATTGCAGATGGAAATAAAACGAATGAAGGTGTATGAATATAGTTATAATAAAAATCTTCACTGGTAATAGTACTTTTATCGGTGTCTGTTAATTTTGTGAAAGGAAACCACTGCAAATATGATTTCGTTGATCCATCGCCTAAACTAAAGTACATATTGCAAATATTTTTCCAGGTTTCATATTTTATTCCAAGCAATGAGTTCATCTCCTTTCAGATACTTATTGTATGTAGACTTATAGTGTTCGTTTTTATTATAATATATTATTAGGAGGATTGCAAGTATGGATATTGTAAAAGTATTTGGCAACAATCTCAAAAAATATCGTACAGCAATGGGTCTCTCACAAGAAGCCTTTGCAGATAAATGCGGTTTACATCGCACATATATTAGTGCTATTGAATGTTACCGTAGAAGTATATCTCTTGAGAATGTTCAACGTATAGCTGATGCACTTGAAATTGAAACATATAAACTCTTTATAGAAACTATAGAAAGGAGTTAACAAGGGGACGTGATGAAAAGACGTGGCATCCAAGATTCATAAATTATATGAAAATGATCGCCACAAGTCCAAGATATAGAGGATTGCCCATCACACAAAAAGAGGATGGGAGCTACAACTGGATAGCAACAGCAAAGTCTGACATAGGACAGCGGCGTATTGCGTGGTGCATTGAGAAAGCAAAAGAATTAAATATACCTATTCAGCCGGGCGTCTATGCCGATGTTATGTTAGAAATCCACCCAACCAAATGGAAACCGTGTCAAATTTGTGGTAGAGAGATGTCCCTTTATTACCACTACCCGAATGCCAACTTTTTAAAGTCATTAAACGAAACCTTTAACTCTGATTTCACTATGTGTGATCATATAAGTGATATCTGGGATGAACTCATTTCTCAAGGAGTTAGTTCTACTAAAATAGCAAGCTTTTTAATAAAAAAAGGTTCTTTAACATTAAAGGCAACTAGTCCAAAGGAAGAAATCATACGGGAATTAGAGTATGCATGCCGCAAAGGTAATAAGAAATGTTTAGGCCCTGGTGCTATGTCAAACTTTCCGGATCGTTATGATGGATTTCATACATATAATAGATGCTGCAGAAGTACACAAGATAAAGGCAGATCTAAAATGAATTTGAAATCTTACACCAAAGATCGACGAGCATATGAATATTGGAGTGACGGCAATATTCATGCTGCTAATCAATTTATGGGGAGTGCTTATTTTGAAGGAACCTCTGCCGATCATATAGGCCCCATATCTTTGGGCTTTGTTCATGATCCTAGATACCTGCAAAAAATGTCTTCAAGTGACAACTCATCCAAAAGAGATCGTTTGCTTATAGAGGATGTCGACAAGATCATTCAAACCTACACTAGAACGGGTATCTATCCGATGTCCTGGCAATCGCAACTGCTTTGGGAATTTATCAAAGAGCATTACCATACTTCCCCCGAAAAGGTATCAACTACATATAGAGATGCCTTGAAGCAAAATATGGCTGACTTTATGTTTATTCTTTGGACAATTCTAAATAATTGTGGTAATAATGGAGAAGAGTTTTTAATCGAGGCTTTCCTTGCACCACATTACCATTTCTTCGAATATTCCTATACATTTAACGAACTTGGTGAAATCGTGAGTCAGACACCTCGCCATTACACCGAGCGAAATGCAGATGAATTGATCCGTTATAATAGAATAGCTATAAACTCAGTATATGATTACAACGAAAAAGAAAATCGACACATAACACCAGATTTAACCAGAGCAGAAAGCTTAGACTTAGCAAAGATATGTAAAAAAATTGGCCATAGCGAAACGGACTCTATCAAGAACGAAATCGTAGAATTGGTTGAAACTATCGAATATAGATTAATTTCCAATCTATAAGAAAAATCAGGATGGTAACACTTTACCATCCTGATTCCTTTTTAGAATAACTTTAACTGCTGATACTCTGAAAAAGAATCTGGAGCAGTTTCTGACTCGCAAGGGTTTTCCTGTATTCTGTCAGCGTGTTTACCCTTTAGGCCGCTTATGTATGCTTCAGGACTGGTTTTACCTTTGAAGTATCTTATGATGTCTGATTCATACTCACTGGCATATTTTGCATTATCGTCACACTCAACTTTTTCTAAATCGAAAATTGTTTCATATGCGCTAATTTGGTCCTCAGGTTCTGGGGTAACCATTGGCGGGAATATGTCTTCAGGTAATATGCCAAGATCTTTTCTTGTACATAAAATTATAACTCGTTTTCTTCTTTGCGGAACGCCGTATTCATTGGCGGACAGTTTTCTGCCCTCTGCATGATATCCCAATTCAGAGAAAAGAGTAAGAATTTCTCTATAGGTCTTTCCGCCTTGATAACTTAAAATACCTTCTACATTTTCAAAAACAATGACTTTGGGATTTACTCCAGAAACAATATCTACAAAATGGCGAAACAATTCGTTTCTTGGATCATCATCCATACGCCATCCTGCTAGTGAAAAACCTTGACACGGCGGTCCTCCGCATATTATATCAGCGTCACCATTTTTTCCCGCTTCAATAATCTTTTCTTTTGTTGCAGCATCGGTAATATCCCCACAAAACACAGGGATTTCTGGCGAGTTTGTTTTAAGCGTCACACATGCATTCTCAAAGAAATCCGTTGCAATAACAGCACTGATCCCAGCCAGCTTAAATCCATATGTCATTCCTCCTGCACCTGAAAACAAGTCAACTGAAGTGTGACAGCCGGTTTTTTCACGAATAGCTTTACCAATGTTATACGCAAGGAGAACGGGAACAGCATTTCCCACTTGTTTTAGCTTATCAGTTTTATTTCCGCAAAAGTAGTATGTATCCGGAAATGTTTGGAACCTTGCTGCTTCTCGGACACTAATCACCCTTTCATGAACCGGATGCACATAAGTGCCATTACCTGGTCGATTAAAATATGTTGTGATAGTGTAGGACGGTTTAGAATAGTCAATTCTTCCATATAGCGTTGTTCTTCCGCCGGTTTGCGTAATTTTTTCAAGGCGTTTAGACTTTTTTACAGTTTCTTCGGGGATGTCTTTCCAACTTCCTCCCTGAGGCACAGACTTTATCATTTCCAAGTCCAAATCACTTAACTTAAATGTTGTATGATTCAGAATACCACCGGAATATAATTTGCGATATTTTTCAATAATGTTGGTAAGCGCAGATTTTGAAATTTCATCACAAGTTTCTTCAACTGTGCTTACGATATCATCGCTTGAAATATGGCCATCCAGTATTTCTGTAATCTCGTGTAGGCTAATATTGGGAAGCAGCGTAGAAAGGTCTCTCCCAAAAGCCTCTTTTAGTGTTTTATCCGTAGTATCTGACATTTGTCGATCTTCACTTTCTACATTATCAGTAGTATCTTGCTCCAGACCAAATGCTACACCTACCATATGGTCAATTTGCTCTGCAAGGTGTTCGTCCTTGGTTTGTAAATATTCTTTTACAATATTCGAAATTTGAGTTTTATCCTCATAGTGAACAGGAATAGGAAACTGATCAATTTCGTAATTATTAATATGGTTGTTACTACTTGTTAGCTTAAAATACCAGTCAATATATGTAGAGTTTAAGACAGCCAAAAGAAAATAATAATCTACACCATCGTCGTTTTCATCGATTGAAATAAAGTTGCAACTATTACCCAAAACACTATTAGGCGGAACAGGAGCAAATGCAATTCTTCTTTTCTTAGACATATTGACAATTTGCTGGCATGCCAATCTCATTTCAACCACAAAGGGTTTCTTTGCTGTTTTTTCAACAAATGCCTCGCTTGCATAGGATTTTTCGGGTAACTCCAAAAGTTCATAATACCCAATGTTTCTGCCCCGATAAAATTCATAAGGTGTTTTTTCATCAATTATAAAAGCTTTGTCCAAAGATATATCCAATTCACCACGCATATTGTGAATATATGGAATAGTTTTAATTGTTGGAGATTTTCTCATCAGGTTTCGTGTGTGATAATCTTCTGGAGAAAGAACCAAAATTGAATTATCGGTATCCGCGTCTAATATATCCCGTATATTCACAATGATACTTTCTCTTTTTTTCTTAGACAATGCTCCCTCAATCAGCACATTTTCGGTAGAATATCCTTTCTGTAGACGCATTGCACATAATGCTTGCGAGGCATCTACATATGCGCTATCCTCTGCAATTAATTGCAAAGATTTAAGAGCACATGAGGTTAATAAACGCGTCCGTAGTTTTGAACAGGTCTTATCAGATAATATCGATGCAGGAATCAACAGAGAGGCATATCCGTGAGGAGCTACATATTTTTCAACAATTTCTTCAACAAACAATTTATACAAGTTCAATGTTCCTGAGGTTGAATAATGAAATTCTTTCCTAGCAATAGCCTTAATCTTGTTGTATTTTTCTTTGTCAGCATTGTAGTCCTCTTCACTAGCATAGTGCCCCTTTTCTGCCTTAAGATTTTTGTACGGAGGGTTGGTTACAACAAAATCAAATTGCGTATTCTCCAAAAATGGAAAGACTTGAGAAAGAGGGACATACTCTATTACATCTTGATCGACATCAAACAGCAAGCCAGTACCAATATGTTTTTCAAAGTAAGAATCATCTAGTGTTATACCAAACCACGCTTCTGCCGTTCTGCATAAATTTTTTCTGTACAACAACAGCGAATCAGAATTGATATCGCATACATATATATTTTCAAGTAAAGCTTGATATTCCTCTTTTGTAAAGTACAATTCTTTGCAGACATAAAGGTATGCAAAAACAAAGTTTCCTGTCCCCACACAGGGTTCCAAAAATGTCTTCTTGCATAATTCGTTTTTGTCAGCATCCTCTAAACCAGATACGAATTCTCGCATCATATCTAAGGTAAGATTAGTTGATGTATAGTAGCTCCCGGTTTGTTTTCTGTGCAATTGGTTCATTGCTTGCTGCATAGAAATACTATCTTTTTCGATTAAGTCCCAAAAATCAAGATCAGACATCGTATATTCTAATTTGTCCATAGTTCCTCCACTTAGCAAATATCACAGTCCTCAATTTCTGAGAATGTATTAATCGTTTTTTTACCGATAGGGGTTAAGTTGCTATTCAGATACTCAAGCAAGGGCAAATCGTCCAGGTAATAATACATTCTGGGAACCACAAAATTGGGAATATCCAATTTAAGCTTACTTAATGGGATTTTAGTTGTTTTTTGAAAAGATAGCATAGGCATTACGAATCTGCAATCTTCAGCCATTACATCAATTCGTTTGCGTACCTCAACAGGCCGGTTATTATATTTTTCTTTCCAACTTAAGAGATCCTGGCACTCGTCAAATTCAGCAATCCCTGTAATAGCTTTGACGGGGTTGCTAACATAAAAATATACAGTTGTTTTTCCTTTTGGAAAATGCTTTCTGTATTCAAATTTTTTTATATTCTTTTCTAGCAAGGAAAACCATTCTGGCTCAAATGATAATAGTATTGTGCTCATCTATTTTACCCTCACCTTTTTTTATTCATTGTTAATTCTACGGCATTGAAAGTACAATAAACTGTACTATTGTCACTATGGCAGTATTTCCATAATATCATCGACAGTGCAATCTAAAGCAATACAAATTTTTGCAAGAACATCTGTTGTTATATTTTCACCACGGTTAAGTTTATTAATAGTGTAGTGGCTGAGTCCGGCCTTTTCTTCAAGGTCTTTTTTCTTCATATCTTTATCTATTAAAAGCTTCCATAGTCTTTTATACGATATGTTCATCATTGCCCTCCAATAAAGAAGTCTTTTGAAATCTGAATATAGTATAACGCAATACTCTAAAGAAATCAACAAAAAAGTTTGCGAACGAAAACATTTTATTCAATAATTTAAAAAATAATAAAAGTTAGAGCTCCCAAACAACGATGAAAAGGGACGATTTTTCAGAATCGTCCCTTTCATTGTTATGCGAAGATTAGCTCTAAGTTAACAATTTCTCTGGCACTACTGTAAATAATATTCATTCTCCTAATCCATTCTATCTGGTTGGTGGTTTTCAACTGCTCTGTGATTCCTTCACGCTTGACCATTTCATCTACTAACCGAAAGAACATATCCTGTGCCTGCTGTTCAACATCAGCCAGATGGGGATAGAGTTTGCACTGGGTTAGCATATTGTAGTAAATTACACGATGATGTTCCTTGAGATACCGTCTGCGCCGTTGACCCCATACGCCGATCTCATATTCCGGTTGATCTGGCAATTTAACATCCGGTAATAGGTAATCACCCTGTTGAATATATGTGCCGCCATTCTGTTCAAATAAAGTTTGTTCCATAGTCTTGACCTCCTGTAATTTGATTGTGCTTTTATTTTACAGAAGTCTTTCAGAGAATACGAATGTGCAAATTTGAAAGTTATAACAAAAAATACCGAAGACAGCTTTTGTTTCGCTATCTTCGGTATTTTCTATTGCCTTACAATCCCCGATTTGAGGTTGTTCTAAATTACTGCCTTAGGAACCTCTAGGGTTCGGCACAGCGGCTTTCTTTTTATTATAGGCTTGCTTACGCAGCGGGAGTCTCGGTGTTCTCCTCTGCGGTGGTATCATCGGTCGCAGCGGGCACAATGATCTCGCTGATATCGGTGTAAGCGGGGGCGGGGTTCTGCTCCTGCAGGTACTGGCCCACATTGTTGAAGGTCACGGCGCGGTAAATGTAGCCGTAGCCGTACTGGGCAACATATTCGGAGTAATCCTCGGTATCCATCTCGGTCTTAAAGTACTCCTTCACATCGTCCTCGGTGGCAAAGAGGTTCATGTCCTCAGCAATGGCCATCATCACCATGTACTGGGAGATGGTCTCGCGGATGTTCTCCTCATACTTGGTGCGGAAGGCCTCCTCGCTCTCCACACCGTAGTAGTAGTTCAGCAGGGTAGAAAGCTCCATGCTGTACTGCAAGGCGGAGAACTTCAGCTGCTTGATCACAATGGTGATCTCGTTATCCACCAGCTTTTGGGGCACTTCGCTTACGGGGCAGTTTTTCAGTATGGTTTCCATCATGGCGTCATAAACCTGGCTGTCGCGCAGATCCTTGGCAATGGTCTGACGCATGTTCTCTACGGAGGTATAGCCATAGTCGTCCTTCAGGTTATCCTTTACAAAGTCATCGGTCAGCTCATAGGTGTGGGTCACAATGATCTTGTTGATGGTCACGGTAAAGACGGCATCCTTGCCGGAAAGCTCGGTGTTGCGCTCATAGGGGTCGGGGAAGGTCACTTCGATATCGAAGGTCTCGCCGGGCTTGTGGCCGATGAGCTGCTCCAGGAAGTTGTCAATGTAGCTGGTCACACCGATGGTCACCTCGGTGCCGGCGCCATTGGTGCTGCCGCCCTCAAATTCCACACCGTCCACCTTGCCCACATAGTCGATGTTGATGGTATCGCCATCCGCTACCTCGCGGTCGGTAATCTCTTCCTTATAGGTGTGGCTGGACATAATGGAATCGATCTTCTTCTGGATGTCCTCTTCCTTTACGGTCACAGCGCTCTCGTCATACTGGATGCCGGTATACTGGCCCAGCGTCACATAGTCCTTGGCGGTAATGCCATCAAACCGGCCGTCAGTGGTCAGCCCCAGGCTGTAGTTTACGGCGGCGTCGCCGTTGCCCTGCTTGCTGCTGCAGGCGGTCAGGCCCACGCACAGCATCAGCGCCATCAGCATGGCCAGTACTTTTACAAACTTATTCATTTCGCTTCCTCCAAATTAGCGGCCGTCCGTTTTCGGCGGCGTAATATCGTTCCCTATTATAGCGGGTTTTGCCGCGCTTGTCTACCAAACTGCCAAAATCTTTACAGCAGGTTCATTATTTTTTACAGGATTTAGCGGCAGCGCAAGAAAAGAGAACCATTTCCCCGCCGCGCCGGTTCATAAATGGTTCTCTTTATCCTGGGTTTCCAGCAGGGCGTTTATCAGCATCCGCCGAATGTATGTTGTTTCTTGGAATAAATCACAATACATTTTCCTGTAATCAGGCATTCTTGTTTCATCGCGGTAGTGTTCACCCCGCAGCTGCACCACCAGTATCTTGCGGGTAGCAATCGCACAGGTTCGATATAATAGCTCAAATTTTTGTTTATTACTTAACAATTTAATCTCATCCTTTGTGCAATATGTATATAAAATTATAGACTTAGCACATGTAACATTCAATTGTTAGTTACGCAGAAAAAATCTTTTTTCAGTATGCCGTTTTTGGATAATGTTATAACAGTTATGTGATATTCCAACAACCAGCCAGCCGTCACCCCACCCCACAGGCTCCCCTGCGCAAGGGGTGTGGCGCCGCCCCAACCCAAAGGCTCCCTTGTGTAAGGGGTAACGAAGTGGCGGCGCGGTAG
>ERZ779851.1488-NODE-1488-length-20486-cov-7.977485_pt1 | contig 20486 bp, 18 predicted proteins | sample MGYA00511094_ERZ779851 | MGnify/ENA primary metagenome ERZ779851 (study PRJEB29588, sample SAMEA2155512) | human gut metagenome | biome: human gut; feature: human-associated habitat; material: faeces | place: Denmark | collected 2008/2010 ...
TGTCCCGGTAGTCCGGGGCGAGAGCAAGAAACAGGCGACCACCAAAAAGCGGCTCGCCAAAGACAAGGAGAAAGCTGCCACCGAAGGTACGGAGGCACCGAAAAAGAAGAGACGTTACAAGAAGAAGGCTGACGCATCGACACTGCGGCTGTGCGCCGACGACATAATGACTAAATCCGGACTCAAGCGCAGACAGACGGAATATGCGGAGGCTATGGAGCAGTTCGGACTTCGCCGTGGCGAGGAGGGCAGTCCGGCGAGGCACAAGGAGCTTGCACAGTATTATAAGGAGCATTGCGAGGAGATGCACGCCCGGCTTGACGAGGTTCTTGCCGAGCTTGCCAAGGTGGAGCAACTTCTGGACGGCAAGGATGCCGAGATAGAGAGCCGGGACAAGGTTATCCGGCAGAAGGAGGATGTGATATCCGTCAAGGAATCCGAGATTGCGGAGAAGAACCGTGAGATAGCCCGTCAACAGAGAGAGCTTGATGAACTGAGGCCCAGGATTGAAAAGGAACAGGTTAGGTTCGACACACTGTTTACCGCCAACGAGTATCTTGAGGGCGTCGAGCTTTCAGCCGACAGGTTGCTGGCATCGTATGACAGCAGGGAAAGCGAAGTGGCGAGGATAGAGTCGGAGGCTCTTGAACGTATCAACAGTGCGTCTATAAGTTTCTGGGCGAAGAAGGATGTCGAGAAGCTGGCGAAGGAGAATGCCGGACTCAAGCTGCTCGTCTCAAGCAAGGACACCGATATTCAGAAGGAGAGGAATGAGACGGAGAAGGAACGGAAGGCAAGAGAGAGGGCGGAAGCAGGCATGGAGCGTCTGAAGGATACCGTTTCGTTTTCGCAGTCGGCACTTGCCCGGAGGCATCCTGTGGAGGCGAGGCTGCTGGAGGAGCTCGTTTCTATAGGGATACATAGACCAGACTGGCAAGACAAGATACTCGGTGGGGAGACATTGAGATTCGCTCCCCGCAAATGGACTGACCCTTCCAACGGCAGGGAAATTCCGGAGGATTTTTATCAGGAGGTCGATGTAAGGATGGAGAACCGGGGGAAGGACACTTTTATCTCGATGTGCGGGATGCGGATAGCAGACTTCTTCAAGCAGATATGGGCTAAGGTAACGGAAGCCCTCGGTCTGAAGAGGAGACAGGAGGAAGAGCAGCGTCGGCAGAAACCGGACACTCCGAGGCGTGGCATGAAGATGTGATGTGTATCAATAAATATTTGTTTAGTTGTTTATTGATTTATTCCCCTTGCGTTCTTCGATAGCCCGGTAGAGAGTGGCGCGGCTTATTCCTGTAGCATCGGTTATATCGGCTATGGTGTGCAGCTTTGAGTCATACATCTTCAGTGCTGTCTCTATCTTGCCGGAGGATGCTTTGGGACGACCTCCGTTGCGACCCCGAGCCCTTGCCGCCTCAAGTCCGGCCTTGGTGCGCTGCCTTATGAGGTCTCTCTCGAACTGGGAGAGTCCGGCGAAGATTGTGAAGAGCAGGTTGCCCTGTGGTGTTGTGGTGTCGAGCCATGTCTCACGTAGAGACTTTATCGAGGCTCCGGCTTCATGCACTCTCTCGATGATGGCGAACAGTTCCTTGACGGATCGACCCAGCCGGGTCAGTTCCGTTATAACCACTGTGTCCCCTTCCCTCAAAGCGTCGAGCATCCGCTCCAGTTCCGGACGCTGCGCCTTGGCTCCCGATATTTTCTCACTGTATATCCTTTCGCATCCGGCTTGCCGGAGACTGTCGCATTGCCCGTCAAGGTTCTGTCCGGTTGTCGATACCCTTGCATATCCTATGGTCATGATGTTTTTTAGGGTCAAATTTACCGTTTATTATTTGAATTTACCACTTTCAAAGTGGTAAATTCAAATGTAGGTGGTAAAATTAATTCTTAAATTTACCACTAAATTGGTGGTAAATTTGGAGTGTGGTGGTAAATTTTGTATCTTTGCAGAGAATAATAATTATAAATATGGAACTCCAAAATATAATAGAGCAATGGAAATCTTTGCAACCTCTTTCAGAGATGGACACTTTAAGGTTGCAGAATAAATTTATGCTTGACTTTAATTATAACAGCAATCATATAGAGGGCAATACCCTTACTTATGGGCAGACGGAAGTCTTGTTACTATTTGGAGAGGTAATTGGGAATGCTCCTATGAGGGATTTTGAAGAGATGAAAGCTCATAACTTGTGCCTGAATCTTATGATGGATGAAGCTTTGAGTGGAAAACCATTGACAGAAGCTTTCATTAGACAATTACATAAGGTCATGCTTAGGGAAGACTATGAGGTCCCGGTTAAGTCTCCTTCTGGAGTCATAAGCAGTTATACAGTCCATGCAGGTATATACAAGACACGACCTAATTCTGTAAAGACACCATCCGGAGCAATGTTTTACTATGCAACGCCGGAGGAGACTCCAGCTCTCATGTATGATTTGGTTCAGTGGTATAATGAAGCCGTTATGTCGCATAAGTTTTCACCTATAGAGCTTGCTGCAATATTCCATTACAGATATATTAGAATTCATCCGTTTGAGGATGGTAATGGAAGGATTGCCCGGCTTATGGTCAATTTCATATTAAAACAGCATGGGTGGCCGATGATGGTTGTCAAGACGAAAAACAAATCTGCTTATTTAGCTGCCCTTGCTCAAGCGGATGCTAATGTTGGTTTGGTCCCATCAGACGGTGCGCATGCTGGATATGATGCCATTGTGCCTTTTATTGACCACATGAAGAAAATTTTGTTAAGTGATGTAGTTGGATATATTTCGTTTATATCCATGGATAAAAATTCCTCTTGGTGGTATGAAGGTGATATCATAGAGTTTTCCACTGCAACGCCAGGGAAAATTCTTTCTCTGTTACAGTCGGATCCTAATATCACATTGGATAAGATGTCTGTAGCTCTTGGTATAAATAGATCCGCACTACAAAAGCAAATCAGCGCATTGGCAGAGAAAAAATATATCTCTCGACCGGAAGGTAAAAAGAGAGGATGGTTGGTGAATGCCAAAAATACCTTATCATACGGCAAGGGATTTCATCGAGGATAATGGAATGGCATAATCTTGAATTGCGGCTAAAAGTGGGCTTACTTTACCACTTTTAGCCGCAATTCGATTGAAGGGTATGGTTATTGGGATGAATGAAGATTTAGCTGTATTAAGCATTGATTAATAGCCATAAGTGGGTGTGAAAACGGACTTATGGCTAATTATTCGATGAGATGGAGGCTATCATAAGAACCGATTCATAGCTATAAGTGGTATAAAAAGCCACTTATAGCTATGAATCGGTGATTGAATTTACCACTGCTGGGGTGGTAAATATGGTGTATGGTGGTAAATTTGAGTGTTGAGAATTCTTTTTATAGACCGACTTCTTGCCATAAGTGGGTTAAAAATGCCACTTATGGCAAGAAGTCGATTTTGAAGGGTCTCTAAAACCAAGCTTCTCTCACGAAAAGAGAACTTGATTTAGATATGGGTTTTGAGACGGATATTTATAGGCTTGAGGCTGTCTGAAGCCCGGTTGCCGGACATTCTCAAAAACGGACGTTTTTGTGATTGTGAATAATATATTTTTAACAATGGACTACATTGACAAAATTTGCTTCTAAGTGTAATTTAACTATCTCTGTTATTTTTTTAGGGTTATAGAGAATAGGAGTTGACGGCCACGGAGCTGTCGCCGGCTCTCGAAAGATGAGAGTTGCGAATAGGTGGTGTAGTTGTAGCTTCGTTTGTTGAGTATGTTGGTGAGCGATGTGGCAAACTCTATCTTTTTGTTGAGCTGAAAGGTCAGCTTGGTGTCAAGCATCACTACGTTCTTATAGTTATGTTCGGTCAGTTCGTTGCGGTAATGCTCGCCGCTGACAGTCCATTGCCATTTGCGGTGTGGAATGAACGTCAGGCTCAGTTCGTTCTCCATCGTCGAGAGCCATGATTCGCTAAGTCCGTTCATCGTCAGGCGGCTGTCGGAATAGTCTATGCGGTAATCGAAACTGAACCATCGGCATGGATTGCCGTTGATTTTGCCGCCGACACTCCAGCCGGTGCTGACCGAGTTGACGGATTGCTGCTGTGAAAGCAGATGCGATTCATTGCGGCTGAACGAGCCGTTCACGTTGCAGCTTCCGCGCATGAAGTCGAGGGTCTTTCCGATATTGCCCATCGCCATAAGCATCTTGCCGTCGTTCCTGGCATCAGCGTAACTATAGACCACATAGTCTCCATAAAGCTGCTGCGCCATAGTATATGGAACGTGGCTCCATGAGTGCATCACCATACCGTTGGCAAACAGACCGTGGCGGGTGTGCTTGTAGCTGACGCTTGCCGACACGTTCTGCGATGACGAGTTGTAGAAATTATCCACTCCCGATTTCAGAGTCCGGTAGTTCGTCATTATGAGTCCGGGATGGATAAGGTTGAGATTCATCGGCGAGCGCCCCAGACCTCCGCGCAATGTACCCGAAAAGCGGTTGTTGGGCTTCCAGTTGAAGCTGAGCGACGGGGAGAAATAGACTTCATCACGGTTTGCAATCGCCTTGTCGAAGTTATAATGGGCATAACTTACGGGCAGATTGAGCGAAAGATTCACCCGGCGCACCCAGTATTCAAACTTTGGTGTCGCATATACGGTGAGATAGTTGGTATTGACCACGTTTTCAGTCAGACCCGGAAGTTCCTCCGGTAAGTCCGGCAGCCGCGAGTCCATCGAGCGCAGATACCCATTTATGCCACCTTCGAGGCTCAGCGTCACACCATTTATATTGAAGGCGTATGCCGCGCTCTCATGGGTATAGAAAGCGTGGTCGGAGATTTTTTGCCGGAACAACTCACCATTCATGTCAAGATTAAGCGCCTGCGGCAGTGATTCCCATTCGTTTACGCTCTGGAATGTCACAAGATGTTTGCCTTTGAAGCGCTTTATCATCTTGAACTTGTTGCTTATATAGTAATCCGGCAGATCAGCGGACTGTCCGTTGGGTATTGACCCAGTTGTGGCGAGGCTCACATCGTTCCAGTCTATATTTGTCTGGAGCGTGTTGTTGATGAACGCCGTCTTTTGGTTAAGCTCATAGATGAACTTGCCGCTCAGTGAGTGGGTATGCTCCGTGCCGCTGCGGTTTTCGGTAATTACGCGGTTCCCTTCGTCGAGAAAATAAGTCGTGATATTCGAGGCGTCGGCTGTCACTCGGTTGAAAGAATAATCTATGTTTGCCTTGAACTCACCGTTTTTCAGTTTCCACAGGCTGTTGGTCGATACGAGGAAGGAGCGGTTGAACAGCGTCCGTTTGTCGCTTAGTGACGGCACTCCGGGCAAACCGACACCTACATACTGGCTGAGTCCGGTCTGTCGGCGGTCTGCGAAGAAATCGGTGCTTGACGATGAAAGGTTCTCGCCTGTGTTGTTGGTGCGGAGGGTGGTTATGTTCTGAAATCCCGGCATTACAGCCATTGCGAACAGTTCTCCGTCCCATATCGCTCCTTCAGGTTGCCACGACCAGCCTCCTCCTGCATCGCCGTGGAAAGTCCACGTGGCTTTCGCCTTGTTTTTCAGCTTGAGGTTGATGGCCGCCTTGTCGGAGAATGATATGCCCGACAAAACCTGCATCGGCTGATGGTTCTCCATTACCTCGACCGCGCCCACGTCGTCATGGCTTATGCCGTTGGTGGCTATGCCGTATTTGCCGCCGAGAAGGTCGGAGCCTTCGATGTAGAACTTGTTGATGTCCTCTCCCTGATACTGTATCTTGCCGTTGTTTGCCACATCTATTCCCGGCATACGCTTCAGTACATCACCGATTGAGCGGTCCTGTTGTTGGGCGAAGCTGCCGACATTGTAGGTGATGGTATCGCCCTGCTCCCGTATTCGGTCGGCTTTTACCGTCACTTCCTTGAGTAAGGTTGTTCCCGGCTCCATATAAACGGTCAACGGAAAATCCACGCTGTCAAGCGGAATAGACTGCTTGGCGAAGCTCATCATGGTGACCTCCAGACGGCAGCCATTCACTGACGGTATCGTCATGGAGAAACCGCCGTCCGATTTTGACGAGGCGAATTTCTTTATCTTGCCGTCAGCACCCTTGACAATGACCGAAGCCCCGACAAGAGGTTCATTGTCCTCCCTGTCGATGATTTTGCCGGTCACGTTAGTCTGTGCAACAGTCACAAACGATACCAGAAAGTAGAGTATGGCTAATGTGAATATTTTCATTATCGATAGTCTTTTTCAAGAAAATCGTAAGATTCGTTAATTTCTATTTTGGGTATATTTGTTATATCTGCCCCTGTCGAAGCTTTCATATATTCCACAGGATTGTTAGTAAAAGCTCTCATAGCTTGAAGATACTTTATTCGATTGGTCTTCTCATAGTTTTCTTTTCCAAAGATCGGACGGATTATATCAGTGCTGTTCTGTATCCCATCAGCAACGAATGAATATTGTCCAGATGTATCTTCGGCAATAAGTATAAGTCCGGGTAGTCCATATAATTTCCACGGGCCATCCTGAATCGGAATCTCCGGAGTAAACCATGCTGCCCAATGGCGCCCTCGATAATCACATGTTGCTTTAACACACTCGTATCCAAGTATTGTCTTGGTAGAGTCTGATATCTCCCATTGCTGTGCAACAAGTGGTTCTTCATAGAACCAATAGTCTGCGCCAACAAGGTCATACACAGATGTAAGACTGTCTTTTCGTGATTTAAGGACATACATCGGCTCTTTTTTTATAGGAAGATTGGACACATCTTTCTTTGACATTGCAGCCTGAACCATTTGTCCATATGCCATTCGTCCTTCTGGAGTGACCATCATCGAGTCAACCTGTTCGTTTAGAATATTGAAGAACTTAGATTCATCTTTGTTTGTAAGGAGAATCATCTGGCTGTTGATTTCCTTTCCAACAGGATTATAATGACGGTAGTTGTAACTGATTTCCAAGTCCGCTACTTGTGCGAATGCTCCTAATGTAGCGAAGCATAAGAATAAAATTGAAATAAATTTGCTCATATTTTTATTGTTATTTGTTATTCATGAAAAGAGATCGAATATCGAAACGACTATTTTTATATAACTTAGATGTTATATTTATTAGTATTATATCACATAAGTATAAGGTACAGACAGAACAAAGAATAACAATCCATGACCATTTTTGAGGAACGCTTGCCAATAATGCTATTGGACTTGATAATGGGAATATGGATAAAAAATCAATAATGGAATTTGAAGTATTGAGATTCTTTGTTACATATAAGAATGTTAGTAATAGGGGGAGTGTCGCTATAATTGAAAATTGCTGAGTATTTGTATTTTCGTTGGATATAGTTCCAATAATTGAAAAAATAGATGCGTATAAGAGATATCCTCCAATGAACATAATTATGGAGAGCAATATGTATAACACTAATGTATGAAAGCTTATGTAATTAGAAAGCGAAGTTAGTGTAGATATTATATTTTCCCAAATAGATGTCTCTATAATAGTATCTATGATATATGCTATTATAATGGCTCCAATTAACCAAAATAAAATCTGAACAATAGCGACAATTAACCCAGAGAGGAGTTTGGATATAATTATATCTCGTTCATTTAATGCCGTTAATAAGACTTCTGAAATTTTATTTTTCTTTTCCTTCCCAATCATTCTTAATATAGAGCTTGAAAATTGCAAAATAACTATATAAAGAATGACAATGGTTGCCGTAGCAATAGCTGTTAGATAGTTAGATTCAATATTTTTGATTTCAGTCTTAAAGTGGATGTTTGAAACAGATTGTCTTGCGGCAAAGATGTAATCATCAGAGAGAATATAATGTGTGTAAGATTCTTGAATGGCTTTTTGAATATAAGTCTTGTTTTCAGGTAGTATTATCCTGTATTGATCAATAGAGCACAAAATCTGTCCTTCCCCATTATTAGATATTGTAATAACTGCATCAGGACAATCTTCTTTCGAACATTGGAAGTCAACCCCAACCTTTTTTACGATTATATTATTGGTGGGTTCAATATTGACTGGGATGTTTGTAGTGTTGACTACATAGACACTATTTGATACAGTATTAGTATTGTTCACCCAGAACATAGCAATAAGAGCTATTGGAGGGAGAATTGCTAATAACCAAAAAGCTTTTGTCTTAAGTTGAGACTTAATCTCAAAAGCCATTAAATTTATTACTGCCTTTATGTCCATGATTGTATATATTATTCATTTATTTCCACAAAAATATCCTCCATTGTAGGTATGGATTCTGAACATGATATAATCTCAATATTAGGAATGGCCTTAGTAATAAAAGCCATAGCTTCAATAAGAGATATGTTGTCTTTTGAAGATGAGAGTTCAAGTTCTACAAATTCTGAATTAATATCTTCAGATTTTATAGAGAAATCTTTGAAAATAGAAGGAAGATTCACTCTGTCTTCCAAAGATTTATTTTTTTTTGTGACAATTCTGTATGTGCCGGATGTAGCATAGCGTCTTTTTAAATCAGATATTGTCCCAAAATCTTTTAATTTTGATTTATTCAGGATAGCAACATTAGAACAGATTTGTTCTACTGATTTCATATTGTGAGTGGATAGCACTATGGTAGCATTAAAGTTTTTCTGATATTCCTTTAAGATAGAACAGAAATATCTAAAGTTTATAGGATCTAATCCGCTCAAAGGTTCATCCATAAAGAGCATAGTAGGCATATTTACTAAACTAGATATCAGCTGAATTTTCTGTTGCATGCCTTTGGAAAGAGACGTTATATTTGCGTTAGACCAACGAGTCATATCAAATTTTTTTAGCCAATACGAAACATTGTTTTTAGCCTCTTTTTTTGTCAGACCTCTGATCACTGCAAAATGAAGCAGTTGGGTCTCAATGTCAATGTCGGCATATAACCCTCTTTGTTCTGGTAGATAACCTATTCGATTCCTAAAATCTTTTATAGAAAAAATATTGTCATATTTAATTTCTCCACAATCAGCTGCCAAAAGCTTGACTAAGATTTTAAGAAGAGTTGTCTTCCCAGCTCCATTGGCTCCAACAATAGCCGTAATTGCATTGTCTGGGATAATGAACGAGATATTGTCCAAAGCCAATGCTGATCCGAATTGTTTGGTTAAATTTGATATAGAAATCATGATTATTGATATATTGTCTTTAGTACTGAATCAGGAATTTCTTTTGATGAGAGAAAAGGACAGATTCCTAATCCGAGTTTTATTCGCCTTTGGTTAGCAATGAATATTTTGTTGATACACTTAGCGCAGAAAGTATTTTCTTTGCAGGAAAGACATATGTCTCGATTCCCCTCTTCAGAACTTAGATTTATCTTTGATAGAAATAAATAAAGAGGATTGTCGATGGAAAGGAAATTTAAATCAGGATTTTCTTTGAAATTTCCTAAAATCCATTTATTTTCCATCATATTACAAGGAAGAACATCTCCGTTTGCCTTAAAAGACAAAGTTCCCCATCCAGCACCACAACTAGGCAATATAGTAGCGACCTTTACACCTTCAGATCCTAAAGAATCTATGATAGTAATAACTTGGTTTGAATATTTCTCGTATATACGAGCACACTCATCTTCAAGTTTCTTTCGAGATTGACTGGTTCTGTCACTCATACTACATCCGTCAGGCAAGATATAACTACGACCTTTATCTATTTGCTCAGGAATACTTATTAGGAGATTTCGGATTCCATTTTTTATCATATACTCAAAGAACGCATCGGTTTCAGATACATTCTCGTTAGTGAGCATATAAACAATACGAAAATATTTAGGGTCTATCTCCTTTTTTAAACGGATGATGGTTTCCATGCTTTTTTTGAACGTATTGGGGACTTGACGTTGGAATGCATTGGTTTTCTCGCTAAACCCATCGATACTAATGCTAAACCCTATTTTTTCTTGATTTTGTTTGAATATTTTAAAAGAGTTCTCATTGAAATGAACACCATTAGTCATAATGGTCACTTTTTCAAAATATTCACAAGCTAAGGATAGTATCTTATTGAAATCTGGATGGATTGACGGTTCTCCTCCTGTGATTTCAAGTAATTTTACCCCCCTTTCGTTTAGTTTTTTAAATAGTTTGGAAACTTCATCGAATCCTAAACGAATTGAGTTCTTGGGATTAAAATTTCCATAACAATAGCGACATTTAAGATTACACTTTTCTGTAATCTCAATGCTGACTATTCGAATTGGGCTATTTTGCTTTGATAAATTATCAATAGGATTATTGTAAAGACCTATTATGTTTTTATTTACAAGATTTGAAAGGACTGTATCAAAGTCCTTTTTTGAAATATTGTAAGTTGACGATAGACATTCAAAAATATCTTGATCTGATCTTTTACCATTAATAAGATTAAGTATTCTATATATACCAGATGGGGCATTATGGTATATTCCAGTAATGCTATCTAATATGATATCCCTAGCTTCAGAAATAATGATATTGGGTTTAATAATAGGATAAGCCATATTTTAATTGTTTTTTGGAAGAGGTAGTCTGTGAGATTTGTTCACAGACTACCTCTTAGAGAGTTTAGCGTTAGTTAGAATGTGGCGAATGACGCCGCTGCTGCGAGAGCTGCTGACGGACCACAAGCACCACAGGCGACACATGCTGCACACCATGGGCTGCTTTCGGAAACTTGTTCGAATTGATCGTTGGACGCTGCGGAAGTGGTATAAACACCAAGGTCAAGATTTTTCATTTTCTTTTTTATTTTGTTGATGAAATATACAGGTTACGAGTTTCGCAACCTTGGTTTACTGTGTCCTTCAGTGACACATTGTTTCCGGATTACAATGGTCAATGTGATATATGGTTACAATTGTATATATCCTAGAGCAATCCATGTTTCTCCAAGAATCTCTATTTTATAGAGGCCAGGAGTTGAAATTTGGAATGTGGTATTTATCTCGGAGTCATATCCGATGATGTTATCATTCAAATAGAGGATGGTTTCGCCGATTGCTTCACCCTCATAGCAAATCTCTAAAGTGCCATCGCCCTCATTATAATACGCTTCTACGTTAATGCGCATTGGTGCACGATGAGCGGTTGTTGGGTGACCATAAGTTTGAGTCACTTCCAAGCCGACTCGTCTGGTAGATGAACTACTTGATGATTCCTGAGCAATTACAGGGAGTGTTACTGCCATCATTACAAGAATGAGCGATAAGATTTTTTTCATTTTTATAAGTGTTTTGATTGATTTTGATGTTGCAAAATTACAGAGGGCAACTTTCATCCTCCAAAACAAAACTTTCACATTTGAAAAACATTTATCTTTGTAAATAACAGTAAATCAATGCTGTATAATTGGGGGGGTGAATTATTTCTGTGCAATACCCTTCGGACTTTCATGTAAACCGCAATCTGAAAGTTTTTGGAGGTAATTTCGCAGGTTTGTGGTCTTGGAAGGTATTCCCAGCTTGTGTCGGATTGACCAGCTAAGGTTATATTGGCTCTTGAATCCTGTTATTAGTTCGTATTCCTTACCTGACAACCCACATATCAAGGCGCACATATATCTTATCTCATGAGCCGAGAACTGGTTTAGGTTTATGAATACCTTTAAAGTAGGGTTTGTGTTAGTTATCGCATCCAGAAGCCTTTCCCAAGGTATTTCCTCTATCCGGAACGTGTCATTCCCTGAGTCGGATGCCAACTCATTAAGATTCAGGGATTCGTTGAGTATCTTCTGATGAAGAATCTTTAGCTCTTCATTGTTACCCTTATTGTCTGCTATAGCATACAATAATTTGGAGAGGACTTTTAATGCAAGTCCCCTCTTTGATAATGATAAGACGTTTTGATAAGGCATTTTTATTACAAAAATAGCACATGATACTTTCATTCAGAGAATAAAAAGTTTCATGTGCTATTTTGCTAATGTGCTGATATATGGTTTGTTGATATCTATGAAAGTCTTAGGTTTGGCGCACAGGAAGAGATACTTTCATCGAATGGTTGAATTTACAATTCTTTCAGGAGTTTGCGCACGTAAATGCCGATGTTTGTCTCATGCTTATCTATGCCGAGTTTTTTGCGAATGGCACTGCTGATATTCACATGGCTACGCTTCTTCATATAGTTTCCTACTTCTTTACCTCTCAAGCCGATGGCATAAAGACATACATAATTGATTTCGCTTACTGTTAAGTCGTGATCCTCGAAATACTGAATAAACCGGGGATGTGAAACTTGAAATGCAAGTCGATTGCTGTTCATGAACTCTTCGGTATTGTCGGTAAGCTCTTTAATCCATGATTCATAGGGTTTCTCATACTGGTCATTATTGGTTATATAACCGGCCATTAAAGCATTTAACATCTCAATGCGTACTTTTATGGCTTCCTGAACTTCGGATGGTAATTCTTCCTGAGACTCCATTAATTCCTTCAGACTCGCACTCTCATTCTCCAGTATCTCAACACGGTGAGCCAGATTCTCAGCCTCTAATGCTTTTCTGTCTCTTTCTGCTTTAAGGTTTTCGTTTTCAAGGTCCTTTATTTTGGCCTCGTTAATCGCCTTCTCCTTTTCGGACTTCAGTCTATCATTTTCAAGATCTTTTATTTTAGCTTCTTGAATAGCCTTATCCTTGTCAGACTTTAATTGCTTATTTTCAAGTTCGGTAATCCTTGCCTTCTGAAGAGCCATTTCATTCTCAGACTTTAATTGCTTATTCTCAAGCTCCGTGTTTTTCGCTTTTTCAATGGCTAAATCTTTCTGCGTTTTATTACTGCGGAATAGCAAGAATAGAATAACTACTATCAAAACAAGAAATATAATGCCAGTGATGCAACTCCAAATAATTTTGGTTTTCTCTCTCGCGTCCTGTTCGGCTTGGAGTTCTATTTGATGTTTTTCCTCAATGGATTTTGACTTTTGATCGAACCTGAATGTGTTTATAGAATCCATCCTGTGACTGAATGTCTTATAAACAGAAAGGGCATTTTTATAATCACCCATATTCTCAAGAACTGGAACTGATACTGCCAAATATTTAAGCGTATCATACTCATGTCCATTATTAATAGAGCCAAGTAGATGTGCTGCCTTTACATCTTTGCCAACTTTGTTGTATGCTAATGCGAGATTAAGTAAGCCATTGGTGTCAAGGTTGGAATTATCTTCTTGATTTTTAATCAAATTCTCAATATCTTGGATATTCCCAAATTTAAGGGCATGTGATAGTTTGTACTCGTTCAGAGTAAGGTTCTGTATGCTGTCTAAATCCTTGAATTCATTACATAATGCTAATATGCTGTCTCCTTTTGCTTGGTTATTCAATGCTATAGATCCATTAAGAGCATTAAGTAAGCAATCAAACTCATTCCATTTACGAGATAAGCGTTTATAGATTTTAGAAGCTCTTAAGTGACATTTAGTGTAACTGTCGAAATCATAAAATTCGGAGTATTGTGCTGCTTGGGCAACGAGCGTTCTTGCTATATATAAGGAGTCATCGCTGCCATTGGATACATCGATTCCCTTGATAAAAGAATTCAGAGCATTATCTCGATCTTTTTTGTTTTGAAAGATACGCCCTTGATAGTAGTATGTGCGAAGTTTCTCAGTAGGATCTCCATTTTTGAGGAAGTAGTCTATCGCCGGTTGCAGTACATCAAATGATGTTGTGTCGATATAATTTTTATCAAGAGCCATCGACATAAGAAGAGCATATCGAGCCTGTTCTTCTTTTGAACCAAGCTCCGATTTTTCTATTCCTCTAAGGAGAGTCAATGCAGAATCCGGATGAGCCTCCATGAGAGATTCTGCACGGTTAAGTGTCTCTTGCTGTTTATGGTTGGAGCAGGAGGCTATGCAACAAGCTAACAATAGTAGCATGAGCATAGAGAGATGACATATAGGTCTCATAATGTTAGTGATGTTACTATGTGATGAATGTTGAATCTGGGGGTATTAATGTGAAGTATTATTGAGTCGCCAATATTTTAATATGTTCTATCCATTCTTTGAAATGCCGACAATTTTCAAGTATAGCCTCTATCCCAATGGCAGATGTGACAGCAGCCCCGCTTTGAACTTTGTTGTAGTGATAGTCTTGTGCAAGAGCCGCTATTATCCTTTTGCTTGGTGCGGTGTCCGGACTGTTGTTTATCATTTCCGGATCTCCATAGATGTCTGTCTCTTCCTTGAGTGTTCGGATTCTTTCGCCGGAGAGAGGGTATTCTGTCTGGAGTCGGATGATATCTACGAAGAGGAGAGCTTCGAACTCATGAAGCTGGATGTATGGTATGAAGGCTCCCCTACCCAGTTCTTCCGCGAATTTATCTTCAAGGAAAGAAATACGGCTTCTGACATCCTGGATCTCTGTCGATTCTTCAACGCCCGGGAAATCATCCGGGAGAGCATAATAATCGAACATCGTAGTGAACATGTGATGTTCACTGTTATTGTCTCGATATTGCTTCTGCAATATTGTAAGGTCTCGTTTGGCCTGTGCATAGCTCAACATACCACCCCTTGCATTTTTATTCTTCGATGTAAGAAGAAGTATTGGCTTAGGATAGATATTGAACTGCTGGAGATAAGGAGAAAGAACCTCTTTTACGAATCTTTCCTCTGTCTGACCCTCACAGAGTATGTGGAGAATGTTGTATATCATACCGGACGCCCTCCAATTATATTCTTGTTCCATAATTCGCTTAGGGTATATTCCTCAAGCCAATCGTGGTACTCTTCTTCTGTCAACTTCCGGGCACATGTGCCCTGTATCTCCGGATCTCGCTCAATCACCGTGACTTCATTGGCCGAGAAGCCGTCGATGATGGCCGTTGATTGTGTGGCCACAATAATCTGTGCGTGTTTTGAGGCATCCTTTATCATCTCGTTCAGTTGATCGATGGCGTAAGGATGTAGCCCAAGTTCCGGCTCGTCAACGATTATGACGAAAGGCATTGTTTCTTCCGGCTGAAGGAGCAGCGTTGCCAAGGCGATGAATCGTATTGATCCGTCAGAAAATTGATCTGCTGAAAGAACATAGTCATTAGCTGAATTATCCATCCATTTGAGGGAAATGTAACCCCGTTCCGGCTCAAGATAGAATTCATGGAACTGCGGAACAACGTCTTTGACATATTCCGATATCCTCCGGAAAGAGTCAGGGTAGTTGTTCTTCAGGTAATAAAGGAACGATGCCAGGTTGTTTGCCTCAGACTGGAGATAATGGGCGGAGTCAACAGTCGAAGCCTGTCTCATGGGCGAGCTTATGGACGAATCGCTGAATTGATAGACCTTGCATGAGCCTAACAGATTCCGGATAACTTTCTCAGTTCTTTCGCTGGATTTTACCAAGGCAGATTCATTGAAGTCAGATTGAAGCTGTCCCTTGAACGGTCTCTCTTCCCGGTTATGCTTCCATTCGATATCCTCTGATGTGAGGATAAGCCTGTCCGGAACAGCCGCTGTCAGACTGAAACTGTATATGTCGTAGAATGATGGCGCCTCAAATCTCAGGGAAGCACACATTGTCGGGGTCTTTTTAGACCCGTAATATAGGAATTTCTGATTGGTGCCGGATTCTGCAATAAACCTCTGAAGGCTCCCGCTCATCATGAATCCAAGCATCTTGAAGAAGCTGATGATATTGCTCTTCCCCGCACCGTTTGCCCCCAATAGAATATTGATGTCTCCGAACATCAGTTCCAATGGGTGTTGGAATGGGATTGACTTGAATCCTTGTATTTTGATGGATTTTAATCTTTTGGATTTTCGCTTCATCAGCACTTGGAGTTTATAAATTGCAGCATTAGTTCCTCGATTACACTTGACATCGGCCTGCCCTGGTGTACGCATCCGGCTTTGAACTGTATTAGAAGTTCCGGATCGAGGCTGAACGATGTCGGTTTCTTAACATTCGATTTCGCCGTTGTAGTCCCGGATATCATGTTGTCCATTGGTGTTTTTATTTCGGCTGGTTGCGTACCGTTCTGGGGTACTGTTAAGGGTTTCTTTGTTGCCATTACTTTAGTTGTTTAGTTTAATTAATAAATAACTAAGTTGCTAAATAAATATATAGTGTTTTAATTATATTTTGCTTTCAAGCTCTGTGACAAGGGATTGGAAATCCTTTGCCCCGTTTGCATCCGGATTGAAGCTCACGATGTCGGTAAAGTCGAAAGCGGCTTTTGAGACATCGTTATTCTTCCTGACCACGGTGGATAGAACCCTGTCTCCGTATTTTGCCCGGACATCGGCTTCTATTGCATCCGTGATTGTCTGCCCTTTCTCATATATGTTGAAGAAGATATAGTCGATATGTATGCCGGGGTTCAAGACCTGCATTTTGACGCAGAACTGATCCATCATCGAGAGTCCGTAGTTCGACATAAGGTCTGCCTTCATCGGAACTATAAGGTGGGTGGCTGCCGTCAGTGCATTGATGGTGACAAGGCCGAGAGCCGGAGGACAGTCAAGGATGATGTAGTCATAGATGCTGTTATAAGGATCAAGAAGGACTTTAAGAACCCGTTCCCGGTTAAACATCATCTGAAGCTCCAGGTCAATCCCTGCCATATCGAGACCGCTGGGAACAATATCGAGGTTAGTCCGGATCGGATAGATTGGAAGGTTGGACTGTTCTCTTATCGCATGGTATATGATGCGGGGTGGAATGTTCTCCATGAAATGACGGGTAAGGTTTGCTTGGGTATCGAGATCCACGAGCAGAACCTTTTTACCCCGTGACGCAAGGATGGCCCCGATGGAAGCCACCGAAGCTGTCTTGCCTACACCTCCCTTATGGTTGGCGACTGCGATGATTTTTGCTTTCATTGATGTTTTGTTATTGATGTCTAACCCTTCTTTCAAAAGGCTCTGCAAAGATAACGATATTTATTGATATAGCGAAATAGATATTTACTTATTTAGTTATTTATTTTGCCGGATGAGAATTAATGATTAACTTTGCAACAATAAAACAATATAAAAATATAACAATAAAACAATATGAAATACAAGATTGAAAAGAATGGTACGGCAGTAACTATTACTGATGTCTCCACCGGGATAGGGTTGTGCTTCACGGAGGGAGAAACCTTGCAGAGATATACAGCCTCTCTCTTTGTTCCGGAGATATCCATAATGGAGACGGAGGATGGTGTAAGACGGGTTGGAGAAATATCTCGTGAGCTTGAAGAGTATGCCGCCGGGATGTTTCCGAAAGAGTTCGCTGAAATAAAATAGGACTATGGATGATGTGAACAATAAGCGTAAGCCGGGAAGACCGAAGGCAGGTGGCGATGAACTCGAAGTCAATGTGACATTCAAACTGCCCGATTCACTTATGCAGGAAGTGAGGATGCTTGCGGTAATCGAGAGGACAACACAAAAGGAAATCGTGATTGAAGCTCTGAAGAAATACCTTGCCAATAGAACAGTAAGTCGCTAAATGGTTAAATCGCTAAATCAGCAAACAAATAAATCGGTATCGAATTAGGCGGAGCCTTGAGTGGATTCCGCCTAATGTTTCTTATAGATTTGGAGGTCTCGAAAAAAGGTGCTAAATTTGCCAAAATTGTAAAAAAAATTCATTGATAATATACGCCCCCCTGTGGTGGCGCGAGGAACGAGCGCCTATCTGTTCAAAATTTTCGATTATGGGTATAGACGGTTTCGATTTTGATTCGTTGACTGACGAGCAGTTTAATAAATTTATATGGTCTTTGGATGCTCTGAAGGCTAAGTTGAATCGTGTTTCTGTTGAGGAGCTTGAGCGGGAGTTTGAGGGGAAGTCTGTATATTTGTTGGAGAACGAGCACTACGATTTGGTAGAGCTTGAGGTTGGTGAGTTTGTCGATACCGTGTTTGAGAGGAAGGCTTTGGGGAATGGTGAGGTCGTTGTTCCGTTTGAGGAGATTCAGAGTCGGGAGTATAGGCTTTGGCTCAGTCAGAAGATGAGGAACAGGAGAACGGTCAGAGAGGGCGAAGCCCCCCTTCAGTTGTCCTCCCCTCTGATAGATTACAGCGGCTACCGTATGTGGAGATATAATCCGGTTATATTCTATAAGGATGGAGGCAAGGCGAGACACCGGCTGATGCTCTTGGATGATGAGGAAACATTGAGATTCTTGGAGAACCGGGAGTTTGCGATTATGTCCCCGGTTACTTATGTGGGCAGGACGAACTCTTACAGGAACGCCCGTTATCTCTATGCTTTCGCCATAGATCTGGACGGTGTGAGTATTCACGAGGTAAGGGCGTTGCTGAGGGGCATGACCACGGGGGTCTATCCTGTCGCCAACATTATCGTCAATTCGGGGCATGGCGTTCATGTGTATTACCTGCTTGAGAGTCCTGTCGGGATGTACGAGACACGCCTTGATGCACTGAACAAGATGAAGGCCGGACTTACGAGGATTGTGTGGCTTGTGTCGAAGCTCGACACTCCGCAGGTGCAGAGCGTAGTCCAGGGATTCCGTCTGCCGGGTACGAAGACGAAGTTCGGCAAGCCTATAAGGGCGTTCTGGAACCGTAATGCACCGTTGCATACATTGGATGAGTTGAACGGTTTTTTGGGCATCTACAAGCTCTCTGATGAGGAGATAGGGCAGCTCAAGGAGAAGCATCCGCACAATCCGGCAAGGGTTACTTTGGAGGAGGCGAGGAAGCGTTGGCCGGAGTGGTACGCCTCACGTGTCATAGGTAGAAACCGTGTCGGGAAGAAATGGAACATCAACCGTGGGCTTTACGACTGGTGGCTTGCAAAGTTGAAGGACGGCAGCGAGGTGACGGTTCATCACCGCTACTGGTGTGTGCTCACGTTGGTGGTGTATGCCGTCAAGTGCGGCATACCACGGGAGGAGGTTCTTAACGATGCCCTTGCCTTGGTTCCTGCTTTTGATCGCAAGACGGAGACTGTTGACAATCCGTTCTCTGAGGATGATGTGCGGGATGCAATGAGGGCTTATGACGAGCAGTATTGCAAGTGGCCGTTAAGGGTCATTGAGACAACAACAGGTATCCGCATCGAGAGGAATAAGAGAAATGGAAGAGATCGAAATGCTCATATAAAACTTATGAATTTTGTGAGGGACAGCATTACCCATACAGATAAAAATTGGCGTAAAGGGAATGGTAGAAAATCCGTTGAGTCGATTGTCCGAGAATGGCAGGAGCAGCACCCCGGTTGCAAGAACAAGTCTCTGTGCGCCCGTGAGACCGGGCTTACAAGACCGACAGTCCACAGATGGTGGAACGAGTCAATGGCTGTGCCTTCAGACAATGCCGAATGACAAGATAGAACGAATACGTTGCCAAACAAATCCCGGTGTACCGGTGTTATAGGTGCAGTGCCACCGCTCGCGCGAAAGAGCAAATTTGAAAAATTTGCCATAGCTTAATAGGGCAAAATATTGGCTACGCCACCGCATCCACTCCGTTGGGACGCTATATTTAGCCCTATTAAGGCATGGGGCTTTGCCCCCTACAACCCTCACAAGGGGAGTGCCCTCTCCCCTTTGAACCCTACCGCCGGGATGACCCTTCCCGGACCCACGGCCAAGGGCTTTCAGCCCCCGGCGCCCCTGAGCAGGGAGTGACCCTCTCCCTGCACCCTCCGGCAAAGGGAACCGCTCTGCGGCCGCCGTTCCCCTTGCATCCCTTCCCGGCCGTATCCGGAGACATCAGGAATCTGTCTTGCCGTTTGAATGTGTGTTTGATCAAACGTTCAAATGAACATTCAAACGTATGTTCGAATGATTGAATGAACAATCATTTAATCAATCAATCATTCATTCGATTGGTTGATCGATTGATCAATCAGATGTTTGATTGATTGCAGGACTGTACGTTCAGTCATTCATACGTATGAACAGCAATCAAGCAATCAGAACGGACAGATGAACATATAAACATATACTTAAGTACATTTGTCCATAAAACCATATATCCCCGACATGAGCAATTACGTTGTCTGCCATTACGACAAGTGCTACGGGCCTCCTGTCTCCTACACGACCCACATCGAGAGGAAGAAGGCTGACGGCTCGGAGCACATACCCTACAACATCAAGCGTTCCGACCTTACAAAGCATAACCGGGAGTTCATTCCGGAAGCCGGTAAGATCGGGCGCACCGCCGCTATCGAGAAGCGTCTCATGGCCGTCAAGCATCAGACGGACAAGGACGGCAACGAATACGAGCGCAAGATCCGGAAAGACCAGGTGTGCTGCATCGAGATCCGGCTGAGTGCTTCGCCGGAGGCGATGGCGGAGATTATCGCTCAGGGAAGGCTGATGGACTGGTGCCGTGAATCCGTGAAATGGGCGCAGAGGGAACACGGCAAGGAGAACATCGTGAGCGCGGTTCTTCACATGGACGAGGAGACCCCGCACCTTCATGTGTCGCTTGTCCCGGTAGTCCGGGGCGAGAGCAAGAAACAGGCGACCACCAAAAAGCGGCTC